>Ga0116231_10012927_pt1 | contig 11990 bp, 7 predicted proteins | sample S1TSphgellanicum_2_FD_89695 | JGI IMG/M metagenome (GOLD analysis project Ga0116231, IMG submission 89695) | Host-associated microbial communities from peat moss isolated from Minnesota, USA - S1T2_Fd - Sphagnum magellanicum MG | ecosystem: Host-associated > Plants > Peat moss > Unclassified...
CGACTCTGTGTGGATTATCGTGGACTCAACAAGATAACCAAAAAGAATCGATATCCCTTGCCCTTGATTTCAGGTCTCCTGGATCGACTACGTACCGGGAAGATCTTCACCAAGCTTGACCTCTGTGGAGCCTACAACTTACTCAGGATTCGCCCCGGTGATGAATGGAAGACATCTTTCCGCACACGCTACAGCCACTTCGAATACACGGTCATGCCCTTCGGCCTCACCAATGCACCCGCAGTCTTTCAGCATCTGATGAATGATATCTTCCGGGATTACATGGATGAATTTGTCATGGTCTATTTGGATGACATTTTAATATTTTCCAAGGACCAGGAAACCCACGACAAACATGTACGATTGGTGCTTGCGACGCTCCGAGAGCATGGCTTATACGCCAAGATGGAAAAATGTGAATTCGACAAATCTTCAGTGGCGTTCCTCGGTTACATGATCTCTCCAAATGGCATTTTCATGGACAAGTCAAAGGTCGAGACCATCCAATGTTGGGCTACTCCATCCTCGGTCAAGGACGTTCAACGCTTCCTGGGGTTTGCCAACTTTTATCGTCGATTTATCAAAGGCTACTCCAAGATCACAACATTATTAATAACCCTAACTTGCAAAGATAAACCTTTCTCGTGGAATCCAACGGCCTAGGCTACTTTTGATACTCTCAAGATGGCATTCACCTTTGCACCCATCCTGATACATCACGATCTTGCCAAGCCATTCATTGTGGAAACGGACGTTTCAGATTTTGCCTTGGGAACTATTCTATCTCAATTTGGAATAGATGGGTTGCTGCATCCAGTTGCTTTCTATTCACGAAAGTTAACCAGTGCCGAAATCAACTACCAGGTCTACGATAAGGAACTCCTGGCAATCATCACGGCATTCGAGCAGTGGAGAATTACAAGACAAGACAAGTTTTATTGACCCATCAACTGGTGTTGATCTACTAAAGGGTTGTTCCCTAGACTATCTCCTTTTATAACCCTGAACCATACTAGTCCCAAAATATCCTAGGCCATGATATTGCCAAAAGTATCCCAAAATATCCTAGGCCATGACACTTAAATCCCATTGTTAGCCACTTACATAATATCTTGAGGGTGCAATGGAATTTAAATACATGAATATAAATTGTCAATGTAGCTCAAGCATAGTCTAAAATACATGCCCTAATTCTACCTCAATATTTTTATTCCTTTTGAATTACTTTGTCCGTAAGACCCGATTCCCTTGGTTAATAGGTCCTTAGCCTTTACAAGGTTTAGGCCTTGGGGGTGCGGGTGGTATTATCAAGGAGTTATTCAACCATGATCATTCCATGGCCATTTTTCACACTAACACATCTAGTGTGACAATTACTAATTAACACAAATGTTGCCCGCCATATCATTTATGTGGTCTTTACGATGACCCTATGTGCAATTCTTTTACAACTATAGTAGAACTAAATTGTAGTTGAAAATAAATTAGTTTATGATTAAGTTTTCATTTTCTAATTGAATTAGTGAACAATTTAAGGTTGAACATCATCTTGAAGATTCATCCATTTGTAATCGTTTTAATACATTTCGTAGTTTTGACAAAATCCATTTAACTGGAAAAGCTTTTAAATTTTCCATGTATTTTGAACACTATAGTTTCATAAGTTTGCATTAAAAGCTTCCATTGCATCATCTTTTTTGAAAAATTTCTTTCTTTCAATGAAGTAAATCTTAAAATTGTTATGGAAGAATAGAAACATCTACTATGATTTTTTGGAGCCCAACTTGATTTTGCACACTAGTTTGCTTCTATTTCCTTGTGAAAAAAAGTTGGTATCAAAATCTAGGCATTGGAGTTTTAAATGAAAAAAATCATTGTAAAGTTATAATATATGCATGAACATCATTGACAAAACAAATAAAAGCTTCAAGGATGATTTGGTGAAAGCATAATCAACTATACACAAAAAGTAGTCCAAAAAGTTCTAGTCATATTTTTACATGTAAATGCAAGAAAGTGGAGTCTAAACCTTTTCAATCATTGTCAAATCATCATGGTGCTAAATATTGAGTTTATAGTATGTTGTGTATAAAGTTTGAAAAACTTTAGTGTACTAAAAGTATGTTAAAAATATTTTTGAAATTCACAAGTGGAATTGTGTTCAAAACTATTTTTACATTAAAAGATTGATATTTATTATTTTTACCTTGGAAGTTGAAAGTGCATAAGTAAATTTTAAGTGGCATTAACCAAGAAAATAGGAAAATCTAATATTTCATTTGCTTATTTGTTTATTTTATTTGTTTAGACAACTTGCAAAGTTAAAAAGAAATTTATTTGCATTTTTGAAAATCCTATTAAAATCTATTTAAAAATTTGATACTTCAATATAATTGACATAAATTGAAAAAACACATTTGTGTTAAACATTGAAATAAATACTATTTCTAAATTTAATATACATGTTAAGACTTAGTCTATATCTGCTTTACATTTTTTTAACAAGGATCACGAAGTGTATATTTGATTATGCTTTCCCCTAATCAAAATATTTATCATTATTGTTTTTAACTTCTTTGTTTTAAGTTTCCTTACAACTATTGTATGTTACAATTTCATAAAAACAACAATAATAAGGCTACTTTGACATCTTTTTTTTCGCTAAGGTGCAACTAGTGAAATTTTTGACTGATAACACAACAAGTGGCTTGTGGGAAAGAAATAGGCAACATAAATGTAAATTCTAGTGCTCAAAGGTAAAATTGCCACCTCCATGATCTACATTGTTGGACAAAAATGTAATTAGACCTCAAGTTTCAAGTTTATTTGGTTAAAACACTTTCTACATTAGTATCCATCGTTCTAATGGTCGGCTTTTTCTATTGGAGTTATTAGGAAATGGTTAAGAGTTCAAGTTGTTAAACTTGATAAGTAACAATTGTCTTTATCGGTAGACATGGCCTTCAACTTGTTTGATTTGAAGTGAATGAATAACCCCCTTACTTGCCACTTATTGTCATTGAGAAGACAACTTAATTTGACCCAAAACTACATTGATAACTCATTGAAATGACAAAAGAACATTTGATGTAATTTGAGCTGAGATTAGGTTTGTAACTCATCATGAACTAACACTCATCATGAATTGGACACTTGTAGGAGCCAATTCATGGAATTGTAGTTTGTGGGCATGGTCTCATGACAAAAAACAATGACAATTGGAAGGTATACAAGATTGAGATGGTAATTTGGGTGTGGAGCCAATTGATGGAATTATAGTTTGTAGGCATGGTCTCATGACGAAAGACGATCACAATTTGAAGGTAGGTATACAAGTTTGACATGGTATTTTGGGTGTGGTTCAATGAAGTGATGACACCTACTCATAGTGCATAGTTGCTTGATATGTATTATTGGTTTCAAGATTCAAATTTTGGTTGTCACACTAGCTACATAGATTCTCTTTGTTTCTAGCTTTTATGATAGAGTTGATCGATTAATGGGTGGGACACTGTTAGGACTAGGTGAGCTGGATCTAAGCTTGAAGTGGATTCTACTAAATAGTGGGATGTTCATCTACAAAGGAAGGGGCCATTTTAAACTTGGAGAGTTGCTAATATGAATTTCGATGCGGTTCACCAAAAGAAAAGTGATTAAGAAAAACAAAAAATGACATCCCTGAATTTGATTTCGATGGACCTCACTTCATTCTTATCCTACATTCCCTAGATCAAAAAACTATAAACTTTCCAAATTGTAATGCAAAAGGCCATAGAAATGGTTCAGAACAGAGCTACTGCTGCACTTCCCACAGAGCTTCATCTACAATAAGGATTAGAGAAACAATAGTTCCTTGCCAATACTACAATCTCTGCAGAGGAAAAGAGTCTTGGGAACTGCATGCTTTATTACTTGAACAACAATGCAGGTTTCATGGAGTTAGCAACTTCCACCATGCAATTGCACTACATAAAAGAGAGTTGTCAGTCATATGCAAAATCATCCAAATGTAACTTGACTTCACACTGGCAGTTCACACTCACTGTGCAATTGAGAAATCCCAGTCTCTAATCATTGATAAGCTCTCTAATGATACATAAGCATGATGAAGGACACAAAACAACTATCACTTCCATGTCATGATCTAGAGTATGATAATTATGAGCTCTTGCACTTACATTGTTAGCAAGATCAAACACCTGCACTTCAGTCCTTGATGTTGTCACTCAATCCCAATGTACATTTATCTATGCAATATATAGGAAAAAGGTTACATACAATGCAGGTGACCCTCTTATTTACGTGGTGCTTGTTGGAGCATCAATGACACCATACTGCATGAGGTCAGAAACGACTGCTTGCCTGCAAAGGTATTTATGTCCCATCTCAATGAGTCAAAAGGATGCTTTCTTCTAGCGATACCGACGGTAGGTAGGGGTATACATGGAGCTCTTGGCATATGCCAAAAGGTCCTTAGGCTGTGGCAGTCGTGTAGCCAAGCCTGCACACATTGATATCAAATGCAAAGATCAGGAATGTTCAATCATTTCTCCCAATTACTTTGACAAACAAAAGACCAGGTAGTGATGAAACAAAATTTCAATTGTCATTTTCTAGACCTTTGGATATCTCATTACTTACATTTTGGATATATGCCATTTTGAGCAAAGCACAGATTTTGAACACCCATCTGGACAAGCCAAAGCTACATAGAAATCCCATGAAAGGATGAGAGGTGCCATACCGAGCTCGTATGCCTTGGCAGCCACTGCAGCACCAATATGTGCAGATATGGTTCGGATTTCACTGAAGGCTGGGAACAATTGTCTCCTTGCAAGATGCTCTGGCCTAATTTGTGAAGCTAGTGATTCAGCTGCTCCACACACACCCAATGTTCTTCATAAGCAACTGGCAGAAGTGAACTTTGCAATTGATGGCAAATCTCATGCCATATAGCAAAGAAGAAATCAGAGGGAGTTGCACTTCTTTGTGTGAAATGAAGAAATATGGACATGCATACCTGCTGCCAGGAACATGTCATCATGAACTCGAATTGCTCCTGAGATGACACAGCCAAGGCCCATGCCAGGGAAAATGTAGCAGTTGTTGGACTGCACAAAGTGAAGAGTGAAAATCAATCCATCCCCAACAAAATATGTTACAATAGTAACACAAAGGAACATAGACTTTTTTTTCAAGCTCATTGATTGATAACACCATCAAGAGCTATGCTTTCAGAAAGAGCATGGCCTTGCTGTCAATTCCTTCTGAACATCAAATAACCAATGAACAATGGTACCATGAACTCTTTAACAAAGCAATCTGACTGCGCAAAGTGGAAAAATCGCCTGAATAATATATCATACCTGGCCTACGACAAATTTTTTGCCTCCATAAGTAATAGGAGGAAATGGACTTCCACTAGCAAATATACACTTCCCCTGCAGCACCCATTCAACTTATGCATTACCATCAAGCAAAAGACAGTTACCTGCCAGTTTCATGAGACACCCAGTTATGAAAGTTTTCTATAAGAAGGTTAACTGTCTATCCATAGGGTAACTTCAACAAATGTAAATAGAAGGAAATGATCAAAATCCGGAGAAAAGTTGCACCTACCTTGGTGTACTCAAAAGCCTGCTCTGCTGTGCACTCAGACTTTGATGTTGGATTTGAAAGTGCAAAAATAATTGGTAACTGCAATTCATTTCCATGCCAAGAGGTATTTGTGAACTGGCTTCATCTGGTTTTCCAATTAGTATCTGGAGAAATATGCTGTAAAGACTTTGCATCCCTTAGCTACTGAGTCCATCAGGCCATTTCAATGACACTCACAAACTCAACTTCATTTTTATTCGACAAAAGACATGCATTACACAGCAGTGTTCTGGGTGCTGAAATACAGACAATAGGCAGACTAACAAAGGTTCTCACTTCCTGGTAAGATGCCAATTCTTCCAGTCCTTCCTTGGTGAAAGCACCACCCTGTCCAGATGTCCCAATGAGTGCTGTAGGTTTGAGTGCCTGTTTGCCATGCCACAATGCAAAGGCAACACACAAGAATATCAGAGTCTGCTACCACAAGTGATATAGAAGTCACAGTAGGAGTGCCACCAAGTCTGAAAACCATGCCAACAGGTTCACCCAATACATCATTGTGCCATGGTAGTTGAGAAGATCTTCACACATCATCATGACAAAGAAGAAAGAGGAGAAAAATGAAAAGGTCAATAAGAGAAGATTGGGTGAGCTATACCTTGACAGCGGAAACCAGGTTGGGGCATGCAGGATGCTCATGTGCATATGGCTTCTTGAATTGTTGCAACGACTCATAACGTGCCTTTGTAACCAGTCCCTGCAAGATACCCAACCTAATATGATTACAGAAGATCAAAAAAGATGAATAAGAGAAGCAGCATCAAGATTCAGGAGTGTGAAACTTAAAGAAAATAAGGCCATGTATGGTACAACAATTAGCTAGAGGATGAGGATCACCTTTGAGTCCATGAGATAGATGCTCTTCCGTGCTTCATCCAGTGGTTTCTTTTCTTGCCTACTAATTTCCAATGCCAATATCTCTGCAATGCCACTTCCAGCCTGCATACAACACAATGCAATTGGTATACTTCCCACTAGCACTGCCACTAAGTTTCATCACTCAAATTTCAAATATATCAAGTGCTTTGCTTATCTATCAAACAATGCAGGTACTCAGGGATCTTGCACTATTTCTACAAGCAAAGAAGATATTTCTATTAAAGCCTATGTGAAGAAGCTATGTACTATAGAATACATGAACCTCTGCTCAAAACTTTGCAGAGAGATTGAAGTGAACTCATAAAACATACCTCACCAGCCCCAACAAACAGATACTTCTGATCGGAAAGTGAGCCTCCTGTTATACGCAATGCTGAGTGGAGTCCTGCCAGTGCCACTGCTGCTGTGCCCTGGTCAACAAGTAAACTGACAATGTCATACTGATGCTTTCTGCCAGTACGATAGTCTGTGTGTTTCTAGCTCCTTTGAAGGTCATATCAATCAAGAATATGCATATCATGACCTTTTACAGCAATTTGAATTTCTGTCCCACAAATGTTATGGCATATGCTTGTATGGGACAAGAATACAGAAACCCATACAACCACTCATTTCAATCTCTTAAAACTATCACGTCTGAGTACACATTGATAGATTGTGAAAATGCTTGGCTTTGCTTACTCAAGATAGTCTGGTCAACATGGCAATTCATGTGGTTGCATAAAACTGTGTTTAGGAGAAATTCACTAGACACCCTCTGAGGTATCTATGCTCAGTGTAAACATGAAAACTCAAATTAGTGAAGAAGTCAAATCAAGCACCTGGATGTCATCATTGAACACAAGATGGGTTGTACTGTACTTTGCTAGCAATCGAAATGCATTATGGTTTGCAAAATCCTCAAACTGCATTGGGTGTTTATCAGACAAACAGAGGTCAGAAGACGAGAGTAAAAGCAGAACCATCCCCCTCTGTCATGTGCTTATGATGCACCAAATGTTATCAATTCCTGCTGTCAGAGCCAAAATGCAAATTGCACTACTGTAATTATTATATTGTGCCATTGTGCAGGCAAACATCTAGCCTGTGAATGCCTTCTTCTCACCATGCAGTGAATTCACATTCTGTGCTATCTCAACAATCTCACTGTGGAATAGCAAACTCAAACTCTGTCCTTTCTAGCAATTCTAACTTTCCCAACTCCATTTAATGACCCAGACAATTCCACAGCATGTTTCATGACCAGAATACCTTTCTGTCATGGTAATCTGAGCAAGCCCATGTCCATAGAGAGTGTCCAGTTTTGGACAAGCAATTGACAATCAGATGCATTACCTGGACAAGCACTTTCTCTCCATAGGCTTGCTTGGTAGCTGTCATGAACTCATGGACCAGATCATCATACTCCTGCACATCCAAGAGGTGACTAAAATGTCCTGGTTGATGTCTCCAACAGCTTCAAAGGCAAAGAAAGAACAGGGCAAGATGAATGATGCAAAAAATAGATAGGACACCTGGCCAGTGGTACGCTTCTGGCGCAATCCAATGTAGAATGGATTTTTGAGTAGAGACTCTGTATTGGTCCCCACATCAATTATCACAGGAAGTGTCTGAAAACCCACAAAGCCAATTCTATTAAGTCCTCAACTATTCCACATTATAGACAAAACTCCTCAACAATAGAACAGGGCCAATGTCTCAAAAGGCTCAAATGTAAGCATGGCTTGCACAATCACAAACATGAACATCAAATACTTACAGTGGATGGTCTAATTCCACCAAGTGCAGCATACAGTGCCAGCTTTCCAATTGGAATTCCCATTCCCTGCCATTCCACCCAACTCAAATGTCCAATGTAAGAGAGCAGCAAAGCACTATTGGAAAATGTGATGTTTCTCTGCCGGTTACCACAGATTTCCCCACTTCAGTGTTGATACTGCCCTGAACATGTCAAAATATGTTTTCTATGTACATTGTTTAATGCTTGTTGCATGAAATTACATAAGATTGTTGCCCATTATGTTTCATTGAAACATTCATGGGCATTCAAAAGATTCAGACACAATAAACTTGTCCTCTTCTCCATCAAGACATGGCTTGCTTAATGGGTCATGATTGTTTCTCAAGTGACTGTCAACTGAGCATTGTCTCAACCAAAACAAAGCTCTTGTTGAAAGTCAATGATGGAACTTCAAAGTTGCCTTAACAGAAATGCAACACCTTACTAGAAGAAACCAAGGGTGAAAAAAAGAGAGAGGATGGGGGACCTGGACTCCAAGATCACCAAGGCCAAGGATACGTTCACCATCAGTAACAACAATGACTCCAACATCCTTTTCTGGCCAGTTTTTCAAGATATCCAGCACTTTACCCCTGTTGACATATCATAATGCATCAGTGTTGGTGAAATGACTAAAGACCTGAGGGTAAAGGACATCTCAGCTATGCAAGAGTTATCAATGCTTATTTGAAAGGGGCTTGCTTGCCCTCCTCTGCAGTCTTTCTTCACAACTTCACATTCACAAGTGCCATGGCCAATGATGCACATACTTGTCTTTAAGGCTGATATAAACACCATGGGGACGCCGAAAGATGCTGCCAAATTTTTGGCATGCTTCTCCAACAGTTGGAGTATAAACAATTGGCAGCATCTCCTCCACATTCTCAATCAACACCCTGTAAAAAAGTCGCTCATTTCTTTCCTGCCTCACCAATGCATCCAACATGCTAATGAAAATTAGCCACATTCAAGTGAATATTTTCTATACCTTCCAATATCAAAAGGTAATTTCCAAAGAAAGTAACTACCAAAGCCCACATAGGTAGATTGTTCCTAGCTTTAAAGGTTCCACAGTCAAAGTGAAGTGCAGGACAAGTTGGGGAGTCAAGGCTGGAGACATAGACAGTGACAAGAGTTTAGCTGCACCTGAAGATCCATAATGTCCACATACTTCTCCAAAGGAGTTTCATATTGCCTCAAATTGTGCAATATGCGCTCCATCTGCCAAAAAATTGCAATGTCCGACAACAATACTCAATCTGAAGTGGGAAATTAACTCAAGAACAATTTCTTCCATGGAGATAAACATCGCTATCTTTAAGTGTGCAAAACAAAACCAAAGAAGCGGAAAAGAACAAGTTCACTATAATCTAGAGCAAAGCAAACCACAGAAACACAAATGAACTAGTTCAGTATGAACTAGACTTTGCCAGCTCCCAATAGCAAGCAAGCAAGCATGGCAAGGAATTGGCAATGACCGAAAGAAGTGCTCTCATTTCCTTATGCATTCTTTCTCAGACCATCACACATCTCGACACAGACTTGTGTCTGACAGACATTGACATACTTGAAGCTCTTGGCTGAAAACAGCAGGTGGAAGAAGGCCCCGCAAGTAATGAATATCCCGTTCCTCCTCACTGAAGGCAGTTCCTTTGTTGTAACTAGGGTCCCTCAGCAGCTCCACCCCACTGCTCCAATATCAATCCATAGATCCTTCCAACAGATCAGTTGAAGAAATCCGGACACAGCTGACAGTACACAACATATTTCTACCTTCTTTATCAAGTATTGGTTCTAATTTTATGTGAAAACAAGAGGAAATAAGGAAACACAAGGGAGAGAGCATCAGAACATGCAGAGGAGAACAATTCCCTGTAAATACTCTCATTTCCCAGCTGTGTGGCCTTCAGTATACATGCTTCTCCAACACATGTAATGCTCATCTTGGGTGCAGCCAAAGGTACTAGTTCTGAGGGTAGTAAAAAAAAGGGAAAACAAAAGGTGAGAAAAACATAAGCCAAGGAAACATCCAAAGAAAGAATAGCGACCTGGCAACAATGCGTGCCCAGGGAGTGATAGGTAGATCCTCTGTTGCAGCATCTTCCCCGTATGTATCATTCACACCTCCCTGAGGAGTAGCACTGGCATCCTTGTCAAGCACGTCCTTCTCCCCGCCCCGAACCGGCTTTAGCATGGTCTCCATTGTCGCAAGAAGTTAATACTCCAAAACTCCTGTGTATCACACAATTCAATTAAGGCTTCGACTACAGTGTCAAGAGCACGATACCTCCCCAAAACACACACACACACAAATCTCTCAAACAATTATTTATTTCAGAAAACAGTTTTGCAACTATGATCCTAGCTTTAAAAACTCGAAAATCAGAATTCTAAATGCACTCATCCAGCTCTTGGAAAACACAATAAAGACGATTTGCGTACAGAATGACAAGAGGACGCAGCTGATCAGGAAGCTGATAATATTACTACGAGCAGCAGAAGTTGATCGTGAGAATTAATTTCAAGCTTCCGGATTCAACAACAAAGACCAAAAAAGAAAGCTCCTAGGAAGAATCGACAAGCAAAATGAGAAGAGGAAGCTGAGGAAAGCTGATAATACTGAGAACAACAGCAGAAGTCGCCCGTGAGAAGAATTTCAAGCTTCCAGATGCAACAACAAAAGCAAGACACAGACGAGTCACATACAAAATGAGAAGAACTGTAGGAAGCTGACGAAGCTGATAATGACTAGTTGCTCACCAGAAATTCAAGCTTCCGGATTCAACCAAAAAAAAAAGCAAGAAAAGAAAGCTCCTTCCGAACTGACAAGCCAAGCAAAGCAACCAAAACAAGAACAACAATAATAACCTAAACACTTGCAAGAGAATTTCGGGGCCTGCTTGTCTGCGCAGGTGAAGCGCTGGGAGCGAGTTTACGACAATAGGAGACGAATTGCTAGGCGAGACGAGGAGGATTTGTTCCCGATGCGCTTAATGATGCGCTACGATCGACTTGTAGCGTTTTGTGCAGAGCTCCAGAACTGCGGAGAGGAGACGACGCATGGGCGGGGCCCAGGGAGTTGGGAGGGAGTTTCCCAAGGCTGTCAGACTGCGTTGTCGCGGTTAGAAAAAACTGGAAGGGGTAGTAGGTATTGACCTACCTACTTACGTACCTGTCTACCTACCTAGTTATAGGCTTTTTTGGGGCCACGTCAGAGGAGAGGGATGTTGTGCGCTAGTGCCTTTCTCTGCGCTGGCTGTCGACGCATAGTCCTCAGTTTTTTGTTTAAAAAATAATAATATTAATTAATTAAATTAAATATTTTTAGCAAAACAAATTCGAATTTGCACCCCCAAAAAAACATTTTTTCCAATTTTGCTTTTGTCACCACAGTGCAAAAATTTGCCAATGAAAAGAAACATTGATGTCACATAGTCACCTAATCACTTAGGAAAAAAATTAATTCAGACCACCAATTCTAACAATCTCTTAATCTCGTTCATTCAGCCACAATTTTGTTTTTCAATTTTTTTTTACACTAGGAAAAAAAATTTCCCAAATTTTTGTCAATAATTTTTTGGGGGTAAAAGGACACTGCTGCATACAGTTGGGTTTTTTTTTTTTTTTTTTTTTTTTTTCCATCCAAAATTTTTTAAAAAAAAAAAAAATCAAC
>Ga0116231_10012929_pt1 | contig 11989 bp, 4 predicted proteins | sample S1TSphgellanicum_2_FD_89695 | JGI IMG/M metagenome (GOLD analysis project Ga0116231, IMG submission 89695) | Host-associated microbial communities from peat moss isolated from Minnesota, USA - S1T2_Fd - Sphagnum magellanicum MG | ecosystem: Host-associated > Plants > Peat moss > Unclassified...
AGTTGTGATAAAACTCTCCTCATTTTTTTAATCTATGAGAAGGAAGAAGAATCTCACAGTAGTCAAGGTTTAGGGTTTAGGGTTCCAAAGTGGTGACATTTGTACCCAGTAGAATAGCAATCAGTGGTTGTGTGTGCGGAAATTCTGGCATAAAATGCAGCCAACCTGCCGCAAGCCTGGAACTGAGGGCAGAAGTTAGTGCAATAAACAAAACTTGGAAAATTTTGGGTACCAATGAAAGTCAGACAATGGGCAAGTCTTGGGGAGATCACTAGACTTTGCAAGTCTGTGTACTTTGTTGGGATATTATAAATTGGCTTTTTTTTTATAAACGTGACAGATGTCCAGAGTCTAGACCCATTTTTTTTATTTACTATAAATGTGATAAATTCTGACAATTGACAAAATTTGTTTATAAATGGAGAACAAAACATCTTTAACTTCAACCTCTTATATTTTTTCCCACATGTTTATAAACTTGAAATTATGTATAAACTTGGTGTGAATTGAGACCAGCTCCTATATATCTATTAGGCTAGCACCTTGCTTTATACTGAAATCTAAATCTACCACAATTTCCAATTTTGACATAATTATTATAAAACAGAGCTTACATATATTCAAACTATACTTTTCCCAAATTTTCAAGTTGGCCTAAATTATTTTGCAAAGTTAAATGATCAAATTGAAGTCTTCATACACAATCTTCAAACTTCTATTGTGAATTGCTGATCACATCAGGACCATATGGTGAGAAAATTGAGCATAACTCAAGATGGGGTGCACTTCATAAACAAATTTGTTGGAAGAAGAACAAGAAGGAAAAAAAATTGGAAATGTTGACAAAGTCTTCCATTGAACATATTCATCATTTGTGCTTCCAACACACAAAGAAACCTACAAACTTTGAATCTTGATGCAACAAAACACAATGAGCTGACAAATCTTTGGATCTTGATGCAACAAATTAATGCTCACAAATCTTCCATTTACATATGCATGTCATTTGTACAATACACGACTAAAGCTACAAACTTTGAATCTTGGTGCAACAAAAACCAGTGAGCTGACAAATCTTTGGATCTTGGTGCAACAAAAACCAATGAGCTGACAAATGCTCACAAATCTTCCAAACATATGCATGTCATTTGTACAACACACAACTAAACCTTCAAACTTTGAATTCTGGTGCAACCAAAAAACCATGAGCTGACAAGTCTTTGAATCTTGATGCAACAAATTAATGCTCACAGATCTTCCAAATATATGCATCTCATTTGTACAACACACAAAACCAAACCTCTAAAAACTTTGAATAGATCTTGTTGCAACAATTTTTAACGAGCTGAAAAATCTTTCCAAACATATTCGTCATTCAATTACTACTACACACAAATAAACCTACAAACTTTGAATCTTGATGCAACCTGCTTTGTGGGATACACTGACTGATGAGGTATCATCACACACATGATACAACAACAGAGAGCTTGCAAAACACAAATCAATGAACCTCAATGTCAACACGACTCGCGAACTTTGTTTCCATTTCTAAAACTCTTTTGGATAATTTGAAGCTGGGAAGATGATCACTCTGTGTGCTACCAGTGAGCTAGTAGTACTGAAACCCAAAAACCAAAACCTCTACCAAACCTAACATACAGTGACACCCATTTGAAGCCCATATGATCCAGCCGGAGACGTTGAAGAATTCTGAACTGGGTACATTCTTCTTTGGGTGGTTTGCTTTCCTTGAGCCTGCAAGTTTCCTTGCACCACAGGATCATCATCTGATGTAACTAACTAGTAGGATCATCATTTGCCTCGGAAGGAAGGACATTGAATCTCTTGAAGAAGAATCCTAGTGCACTTGAACATATTGAGAGAGCTTAGATTCTGGATAGTTTCAGACTTGAGGATGATGGACCCTGGGACGGAGTCTAGCTCGACATCTAGTAGTGAAAAACTGTAAACTAAATGACTGAGAACGATGATGTGATGACACTAGTCTGATGATCATGCGTGTGTAAGACTTCCTAGATATCATGGGCTTGTGATCAGCTGCAGTACTGTACTCAAAGCTCTTACAGTTCTACATTTGGAGCTGCACTTGGACCTGAATTTGGGGCTGCAACATGTGGTCGAACATTCAAGCTGTCGAGACCATGTTGAGTATCATCGTATTCGGAGGCACCATGTTTGGTAATGTCGTATTTCTCACCATCGCCCCACAACGCATAAGCTTCTTCTCCGTGCACAGCGTCATCTCCGATCAGGAGATTCTCCTCCGACATACGTAGAGGGATGACGAGCCGAATGACATTGAGAATGATGCTGGTGACGACCAAGTTCCAGCCGATGATGAAGAGTGCCCCGCAGAGCTGCTTGGCGAACTGTCTGCCGCCGGAATGACCGCCGTAGAATGCGCCCTGCTCGTTAAGACGAGCAACAAAGTAGTTGGCCAGATCCCGTTGGGCAAACAAACCAGTGCAGATACCGCCCAAGGAACCAGCCACGGCGTGGGTGTGGAAAACACCCAGCGTATCATCCACATGCCGCAAGATCCTAGAGCGTTTGTGCACGATCATCATGGTGAACCAGGGGATACTGCCGGACAAAATCCCCATGATCATTGCCGCCCATCCTTGCACCACACCTGCAGGCATAGTACCCACGAATTTCCTAGTACTGTATCAATCCAAGTTGAACCCCCCTGATCCCCTCCTCCTCCTCCTCCTCCTCCTTCCTCACAGCAAAACGAAACTTAGGAAAGAAGAATGACAGACTTGTCACTGATGCACCCGTGAAGAAGAGCAGGAGGAACACTGGACCCATGATGATGAAGAGGAGAATGATGAAGAACAAGACACACTAGGGAGAAGCTAGTAGCTAGTGCAGATTTGCGAGACTAATTACCAGCTGCAGGAGTGATGCAAACAAGGCCAGTGATCATGCCCTGTACTGCACCGATGACGGATGGTTTGCCGAAGAAAATGACGTCAAGAATTGTCCATGTGAGGAGGCTCATGGCTGCACACACATTGGTGTTGATGACGGCGATGGAGGAATCCACATTGGCGGCATAAGGGTCTCCTCCGTTGAATCCTGCCCACCCCAACCACAGCAGTCCTGCTCCTGCCAACATGAGCATCACGTTGTTGGGTGGGAACCGCTCTCTATCTCTCGTCAGCCTTGGTCCAACCTATATATACCACAATATTCATTATTCACCATCCCCATACCCCATCGCCCCCCCCCAACCCAAATGTCAGTCTTCACTCCATACTAGTCTGCTAGAGTTTTCAGCTGCAAATTACTTCCACAGATTTGGAGCTTGGCTCACCATGTCATGATCAGGAGTACTCACGCTCAATACTCCACATCCAACAAGAATAATAGTGATTCATGCTCACCAGTCCACATCCAACAAGAATAATAGTGATTCATGCTCACCAGTCCATATCCAACAAGAATAATAGTGGCTCATGCTCACCACTCCACATCCAACAAGAATAATAGTGATTCATGCTCACCATTCCATATCCAACAAGAATAACAGTGGATCACGCTCACCACTCCACATCCAACAAGAATAATAGTGGCTCATGCTCACCACTCCACATCCGACAAGAATATTAGTGATTCATGCTCACCACTCCATATCCAACAAGAATAACAGTGGCTCATGCTCACCACTCCACATCCAACAAGAATTATAGTGACTCATGCTCACTACTCTGCAGGCATTCATTCAGGAAAAAGGACGTTTGAAAAAAATAAAATTAAGAAGAAAAAGATTGTCCTTTCCAAAAGTTTGAGACTGCTTTACATGTTTTTTTTTTTTTGGGATTTGAATCAAATTTTTGAATATTGAATCTTTACACGTATTGAATTGTATATATTCCAAAAAAATATTGACAATCCACATTATTATTATTACCTGTAGTGCAAGTCTCAGATTTTGTTTTTTCAAAAACAAAAAAATACAATTTTGAATAGTGTCCATCCCTTGGGTGGTTCCTTTGACCTCCTTAGGTGGTTTCTTTGATTCTGTTTTCATTCACCCACAAGGTGTGACTAGCACATGCATGCAGAAAGAAAGTTGCAGAAGAAAAGTATTACCTTGTCATGAACTCGTGCAATCTGAGAAAATGAAAAGGTGTGACTAGCACATGCATGCAGAAAGAAAGTTGCAGAAGAAAAGTATTAACTTTGTCATGGACTCGTGCAATCTGAGAAAATGAGGAGAGCATTCATGATGCAAGCTCGGCATGGAGTGCATGCAATAATATTCTGCTAGGAGGAGGAGGAGGAGGAGGAGGAGATTGAGATTGCAAAGAGTACTACCCAATAAGCGGAAGTGAAACCAGCAACGCCAGAGGAGAGATGGATGACATAGCCACCAGAGTAATCGATAACACCCCACTGGAATAGGAAACCACCACCCCACAAGCTGAAAGCGCCGATGCTATAAGAGAAAGTCACCCACAAGGGGACGAAGAGCATCCAAGCAATGAAGTTCATGCGGCCCAACACGGAACCCGCCAAGAGGATGAGCGTGATGGCTGCGAACACGAACTGGAAGTAGACCATGGTAGCCATGGGATAGAAAGGAGTGGCGGGAAATTGTACGTCGACTGTTGCAGTTGCCGGCAGAATCGCCTGAGCTTGCAACGTTTTGTAGCCCCAAACCGTCCCCGCTTTGCCCCAGATGGGTATCAGCTTCTCCCCGAACGACATCTTGTAGGCCCAGATCACCCAGCAGATCAAAACCGCAGCAAACGCATAGAATGCCATGAAAGCTGAATTGATTGCCCACTTCTTTTTTACTATGCTGCCGTAGAGTACCACCAGCCCTGGCACAGATTGCATTCCCACCAGGGTAGCCGCTGTCATCTGCCATGCATTGTCTCCCTTGTTTAACCAGTCCGGTACTGGATAGCCCGTATTATTGTACGCCGATGGCACAGACCCTGCCGGCGTCGCGTCCACCATCGCTGCAAAACCAGGATTGCTACTAGCTACACCGGGGTTGCACAGGCTGTTGCAACACGAAAAATTTAGCTGTAGCTGCTGCTGCACTGCTGATGATCAGCAAACACAAGAATGATCCTCCAGGCACCTCTGCAGTGCCCCCTGAGGCACGCACTTCTCTTGCTTGCTTGCTTGCAACTGGGAGTCAATCCAAATGCAAAAGAGATGAAGGAAGCGCTTTGCTTTTATGGCAATGCTGGGCCCGCTCGCACTAGGAGTTACTGGGCCCAGCTTCAAGTGGGCTAGCCAGTGTTGTGTGTTGTTGCCACAACCTAACTAGACTTGCAGAGTCAACAATTGAAAATAAAAAGCTTGATTGCAAGAACATGATTCTGATGACATACAATGGTGATCATCAGCCAGCAAAAAAAGAAGCAATCTAAGTTAAGAAATAAAAAATCAATACATGATTTTGAGGATGATGATGATCATCAAAATTCTCCCCAATTTATTGATTGCTGCACATGAGCTAATTAATTTACAGGTGTTTACCTTACCTTACCTTACTACAAGGGCAGCTTCAACACTTGACCAGCTAATAATTAATTAAATTTCCAGATAATTTCATGCCGAAAAAAAAAAGAATGAATATTCCAATAGATTCTCTATTTTCCTTCAAAACATTTTGTTCTGGGAATTAATTGTTTTGGTTGAGAATTTCAACATTTTTACAAATAATTTAATTAGTGTCTAAGCTGCCAAGTTGTACTCTGGCATTAGAGGATTCTGCTCCGCATCAGTGCTATATAACCTGATTCATTCTCTGCTGCAGTTATACTGTTTTCCTGAATCCAGCCCAGCTAATTCATGCATGCTGCTTCTTAATCTTCTTCCTGTGTGCTCCTCCTGTTCATCCCAGTAGATCTGAAAATTAAGTGCAAATTTTGGGTTGCAACCGCAGGTACCTAAAGATGATTTCAATCACTAATTATACTCGTTCAGAGCTTTGATGAAACCCATGGATCAGAGAGGCAGGTGCAGCCCAATTTACCAATCATCAATTCATCAGCTCTTTTGTTTTTATTTATTTATTTATTTCCCGGATAGCTGGTTTTGTGGTGTGCTTGGGGATCTGTTTTGGGGGTGAAATTATTCCATCATCTTTTGATCTGGCTGATGCCATGTGGCTTTTGTATAAATGGCAATTATAGTTTGTCACCTATCAATTGTGAGGAATAATGTACAGTGAATTTGCATGGCTTGGGATTGTAACCTTATATCTAAATTAGCATCAGAAAAACCTCCAGGAAAGTCTAGTTGCCTTTGCTCCAGGAGATAGCTCCCCTTTCCTTAATATTAAAAATCAGAGTTACATACATCCTGAACCTGTGGTTCAATTTCTTGCACAAAAGATATGTACCATGAAAAGCGTAAATGTTCATTTATTTGCAAAACTAGCATTGAGGTTTCTTTCACTGTTGGCCGGTTAATGAATTTTTTTCATAACTGGCCTAGTAGTTTTTTTAAAAAAATTTAAAATTCTTTTTGGGACCATACAGGGTATCAATATATAAAAACATGACAATGTAAAACCCATTGATCATCAAAATTTCCATCAAATTGATGACCTCAGTTCTCAAATACCGGCCTTGAAAACATCCAATTATACTGCCTAGTGAGGGTAAATTTTTATGCAGTTTTAGTTTTGGTATTTTAATGGCCTAATTTTCAAGAATGAGATTACACATTTATGAATGCGTTCAAGTAATGTACAAATTAGAATATTATGGAGAGCCATCAGATTGGGGGTACCTCGCCCCCTCCCCCAAAAAGTGATATCCAACCCAGAAGGGCCTTTACAAAACACATACCAGGATATTATCTTGCCGGTTCTTGGTCAAAACTGGAACCGGCAAGTCGGTTATTAATAACCTACCCTTGAACCGTTGTTAATAACCAGCTGATTTCTCCATAACCGGCAAGCACTGGTTTCTTTCTTTCATTGTCGTGAATTGTTTATGAGACCGTGACCTCATCTCCACTCTAAATGGTTACCTATCATAAATAATCAAAGGAGAGCCTTCAAAACAAAAACCTGCCACTTTGCATTCCTAAAGGTCAAGGATAAATAATGATAAATTTTTGCACCCAAAATCAAGGTAGTTATTTGTAGGGTAACACCTGAGGAGCAGGCAGTTTCCGAAGTAAGCACGCACCCAAGGTGGAGCTAAGGGGCCATTATTACATCTAGAATTCCCTTGCTCTACAGGTGTTACCATGTGTAAAAATTGATGTGAATTTTATTTAAAATTTTTTTTTTTTGTGATTTAACCTGGCAGGTATTTGGAGGGCATTTTTTTGGGTATTACATGATTTTTAAAAAAAATGATGCAGGGCAGTTTGGAACATGGAATGCCCATAATTGGAGGGTAGTTGCCAGGTATCACATGATTTTTTTAAAAAAATGATGAGGAGCATTTTGGAAAATGGATGCCCATACCTATGGGCATTCCATTTTCCAAAAATGTCCAGTGGGATTTTATGCTTTGTAAGTGTACACTAAGAAAAATCTCAGAGGTTTTTTTGATTTGAGTGGTAAATCACATACACCCGCCAAAGATGAAAAATATTTCAAGCATAGTAAGATGGTGGTGTGCAAGTTCCATAAGGAGGTAGTTCATTTTGAAGTTGACTAGCTTCCATTGATATACCCATAAATTAGACCTGAATAAAATAAGGGCCTTTGTTTCTCAACCCCATGATTATCACCTCAGACATTTTATCCATGGTTGGTAGGCTTGATGAAGGATGTCTGCTACTTGTGTTGTTGAACATGGTGATTCATCAAATTTTGCCTAAGCTTGATCATGAACTATGACAAAGCTTGCCTTGTTAGGCTAGACTAGATAGAGAACCACCACATTTTTCTTAAAATCCTTCTTTTCTTCCTTTTGTTTCCTGTCCTTGTGTTTCTCCCCCCTTTTCTTTTTTCTTTGGAATAAAGTCTTGCAGATACACATCATTTTAACAAGGGAGATGAGAACTTAGAAGAACTTAGAAGAGGCCAGGTAAACAAAAACATTATCCATGAAAGCAAGGAAATTTATTTATTTTGTCTGATGTTGTCTCATTAGAGCATGAGGTCCCAGCTCTCCTCCCACCACAGATTAAAGATAGATCCAAGTTTTTGACAGAATGCATTGATCTTGTCCTATGTGATGATGGCAGAAATCCCATCCACCTCCTCTTAGGCTATCACTCAGTGAATTCACTAGACTTGTCTTAATTTGAACATATGAGGTAGAAAGTAGAAAGGTGCATCTCAACTTTCAATGGATTGGCTTGTTGACCTTGGATGGTCTTGTATGTCTAGATCAAGGCCAATATTATTGGAGCCTGGGTGTAGGGTTTAGGGTATATGTAAGGGAGCCACAACCACAATACCTGAAATGTGACAAAATTTTATTATTATTATTTTTTGAAGTTTTTTTTTTCTCAGTAAGGAATACCTTACAAAATATTCCATTTTCATTTTCATTTTTCGTATTTAAAATTTGGCTGGTTGTAAAGAACAGTTAAAGCCGGTTATTGAGGGGCCTCACAAGCATAATCTTTCACCCCCCTTTCAAGAGACCTCAGTGCACCAACACCTTCATTGGTACAATGGGGAAAATCAGTGTTGGGAAAATTTCAGTTTCTAGAATTAATTTTAGGACTATCTCAATTCTTGTTTCTCAAATTAGGAATCCAATTTCGGGTCTGGATTTTCAAAAAAAAAACTTTGGTTCCCATTCTGATTCTAAAAGTCAAAACTAGTTTTGATCAGGTTCTTATTAGCTTGAACTAGAATCGGTGATTAAGTGCCAATGACCCTTTGGTTAACTCAGTTTTAGGCACTTTTTTTTCAAATGTCTTCATTTTGGTTTGGGTTTGGTTTTGTGAAAAGCAAATGATATAAAATCAAAATTATATATTTTTATTACATAACTATGAGGATCTATGTTCTTGTTTCACAAATATCTACTCATATATCTATTTTCTATGTATGACTCTTATGCCATAATCATTTTTTCTATCATAGATTTTACACATTCATAAATTATGAATTTTTTTTGAAAATCAAAGTTTCAATTCTCTTCCACAAATCTATTTTATAAAACTTTTAACTTTTTACAATAATTTTTTTTTCTCAAGTGAAAGTGTTTCCAAAAACTCCAAACACCCATTTATATATACTAAAAAAAAAACAAAAAAAAAACATTTAAAACCTTACACTTAATTTATGATATGATTTTTCTAATGAATCACCAGTCTTGAATCATACACATTAATTGAAGTCATAATTAATTGATGATAGGTCATCAAACCATTATTAAATTATAAATCCTCACCCCTTAATAAATTATCAATGTTAATCTTTAAGTAATTACATAATTATCAAGTTATTTACATCAAGTAATAATTCCATCTAAGGAGGTTTTTGGTCTAGTTCTTGAAAAAAATAAAATTAGATTTTGTTCATGTATTCATTTCAAAAATCAAACCTAATTTTGATTTAGTTTTTGCTTGCCCAAATTAATTTAGCATTAGCAAAAACTTATTTAACCCTTATGTCAATGGAGTTTTCAATCAATATTATTGAATGTGTGACTCATCATTAATGTTAAACATCATTTTCCTTTCATTGACATTTTGAAACCTTTGTTATCTGAGTTCAAGTTTATAAGAAAAACCCATTTTCACATCATTTTCATACTTACCTCATCCAAAAGTAAATATAAATACCATTTTACTTCTCATAGCACTTGAATCAACATAAAATAAATTATGTCTATCCCCTTTATGAAGGTTTCAAAAATCTAATGTTCAACCCACCCTTCAAATTCAATGTGCTTTAGCTTTAAAATATCATATCTTTTAGATTTTTTAACATTTAAAAGATCAAATCTTAAAATGCCCTACTAATAATCTATTAATTTAAAAACATTTATACAAAAGTGCTTAACATTCAATGCAAAAATATTTTTCACATGGACAAGTTTAATTTTTTATCATTTTCCAACCCCACCCATGGAATTAAAATGAGGAGTGCAAATAGGTGGGAGATTGTTAATAACAAAACACTTGGATTGGCCAATCAAAAATAAAAAGTAGGAATCAAATCATATTTATTACATTTTTTTTTACCAAGTGTTAAGCCTTGTTGGCTTTGCTGTGTCATTTATTGACTTCAGTAAATTGTGCAAAAATGTTTGGCCAAAACTAACACACTCCCAACTCCTCAACGGACTCAAATGTGAGTCCAAGTAGAAGACAACGGAAGAGGGGGGAAATCGCGGCACACTCCCTAGCTCACAACACTTTGAGGGGTACATGGGCATGTTGGAGCTCCGGGATGGGACTAGGAAGAGTTGACAAGCTTCGCTCACTCACATGAGCCTGCACACAACCCACACAAAGTGATTAATGCATAGTTGGAGCACCTTTGGTGTTAAGACAAGTCACGAGCAACACGGACACACTAGACTCACCATGGCCCAAACTTGGGGGAAGCCACCACCTTCCCCCTTATAGTATACTTTGTGGTTAGCCACGTAGACTACATCCAAATGGTTGTTCTCTCCCGGGACTCCCGAGTGGGAGTCCCGAAATCACGCCAAATGGGACTTTCGCAATTTTCGAACCCCATAACTTTGCGAGCAGACCTCGGATCGAAATGCAGTCTTAAGCAAAGTTGTAGCTCTCGTCCAGAGCTTTTCAACGGTATGTCGCACGCCCTCTCCAGCCACAAGTAAATTGGGTCGATTTTCAACTTTTTCTGGTCGGGAATCAAACTAGCAGTTTGACTCCCGGCTCTTCTTTTGGCCATAATTTGTGTTTTAGATGTCCAAATGAGCAATGCGAACCCTTTTTAGACATCTACGTTCCAAGAGCTTTCCAATGATATAAAAAATGTTATAAGCCATTGAGTTTTGACCCCTGAAATTATTTTCTGAAGTTTTGGGAGTCCACCGAGACTCCATCTCCCAAAATGGGAGTTGCCTTGGGAGTGTGAGGGTTCACTCCCTCATACTCCCTCACATTTTCTTACACTCCCGGGAATATGTGATGTGACTCTCGGGCTTTTTTTTGGCTCGCACCTTTGCGACCTCCTTGCGACCTCTTTGCCTTGACTCTCGGGCTTCCTCTTGGCTCGCAACCTTGTAACCCCTTTGGCCTTGGTTGCGAGCCCATAGCTAGGGTTGTGACAAAAACCATGTTGTTTGGTTAAAGAAGAGTTTTTTTAAAGGATTTTCAATGGTAGCTAAAGTGGCTAGGGCTTTTTAGTCTAAAGTTAAGATGTGGTAACCTATAATAACATTAGCTGAATAATGTTTTAATCTCACCATTTCGTGGGCAAACAAGGTGGTTACTTTGTGTTTTTTTTATGTTAGAAGGTTGCTGACTAAAAGGTTATTGCTATTTTCAATTTTGGAAGTAACCATATGCTCTTACAAGTCAAAAGAATGGTGAAAACTTTGAAAAAAAAGCAAAAAAAAATGGCATTCAAAATATTAAGCAATTGGAATTTATTTTATATGAACTTTAAAATAAAAAATTTCTAGGGGAAATGAACCCCAATCCAAATGGATCCTGCCCATTGCAACAAGAGATAGGTTTGCAAAAACAAAAAACAAAAGCATAGTTGACGCGCTCCTAAGTCACGAGGTGAAACCCACTTGAGGGTTTCACAAAGTCAAATTGCGAAAAGTTGAGACTTGGTAGCACGCTCCCGACTTCCAACTCTAAAAAGGGGTAGAGGGTCGAGTTGGGAGCCCAGGGATTAGACTAGGAAGAGGGACTAGCTTAACTCGTGTGAATCTGCATCCAAAAACCAACCAAATCAGGTTAGTTTAGCATTCGGGACACCCTTGGGTGTTGGGACTTGCCACGGGCATTTGGACACACAAGACTCACCACGGCCCGGACTCGGGGGAAGCCACCACCTTCCCCCATATAGTATTCTCTGCGGCTG
>Ga0116231_10012931_pt1 | contig 11987 bp, 12 predicted proteins | sample S1TSphgellanicum_2_FD_89695 | JGI IMG/M metagenome (GOLD analysis project Ga0116231, IMG submission 89695) | Host-associated microbial communities from peat moss isolated from Minnesota, USA - S1T2_Fd - Sphagnum magellanicum MG | ecosystem: Host-associated > Plants > Peat moss > Unclassified...
CGCCATTGTCGAGGAAGTGACGAAATCCGGCCTGCGCGGCCGCGGCGGCGCCGGTTTCCCGACAGGCATTAAATGGAAGACGGTCGCCGGTGCGCCGGGGCCGCACAAATATATCGTCTGCAACGCCGATGAAGGCGACAGCGGCACCTTCGCCGACCGCATGATTCTGGAAGGCGACCCGTTCCTGCTCATCGAAGGCATGACGATCGCCGGCATCGGCGTCGGCGCCACGCAGGGCTACATCTACTCCCGCTCCGAATACCCGCATGCGAACGCCACCATGCAGGCGGCGATCGACATCGCCTACGACAATGGCCTGCTCGGCGCCGACATCGCCGGTTCCGGACGCCACTTCGACCTCGAATTGCGCATAGGCGCCGGCGCCTATGTATGCGGCGAGGAAACCGCGCTGCTGGAAAGTCTGGAAGGCAAGCGCGGAGTCGTGCGCGCCAAACCGCCGCTTCCGGCGCTGGAGGGTTTCCTCGGCCGGCCGACAGTGGTGAACAACCTTCTGTCTCTCGCAACAATCCCGATCATTCTCGCCGAAGGCGCCCAATATTACGCCGACTTCGGCATGGGCCGGTCGCGCGGCACCATGCCGATCCAGTTGGCCGGCAATATCCGCCATGGCGGATTGTTCGAAACCGCCTTCGGCCTCACGCTCGGCGAGCTCGTCATGCAGCACGGCGGCGGCACGGCAAGCGGGCGCCCGGTGCGCGCCGTGCAGGCGGGCGGGCCGCTCGGCGCCTATTTGCCGGTATCGCAGTTCGACACACTCTATGATTACGAAGCGTTCGCCGCGCGCGATGCGCTGATCGGCCATGGCGGCCTGGTGGTGTTCGACGACACGGTGGACATGCTGGAAATGTCGCGCTTTGCGATGGAGTTCTGCGCCATCGAATCCTGCGGCAAATGCACGCCGTGCCGGATCGGTGCGGTGCGCGGGCGTGAGACGATCGAGAAGATCATGGTAGGCACTGATGTTTCCCGGAACATCGAGGTGCTGGAGGATTTGTGCCATACGATGAAACTGGGGTCGCTTTGTGCTTTGGGTGGGTTTACGCCTTATCCGGTGCTGAGCGCTTTGCGGCATTTTCCGGGGGATTTTGTGCCAAGGAAGAAAAAGGAAGAACTTCTTTTTTGAAAAAAAGAAGCAAAAAACTTTTATTCATTAAGCTCGGCGTTACGACCGGCACGCGCGCAAGTGTCAAAAGTTTTTTGGTTCTTTTTTTCAAAAAAGAACGCTTACTTTCTTTCGTTAGGAGATCATCATGGCCCTAGTCCAAGAGACCGACTACGGAACCCCGGCATCGTTGTCTACCAATATGGTCGAGCTCACGATCGACGGCGTTCCCGTGCGCGTCCCAGAAGGCACATCGATCATGCGTGCGGCGCAGGAGGTGGGCACGACGATCCCCAAACTTTGTGCCACGGACATGATGAAATCCTGGGGCTCGTGCCGCCTGTGCCTGGTCGAAATCGCCGGCCGCAACGGCACGCCGGCCTCCTGCACCACGCCTGTCGCCCCTGGCATGGCGGTCTCCACGCAGACCGACCGGTTGAAGCGCCTGCGCAAAGGCGTCATGGAACTCTACATATCCGATCACCCGCTCGATTGCCTGACCTGCTCGGCCAATGGCGATTGCGAATTGCAGGATATGGCGGGCGCGGTCGGGTTGCGCGAGGTGCGCTACGGCTTTGCCGGCGAGAACCATACGGTGCAGGCCAAGGATGAGAGCAATCCGTATTTCACCTTCGATCCGTCCAAATGCATCGTCTGCTCGCGCTGCGTGCGCGCCTGCGCCGAAGTGCAGGGCACATTCGCGCTGACCATCGAGGGCCGCGGTTTCGACAGCAAGGTTTCGCCAGGCATGGGCGAGGCTTTTCTGGATTCCGAATGTGTGAGTTGCGGCGCCTGCGTGCAGGCCTGCCCGACGGCGACGCTAATGGAGAAATCCGTCATCGACATCGGCCAGCCTGAGCATTCGGTGGTGACCACCTGCGCCTATTGCGGCGTCGGCTGCAGCTTTAAGGCCGAAATGCGCGGCAATGAGTTGGTGCGCATGGTGCCTTACAAGGATGGCAAGGCGAATCATGGCCATTCCTGCGTCAAAGGCCGCTTCGCCTGGGGCTACGCCACGCACCGCGACCGGATTACCGAGCCAATGATCCGCGCCTCGATCCATGAGCCATGGCGCAAGGTGAGCTGGGATGAGGCGCTGGCTTACGCCGCCAGCGAATTCGCGCGCATCGCGGAGAAATACGGCAAGCAGGCGCTCGGTGGCATCAGCTCTTCGCGCTGCACCAATGAAGAAACCTATCTGGTGCAGAAATTGGTTCGCGCCGGCATGGGCAACAATAATATCGACACATGCGCCCGCGTCTGCCATTCACCGACCGGCTATGGTCTGGGCGCCGCGTTCGGCACCTCCGCCGGCACGCAGGATTTTGACAGTGTGGAACACACGGATGTGGCGCTCATCATCGGCGCCAACCCGACAGATGGCCACCCTGTCTTTGCCTCACGCCTGAAAAAGCGCATTCGCGAAGGCGCGAAACTGATCGTCATCGATCCGCGGCGCATCGACATGGTGCGCACACCGCATGTGGAGGCGCAATATCATCTGCCGCTGCGCCCCGGCACCAACGTGGCCGTGCTGACATCGATCGCTCATGTCATCGTCACCGAGGGCCTGGTGAATGAGGATTTCGTCAGGCAACGCTGCGACTGGGAGGGTTTCCAGGATTTCGCCGAGTTCGTTGCCGAGGCCAGGCATAGTCCCGAAATCACCGAGGCGATGACCGGCGTTCCGGCTGCCGATCTGCGTGCCGCGGCACGGCTTTATGCCACCGGCGGCAATGCGGCGATCTATTATGGTCTGGGTGTGACCGAACATAGCCAGGGCACGACGACGGTGATGGCCATTGCCAATCTGGCGATGATGACCGGCAACATCGGCCGCCCTGGCGTCGGTGTCAATCCATTGCGCGGTCAGAACAACGTGCAGGGCGCGTGCGACATGGGCAGCTTCCCGCACGAAATGCCCGGCTACCGGCACATGAGCGACGATGCCACCCGCGACATTTACGAGAAACTCTGGGGTGTCACGCTGGATGCGGAACCCGGCCTGCGCATTCCTAACATGCTCGATGAAGCCGTCTCCGGCCGGTTCAAGGCCCTCTATGTCGAGGGCGAGGATATCGTGCAGTCCGACCCGGACACACGCCATGTCACGGCGGGGCTCGCCGCCATGGAATGCGTCATCGTGCAGGATCTATTCCTGAACGAGACGGCAGATTACGCGCATGTGTTCCTGCCGGGTTCGACGTTCCTCGAAAAAGACGGCACGTTTACCAACGCCGAGCGCCGCATCAACCGCGTGCGCAAAGTGATGCCGTCGCGCTCCGGCATGGCGGACTGGGAGATTACCCAGGCTTTGGCCAATGCCATGGGGCTGAACTGGTCCTACAAACATCCCAGCGAAATCATGGATGAAATCGCTGCTACCACGCCAAGTTTTGCTGGAGTGAGCTATCAGCTGCTGGACGAGGTCGGCTCCGTGCAGTGGCCGTGCAATGAAGAGGCGCCGACCGGAACGCCGGTGATGCATCTGGAAAAATTCCAGCATGGGGCAGGGCGCTTCATGATCACCGAATATGTGCCGACTGAAGAGCGCACTGGCCCGCGCTTCCCGCTGCTGCTGACCACCGGCCGCATCCTCAGCCATTACAATGTCGGCGCGCAGACGCGCCGCACGGCAAATACGGTCTGGCATCCTGAGGATCTGCTGGAAATCCACCCCAGCGACGCCGAACAGCGCGGCATCAAGGAGGGCTCGTTCGTGCGCGTCGCCAGCCGCGCCGGCGACACCAGCCTGCGCGCCCACATCACCGACCGCGTGGCGCCTGGCGTGGTTTACACGACCTTCCACCATCCGGTGACGCAGGCCAACGTGGTCACGACGGATCAGTCCGACTGGGCAACGAACTGCCCGGAATACAAGGTGACAGCGGTGCAGGTCTCGCTCTCCAACGGCCCGACGGACTGGCAGTCGCGCTACAGCACGCACAGCGACGAGGCGCGGCGTATCATGGCGACGGCCGCCGAATGAGCCACGGTGAGGAGGCGGCGAAACTGGTTGGCATGGCCAACCAGATAAGCCTGTTTTTCGGCGCCCAGCGCCGGCGCGATTCGGCGGAGGCGGTGGCCGAGCATTTGCACAAATTCTGGACCCCGCTGATGCGCGCCCAAATCCGCGACCATCTCGATGCCGGTGGTCATGGGCTAAGCGACATTGCCCGCAAGGGCGTCGCTCTGCTGGGCCAGCCGAAGCCTGCGATTCCGGCGGGCCCGGACGACGATAGTTCGGAGCATGCGCGTCCGGCCGATGCCGCGCCGGCGGGGGCCGCTTAAGCCGCCGCGTTGGATAGGGAGGCAGCCCGCGTGCCGCCGTGGAAGCGCTGGTGCGTGCCTTTGGCGCTTCCCTTGACCTGGTAGAGGGCGGCGTCGGCCATGCGGTAGAGGTCGGCCAGGCTGGTACCGTCTTCCGGGGAGCAGGCGTAGCCGACGCTGACGCCGATATGCAGACGGCCGATGTCCTCCAGCTCGTAGGGCGCCTTGATCTGTCGCGTCACGCGGGCGGCAAAACTTTCGGCCTCTTCCGGGGGCAGGCCGGGGGCGAGGACGACGAATTCGTCGCCGCCGATCCGCGCGGCAACATCCCCGGTGCGCAAGGCGCCGACCAGGCGTTGACCGACCAGTTGCAGCAGCCGGTCGCCGACCGGGTGGCCTTTTGTGTCGTTGACTTGTTTGAAGCCGTCCAGATCGAAATAGAACAGGGTGAGAATCGGCGTCTGGCCCAACGCCGGGTCGCCGGCGGTCTGCATCAGGCCGTAACGGTTGAGCAGCCCGGTCAGCGCATCGTGGTTGGCCTGATACTGGCTGTCGTGCCGCGCCTGTAACGAGTCGATCGAGAGTTTTTGCAGGCGGCCGATGACCAGCAGGCTGGCGTAGTAATACAGCGGCGTGGTGATGAAGAGTGCCAGCAGCCAATGGTCACGCGCGACGGCCACGCCGGCCAGGAGCGGCAGATAGATCAGGCTGAACAGCAGCATGGCATAACGCGGCGAGGGGTAGTTGCGGTAGTTGACCGCGCCGGTGATCATGATCGCGGTAATCGCTGCAATGGTCTGCAACGCCGCGATGTTCGACCACATGGCGGCAAACGCGATGGCGCCCTGCACCGCCGCCCAGGCAACGGCGATGATCAGGTAGGCATCGGTGGGGGTGGCAGCCCCGGTTCGGCGGCACTCGGCAATGCGGCGGATGGCGAGCAGGCGCACGATGCTCACAGCAAGGTCGGTCGCCAGAAGCGCGTAGAAGATACGCCCGCCATGCAATGCCAGGGCGAGGCCGTTGACCATGAAGGAGTTAATGATCGCGGCCACGATCGTTCCGGCCGAGGCGAAATGCTCCGCCAGCATGATTTCGGCCACTGACCAGGGGATGTTGCGGCCGGGATCGATCAGCCATTTCAATGCGGGGATCGAAGGCGGTGTAAATTTCAGCGCGCTTCGGCTGGTCATGCTGGGGCCTTGGTTGCAATACAGAGTTCGAAATAGCTAAAAAGTTGCGCTAACCGCGTTTGCCGCAGGTTACAATGGTAATGCCACCTGTCAATGAAAAGTGAGCGCTAGAACCCCGCCGGCGCATCGGGGAAACTTGTCACGGCCAGGGCTTTGAATAACGTGCCCATCTGGGCGGGAGATGCCAGGCGCTCGGCACCGGCGGCGAGGTCGGCGGCGCGGGCGGGGTGTTGCCGGGCGAGCGCTTCGACTCGGGTACGAAGGCCGAGGGCGCGCAAGAAATCGCCCTGTCCGGCCGGTCCCCACACGTGTGCGCCCTCGGTGCGCGCCGCTTGCGCCAGAGCGGCGAAATCGACGTGGGCGGTGAGGTCGGCGGTGCCCGGCTCGACCAGCGGGCTGACCGGCCGGCCGCCGCGCAGGGCTTGCAGCGTGTCCTGGAATTGTGGCTGGGCGTAGCCGTAGTCCAGGATCAGGGCGGCGCCGCCTTGGCGGATCAGGCGTGCGGCGAGTGCTGCGGTCCAGTCACGTGCTGCCTCGCCGATTTCGTACACGGCGCCCTCGTGCAGGTTGCCGGCCTCGAGCGGGCTGGGCAGCGCGACAAAGCTGTGGCCGGCGACATGGCGTTCCCTCCAGGCGCCGGCGGCATGCACAAACTGGCGGATCGGCAGGGCATCTAAAAATTCGTTGGCAAGCAGGATGGCGGGGCCCGGGGGCACGTCCTCCAGCCGCGCATGCCAGGCTGCGCCCGGCAGGCGCCTGGCCTGTTCGGCGCGCAGGCGCGGCGAGGTTTCGATTAGGTGCAGGCGCAGCGCGGAGGCGAAATCCGGGGCGACGCGCGCGAGGGTGCGCAGCGCGTCGGCCATGAGCGTGCCGCGGCCGGGCCCTGCCTCGATGAGAAGCACAGGGTCGGGGCGGCCGATCTGCGCCCACACCACTGCGGCCCAGGCGCCTAAAAGCTCACCAAAAATCTGGGAAATTTCCGGGGCAGTGGTGAAATCGGCAAACGGATCGCGTGCCGCATAATAGGCGGCGTTGGCGCGTGCCATAAAATGGTCCAGCCGCTCCGGGTCCATTATGGGTTAAACATTTGGCAATGATCGGTCGATAAAAAGAGCCTGAGCGCGCAGAATGGTGCAATCGTTGAAGTGAGATAAGCGGAGGCGGGTATGCAAATCTTGAGGTGGAACAATAGTCTGGCCGTCAAACTTCCCAGTCCGATCGTGGACGCGCTGGAGATACGCGAGGGCGATGAAATCAACGTTCAGATCACCGGTCCCGGCACGTTTATCTTCCAGCGGGAGGAAAAACATCAGGAGCGTCTGTCGCTCGGCTATAAATCGCCTGCCGACGACACGATGGCGCTGATTCCCAGCTGAGGCTTTTGCCGGCAGGCGATGAGCGCCAGGCCGAGGCCAGCCAGGACCATCGGCACGGAGAGCAGTTGGCCCATGGTGGCGCCCTGCCATAAATAGCCGAGGAACGGGTCGGGCTGGCGGAAGAATTCGCCGATGATGCGCGCGACGCCGTAGCCGGCCAGAAAAATGCCGGTGAGCAGCCCGAAGCGGGCGCGGATGTGTGCGCTGCGGGAGCAAATCCAGACGAGCAGGAACAGTAAGAGACCCTCCATCAGGGCCTGGTAGATTTGGCTCGGATGCCGTGGCAGTTGGTCTGGATCGCGGGGAAAGATCATCGCCCAGGGCAGGGTGGAGGGGGCCGGGCGGCCGTAGAGTTCGCCGTTGATGAAATTGGCGATGCGGCCGAGGCCCAAGCCGATGGGTGTCACGATCGCCATGCGGTCGGCAAATCCGAGTAGCGGGATTTTCTCGCGCCGGCAGAACAGCGCAAGCGCCACCGCCACGCCGAGCATGCCGCCGTGAAAGCTCATGCCGCCGGTCCATACGGCGGCGATTTGTAGCGGATGGGTGAGGTAGAATCCGGGCTGATAGAATAGCACGTAGCCGAGGCGGCCCCCGAGCACGACGCCGAGTGTGGCCCAGGTAAGGAAATCGTCGGTCTGCTCCTGCGTCGCCACCACCGGCGGAAGGCGCACCAGGCGGCGCATGAGTTGCCAGCCGGTGACCAGCCCGACGATGTAGGCAATGGCATACCAGCGGATTTGCAGCGGCCCAAGATGCAACAGCACCGGGTCGAACTGCGGAAACATCACCACCGGCAGCATGGTTGGGTGGTCCTAGCGGTAGGGGTTTTTCCCCGAAAGATAGTCCCGCACGTAGGTCGTGACACCGTCTTCCAGGCTGGCGAATGGTGCCGCATAGCCTGCCGCGCGCAGCCGGTCGATGCGCGCCTGGGTGAAAGATTGGTAGTGTGGCCGGAGTGCGTCAGGCATATCGACGTACTCTATGCGTGGTTCAACGCCCACCGCGTTGCACACTGCATGCACGACATCCGTATAGGTGCGTGCCACGCCGGAGCCGACGTTGAACAGGCCGTTGACGGAGGGGGTATCGAGCAGCCAGAGCATGACGGCGACGGCATCGTCCACATAGACGAAGTCGCGCGCCTGGGCGCCGTCCGACAGGCCCGGCTGGCCGGAGCGGAACAGGGTCGCCGGGCGGCCGGCGGCAATGTCGTCGTATTTCAGTTTGACGACGGAAATCATGGCGCCTTTGTGATATTCGTTCGGGCCATAGACGTTGAAGAATTTCAGCCCCGCCCATTGCGGCGGCCGGGGCGCGCCGCGCTTGAGCATGTCCATCACCCGCTGGTCGAACACGTGCTTGGACCAGCCGTAGAGGGTCATCGGCTCAAGGTCGTCGAGGTGCGCGGGATCATCGTCGAACCCGTCCTCGCTATGGCCGTAGGTGCTGCCGGAGCTGGCATAGATGAAGCGCACGCCGCGCTGGGCGCACCATTCCCACAGCCGCAGGCTCAGCTCGACGTTCGTGCGCCAGACATGGTCGCCGTCGGTGGCCGTGGAGCGGCTTTCGGCGGCCATGTGGAAAACCATTTCGATGGGCGGGTGCAGGCTGAGCCAGTCGCCGAGGTCGCCAGGGTGCACCATGCGGGCTGGCGGGTGGCGGGCGATGTTGCGCCACTTGCCCTCGCTGCCGAGCATATCGACGATGGCGGTTTCGTACCCGCGGGCGAACAGGGCGGCCTGCAGGTTCGAGCCGAGGAAGCCGGCGCCGCCGGTGACTAAAATCATGAGTTGGGTCTATGCTGTGTCGGACGCCGGGCAGGACCGCTCGGCCGATCGGAGCAGAACGCCATGAGCGACCGGCCCAAGTTTTTCGAGGATTTAGCGGGTGTGGCCGGCGGCGCCATTTCGGCGCTGGCCGGGTTGCGCGATGAAACCGAAGCCGCCATACGCGCCCGCGTGGACGAGACTATCCGCCATTTGCAACTGGTGCGTCGCGACGAGCTGGAAGCCGTTGCCGACCTGGCGGCCAACGCACGCGCCGGGCAGGAAGCGGCCGAGCTCAAGCTGGCGGCGATGGAGGCGCGGGTGGCTTCCTTGGAGCAGGCGCTGGCGGGGAAGACTTCAGCCGAGGGATAGCGCGCGTCGGCTTGGCCGGCGGCTGATCCCCTGCCGCGGCTTTGAGCAACGCGAAAAACCCAGCGGAGCCGGTGGGTTTTTTCATCATGTCCGGCTCCTTGGGGCATCACGGGAGGAGTTTGGCGCGGAAAGGTTGACGCTTTGCGAACGAATGGCGGGGCGTTTGGCAGGGCAACCGCATGTGACGGGCTACGAAGAAGCAGGCTGTTCTTTTTTGAAAAAAAGAACCAAAAAACTTTTGGTCATTGGGCTTCGGCTGAAGGCATCCAGAGCCCGGCGCCATGAGCTTTTGCTGCGCTCGGCCAGGCGGCCCAGCGTGGCAATCACCAACAGCGTCAACGCAATCGCCAGCCAGCCCTGGTCAGGCGGCAGGAAGGCGGCAGCGAAATCCAGCAGCGGGACGTGGAACAGATAGGCGGCGAAACTGACGCCGGCGCAGGCGCGGACGGGGCCGGCTATCCGTTCCAGCGGCACGCGCGCCATCACCACGCGGGCGCCGGCGAGGTGGGCGGTGAACAAGGCACCCAGAACCCAGTCGAACCAGAAGATGCGCGCCTGGGCGAGCTGGCGGTAAATCCAGGGTCCTACCCAGCCCTCCATCACATGCGTCAGCGGCTGCGATATGCCGGAGAGCAGAATCGCCGCAATGATCACGAACGAGCCGGCAGACACCGCGGCAGCCGTGCGCGGGCCTAAGCGGCGTAGCGGCCGCCAGCGTTGCAGAGCCACACCCATTAGCCAGATCGGCAGCAGCAGCAGCGCCTTGTGGCCGGCCAGAGCGCAGGCGGACGCGACGAGTGCCAGTCTGAGGCGCCCTGGCGGCGTGAATACCCAGGCCGCAAAGATCATATAGTACCAGAATTCGGCACAGAGCGACCATACCACGCCATTCGACAGCGGCTGGATGCTCACCCAGGTCTCCGACAGGAACACCAGCACGGCGCCGACCCTGATCAGCAGGTGATTAACCGGCACATGCGCATAGGCCGCAGGGTGCCCAAAATTACGGCCGGCGTAATCGCAGGCAAGCGTCAGCACCATGGCCGGCACCAGCACAGACCACAGACGCGCCAGGCGCGCCACGATGAAGCGCCGCGCGTCGGTCTCGCGCGTGTCGGCGACGTTGCAGATGACGTAGCCGGAAAGCACGAAGAAGGCGATCACCGCCTCATGACCCCAGATATAGATGTGGGGCAGGGGAAATTCGCTCGCGGCATGGCCGATCACGACCGTCAGCGCAGCCAGGCTGCGCAGCAGGTCGAGGTAGATCGACTCGCGTTTTCCGATCATGTCGCCGTTCCCGGTGTCGGCATCGCCCTGTCCGTTCCGCCGTTTTGGTGGACTTTATCCTCCCTGCGAGGATAGGGAATAGATATTAAAAAAGAATGATCCGGACCAGAATTGTTTCATTTTGCCAGCGCAGACAGAATGGCGGCACGCCTGACCTCCGCGTCGCTGGCTTTGTCGGCGCGTAGGGCGGCGACCTCGGCCTCAGTATAGGGTGTGAAGCCGGGCGGCAGGCGGTCGGCGGAGAATCGGGTCAGAATATAGTTCAGCAGGCGCGCGGCGAGCGCGTTGTCGAGCCGCGATTGCGACAGGCCGGGCACCTGCACCAGATAGGCGCGGCCGGCCGGGATCGCCACATAGCTGCCGGAATCGTGCAGGTCCGGAATGCCGGCCTCCGGCACGCCATGGCCTTGTGCGCCGTGGCAGCCGGAGCAGTGCAGCGTATAGAGTGTCTGCATGGGCTGGGCGGCGGCATTCCCGGCCATGAGGCAAAGGGCTGCGGCGGCAAGCCTCATGGTGGCGCCAGAAGGGCGACGCGAATGTGATGCGTGTCGGACGGCCCGGGGTTGCGGGCGCGGGCGGCGGCGACGTCGGCCGCGGTGACCAGCGGGGCCGATACGCCGTTGAAATCATGCAGCACATAGAAGATGACGGCGGCGATCTCCGCATCGCTGAACTTGTCGGCAAAACTCGGCATCATGCCGGAGAATTTATGCCCCTGCGTCCAGATCGAACCGGCCATGCCGGAGATCACGATTTGCGCGAAATAGGTTTTGCCCTCCGGCCTGGCGGCCAAATCCTTCAGCGTGCCGGCCAGGGCAGGGGCCAGGCCGATGGCGCCTTCGCCCGCCGGCTGGTGGCACATGGCGCAATTATCGGCAAAAATCTGCTTGCCGTCAGGGGCTGCGGCCCATGCCGAGCCCGACAGCAGCATGCAGATGGCGGCGGCGCGTATCACTGATCGGCGACGCCGACGATGACCGACACGGTGCAATGGTAGGAGGTCTCCTTGTTCGCCATGCACCAGTTCACGTCATTATGGATGCCCATGGAATAGCCCGGCCGCTCGCCGACGTTGCCGTGGCAGTCGCACAGGCCGCAGGAGGAGCGGCCGCAGCAGTCGGTGTAGCTGACCAGATAGTCGCGCCCGTCGCTGCCGTTGCGGCAGGTGCCGACCCAGCTTGCGCGCGAAATCTCCGTGCCGGGCGGGCATTCGTTGGCGGAGCCGCCGCAGCAACTGCACAACTGGCCGTCCATGGAGCAGTATTTCCAGTAGTCGCACTGCGTTGCGTCCATTTGCAGCTCGTTCGCACGCGCACGGCCGAAATTGCGGTCAACCGGGAGCAGGGGGGTCATCACCGCCGCACCCGCCATCACCTGGCCGAGGCGCGCGAGCACGCCGCGGCGCGAGGCGCCCATGGCCAGGCGTCGGGAGAAATTGGCGAAAAAATCATCCAACGGCGACATCGTCATGCCTCTCATGCGCGTCCTGTTTCGGCGCGCGCGACAAAAATTCCTGCACCGATGACACGCCCAGCTCCCGTGCGAGGAGTAGGCTTTCGATCTGCTCGCGGTTGTTCACCAGGCCGCGGGCGGC
>Ga0116231_10012932_pt1 | contig 11987 bp, 9 predicted proteins | sample S1TSphgellanicum_2_FD_89695 | JGI IMG/M metagenome (GOLD analysis project Ga0116231, IMG submission 89695) | Host-associated microbial communities from peat moss isolated from Minnesota, USA - S1T2_Fd - Sphagnum magellanicum MG | ecosystem: Host-associated > Plants > Peat moss > Unclassified...
CGTCCATTCGAAGCCGCCCATTTCATGATCGTCGCGACGAGGGCAGCGATGGCGGGGCTCGACGCCTGCGCGCAGATGACCGCGAACTGAATCTCCGGCAGCGCAGGCAGGTCGTCGCGAGCCGCGACGATTTCTAGCCCTGGCGGCAGCAACCGTCCCGAATGGGGCATCAGACCGATGCCGGCGCGTGCCGCCGCGGTCAAACCTGAAAGGCTGGCGCTGGTGAAGGCGATGCGCCAGTCACGTCCCACCTTTTCCAGCGTTTCGAGGGCACGAGCGCGCGTGACGCTCGGGGGCGGGTAGAGGAGCAGGGGGAGCGGTGATTTGGGATCGACGTGGAATTCTGGATGTGCCGCCCACACCAGTGGCTCTTCCCACACCACCGTACCGCGCGGTTTGCCGGCGAGCCGTTTGATGAACATCAGGTCGAGCCGGCCGGCGTCGAAGGCCTCGCAGAGATCGCCGCTCAATCCCGCGCGCAGTTCCAGATCGACATCGGGGTGGCGACGGATGAACGAGGCGAGCACGTCGGGCAGGGCGGATAGAACGAAATCCTCCGACGCGCCCAACCGCAGTCGGCCGCGCAGCGGCGCGACCGACAGGTGTTGTTGAAGCCGCGTGTGGCTATCGAGAATCGCGCGGGCATGATCGAGCAGTACTTCACCATCCGGCGTCAAGGCAACACTGTGCGTATCGCGATCGAGGCAGCGACGGCGCACGCGTTGCTCGAGTTTGCGGATCTGCTGGCTGACGGTCGACTGCCGCAGGCCGAGAAGGCGCGCTGCGCCCGTGAAACTTCGGGCCTCCGCCACGGCCACGAAAGTTTGCAGCAAGTCCACAGGCAAGAAGTCCATGGTCATCACTTTATGTGATGACTGTTATAAGTGCCATTCCTATTGTGAATAATGATGGCTGGCTCCAAGATGGTCGCTCAAAGGAGCCTTGCCATGAGTCTGACAAGCCAAATCGCGCGATTGCCGGTGGACCGCTTCCTCTTGATGCTCAGCGCCTCGGTCGTGTTGGCTGCGTTTTTGCCCGCACACGGCGCCGGGGTCGCGGTGGTCGACACTTGCGTTACGGTAGCCGTGTCCTTGCTCTTCTTGCTGTATGGAGCACGGCTTGCCCCGCAAGCGATTTGGGCGGGGTTCGGCAACTGGCGGCTTCAGGGCCTGGTATTCGCGAGCACGTATGTTTTGTTCCCGTCGATCGGGATCGTGGCCGCAGGGTTGCTGCAGCATCATCTTCCCCAGGATGCGGTGACTGGAGTGCTGTTTTTATGCCTGCTGCCTTCGACCGTGCAATCCTCCATCGCCTTCACATCGATTGCGCGCGGCAATGTGCCCGCCGCGCTGTGCAGCGCTTCGCTGTCGAACGTACTCGGCGTGCTGCTGACCCCCGTGCTGGTATCGCAACTGCTACCCGCAGCAAGCGGAGGGTTCTCGTTCAAGGCGTTCGAGGATATTGCGCGTGAGATACTCCTGCCTTTTGTGGTGGGCCAATTGATGCGGCCCTGGGCTGCCTCATGGTTGCTCCGCCATCCGCGCCTGACCTCGGTAGTCGATCGCGGTTCGATTCTGGTGGTCGTGTATGCCGCTTTCAGCGCAGGCATGGTGGCCGGTATCTGGCACCAGTTGTCGATCACCAGTCTGGCAGCGATCTTGGGGGTGGATGCCGCCGTGCTCGGCTTGGTGCTTTTCGTGACCACTTGGGCCAGCCGGCGCTTGGGATTTTCGACCGAGGATGAGATTGCCGCCGTCTTCTGTGGCTCAAAGAAGAGCATGGCCGGAGGCATTCCCATGGCGGCGATCCTGTTTCCCGGGCGCGCGGTCGGGTTGATCGTTTTGCCGCTGATGCTCTTTCACCAGGCACAGCTGTTCGTCTGCGCGGCGCTGGCGCGCCGTTATGCGCAGCGCGGCTCGCGACCCGCAGCGGCGGCGGCTGACCACCCGACCATGAGCCGCGAGCGCCGGTGTGCTATAACAGGCCATGCGCGAAGCGGTGATGCTGAAGGATGACGCGGGTAACGGCGGTGGGCGGCCCACGCCGCGCAACGTGCTCGGCGAGCGCCTCGAGATCTGCTCCTTGAAGCCGATGACGGGATTTTTCCGCGATGGCTGCTGCGATACGAGCCGCGAGGATGCGGGCAGCCATACGGTCTGCGCCGTCATGACGGCGCCCTTTCTCGAATTCTCGAAGTCCCGCGGCAATGATCTCTCGACGCCGGTTCCCGAGTACGGCTTTCCCGGTCTGCGGCCGGGCGACCGCTGGTGTCTGTGCGCTCCGCGCTGGCAGGAGGCCTTGCAGGCAGGGCGCGCACCGCGCGTGGTCATGCGTGCCACTCATGAAGGTGCGCTTGCGCATTGCTCGCTCGCGGACCTCAAGAGCTTCGCGGTGGACATCGACTGACGATCCGGCGCCTTCGGAAGCGTCGCTATCGGATGAGATGCCAGTCCGTCTGACGACCCGCGAGGTAGCGCACACCCTTGCCGTCGAACAGCGCGTCCTGCTCCAGCATGATCTGTACGCGCTGACCGCCCCATTCGGGGAGCGATACTGCGATGTTGCCCTCGATCGCATAGGCGGTGTCGCGGTGCAGGGGCCAGTCGCCCGTACCCGGCGTCGGACCCTGATTGTCCCACATGCCGATGGTCGGCCCCAGCGCATGGCCGAAGAAGCCCAAGGGATGGCTGTAGGTGCTGCACGCAAGGCCCGCGGCCGCGCAGCCCCTGATCGTGGCGGCAAGGATCTCGTTGCCGGTACGCCCTTCCTGGAACGAGCCGGTCAAGATGTCCTGCCAGCGATTGCCTGCGGCCAGCGCGGCCTTGAGTCCCGCCGGCACCGCCTCTTCGTCGGGCCCGAGTACGTAGCCCATTTCCTGAGTATCGGTGCACAGCTTCAGGTAGCAGAACCCGACGTCGGTATGAACCACGTCTCGCGCATCGATTCGTCCTTCGTCGCCGCAGTGGCCGCCCGCGCCCCCGACCGGACAAGGTTGGCCGGCGCGCTGACGATCCACCGTCGGCATGAACCACGGACGCAGTCCGAGCGACTCGAAGCGCTCGCGGATGTACCAGGCAACCTCGTCGGTCGTCGTGACCCCGGGCGTTATCACCCGGCCGCTGAATGCCTCGGCGATGACGCCGCGCGCGATACTGTCGATATGCGGATACAGGGCCTGCTCGGCCGGCGTGCGGGTCTCGATCCAGCGCACGACGAGCGTTTCCGCAGACACCAGACGACTGGCATAGCCGGGCGGCAGCACCTCGACCAACCTTTCGTGCAGCCCGTGGGTCAAGCCGTCCGCGGCCGGCCAGGTGCGTGACACGTTGATGCCGATACGTTTTGGATCGCGGCTCGCGATCAGGGCGCCGAGCGCCTGCCACTGCGCGTCGAGATCGCCGCCCGACCATGCCGACTTGTAGGGACCGCCGAGAGGATAACGATTGACGGCGAGGCGCTCCACGGTGCCGTCCGCGCCGCGACTGAATACCAGCATCGTCGTGCGCCGCGCCGCGAAACTCGGCTGCGGCACGAGCGTGAAATAGACCGGGTCCTCGGCATACTCGCGGTTGACGATGACCCACATGTCGAGTCCCGCCTCGTTCATCAGCACAGGCAGCAGGTGCTCCAAACGCTCGGTCAGGATGCGATTTTCCGGCTCGACTCGCTCGTGCGGCGGCAGCACGGCATAGTCGGCGGCAGTGTCGACACGCCGCCCTTGCGCGGGCTCGGACGGCTTCGACTGCACGGCGACGGCGGCAGGCGCGAGCAGCGACGCTGCCAATGCGGCGCACCCGGCCTTAAACGAGGCGCGCAAGAATCCTGCGGGCAGACGAACGACCATGTTGGAACCCCGTTGTTTAATTCTTGAGCGTGACCCAGACCAGATCGATCGGGCTCTTGCCGATATTATGTGATTGGTGTCCCACGCCGACATCGATCGTGGGCATCCAGCCGACATCACCATCCGGCGAGGGACGGGGGTCGGCACGCTCGGACTGCGTATATGTCTTGCCCGCCCAGCGGCCCCCCTTGATATGGATGTAGAGCATGTCCGGGCAGTGCGCGTGCACACCCTCCCACTGTCCGGGCTTGATGGTGAAGCGCTGCACGATGACCTGATCGTTCTCGAGCAGATCCTCTCCAGGAATATTCGGGTAGTTGAGGTATTGATACTTTGGCTTGATTGCGGAGGCTGAATCGTCGGATTGAGAGTGCGTCGACGGCTTGAGAGTCACCAAGTCCATCTCGATCGGAGTCACACCAGTGTTGGTGCTGCCCTCATCGGCGGGATCCGTGGCGTTCTGCCATGCGACCCGACCGTCCCGCCACAACGTACTGCGTTGCGTTGCCTGAGATCGCAGCACACCGCCCTTGATGAACACCAGCAGCTGATCGGCCGGGTGCATGTGACGGCCGGTCGATTGCCCGGGTGCGACCGTGAATTTCTGCACGAGCACGCGTGCGTTGTCGAGCAGCACCTCACCCTCGAGACCCGCATAGGAGGGGTCGACCGTCGGACCTTGCGCGGCGGTGCCGGCCACCGGCAGTGCCGATGAACCGACCAGTGCCAGAGCCCACCCGATTACGCCGGTTGCCCGAACGCCGTCAATCATGCTGTCTCTGGCTCATGTCTCGAAGCGTACGGTGTTGGCGCCATTCTTTGCATTTCCTCGCTGCGTTCGATCGGCAATTTTTTATCACATTTTAATACCCGATGGACTAGCTTCAGCGGGTAAATGCCGGAATCGAATCCCGTTGCCTTGCTGGTGGAAGATGAGAAGCCGATTCGTCGCTTCGTGCGCACGGCGTTGGAGGATCAGGGCTGGATCGTTCATGAAACGGACACCATGGCGCAGGGCCTGGCCGAAGCTTGCACGCGGCGGCCCGACCTGGTGATTTTGGATTTGGGGCTGCCGGACGGCGACGGCATCGATTTCCTGCATGACTTGCGAGGCTGGTCGGATGTCGCCGTGATCATTCTGTCCGCCCGCGTCGATGAGCGCGACAAGATAGATGCTCTCGACGCCGGCGCCGATGATTATCTGACCAAACCCTTTGGCATCGGTGAACTGCTCGCGCGGGTTCGGGCTGCGGCGCGCCGCCGGCTTGCGAATAAAGAAGAGCTGCCTGCCGTCTTCGAGTTCGGCGACGTCAGTGTCGATCGAGGTTCGCGTTCCGTGCGCAAGAGCGGCGCGGAGGTCCACCTCACTCCGACGGAATACCGCCTGCTCTGTCTGCTGGCGGCTAATGAAGGCAAGGTCCTGACCCATCACCAGCTACTCAGCGACATATGGGGACCGAATCGCACGAAGGATGGGCATTATCTGCGCGTCTATATGGGGCACCTGCGGCAGAAACTGGAGAATGAACCCGCTCGTCCGCAGCACATCCTTACCGAGCCTGCCGTGGGGTATCGCTTGGTGCAGAGGCCGCGCTATTGAAGGTCGTCATCGCGTCGGCCTGCCGTCAATCCGGCACTCGATGCGGAACGAGCACCGCAGCATCCTTCGAATTTACGATTTATATACGTCGTGCGAGTCATTCCCTACAGCAATTTTACGGCGCGCTGTCCCAGCATTCGGGCCGGGGACTGGCTTCGACATCCGGGAGAATGCGCGATGCGTCCGTTTACTATGCCGTTTCATTTGAGGTCAGTCCTTGCCGCAGCGAGCTTGGTTCTTGCGTCAACCGTTGCGCTGCGAGCCAACGCCGACGCGAGTGCCACGGACGACAGCACTCCAGGTCTCGACGAGATCGTGGTCACCGCGCAGAAGCGCGTCTCCACGGTGCAGACCACACCCATCAGCATCACGGCGGTCACGGGCGACGACTTGCTCGCTCGTGGTACTGCCTCCTTGGCCGCGCTGGCCCAGGGTACGCCCGGAGTTTCACTGAAGACCGAGGGTCCGAGTCAAACCGAGATCGAGATGCGCGGCATGACCTCGAGCGGCGGCAATTCAGCGACCGTCGGTTTCTATCTCGACGATATCCCGTTGACGGGACCGGCCAGCGCACAAAACGGCCACGTGGTGCTCGATCCTGATCTGTACGACCTAAGCCGCATCGAAATCTTGCGCGGTCCTCAGGGCACGCTGTTCGGCGCCGGTTCGATGGGCGGCACGGTGAGACTGATCACAAATCAGCCGAACGTGTCGAAATTTGAAGCGACCGCACAGACCGTGCTTTCAGGCACCGACGGCGGCGGGTTCAATCACAAAGACAATTTGATGGTGAACATCCCGCTGATCGATGACACGCTGGCATTGCGGGTTACCGGATCGGAGGATTACACCAGCGGTTGGATCAAGCGCATTGTGGTCAACCCCTTTCCATTGGCAGGCGGGACCCCCGTCGGCACCGTGCGGGGCGACGTGCAGGGAGCCCCGATTCAGGCGCAATATCCCGGCTCCAATTCCTACCAAATTTATGCGGTACGCGCGACGTTGCTGTGGAAGCCGTCGGAAGACCTATCGGTCACGCCGTCCTTCTTTCACGAGACCAGCAGCCAGGCCGGCATCAGTGCCTACGACAGCGATCCCGGCACGCTTGCGCACTATCAACCTTTTGACATCGCCGAACCGTCGACCGATTCTTTGACTGCCTACAGCCTCAACGTTACCTATCACTTGGCAGCGTTCGACCTGACGTCGAGCACCTCGCGCTGGACTCGCAACTCGACCCAGGTCGAAGAGGCCAGCGAGGCGTTCAACGATCCGGCCGAATTCATCACGTACGCCTCCAACTACGGGCTCGCGAACCCCGGGTATTATGGGCCCACCGGTTCAGGCCCCGAGCGCGGCGAAGAAGACGATCCGTCCCATCAGTTCACCGAGGAGCTGCGCTTGACATCGACGGGAACTGGCAGAGCCAGCTGGGTGGCCGGGCTGTATTACAGCGACTTTTATTCGTTGTGGAAATTCAACGGTTCGACGCCGAATTACGGGTCGTACATGGATCTCGGTACGCTCGCCCCCGCCACCACGCCGAACTGGTTCGACGCCTACTCGCCGACCACGCTCAAGCAGTACGCGGCCTTCGGCGACTTCACGTACGCCCTGACCGATGCGTTCAAGGTCGATGCCGGCGCGCGCGTCAATCATTACGACTATCGCTTCTCGTCCTGCATCAGCGGCTGGGGATCGGGCTTCGGCGCCGCGCAGCCCTCATGTTCCGGTCTGATCCCGCTGTCATCGACGAGCTTCAACCCGAAAATCAATTTGACCTACACTTTCAGTCCGGATCTGATGGCCTATACCACCGTATCGACCGGGTTTCGCCCCGGCGGCGGCGACGCGGTCTATCCGACTACCGGTGGCGCATGGGGACCGGCTTACCTGGGGCAGAATTATGCGGCAGGCGGCAAGTTTCCCACCAAGTACTCACCGGACCACGTGATCAGCTACGAACTCGGCGAGAAATCCCGATTCTTCGACCGTCGCCTGACGCTCAACGCGAGCATTTACTATGAGGATTGGCGCGACATCCAGCTCGAGGCATATCCCAATGACTGGGCGCTGAACATCAACGGCAACTATGCCCATATCTACGGCATCGACATCGACGCGATCGCTGACCTCGGAGCCGGTTTTCAGCTCGAGCTTGCGGCGGGCTACCTCTACGAGTACTTGGATGGGGGCCCGCACTGGGTGATTCAGCCGATCCACAAGCTGCCGGAAGTCTCACCCGAGAGCGGCACCCTCTCGTTGAATTACTCGAAGGCACTCGGCAGCTCCTACACATTCACGGCTCGATTGGAAAGTTCCTACACCGGCCCACGCTACTCCATATTCTTCTCCGACCCGTTTGAGTTCGTCGGTGACTACAGGCAAGTTCCCGGGTATGACCTCGTCAATGTCAGGGCTGGGTTGAAACATGATGCCTGGAGCGCAACGTTGTTCGTCAACAATCTCACCAACAAGCATGCGCAGCTCGAGAGCATGTTCACGGAAAACGAGCCGCAACCCAGCTTTACGCGTATTGAAACCAACCAACCGCTCACGGGAGGCGTCGATCTGACGTATCGCTTTTAGCAGGTGGGCGGCGTGATGCCGCGGCCGGCGGCACGGGTCGATCGCGGCAAATCGGAGCCGTTGCAAGAAGGCATTCCAGCGTCGCCGCCATTGGCGGATTCGGAGCTCGAAGAACGGCGCCATTCCAAGCAACTTCGCTACCTATGGGCTGCCGTTGCGTGCGGCGCCGTGACGATGCTGTGCATGCCGCTCGCGGAGCACTTCGACCGTTCGAATATCGTGGCGATTTTTTTGTTGGCCGTCGTGTTGGTGGCCGTGCGCTTCGGCCGCGGCCCGTCGGCGCTTGCGGCAGTTCTCAGCGTCGCTGCGTTCGACTTCTTCTTCGTGCCCCCACGCTTCTCATTTGAGGTCAGCGACGTTCAGTACCTGCTGACGTTCCTGGTCATGCTCGCGGTAGGCCTGATCACCGGGCAATTGACTGCGGGGTTACGCTCCAAGGCGCGGCTTGCCGCACATCGCGAGGAGCGAGCCGGCTCGCTCTATGCGATATCGCGCGAACTATCGGCGGCCATGGAGATCGATCAGGTGGTTCAGGTCGGCTCCCAAGCCATCGAACGGACCTTTCGCGCGCGCGCCGTGGTCATGTTGCCGGACAAACAGGGTCTACTCACGACAATCCCCGCAGGTCCGTGGGATGCGGGACTCGATGTCGAAGTTGGAGTCGCGCAGTGGGCATTCGAACACGGCAAACCCGCGGGGTTCAGCACCGATACCCTGACCGGCAGCGATGTGCTGTACCTACCGTTGCGGGCGCCGAGCGTGACGCGGGGCGTCTTGGCGGTCAAGGCCGACAATCGGCATCTGCTGAGTATTCCGGAGCAGCGCCAACTGTTGGATACCTATGCTGCACTGGTCGCGGCCGCGCTGGAACGCGTGCATTACGTCGGCGTCGCCCAGGAAGCCTTGTTGAAAATCGAGTCCGAACGGTTGCGCAACTCGCTGTTGGCGGCCGTGTCGCATGATCTGCGCACGCCGCTGACCGTTCTTCAGGGCCTGGCAGAGGTGCTGGCCATGAATCATCCGCCGCTCTCCGCCGCGCAATTGGAGGCGGCCGAACTGATGCAGGATGAGGCGCGTCGCATGAGTGCGCTCGTGCACAATCTGCTCGATATGGCGCGCATCGAACGCGGCGAGGTGAAACTGCATCTCGAATGGCAACCCTTCGAGGAGGTGGCCGGGGCGGCGACCAACGCCACCGAGCAGATACTCAAGAAGCACGAGGTGCATGTGAGCATTGCGCAGGATCTGCCCTTGATAGAAATCGATGCGACCTTGATCGCCCGGGTGTTGGTAAATCTGTTGGAGAATGCCGCCAAGTACACGCCCGCCGGAAGCAAGGTGACACTCGCGGCCGCGGTCGTGGGCGACGAGTTTCGCGTCTCGGTGACCGACACCGGGCCGGGTCTGCCCCCGGGTCGCGAGGATGAGATTTTCGAGAAATTTACCCGTGGCAACCGGGAATCGAATACCCGCGGCGTGGGGTTGGGACTCACGATATGCCGCGCCATCGTCGAGTCTCACCGCGGAAAAATGATTGCTGGAAATCAACCGGGCGGGGGGGCGATGTTCTCATTTACGCTGCCCTTAGGATCCCCGCCGGAGCCGGCCGCGGAGGTGGCCGCGCAGGAATACGAGGGCGCGCGGAAGTGCGCCGTGACCGAGAGCTCCAGCAGGTAGGAGGGCGCTTACAACCGAAAAGCTGCCGGCGCCACCCGTCGATTTCCCCACATCGTGCTACCCCTGCGGAAGCATTTGCTACACTCCGTGGCGCTCATGTACATCAATGCAATCGGTACGGCAGCCCCAGAGACGCGTTATACGAAGGCTCAATGCCTGGAAGCATTCAAGCAATCCGCGTGGTTCTCGAAGCTCGATGTACGCACGCGCTTCGTCGCCGATTCGGTGCTGCGGCATGACAATGGCATCGAGGCGCGTTGGCTCGCACTCGATTCTTTGGCAGACGCATTCGACATCGATCCTGACACGCTGGCCGCGCGCTTTGCCCGGCACGCGCCGAAACTTGCGGCGCGGGCGGTGACGTCTGCGCTGGCACCGGCGGGTTTTTCGCCCCGCTCGATCGATGCAATCGTCGTGAGCACCTGCACCGGCTATTTGTGCCCGGGACTTTCAGGTTACGTGATCGAGGCACTTGGATTGCGTTCGGATATCCAAGCCTTCGACCTGGTCGGACACGGGTGCGGGGCAGCGGTGCCGAACCTGTTGCTGGGGCGCGCATTGCTCGAGTCGGGCGCGGCCGACCGGGTACTCTCGGTCTGCGTCGAGGTCAGTTCGGCAGCCATGTATCTGGACGATGATCCCGGCGTGATCATCAGTGCCTGCTTGTTCGGCGACGGGGCGGGCGCGGCGGTCCTCTCCCGCGACCCGGCCGCCCAGCGCACGATCGCTTGGAAGGATAGTGCGTCGGTCATCGATCCCGCATTTCGCGAGGCTCTGCGTTTCGAGCACCGCGGCGGGATGCTGCGGAACATCTTGACCCGCACCGTACCTGCGCTGGCGGCGGACTACGCCGCCAAAGTGCTCGATCAAGTGCTCGTTCGGTCCGCGCTCGACCGGTCCGCGATCAGCACCTGGATTCTGCATGCAGGCGGCCGCGACGTTCTCTGCGCGATGGAAAAGCGCCTGCAGTTGCAGCCGTTCAATCTACGGCACAGCGCCGCGATGCTGTACGAGTACGGTAATTTATCGAGTGCCTTCGTGTATTTCGTGCTGGATGCCGCGCTGCGCTCGGGGGAGCGGGGCGGGTGGTGGTGGCTGTCCTCCTTCGGCGCCGGTTTCAGCTGTTACGGCGCGTTGCTCGAAGTCCATTAACACGTGCGCGGCGTGCGAAGAGCGGGAGCGCGAGAATGATGGGATCACGCCTGGTCTGCCCCGAGATACTCGACGCATTGGACAAGGATGACCCGCACGCGCGCCACTCGCGGCGGGACTTGCAGCGCGTTCATCGTGTCATGGGCACGCGCACAATCCTGCGCCGAGCGCTGCTACCGTATGGCACCGAACGGCAGAAGGATCTGCCCTTGCGTGTGCTCGAGCTCGGAGCTGGCGATGGCACGCTGATGCTGGGATTCGCCCGTCTCGTTCACGCGGCATGGCCGCCCGTGGAATTGACGTTGCTCGATCGGGTCGATCTGATCTCGCCCGAGACGCGGGCGGGCTTCGGAAAGCTCGGCTGGCACGCCGGCGCGACGGTGTCCGACGTTCTCGACTGGGCGCAGAACGCTTCACAAAGCTTTGATCTCATCGTCGCGAATCTGTTCTTGCATCACTTCAACACGGCGCAGCTGCGCGGGCTGCTCGAGTCCATCGCAGCTCGAAGTGCGGGCTTCTTCGCATGCGAGCCGCGTCGCTCTCGCCTGGCGCTGCTGGGAAGCCATCTGATCGGCGCGATCGGCGCCAATGCGGTCACGCGCGCAGACTCGGTGGCAAGCGTTCGCGCGGGTTTTGCAGGCGCAGAGATAGGGGAACTGTGGTCTTGCAGCGACGCACGCTGGACGCTGCAGGAATATCCGGCGGGTCTGTTCAGCCATTGCTTCCATGCCCGATGCGAAGCGCGACGCGAGCGCGTGGATGAGCGTGCACACTGACGCCGTCATCTGTGGTGCGGGGCCTGCGGGTTCAACCGCGGCGATTCTGCTGGCGCGGGCCGGCTGGTCAGTCGTGATCATCGAGAAGCTCGCCTTCCCGCGCCGCAAGGTGTGCGGGGAATGCATCGCGGCGAGCAACTTTCCACTGCTCGAGGCGCTCGGCATTCAGAATCAGTTTGCGGCAGTTGCGGGTCCCAGCCTCAAGCGTGCGGCACTCATGCTCGGCGAGCGCACCATCGAGGCAGACTTGCCGCCCCTCGAGCGCTCCGGCCATCCGTGGGGCCGGGCGCTCGGCCGCGAGACGCTCGATGAGTTTTTGCTCGACGCAGCGCGCGCGGCCGGCGCGATC
>Ga0116231_10012933_pt1 | contig 11987 bp, 6 predicted proteins | sample S1TSphgellanicum_2_FD_89695 | JGI IMG/M metagenome (GOLD analysis project Ga0116231, IMG submission 89695) | Host-associated microbial communities from peat moss isolated from Minnesota, USA - S1T2_Fd - Sphagnum magellanicum MG | ecosystem: Host-associated > Plants > Peat moss > Unclassified...
AAAAATATAATTTAATAGGAAAAAAAAAATAAATAAAATATATATATATATATATATATATATATATATATATATATATATATATATATCACCTTGACTCGTGAAATGCAAAAGAAAACCTCAACTACAAATGAGAGGTCATGATGTGAAGCTAACACACTTAACTGAATGGGGATGAGAAAATAATCTACATAATTTTGTTTCCTCATTTTTCATAAATCCGATTGGGGAACTAAATTGCACACTATTGTTTAAACATTTTCATTGTTTATGAATTGTGATAAAGAAATAACTTGGACATTATTTTGGATTTGCTATATGTTAATAATAGAGGCCCACACAATGAGTGTGGATGAAGATGTTCTAAAAGTAGTTAGTTCCACCAACTTATTGCACATCAAATTTTGGATGAGAACAATGAAATATTATGTCAACTTAAGGTCATAAAATGGTTTTGGACTAACATTTGTGCAAATATATTGTGATTGGGAAAAGGCATTACATAATTTAACACCTACTATTGATTGATTAAATTGATTGATTAGTCCAAGTGGTTTGTAATTTTTAAATTTTTCATCTTTTATAATCTTAATTTCATGTCTATAGGTGGGCATGGGAAATAGTAAGCCAACCATCTTGGATGTGTTGAAGGCCCAAATACCAAACAAGGGCTAAGCTATTATAATAGTGCAAACCTAAGAATTTCCAAAAATCTTTTAGCTCAATAAGCATTCTAGGTAGTTAAACATTCTAGGTGATTAATTTTGCAAATATGGCTTTTTTTAAAAATCATCATTGGAAATAAGGTGTGAACCAATGTTGGGCAAGTATATCCATTTTAATATATCAAATGGGTATGTGTAAATATATAATTTAAAAACAAGATAAAATAAAAACATATATGGTTTTTAAAAATTCAGGTTCCAATGACAAATAATTAAAACTAGTATATGGGGGATTTTTTGGAATCTTTCATATGGTCATCCGTGGGCCACTCCAAAAACAATTTCAAAATTAAAATTTTCATTTTCAAGTTTAACAACATCAATTTTTATTTTATTTTTATTCATTCAGTATTACAAAATGTGAGTGCAATTCATTAATCCCCGTTCACTAGACCAGTGAATTCACAATGTCTTCACTAAGTCTTCTTCACTATAACCTATGAAATCATATCAAAACATAAGAATAAAATAAAATAGTTGATTTTCATTGGTAGTGTGCAACAATGCAAAATTCAAATTGAGTAAAAATAAAAGTACATATATTGTGTAAGATTTGCAAAATTATTAATCTAAATTGGTATAAAACTAAATGAAAATTTTAATTTATTCATAGAAGAAGTAAATAAGTATTTCATCATTTCCTTCCATTTATCATGTCAATATAATTATTAAAGCAAATCAAAATATTTACACAAGCATGGCACATTGCCAAGTGGAGAAAGACAATTAGTTATGTAATTAACATAGCAAACATGAATATGTGAAGAATCAAACATCTTATCCAAAAAATGAAAATAAATTGAAACCAATCAAAAACTTCAAAAATGCATTCAAACCATTATTATAATGGCAATTGGTAATAAAAGTTAACGCACTTAAAAAAACACTTTGTAAAAATCTTATTCAAGGTAATTAATGCAATGCACAAAATTAAAATGTCAAAAGAAAATATTTTCAACAATCAGTCATCATAATTTGAACAAATCCATCATAATCACATGCATTGCAAAATGTGATACAGATATATGTTATATAATAATTTTCGCTTGTATACCATTTTTTACCCATTTCAAAACAATCACCCTCCCTTTGTTAAGGGTAAATTTTACATATATAATAATTGAATCAAGTAAATACAACCCATATATAGCCAAGTAAGTTAATTAAAAGGGTAGGAATTTTTTTTTGTTGGGTAAGGATATATACATGTGGATATAATAGGGTAAAAGACCCCCCCTCTCACAAAGTTGTGTGAACCCCATGGGATATGGATTCAATTTTGACTATGGATACATCTAGTTGGTTTTTGAATTTGCTATGTCATGCTTTATTATAAGCCATTCCACATTCAATTTCCCTTTCAAACCTACCTATTTTCCCAACACACACACACACATCCCTTGCGAATGAAAGTTAAAATCCACAAAAACTAAACAAATTTGAGCATTCACAAAAGAAATTGGTTCATAATTTTATGCCCATCCTGCACATATCTAATGGCACTTGGATTGATAATGCAAAAATTAGAATGCATTTAAATTTTAAAACATCACGTAAGGTGTATCTTATTACTAACACACAACAATTAATGTTAACACCAACATTTGCTCAAATTTCTATTTTAAAATGGTTCCAAGGATCATGTGGATTATATCATTCTAAAAGGAACACTTTTGATTGAATGCAAACAATGTTAAATTTCACCACTTGCATCCTATTTCACCCAAATTGTTTTTCATGTTAATAATTATCCTTTCCACAACAACATTTCCTAAATAACAAACTCACACTTTTGTTGACCATATTATTTGGTTTTCACACATTTTACATCACAAAACTTTTAAATAATGAAAAATCAAATGTCTTTGTATGAATTTGTTGTTTAAAGTTTACCAAAAGTATTAACTAGTACTGTTCGACAATTCTCATATTTATGTGAGAACCAATGATTTTTGTTTTTTCATAGAGTTGTAAAAACTAGCATAATTTTTTAATTTTTGATTTTATAAAAATTGTCTAAGGTATGGCCTCTTTATTTTTAAAATTTCAGCTTGTTCTCACAAATTGGTTATTGAATTTATTTTACTCAAATAACGAAATGAATAACGCACACCCAAGAATGTGCACCCAAGATACACTCCAATTTAACACCGTAATGTGTCCTATATTATTTGCCCAAATGTGTGGGCATGTATTGTATATAGATGAATTAAAGAGAAGCCCTTGCACATTAACGAATTGATATCAACACATTGGGGAACATTAAAAAAATGTCAATCAAAGTGATCCATTGAATTAAAATATTGGGATGCACTCACAACTAACCAAAAATAAATAAATTGCATAACCAACCTTTATATTAGATAGCCTTTTAATCCTAGACCTCTAAAATTGAAAACCTTTGAATTTTTTTAATACCCTCTAGATGGTTTTCATTTTTTCATTTTAAATTTATGGGATGATTATCAATTGAGTAGTTCACACTAAAGTGAAAATTGAGAGGGCAAGTTTCAATGTGAATATCACCAATGGTGATGCACAATGATTATCAAGGTGAAAATTGATTTAAGAATTAGGATGGTTTTCACTTTAATTTTGAGAATTGCCCAATAATGGTATCAACACATTTGTTGTGTTGTATTATGATCAAATTAATGTGAAATCCATGTAAAATTCATATGTACAAATTACATGAAAATTCATTATTATCATAATCTAATTGTTGTGATTTCTTTTCCATTGTTTTCATGCAATTGAAGTTTTATATATGTATGCACAATTTGTTTAGTGTTTGATATGGTTTTAATGCATCAAATGTACAAAAATTGTGTTGAAATGATTCAAACCTATGAGCAATATGTTTTATGCAAATATGGGATGAATTTATGGAGCTTGGTAAGTTAGTGATATACATATTTTACATTTTTTTTCTTTTATAAAAATTATACAAAACCCATTTTAATAAAAAGCTTCCCAAACATAAACTTTGTGACTTGATTACTCACACCATTTCTATTACAAACCTTAATAATGGTGAGGTTACACTATATATAAATAACATAGTTGTTAAATTCCTCAATTTTCCAACTTAAGACACCCACCTATTTTAACTATTTTTAAATCAAAGATTTCAAGCCATTACAAGTCCAAAATTTTTGTTTTCAACTCCATATTGTCAAGTTGCCAGGAAAAGTAGGCAACAAAAAAAGGCCCCAAAACCCTAACAGTTTCCAAAAACCCTAAAATGTGGTTCTAAAAACCCTAAAATTTTGGTTCCAAGATCACTCAACAACACAACTATTTTTGAATTCAAGTTCTCAACCCACACAACTTGTCCACAAAATTTGTCTTTTAAGTTTGGCAAGCAAAGCACCCAACCAAAGAAATTTCCTCCATTTTGCCAAAAACCCTAAACTTTTGGTTTTAGAAACCCTAAAAATCTTGTTCCAAAAATCACCCAATACCCATAGTAATAGCTTCAAAGGTGGAGGTGGGGGAGGAGCACGTGGAGGAGGTGCAGCACAAAGCGCAATCGAGATGGCAGAAGATGTAGAGAAAAGATTCGAGAGAGCGATGGATTGTTTGTTTCCAGGGAGCTCATCAAGAGGAGCGGCAGCAGCAGCAACCAGGTGCTGCTTGTCTATTCTTCTTTTTTCAGAGTTTTAAGTGGTTTTTCTTTTGAAATTTTTAACAAGCTCTGAAGTGTTGATCTTCTTTCTGTCTCTTTATGATGATTTTTGCGTTGTTGTTGTTGTCATCGTTGTCGTTTTTTTTTTTTTTTTTTTTGCGTTGGTGGTTTTTGGGGTTTTCAATCCATGACGGTACGGGGTTCCCTCATTTCTGTTGATGGCAATTCTCACTCTCTCTTGCTCTTGAATCACAATTTGGAGTTTTTTATTTTTTATTTTTTATAATTTTTTATAGTAAGATTTTTTTGCTGCCGTTTTCCTCATAAGAGATCTGATCTCTCTTTGCCCCATGGGTTTTCTTTCTCCTCCTCCTCTCTTGTTGGATTTTCTCTAGCATTTAGGACCCTCCAGGCTTAATGTTCTGTTTTCTAGACAGACTCTCTCGTAAGACCACTGGAGGAGGAGGGTTGCAATCGATACACAAGGGATGCTAGGGTTCTGAACATGCTTTGGGTCCAATGTTTGTTGTTGAAATGCAAGTATTGATGTGGATGATTACAATTGCAAGGAGGAGGGGAATTTGGTGTTGTACAGCAGAGTCATAGGATGGAATGAAGCAACAGCAATGGCCTGCTGCATTATTGTGATTCATTGCCTCCTTTCTCACATTGGTTCTAGGGTTTGGTATTCTAGGATTCTTCCAAGCCCAGAATTTGTCATTTTGTCATTTGCAGGCTAGGTTTCCTTCTGCAGTTTCCATCTTCTTTCAGGGGGTTTTCTTTTTTTTTGGTTTCTTTTTTTTGGGTCCATCTTCCTGCTGGTCTGAAGTGATGAGAGGAAAAAGGGGGTGCAGTTTGGCATTCATGGCATCATCACCAGTGAAAGGTAGCAATGAGAAGCAGCAACAACAGCTGATTGGTGTGCAGGTGCCTCCTCAAGCCATTGGGACTGCGGTACTTCCTACTTTAGCATCACCTCCTGCCTGCCGACCTTGGGACCGTGGAAACCTGCTACGCCGTCTTGCTACCTATAAATCCATGAGCTGGTTTGGCAAACCACAGGTTGGGAGACTCTTCTTGGTTCTCTTGGATGTCATATGCATCTCTCATTAGCACTTTGTGAATCTATGGTCTGATTTTTGGCAGTGACACTCAACAGGTCATGATTGCACTCAATTCTTGTCATGCTTGTTTTGCTGGAACTGATAGAATGGTTACCTTATAATGTACAGATGGATAGATGTGATGTCTTGGAAATTGTGCATTGTTTGTCAGGAAAAAAACTCCACAAAATGCTAAGAGGGGAGGATGCAGTTGATGCAGACTGCAGGCCCTGTAGCGTGTGCAAGCAGAGGATGGGTGTTAGTGGATGTGGACCTGATATGCTGTGAAATCTGTGGTTCCTACCTCAGTTTCCCTGTTCCACCATGTTGGTCACAATACCAAGGTATCTCAATTCTTCTAAGTTTCCTCTACTACAATGACTTGAATGTTTGCTGCCTTTACTCTAACTCAACACAAGAGACTGACATTTGAACTGGGTTGGTGGACTATTGTTTGTCAATCAAAAGTGGAGAATGCAGCACAAGTGTTTGCTCAGCAGCTGGATACTGCTCACAAGGGGTTGTGTGCATGGAAGAACAACTCATGTCCAGACACATTGGCACAGTTTCCACCTGCACCCCTTTGAGCTGTGCTGGGTGCCTACACTGACCGGTGTGAAGCACTGCTGAAACTATCTGCTCTCCCAGTGATATCAGAGTCTGCCATCAATCAGATGCTCAATCATGGTTGTCAGGTTGATCAACTGCTGTCCCAACCAACTGATTCAATGCCCAGGCTTCTTATTCAACACGACCCTGGTTCCAGTACAAGTGAAGAGGTGTTGCTTAACAGGAACCACAAGGCATTCTATCAGGTAATGAAGTTTGTGGTATTCAGCTTCATCTTTTGGAAAGGGGAATAAAGTTATCCTTCAGCAACTTCTTTTTTTCACTTTCTTTGACATGGCAGGCACAACATGCAATAGCAATTTGTGGCTGGGACCCACGGCTCCTACCCTACACTGTTGACTGTGGGGAACAATCTGCAGTGCCATCCACAAAGAATAATGGATGCACTGTCACAGAAAATACAGGGATATCCCATGAACCAGGCCCAATTGTCATGATACACAGCCGAGGCAAGCCACAGCAGGTCTGTGGACACAACCATGTGCAGAGACTCCATTCTGCTGCTTCTGACCCTGCATCAGTTGTGCTGGACTGCAATTTGTGTGGTGCAAGTGTGGGTCTCTGGAGGTTCACAACCATAGCATGTCCCTCTCCTTTGCGAGTCCCTGGAATGGCACAAATGCCTGAACCAGCAGTAAAGTACACAGAGACAGCAATGACAGGGCCCAGTGCGGCCAGTTGCATGGATGGCTGGACTCAACCTGGGCCAGAACCAGAGATGGCAAAAGAGCCTCATGTGAAAGCTGCTGAAGCAGTGACTGTGACTGTTTCACAAAAGTCTCGAAAGGGAGTGTTGGATTTAAGCCTCACCATAGCAGGAGGTCCTCCTCCCACACAACTAACTGCCCCAGCTTTGGTGCCTCCCAGCTTTCGACCAGTTGCTAACATGCAGCCTCATCAGGGTCAAGCTGAGACGAGCGACACTGGGGAATGGGCAGCTCACTCATATGAGTCTCGTGGGCCTGCACAGCAGGAACTTGAGACAGGAGGTCAAGGTGGAAGCAATGTGAACATAGGTCAGCATGGCAGACCATTGGCAGCTGATAGTGTGGAAGGCACTGTTGTGGACCATCAGGAGACTGAGGATGAAGAAGGCAAAGATGCTGAGCACTCATCCAAACGAAAGAGGAGTACTGCAACTGTGGAGACAGAGCAAGCAGAAGTCAGCTACTACCTGCATGGTGGCAAGCATAAGTACAAAGAGTGACCTTTTCAGGAGCTTCGACGCACATTGTCAGTAAATGCTATCGATACCCATTACCTCCAAAAGCAAGAAAACTCAATGGAGAGTGTAGAGAATCTTCCACAAGAAAGTGATGGACAGGGTGCAACCACAGGTGAGGACCAGGAAGATGGGCCAGAAACAGTGGTGGTGGCTGAACATAGCAGGAGCCAGCAAGATGCTGCTAAGGCAGGGATAAGCAAGAGTGATGAAGAGGGAGGAGGTGCTGAAACTAACATAGGAGTCATCGGCAGAGGAATAGCAACAGGGGGAGAGGCTAGTGTCAGAATAGGAGGAGGAGGTGGTACAGTGGGCATGCAGACTAGCCATGAAGCTGAAACACAGGGTGCAGAGTGTACTAAGAGTGTGGGTGGTGATGGGGAGTTTATGATAGACATGGCAGGGCTCATGGATGAATTTGTACCTGGCTATGATCTGATGAGTGAGTTTATTGCAGAGGGAACAGACAGAACAGGCACAAGAGATGACTGTGGTGACAACCAAGAAATTATGCTCAGCATGAATTATGTGTTTAAGAGAGACAATGGCTCAGCTCGAGAGTCTGAAGCAAGTCAAGAAGGAAAAGGCAGCCATATGGACAATGATGGACACATGGAGGCAGAAGAAACTCTGGACACAAGGAATGCAGTGGTCCAAGGCAGTGAGATGGATGCTAACATGCTGGATAAAGAGCTCATGGATGGCCATGTTGTCCAAACAATAGCTGACACAAAGAATGAAGAAGTGCAGAGCCCTGCTCACAATGACATGGGTAATTACCGTTGCCCATACCAACAAACATGGTGTAGTTAATGCAGAATTTTGGAAGTACGTTATGAAGGATTAGACAGGAAATACAGCATAGGAGTGAGCTCTCATGGGTGAGACATAAGTTGGGAAATTAGATCTGGGCTTGCTGTTTGGCCAAGGTTTTTGTATTGAAGTGATGTTTCACATGAGGTTTCCACAAGTCTCAGTGCTGGTGCTGACAAGTTGGGTATGTATTCTGGTGGGCAGTACTCCAATTGGAATGGAGAAACTGGGAGATAAGAACAAGGGAATTTGACCCCATTCAGCAACACCGACATTTTTGTCCTTGGGTGAATGGCCATGTTGCTGCAGCTGGCAGCAGCAGTGCACTCTGTGGCTGGCAAGTCACCCTGAATGCTCTGCAACAGCAGCAGCATTCACCTGCTGCTGACTTGGCAGAGTCTGAATCCACAGCTTCCATGTACCAGGTACACTGACTTGTACTGGTGACACATTTGTTCCTTTTTACTATCTCTTGGCTTGCTTGAAAAGCCTGATCTTACAGTTCCAGATGCATTCTCCTGATCTCTTTTAGAATCAACATGGTTTAATCTTGAGGAGTGGGAATGATCTCTGTGCAGGTGGATCCTCTTCTGTCAATGTGCAACTTATTGGGCCAGAGATCGACTACCAAGCAAGGCCTTGGCAGTCACATCCAGAGTTGAAGAACTGAGCTCTGCTGTCAGAAAAGACAATCAAGCTATTCTGAAGTAAGCTAAGTCAACTCTCAGGAGCCATCAAAAAGCTCTCTCCTCTGTCCTCCCTGCCTTCCCTTTCTGGTTATCATGTAAGTATGAATAGTAAGTACAAAGGATTCTTTAGTTTCAACAATCATCCAATGTGGGTGCAAAATGAATAGTGACAGCTATGTGGATGGACCTACTACCTGTCCAGTGATTAAATTTTGCACATGAAAAAGGCATGTAGGATAATGAGTGAGTTCCTGCCCCCAGTTGACTGGAATATGGCACTAAAAAGTGCATGAGTTTTGGAAGCTTTTTCAATCAGAAATGGGGGAACTCGTCTTCCTGATCAGAAAGCCTTCACCAGGGGCACTAAAACTGCCAGGGGCTCAGTAAACTTGGAGTAGTTGGAATTGATGCAGAGAATTTCGCAACATTTCTGACCTCTTCAAGGGTATGTATCAAGCAGGCTACTGCCCTGTTTTCCTTAAGCTAAGTTGCAGGAATTGGAGAGTGTGAAAAAGCTTTTGTATGCACCCCAGAAGAGGGATTCATTTGCTTCTACTCTTTTAGTTTGGGTAGGCACCCATTGATCCTAGTAAGCACAGACAACATCTGTCCAAGTTTATAAGTAATCTTTATTTCTACAATATTTCCCTAATGACCAAGTTAACCACATTCCCAAACCATGCATCCTGTGGTGATAAACCATGTTCTATCACATTTTCAAGTTCTCCAAGTTGGATATTCTTTATCTGGGTTAGATCATCATCTTGTTTGCCTAGACTTCCAGGGTACAAGCCATTTTTCCTAAATTGTAGTGTTTGGGTTTTTGTGAAAGTACTCTACTGTTTTAGAACCTCCTTTGCATTTTGCTTTGCTTTTCAACCACACAGAGCTGCTACTTCTTAGATATATGGGCTGCAAATATCTGCATACTATCTAGTTCCAATGCTTCACTATAACTCCTCTTGGCTTTGCTCAAAAAATTTGTTCTAGGTTATATCATATGGTACATGCAGGTTTTTTGCACATCTTTACAAGGTCACTATTTCAAGCAATCTTGTGATGGATATTGGTAGAGACATGGTTCCATCATCTCCACCTGAACCATTCGACCCCAAATTCAAGTGTTTCATTTTGTTTAACTAAAGAGTGGGAAGTTAAGTGTGAACTGTGCTTTTGATAATTATCATTTGCTCCAATTTTGCAATCCACCCACACCCTGATTTGTGTGTGGAACTTGATCCAGATTACCTTGTCCAGGCCCTTACACCGCTGCCAATGAGGATGCTCTAATCACAAACTTGAGATGAAGTTAGTTTTGACTTGGAACCACTGAATTTTTTTTGGTGGCTAAATTTTGCCATTTCGCAAAAAGTATTTGAAACAAGAATGTTTAGTGAGAAATTCCCTGTTTTCTGGAAAATATATATATAAGTAAAAATAGTCACCAAAAATCACAACAATTACCTACAATGTGAAAAGGGTGTTTAAGATTGTCTACTTTAATATTTTGAATATTGCCAAATTTGGTTAAATATACTTTTGGATGATTGCCACTTGAGAAACATCAAAAAATTGGAAAAAAAAACAAATCACTACTTGGAACCCCTTGATTATTGGTCTGGTTTTCATTTTAAAAGAACTTTTGCTTTGTACATGGGAAATTTCAAATCCTACACACTTCAGCTAATTTGGGTCTTGAGCTTTTTGCAACGACAGATGCATCTTTCCATCTCTCTTAGAGCATGTGCACCCACACCCCCCATTTGGGCCTCTACCAATATTTATCGCATCTAACATAGAATGTTAATTGTTTTCTCGGCCCCATCCATAACCATGGAAATAAGGCCCTCACTTGTATGTCCTTACCATTAGCCTAGCTTGAAAATGGTGACAAACAAATGTACGAATATAATTTTTGTTCAATCAAATGAGGTGATGCATCATGCACCCAATAGGCCCAATGTTACGTGTGTGTTATGTTAAGTTATTCAATTAAATCATGATTAGTTTAGTTCTTAGTTGGGTTAGCTTAATTAATATGGTTTAGTAATTGATTAGGGGGGAATTGATTATAATGTGAACAAGTTTCACTTATTTGATGGATGGGGTCCAATATTTCTTTGGTGTGGATCACAAATCATTTTTGATGATTTGAGATTCCAACACCTTGCTTTTGTGTGTTTATACACTTTTTTTGTGTTTATGCATTTTTGTAGTTTTGTGAACATTGTGTTTGGGTTTGGATTTTGATGTGTTGCAAGTGAATACATATTTTGAATCATCAAAAGTCATATAGTTGTTTCTACTACATCTAGATTTGTTGTGTTAAACAGAGGCTTGTAGTTTGTGTTTTACATGCAAAACTACTTGTGATTTTTGGGAGGTTTTTTGGTTGGGTTTTGTTTTGCATTGGGTAGTGTTATTAGTTGTATCACTCCATTGGGACTTGAAAGCTAGTGCGGCCTTTGAGTACCCTAAAATGTGGAGGGAGTTGCAAAGGCACTAGACCTATGGAAAAAAAAAACCTTCAAAGGAGGGCACTACCACCAACTAAAGGCCCCATTCCATTTTTTTTTTTCTCCCTTTCCCTTTCTTTTTCCCTCCCTCTCTTTCGGTTCAACAATATGAGGAACATATTCCTGATAATAACAAAAATTGTCACCACCACCACCACCTTTGCTAGGAGCTCAAAGCTCACTAGCATGTCAAAAAGAGAGTGGACAAGAAACCCCACCTCCTCCTTCATTGTGATTGTGTGCCAATAGTAGTAGCTCTAAGCTACTACAAAAAGAAGGGGGGGAGTTGGCCGGTGGGAAGAGTTAGGACCTCCATCACCATTGTTGATGGGAGTTTGAGCTCACCCAAATGTGGGTCAAACTGGCAAGGTTCGACACATTTAAAAAGTTCATAAGGCTCATAAAAGCCTCAAGATAAAGGGGTCTTAGGAGGGTTGAACTTGGAACTTCGACTTCCCTTTTTATTTATTTATTTTTTGGGGATTTTCCAAACCTGAGGTTTGAGATTAAACAAGTTCGACACCAATATGAACCTACATGTGGCATGGTTTGGGGGGGGGGGGGGGGGGGGTGGTTTTTTTTATTTGCACCATATTTGTTAATTTGATTTTGATTATTTATCTCCAAAAAACATCCCCAACCCAATTATTTTATATAATAT
>Ga0116231_10012934_pt1 | contig 11986 bp, 9 predicted proteins | sample S1TSphgellanicum_2_FD_89695 | JGI IMG/M metagenome (GOLD analysis project Ga0116231, IMG submission 89695) | Host-associated microbial communities from peat moss isolated from Minnesota, USA - S1T2_Fd - Sphagnum magellanicum MG | ecosystem: Host-associated > Plants > Peat moss > Unclassified...
AAACAAAAAAAAAAAAAAAAAAAAAAAAAAAAAAAAAAAAAAAAAAAAAAAAAAAAAAAAAAAAAAAAAAAAAAAAAAAAAAAACCTTCAAAATTCGGTTTATTTGGGTCATTTTTTTAATGAAAAAACCTTTGATTACGTAGAAATAAGGTAAGCATGCCCATCACTGAACAACGAGCGGTGACAGATCAGGGCAATAGTTTGATCAAGGGTTGATTATTGATCAATGATCAAACCTATAGACTTCCAATATATATCTTAAGTTGATTGAGTTCACACTTGGTGCATAGAACTGGTGTTCTCAAAGTATTCATCACTTAGAGAGCATGGAGCATTTTTGTGTTTGGTCAAAGAAAATAATTGGATCATTTGGGCATCCCTTGGGACCCAATTAAAATAACAAAATGTTAGGTTTAGGCCTTAGAGTGCACACACATAATCAAAATTTTCAACACACTCATCACGAACAATTATTTGGTAAGAGGAGTGGTTTAATGTAATTTTAAAGAATTTTAAAGGGTTTAGAGCAATGTTTTGTGTATGCATGGTTTAGAAGGTACACTTTGTGTAAGTGTAAAATGTCTTAATAGAATTTATTTACACTCGATGTAAAGGCAAGTGTATAAGGCCTATTTACATTTATGTAAGTGTAGAACACGGGACATGTAAGTGTAAAGCTTTGTAAAGTTATTTTATGCTGTGTAAAATAATGTAAATGTAAGTGTAAATTTATATGATTTTACACTTCCATGTAAAATCATGTAAAAGCATGTCATTTTTTGGGGGAGGGGAAGACGGGTTGGGTTTAGATTGTTTTTGGTGATTGGTCAATTAAAGTGACCCATTACAACCCAAAAAAAACCTTAAAAACATGTCTGCTTTGGGATGCATGACAATGAATTAAACTTAATATGAATCATCACAAGGAAGAAGCTTTTGTAAAGTCCTAAGCCAAAAATGGTGATGAACAAAATTAAGAATTAAAATTCTATTCACACAATGAATTGAAGCAAAATGCATATAAGAATGTGCATCCAAAATATTCTCTAAAATAAGGTGGACTAATTCTGACAAATAAATAGTCCATAAAAAGTCCATTCAATAGTGTTAAAATGACAATCCAATATGATATCATTGTTTAACTGTGGGAATACAAGGTGATTAATGAACTAATAAAGATATTAATAAAAGTCCAACTAGATAGTTTTTTAACGTTGAAACCCATCAAAAAGTGATTGTGATATGGACTTTTGAAAATAAAGTCCATTTTAGGACATTCAAAAGTCAATAATGTTTTATGGGACAAATTTTTTCTAGCAAAAGTTTTGCATCTTCTACTTTAATATATCAAATATTGAATCCCTATAAAATATCCCAAACACAATCCATAAAAAATGTACTTATATAAAGTCACAAATAAAAGACCAATCCATATTTTTGAACTTCAAAAGTCCATTATTCTATATTTGATGCTTATGTGTTACAACTTTTAAAAATAAATGTCTTCTTATCCAAGTTGAAAATTTTAATCTCATGCAAAATTGAACATAATGATGATTTTATGGTATGTTAATGACATGTTAATGCATGACTTTTACCAAAAAAACTATAGTGTGATGAAAAAAGTGATCCTCCTTATCTTGCAACAACCTAATTGGACCACAATTTCTCCCACGTCCTTTGCCCAAAATTTTGGGCTTGTATTGTATATAGGTGGCTAAAGGGAAGCACTACCATAGTCCCATATTGGTTGAAAATGATGTTGGAGAAATATTAAAAGTATCATGATGTTTTTATGAAGGGCCAATCAAAATGGCCCAATGCAAAAAAAAACCATTAAGCTTTGGGATGCACCCACATTTGGATGTATCCACAACTAATTAATATAAATTGTCAATAGGTATAGTTATTAAAGGTATGTAATATATTTACATTTGCATGCCCCAAAACATTTACATGACACTATGTAAATATATTTGACAAATATTTACACTACTCCCATGTAAACGTAAATTTAAAAAAATTGGGCTTGTAACACTTACATGCAAAACATTGGTTTAAAACACAAAGAATGTTATGTGTAAAAGCAAGCCTTTAAACCTAATATCTAAAAAACCAAGTATGGAGCTTAAAATAAGACACATTTACAACTATCCTAAAGAGCATGCAAGGACCCCTCTTGTGAACACATTATAAAACCATGCATTTCAAAATTGAATTACATCTGCAAAGCAAAATACATTGGGCAAATCTTCAAGTTTCTTAGATATTCTAGTAGTTTTCAAGAATGCTCTCACTCCCAATTGATATGTTAAATGATCTTCACTATTTCCTAAAGCTATTGGTCCCAAGTGCAAAAGTGTTGAGATCTAGAGTAGATGAGAAGGAAGTGGATGTGAAACCAATAGAGGGGGGAAAACAAGTGAAAGAAAAAGATAGCTTAAAAGAGATCAAAGTAAAAGCAAGTTTCCAATTTCAAAATGCATAAACATCAAATGAAAAGATAGGAACTTGTTTTATACATAAGCTTTATGAAGAAAAATATAACACATTTCTATACCATCATTGGATTCAACAATTAGTCCCAAAAATAATAAAGAACTCAAATAGATTTGATTTTAGCAAATTTTAATATGTTGCAACCCAACACAATATGAGATTCACACCTACAGTATGTTTAAAAGTATGGTGTGCTAGACCAAAATGGATGTTACAATCAACATCTTTTTGCAAGTGATGAAATGTAATCAAAGGCTATAGGATAATTGCATTGATATTTTTATGATTTGGATTCAAATATGTGTAGTAGTTAATATGTTTAATGTAATGCATAAAACATTCATTAGAAAAAGTCTTGTCCATTTTACCATATGCTTGTGATTAGGGTGTGACTATTGTCCAAATCAACCCATTTTGCAACTACATATGTATTAGTCCTACGTGTCACTAAGTGACAAATGTTAATAGTCATGTACGTGACTATGAAACAAATGGATTTATATTATAGTCGTAGATGCAATTATAATTTGTGACTACCTTGTGTTTGGATAAAAATTTGATGAAAAATCAACATATGTTATCAATCGTTGTTAGATTCCATTGATGGATGAAAACTAAGTCATATTTGTAATTACAATAACATTTTTTTGTCAACTATACATAAATGATTAGACCACATGTTGCATCAAGTTTGTGATTGCAATTGATTATCAAAGTTTATGAAATTACATTTAATGTTGACATTGATAGTAATTTAATTTTACATTTTCATCTAAACTCCATATTGGAAACTAATATCCTAGCCTATATAAACATACTTACTAAGCAAGAATAGTTAACCTAGCATAAATCTATGTATTGCATAACGATTTCGTTTATCTGAGCCTACATATGAAAACTAGTCAGTAGGTTATGACATAAAGGTTATTATAAATTAATAACTAACTTAAGATTCAAGGTTACGTGAGGATAAACTATTATTAATTATAATTAATAGTTAGTCATCTATGTTAATTACTAGCTAAACTAAGTTTAAATATGTTAATTTTTATTGCCTATATATATGTAAAAGGTTACATTAGTTACTAGTTAGTTATGTAAATTAGGCATATATTTAATGGCATCATACATAATGTAAATTATATTTACATTTATTTAATCTATTTTTTATCATTTTTTAAATTTAAATATTATTTATAAATTTTCACAAATTTATTAATTAAATAAAAATATTTGATATGATTTAATTTTAAATCTAAAATTTTATAATATGTATACAAATAATAATTTTTCTATTTAAGATTTTTTTAATATATAATATTTGTGGTATGCTGTTGATTATCATATTTTAATAAATTATAGATTATTACTTTTATATTTTCAAAATAAAGGAAATTATGAAATATTTTGCATTATAATATTATAATATAATTTTAAATTATTATTGGCTAAAACATTGGGAGATATATCATTTTATTATTGGTATGTTAACTGAATAATCTTTTCCATTAATAAATCATGTGCTTGACTTTTTTTTTCAAAAGAATGTTCATTAAAATCTTATTAAACAAGGAAATTCTAGTTGTTTTTGTTGAAATGAGGTTTTTTTTTTTTAATCACTAAATGTGTGCATGATTGAAAAAAATAAATAAATGAATTTTTTGCGACAAAATATTAATAATATATTAATAAAATTCAAATATATAAGCATTAAATTTTTACAATATAATTGGCAATCACACATTAGTTTTAAAATTTGGAGATATGTCATTTATTTATTATTATGTTAGCCATACAATTTATTTCATCTATAAATCATGTACTTGAACTTTTTGCTCAAAAAAAGGGTATTGAAATATTATTAAACAAGGAAATTCAAAAATAAATTTACATTTTCTAGAAGAAAAAAAAGGATAAATGTGTGCATAATTTTAAAAAAAAAACTTTCAATTTTGTCATTTGGAAAAAATATCAATAAGATATTAAATAACAAAATTGACTTTGTACAATGTTTAAAACAAAATATTGGTTAAATAAAACTCACCTTTTTATCGTTTCATTACAAGTGAAGTGATTTGTTGGTAAAAGAATTGGCCTCCAATATTTTTGAAGTTCAAGGATCAACCTTCACAAATGACATGATGGTGGTCAACCATGATTTGTTGATTGAATGTTCCTTAACGAATATTCAACGTAATTAACTTGCCTTAGCTATATTTCCTAGGTTCCTATCTAACTACTTAAACTAGGTTTTTACCTTGCCTAAGTATTGACACATGTCAACAACTCATAAGATGAAAATAATGACATTATATGATAATATAATATTATATATATATGTCTTCCATGACTATTTAATCAAAAATGCAGTCGTAACATTATGTGAATATCAATTTGACTACATCTGCCATACCATGCCATGTGGTGTCTTTTATGACTTGGTTATTTTATGGCAGTTGTCCAAAACAACAATGGGCATTTCAATTGCATGTGTCCATTATGACTAAAATGTAATTGAAAAATTAATCATTGATTTCTTATATTGATTCTTGAACTTAGAAATAGTTATATTATATCTTTGAACTCTTAAATCTATATATTTGTCTTGTTACATATTGCAAATATGAATGTGGATTTTTTCGTGTGGAAAAAAATAAGTTTTAAAATTTTAATCACATGAGTTGATCAAACATATTATAAATGACATGGGAAAATAAAAATTGACAAAATGAGAATTTTGGTTTTTTACATGTGTACATTAGAGCAAAATATGTTAAGTCCATAATGGACATAAAAATGAAAAATTGGAAAAAAAATTATATAGGAACAATATGTTTATATAATCAATATTAAAACTATTGTGAAGCCAATGATTTCATTTAATAAGGCCTAAGGCATGAGGAATATCTCACAATTTTCCTATTTAGACATAATTACAATTGAATAAATAAATGAAGTGAAAGATAAATTCACATTGATATTACACATTATAGTAATTCATAAAGGAAAAAAATAAATTATAGATCAAGGTGATCAAATCATTTAAAAAGAAGTTATATACTTTCAAAAATAATTGGAATGCTAAGGTTTGGAATTGTGAAAAGGTTAACAAAAGGATTGCAAAATTTGTATATTCATGTGTGGACTCTATGTTATGTAATAATTATTATTATCCAATAATTACCTTCAAGGAAAATTATTATAGTTAATTCTAGGATGAAATTTTAGTAAAAATATATATGTTGATGGGAAAATTGTCTAATGAAGTTAGCTTAATGGGCATCCTAATAATTTCTTAAGTTCCAATGACAAATATTCATTTTTAAATTTATTTCTTTATAAAGAGATGAAGCAACTTGCATAGTTACTCGTTGAAAATAAGGTGACTAACTTGAATTAGCCAATCAATTAGGGATTTGTGTAGGAGATTAAAATAAAAAACTATTTAGTGGTTGGACAGTAATTATAACAAGAGGTACATCACAAGCTTAATATCTCATGACATATATGGAAATTGTGCAAATTTGTTCATTTGTAATTCGTGCGTTTCACACATTAGTATCATGCATTGAAAACACATTTGACACATGAATTCATGGGAAGATGCAAAATTCATGTGACATTTGTTCATTCATAGGTTTGTATTTCATCTGTCAACACATTTATTCATGCTTTAAATGTGTTTTCAATACATGACATTCATGTGTAAAATGTATAAACCTATAAATGAACGAACTTTGCATAATTTTCATCTTTAGTTTGTCACATGTTAAATTTGTGATGTGATCAACTTGGAAGAATGAACTCTAAGAATGAAAGCAATTGATTTGTGATGGCTTGTGCATTATAGAAATTATGAAAGGTTTAAAAGGTAGATACCTTACAACCCCATCACAAACTTAACATCTCACAACTTATTAATGAAAATTGTGCAAATTTGTTCATTCATAATTAATATGTTTCATGCACTAATATTGTGTTTTCAAAACACATTTGACATATGGATTTCTAGGAAGATGTGAAATTTGTGTAACATTTGTTCATTCATAGGTTCATACTTCATTTATCAACATATTTATTCACATGTCAAACATGTGTTCAATGCATGGTACTCGTGTGTAAAATGTACAAACTTATGAATGAATGAACTTTGGACAATTTTCATTATTAATTTGTCACATGTTAAATTTGTGATGCCATCAAATCTTCAATTTTGGTTTTAGTTTAGTGGTGATTTTTTTAAAAATAAAATTAAGTTGAAGGTAAAATTATTTTCTAGTGAAGCAATCCCCTTTTTTTTTTTAATGATTTTATTTACCTATGTTTGACAACGCTCCTCGTGTTAATACCTTGGCTACTAGGTTTGTAATTTTACATTGCATCACAAATTTAGTGTCTCACAATTTAGTAATGGAAATAGTGCAAATTTGTTCATTCATAATTTGTACATTTCACATACTAATATCGTGCATTGAAAACACATTTGACACATGGATTTATAGGAAGATGCAAAATTTGTGTTACATTCATTTATTCATAAGTTCATATTTCATTTGTCAACACATTTATCCGTGTGTCGAACATGCTTTCAACACATAACATTTGTGTGTAAAATGTACAAACCTATGAACAAAAAAACTTCGCATGATTTTCATTATTAATTCATCGCATGTTAAATATGTGATCTACATGTGCCAAAATCAGTCCACCACACCAAATTTTTACACACCCCCACATTAATTGTAAACATCAATTTAGTATGAGAGAAATTTGAAAAAAAATATTAACTTATTTCCTCTAATAAAATTTGTTGTGTTATTTTAAAATATCCTAAACCAACACATTATTTGTAGTCTTGAATTAGTATAGGAACTTGAAATGCATACCTCTTGAAGAGCTAGAAAAAACTTCTTCAACTTATCAGAAGTTAGGGTTAAGAGGTCAAAGGTTGCTAAGATGCCCAATGTACCTCATAGGCAACAAAATGGATTGTTGGACCAATAATAGTAGAGAAAAAGAACATCCCACCTACACTTGCAGAACAAACAAACAAGGCAACAAGAATAAATAGGGCCCCTACATTACATTAATGAGGCAAATGGACATCCAAATCCTTGGAAGAAGTGATGGATGTAGTGGAAAGGGGGTAAATTGTTTTGAAAAAAATAAGCAAACATTGGAACATACCTCTAACCTCTCTTTTAGATCAATTGATTAGCAAAACAAGACTAAGGTTGAAGGTTGACCCACAAGGTGCATTAATGGAAGAGGATGTAGCAATGGTGGCTTGGGTGCTTAGTATGCAAAAATGCAAACTTTCAATTACCTTGCAACAACTCAAAATGAACTCGCTCAAACTAAGCCCACCCCTTCAAAGATGGAATTCAAAGGAATGGCTAATGGTATTGGTTCGAAATTGACATTTAGAACTAAATATTAAACTTGTAAAAAGGATTGGAAGTTTGTAGGGCACAAAGTTAAACAAGTCAAACATGTGCATTCATTCTACTAGGATCTACAATTTGGACTACACACATGGCACAAATATAGTCTATATAACATCTCAAATTCAAACAAGATAGGGGCATAGTCAAGGGTAAGAGTTTTGGCAAAAAAATGTTTATAATAGGTTTATAGCACCATTCCAAGGTCTATGGAATGGCTAACAATAAACATTGTCGCAAATGTTATAAGGGGTTTCCTACCTTAAACCCTAAACCCAAGATTCTACATATTTAAAGGTGAGTGCATAAAAAATGATTACATTAGATAGTGCAAAACATGAACATGTATGGCAATGCAAACCAAGGCATGGATGACATCATTTCTATTCAAGGAGTTTCTCTCATTTTTTAAAAAGCCAATTCCATCTTTAAATCTAATCAACATATATTAGTTATAAACAAGCATGGTTCACATGTTACATTGAAATCAATAAAACAAGCACAAGAATTTGGGTTGAACATGATCATATTACTTTTTTATACATCACATGCCTTACAACCCCTAGATGTGAATTATTTCAAACGTTTCAAAACAACTTTTAGGGAAAAAAGAAATAATGCAATGATTAGAAATAATCATTGTGAATTAGACAAATGCACATTGGCTAATTAAGTTGACAAGGCAATGGACTAGTCATTGTCAAAGAAAAACATCAAAAATTGATTCAAGGCTATAAGGATTTGGTCATTCAATCTAGGGCCATGGACAACAAAACCAAACCAAGTAATGTATACATAACACCACCTATCAACATCTTAAACAAAAAAAAAAAAAATAGTGTTCATGAACCAATTGATCTAATCAACAAGAATGGGGGGAAGATGGAGTTGCCACATGATTGTTGAACATATAATAACAATATCAAAAGATTCTAGAACATGGGTTAATGTTGATCACCAAAAATAACCAAAGTTTAGATACTACTCGAATGTATTCATGAATCCTACTACCACGTAGGATACAAGGCTAATAGAAGAGTCTATGACCTTACAATTAATCTAGATCAACCTATTTGTGAAGTCCAACTAGATGAAATTTCAACAATTGCAACCTAGGAATCATTGTCTCTTACAAATTTGTTGTCCCTCCCATGTTTACCTATAAAAAAAACAATGAGCAAAGAAACATTAATTGATTACTCTCACCTTTTGTATAGATGTGTGAACCTTGGCTATACAACCCAAATAATAGGAGGACAAACAAAATGACACATGACAAAGGGTTAAGTTTTATGCAAACAAGGGGTGAATGCACTCTAAGGTGGACCAAAAGTGGCACATGGGGTGTCCACAATTTTCTTTTTTCATAATTTCTAATGCTAATGTTTAATGTTTTGCAGATGTGAATTAGTCCATTTGAAAGTAGGACACAAGAAGAATACTTAAACCCTAAACTTACAAGTTTTAAAATTATGACAAGTGTTTCGATTCAATCAACTAAGGGAAAAGTAAGCAAAAACATGGGTTTTTTGAAATTTTATAATTGGCAAATGTTATGTTGGGTAGTAATGTCACATTTTACAAAACAACATCTATCATTTTTTTCCATTTTAATTAATTATATATATTTTAGACTATTGGTAATCTTGAAGAATCTTAATAAAATAAAATATTAAATTTGATTGGAAACCCTTATTTTAGCATTACAATAATCTCACAATCATACTAAAAAAAAAATCAACCATTAAAACATCTTTACTATGTAATAAAAGTTCATAACATTTTTTATGGACTATGACAAAAATCTTACATCATTTGAAAAGTCCACCTTATAATGAAATGATGGCATTTTATTTTCAAATTTTTTAATTTGATTTTTTTAGTGTTATAGTTTAATTAAATGGGTCCCTTTTAAAATTTTCAATCAAACCTCAACACACATTACACCAAACTTAAAGGTACCCCATAAAAATTACTCTTATGACACCAAAAAATGGACTATCTAATGTGCAAACCACCCACAAGGAGGAACAAAACAAGGGGGTCAAGATTCACAAAACAGGAGGAACGAAACAAGGGGTTAGGCTCCTTAAACCAAGAGGAACAAAACAAATTGATCATTCTTCACAAACTAAAAGGAACAAGATGAAGGGAAAGGTCACATTTCATAAACAAGGAAGACAATTAAGAATGTGGTTTGGGTTCACAATAAGAACATAACAACAACAATGAGTGAGGGGTGGCATAGATTTGAAAAACAAAAGACATTAAATATAACAAAGAAAAAAAAATGATGACAATCACACGTGAAAGGGGGGGGGGGGAAGTTGGGTTATGTAAAATAATGAGATACACTAGGGGTCCACCGAAACACGAAAGAACAATGAACAAACATGAGGGGGGATTTGTATTGAGCAATGAAACACATCAAAAACCCATCGAAACACAAGACAACAATGAACAAATGTGAGGAGGTGGGGCAAGTTTTGTAAAACAACGATACACACCAAGGGTTAATCAAAAAACAAGATAATAACAAATGAATGTGAGGGGGGAGATGGGGTTTAGGGTTTAAGGTCTTTGTAAAGCAATGAAACCCACCAAGGAACCATCAAAACACAAGACACTAACAAACAAACATGAAAGGGGGCCCAATTATATATAACAAAACACACTAAATGACCAATAAAACATAAGAAAACAAGGATAATACAAAAGAAGGGGGTGGGCGTAAGTCTTATGAACAACATTGAACAACCAGATGACCATTATAACATAAAAGATGATGATGAATAGAGATTAATGTGTCATAGAAGATGTCAATCCCTCACATCACCATAAAAACTACCATAGAAAAATGCCCATCACCTACACAACAAACCACAATGAGTGCCATCAAAGTTTTATTGAATTAAAGGAAGAAGACAAAATTAAAGCAAATGACCATAGTGGAAGAATGTAGGGGATGAAAACTCATGGAAGTTGATGATTGGCATCTCTAAAACATCAATGATTAAAGAACAACAATGAACACAAATAGTTGCACAACAAATTTGGAACACAAAGCCTAGGAAGGAGGCTATCATTGGAGTGCAAACCCCTTGCAAACTTATAGTGCCACTTAAAATTTTAAGGTTAGGCAAAACCATGGTTTCCCCATGTCTCATGTAAATTATCTCATTTTGTTTGGCATTAATCAAGGCCATTGGTGTACATGACAAACAATTGTACATAAATAACCAAATGGATTTCAATTTTGTCCATTTCAAACAATGGTTAAATCTTGTTCAATTTTCAAATGTTAACATATCATTAATAAAGTGCAAAATGCATGGCCATAAGTCTTACCTATGTTTGTTTAAGATTTTTTCTAACTAATGGATCCCCATATTTTGACAAGGCATACCTTTGTCGTGTCTTGACCAAATGTTATTATCTAAATGGCTACAGGTGCACCAAGGATGGGGCACACTTTCTTTTCAAATCATATGACCATAAAAACAACAACCATTTCACCTTTTTTCTTTGAGTTGTTAAAAGCATTCAATGACTAACCCATCTACCTTAACCTCTTTCACATAATACAAAAACATTTATAGTAGTGGTGGGTGACATTGTTGTTTCCCCAATCCAAAAATGTAGGGTAACACCTAGCCTTTTTTACTTGTGAAATTTTGCCAAAAAGTGAAATTAAAAATTCAAATTCTTTTATGAGGTTTTCAATCTTTGGAAATGAGAAAAAATAGGTAAAAATTGCCAAATTCATTTTTTGGTTTTCATTGTGTAACCAAAAATATAAAAAAATGATTAAATATTTTGATTTTATTTTTGGTTTGTAGCTCATTTGGCTAAATCTTCCTAATGATGATTGCCACTTTCTTTTCATCTTCCTATGGATGATCAACACATTTACTAAAAATTCTTTTAAAAAAAACCTAGTAATGCCCCAAGGTGAAAGCATTCAAAAAACAAAAGGACTAGGATAAAGCAAAGACTAAAAACACACAACAAAAACAAAAAAAAAAAAAAAGAAAAAAACAAGA
>Ga0116231_10012935_pt1 | contig 11986 bp, 7 predicted proteins | sample S1TSphgellanicum_2_FD_89695 | JGI IMG/M metagenome (GOLD analysis project Ga0116231, IMG submission 89695) | Host-associated microbial communities from peat moss isolated from Minnesota, USA - S1T2_Fd - Sphagnum magellanicum MG | ecosystem: Host-associated > Plants > Peat moss > Unclassified...
CAGACAGACACCTCGGTTCAGGTCCTCGAAGGTTTTGAGGACCTCGCTCGTTTCAGGACCTCGTCTTGTTTTTGTCGCCACAGACAGACGGACGGACACACATGTAGCTTTTATATATAAGATGAACATTTCAAAAGCATAATAGTTGGTGTTGACCCTATTTGAGAAAAAAATAGGGCATCACTTAAAATATGTGCACATTTGTTGACAACTTTACTAGTCCAAATTTAATAATCCTCATTCCATAAACATGTTCCACTAAAACATGATATTGGACAATGTTAATGGATGATTGTCCAAATCACTAACTAACTGATTTTTTTTCAAAATTTTAAGTTTCAATATGTATTGATTCATGTTATTGAAACTATATATATATATATATATATATAATCTAAAACAAATCTATTTTAAAAAATTAAAATACATGTTTTGTACTTGTTTTAAAATACATGTACATGTGTGCCATTTGATTAAATTTAGCTTTGGGACAAGGTACATGAGGACCTTGTGCTTGCAATTGTCATTCTACAAATTTCTAGTCGTGTATGTATTGGCGCTTTTATGTTTAAACTTAGCATGAAACAAACAAGGGTTGAACTTAGGGCTATCTATATTTTAAGAGGAGTCATTATTGCTCATTGCATTTAAGCCTTTTCTCTAACTATAGTTTGAGACAAGGGCGATTACTAGAGACAAGAGTTAGTACCCTTATACCTACTTAGGAATCTCCTAATGCTAAAAGCAACCATAGCCCTCTCTAGTAAGTTTCAAGCTTTGGGGCACTCTTGCACAACTTTCCAAGTATATATATATATACTACCTTCTATCTACAATTCTGATAGGATTTATGAGAGTTATCATGTAGGCATCCCTACTTTTGACCCCAGTTTTCGTCTCAGATTCAACTTATAGGTATACTTCTTGTACCCAATCGGAATCAGCTCCAAAAAGTCGCCTAAAATGAGCACCAATTTATAAATAGTGGGGACCATCTCATAATTTGAGAGCTTTTTGGTGTCTTAGAGTGGAAGGGAAACTCCAGAGGTGTGGACACTGGAGGGACAAAAAAACTGGGCTCCAAACTCCATTCACAACCAGTCTTGAATCTGTTTGAATCTGTGCAGAGATTAGTCCCCTGTTCGTTTCTTGTGTTAAATTTTGCTGCTGCCTTGCCTGGCACTATCTTGAACGGGGTTGGGAGTTAGTGCTGAGGCCTGCCCAGGTATAATAACCTATTGAAAGAAAACACTTGGGGGTTTCTCATTAATGCTTGTCCAATTGTCAAAAACTGCATTTGAATCCATTTAGCCTAAGCCTCTTATACTTCACAAGTGTTGAGACAGAGAAAAGCATTTAGAGCAGTTTTTTTTTAATTTTAAAGGATTAAAAAAGGATAAAAAAACACTAAGGTGAATTTAGGGTTTGGAGAATGGGGGTTTAGGGTTTAGAGTTTGGGGCCCTCAAGGTTTAGTCATGAGCTGGCTTACCTCATTGGCTGTCAAGAATTTCTATGCCTACCTGTGTTCTTGACCATTTTTGGTTTGGGCTAACTGTGCCCATGAATTGTGAGGACATGGAACTAGCACTTACACTAGTACCTTAGCCTTCTTGAGTGATTGAGGCCTCTTATGGAGGTTATTTTAAACCCTGGAACTGCTAAGAGACTATGATTTAGTCGAAAGATGGTATGCTTATTTATTAAAATCAACCCAAAAAACTTTGAGGTTTTTAAACAGTAGAAATGTTGGTGTTGGTTTGGCCACGGTGACAAATGAATCATGTATCTGGTGCCCATAGTGAACCAGCACCCATCAGTGCACCAGTTGGCTGTTCTATCCATAGGATAGGTTGCATTTCTTCGTCTGGTTCCTGACCTTGCGCTAACCAACATTGTACCCCACTCAAAGTTTCTTGGCTGCTGACCTTTGACCCATTCTTTTTTGGGGTGTTTTTTTCCCAACCCTAACCATACTACCTTTCAACCTGGCTACCCTAAATTTTTAGCTACCTTACTGACCTGGCTACTGTATTGAGCTATATTTTGGCCCTACCTACCAAACCCCCTCCCTACTTACCCTATATTTATTTGTGGGTAAACAGCTCTCTTGGCAAAACCTTAATCTTTTCCTAGCTAAACCTTTATCTTTGAACAAAATCTCTGTCGTTTCATCACTAAACCTCTATCTCTTGGGACAACTTTTATCTCTTTTTGACTAAACCCATACCTCTTGGCAAAACTTGCATCTCTTCATCATTAAATCTATACATGTTGACAAAATCTCTATATATTTTTTGTTATACTTTTATGTCTTAGCAAAACCTTTATTTCTTCATGGCAAAACTTTTAAATTTCAACAAAAATTATCTCTTTTGTTATCTAAACCTCTATCTCTTCTTGGCTAAACCTTTACCATTTGAAAAAAATTTCAACTCTTCATAGCTAAACCTATATCTCTTAACAAAACCTCCATATCTTCATGGCTAAACCTTTAAATGTTGGCAAAACTTCTAGCTCTTGTCAAAACCTCTATCTTTTATTGGCTAAACCTCTACCACTTGAAAAAAAATTCAACTTTTCCTATTTAAACCTACACCTCTTGGCAAAACCTCCATCTTTTCATGGCTAAACTTTTACATTTTGTTAAAACTTTTTTTTGGGGACTAAACTTCTATGTTTTGAAAAAACTTTTATCTTTTCATGGTTAAAATTTTATCATTTTAAAAAATAAATCATCATGGCTAAATTTATACCTAGTGAAAAAACCTTTAATTTTTGACATAATTTGTATATATGTTTGAATTAACCTAAAACCAATTCTTTCAACAAAATCTTTTAACAAATCTTTTTGGTTACCCTATTCACCTTATTATTTTATTAACATAGCTACATTATTGACCTAATTTACTTTTTATTTATGTACAAAGGTCTACATGTCTAGCCACCAACCTAATTATTTACCTACCTTTGAACCTACCTACAAACTTGTTTATTTACCTACCTACCTACCTATCATTTACATGATCTACTAACATCTACCAAGGTATGATATACAAAATATGGAAACATTACATTAAACAAACTAACAACCATTCTAATCATATGATGTTGATAAATGGTAGCCTTAAATATGGATATTGAAAATTTAATCAACTTTGCAGTATCAATTTAATAAATCCACCTCCATTGTGGGTGAAAACATGGTAAAAGGAGCCAAGGGCACAAGATAAAAATCATTTTCCAAGGACTACACATGACATATATCAATTCTCCTATTGGTTTATATTTTAAAATTTATAAATTTTGGATACTTACTTTAACATTACATGTAAAAAATAAATATGTTTTGACTACAAATTGATTTTATATCATATATTATACATTCATGCCTTCTATTACATAAATTTTTAAGGCCACATTTTCAAAATCCATAATTTTCAAGGTCAAAAACACCTTTGAACCAAATGTGTTCAAAACGGTTACAAAACAATTTTCATGAATTGATGTCCTTTTGCTCTTCTAATCATCAATGGTAAAATCCTTTCCAATTTTCAAAAAGAATGGTGCACATTTGGTAAAAAAAAAGACGTTTAAAAAAAATAGGATTGTCCACTTTCAAAGTTTGAATGCTTTGGAAATGTAAAAACATTTTTGATTTGTGTCAAGCTTTGAACATGTAAACTTTGCAATTAATGAAAAATATTCCAAATTTTTTAATGGCAATGCAAAATTTTATCCTTCTTTTATGATTTTTCAAACATACAAAAATGTAGTTTTAAGGAGTGCATGGCTCCTTTGACTATGTTTTTACCCCTTTAAACTATTTAATGCAAAGTGTACATTTAGTTTTTGTTAACATAATTTAATTAAACAACATGCAATAAAATTAACAATTTGATTGACTTATTTTAATGATGTACTTAAGCAATATGAATATACAGATTTAGTTTTTCGATATATTAACAAATAATTATAACTTTTGCATCTTTTCACATTCATTCAAATGAACCCAAGATTGGAGTTTGGGGGGAAATTTTTTAATTAAATATGTATGGAGCAAAACACATTCAATTTATTTATTCTTTTGAAGGGGAAAGGAAAAAATCTCAATTTGGAAAGTCTATACAAGAGGTAATAAACATGCACCATCTTTCATTTTTTAATTTTAGTTCAGGGTGAAATTTTTTTGAAGTGTACCACATAAGACAAAAAGGGCCTAGTCTTTAATGGAATCCTGTTTTACCCTATATTTTGATTCCCATAAAAAATAAAGAATCAAAAGTTGTCAAAATTTTCAAAAGGACTATATTTTAGACCATTACAATTCTAGTTTCCATCATTATCATCCATAAATGTGTCTTTACATGGTAAAAAAAAACTAGGTTAAAAAAACAAAAAAGGGTGATGTTGTGACAAGATTTTGGTACACCTTAAATAATTTGGACCCTTAATGAGGTTTTAAATGTAAGCTTGCATATATTTTAAAATTACATTTATATATGTTTATTTAGATGTCAATGTTGATGGCATCCATTAGTATGATTATTTAAAGTTTTGTGGATTTATTTTTTGGGGTTAATTAGCTTTAAAGTCTATGGCTAATTCTTTCATTTATTAATTTTTTTCATTCAATTAGTTTTTAAACTCATAGCATAATTAAATATTATATATATACATTTAATTAATTAAATTTTTTTCCATTTGTGCATATGTTTATATAATCATTAAGATTAAGGACATCTACCGTTAAAATTATTTAGGGTTTTGAATTTAAAAGTTTCATGAAATGTATGTTGATTTACTTAGGATTGTGTTTTCAAGCTAGGCTAGGACTCCTTTGACCATCACATTATCTTTTAACATCAATGGTATGAATTTATTTTTCAATCAATTTTTTAATTTTTTTGGTGCTTTGTTTTTAATTTAAGAAAATTTTCTTTCCTTGGATGGATTGAACAAGAACAAATATTTGCATTAGGAATGTTCCATGTTTGACATATGGATATTGAATTTTGGTTTTACCCATAAATAGTGTGGGTTTAGGGTCATAATGTGAGTATTGCATTTTCACCACCCATAAACAATGGGTTTTTTAGTTTGTCATGCGAGTATTGCATTTCCACCAACCATAAGTAATGGGTTTTTAAGTTTGTCATGTGGGTATTGCATTTTCACCAACCATAGGCAATGGGTTTTTTAGTTTGTAATGTGAGTACTACATTTTCATTGACCATAGGTAGTGGGTTTTTAAATTTGTAATGTGGGTATTGCATTTTCACCATTCATCAATATGAGAAAATAAGTGTTTTGCAACTAGGTTTACAATTAAATTTTAGTTGCAATTTCGAGTTGCAACAATCATTTGCGACTTAACATATTTTTACAACATGAATGTTACTAAACAAGTTGCAAAAGTTGTAATGGCACAATTCACCATATATGAATTTATATACGTATGCAACTTGTGCAATTATGTTGCAACTAAAGCATTCTAACTACGTAGGCAACAATGTGTTGACGTGGCAATGATGTGTTAACAAATCATGAATGGAAATGTAGTAATTTTAAATTCATTTGAATGTTCAAAATTTTTATGAGTTCAATTTATATCATTCAACTTAAAGCTAATAAGATGTTGACATGTGGCACTTAGGTCAATAAGTAAATAAGCTCAAGGCAAGTAGACATTATTATCTACATTTCCTAGGCTAGGTAGGTAGGTCATTTGGGATAATCCTATTTTATTTTACATTTAGGGTCAAATCTTTTTTTATTGATTTATTCCAAATTTTACTTATTTAGAAATATTTTTTAATGCACTTAATTATATACTTTACAAATTTGAAAGGTAAAACAAACAATATGGGATAAAAAAACTAATTGCATCCTAATTACAATTCATTTAAAATTCACTTGCAACTACTACAAGACATGCCAATGAACAAACACTTAAGCTCTCATAAAACTTTAGATAATAATACAATTTTTTTTGCCTCTCAAATGTAAAAGGATTTTTTAGACCTTGACTTAACACACCCACAATTATTTAAATTGCTCAAAAAGGACACAAAATGAAGAAGACATAGTTATCAAAAGTAATTGAAGTCAATGTTTGGTCACTAACCTAATTCACACTTTAACATTCATCATATTCATCTTGGGTCCAAATACGCTAATAGGAACCACCCATTCCAAGTCTAGAGACTAGAGTATTTTTTCTTTTGTAAAACACTCATGTAGTTTCCACATTACCAAACAAAGCTTCCCAAAATTAAACAGAAACATATTGCATATTATATTTATCATCCATTTGGTGAAAACATTATTAATTATAAAGTGTTGTTCAATGTTAATATTTTTTACAACACTAATTTGGCATATTGTGTTACAATATTTAACAAAATTCCTATTGGAAAAACAAATAACATGTATTCATTAGTAAATTATGTATTTATGATACCAAATTTTGCATTAAAGGTCATAATTTGGCAATTATTCATGCAAATTTCAAAATAGGGTAACAATCAACCATACAAAACATAATAACATATCCAATTTTCATGAAAATGCAGCCTTGCATTTTTTTATATAGTAAAAAACATTTTTTCTTGAAAGAAATATTTGAAATTATCATTAGTACAAAAATGAAGTGTAGTTTATAAGCCTAAATCATTATGGGACCTTAAAAATGAAATAGGTTCATCACACTTTAGTGATTTCACCCTAGTTAAAATTATTTCAATATAACCCATCACCATGTAAACATCATGTTTTATTATTAGTTGACATAATTTATTATTATTATTTACTATGGTAAATAAGTTTATTTTTATGTTGTTGTTTTAAATACCTTAAATTATTTTAGACTATTTATACCCTATGTTATTTTAAGTTATTATAAATTATTTTATCTTCACATATAATAACTTAAAAAAACCTAGAATAACCAATATTAGCCTATGATAGAATACCCAACAATAACCTATGGTAAATAGCCTACAATAACCTACAATAGAATAGCCAAAAATAGCCTACAATAGAATAAACAAGAATATACTAAGGTAAAATAACTTAAAATAGTCAACAATAACTTACAATAAAACATTCGATAATATAATAGCCACCAATAGCCTAAAATAACTAACAATAGCCAAAAGTAAAATAACATAGAATAGCCAATAATGGCCAACGATAGAATAACTTAAAATAATTTATGGTAAAATAACTAAGAATTGTCAAGAATGACCTATGGTAAAATAATGTAAAATAACCAACAATGGCCTAAAATAGAATAGCCTAGAAGAATTTATGGTAAAATAACCAAGAAGTGCCAATGGTAAAATATTGTAAAATGGCCAACAATTGTTTACGATAAAATAACATAAAATAATTTATAGTAGAATAACCAAAAATTGCTTTAAATGACCTAGTAAAATAACGTAAAATAACCAACAATGGCCTACTATAAAACAACCTAAAATAACCTATGGTAGAATAACCAAGAATTGCTAAAAATGGCCTAAGGTTAAAAAAAAAGTGCATAATAATATGTGATGAAAAAAAAATTTATTAACTTAAATAGTGGTTCAATGGTTAAAGACTTGTTCCGGTCCTTAATCATGGAGGCCAAAGGAGCCAAAGGGTTCAAACCTTCACACTTACACTTTAGGTTGGTGGGTGAAGTGGGCTAGGTTCTTAGTTTGGGCTAGGTAACCTAGTGAAGGTTCCCAAGTGCCTAGCTTAGGTTTGTAATTAACATTAGTGAATTCATTATTGATGATTTAACTATTAGTGAATTTAATATTAACGATTCAACTATTAATGAATTTGATTAATTATTGATGAATTTAATTAACTATTAGTGAATTCACCTATCCATAACAACTCGTTCCTATTTACTAAAGGTTGCTCACTTTCATCATGGTAAATTTGTTCAATTTCACTCAAAATTTATTGAAGCATAAAGTGAACTTGGACGCATAGTGGTGTAGTATTGTTTTTAAAAACCATAAGTTTTAACAAAGCAAATGTGAAAATACAATTTAACAATAGAAGATTGTCTTAAACTAAGAAGAAAAATGTTTATCAAAAATCAAAATCGGATTACATATGTCTAAATGTCATAGAGGATGATGACTTCATATGTAAATGCTAACCTACAAAACCATGTTAAAAACTTTCACTACACACAAGCCTAAAGATGTCCTAATCCCTATCCAAAACAAATCTTTTTAAAACTGTAATCCACATTGCCCATCCCATGCGCTTATTGATAGGTTATTGCCACCTTTGCCACATTCTCCACATGGTGGTGGGTTTAAATGTGGCAATGTTCTAATTGGAGACAAATTGCAATCACCACAAATTCATCCTTATTAATCCCAATGAATTTTACTTTAAAGTAACACCCCACAATTACCACATACACTCCAAAAAATCTTAAAACAAAGAAGGAAAACAAAATGGGTGGGTATGATGGCATATCATCCATGAACCATTTCGAATCCATGGAAATTGATGACAATGTTGATTTTTTGTTTTTAAATTTTCTTGTTGCATTCCCGCTCCCAATAGGTGCCATTTTATTCCATCTTCATTTTTTTATAGTAGTGAAAGTTTCCATTAACATCATGTTTCCATTACAAAACCATGTTAAAAACTTTCCATCTTCATTTGCTATAGGTTGTGCAAATGAGGGTTTGTAAGTCCTCATCCTTTTTTATGTGTTTATAGGCATTGTGTGGGATGTTCCCAATACCCCAATATTTAATGCCCAAGACCTACAAAAGTTGATCAAAAGCTAATTGGATTAAAGGATTTTTTGAACATCAAATTTCCCTTTTGTAAATCACTAAAGGTGATCCCATTTTGCATGGACCTTTGCACAAATTCAAATAGTTGCCTTTTGGTAATTTCATCATGGGATTACATGCACATCACTTAAGATGTGTGCATTCATTTGAACATGGTCTTGATGATGTGGCCCCTTTTCACGAGTCAAAGGATGACCAAATTTAACTTTTTCTACCATGAGGTCATGCACCTTCTTAAGGTGTTGGGTGAACAACCACTTGGTGGCATATGGAACCAAAGCATGTGCCAGCTTTGCACATTTGTTTCGACCCCACCTTATCCCAATTTGAATCCTTTTGGATTATATTGGGTGCTTAAGGGTTTCATTTGCTCTTCTAATTACCCTTCCTAAACCATCAACTAAAATAAAAATGAGAAAAAAATAGTTAATGTCTACTCGACATTAACATCAATGCAAGTATTACACAAACCTTAAACCTTTAACTTTATTTGCCACCACCATTTTTACGTATCACATCAAAAATAAATCTAAAAAAGAACCCAACCTCCATCTCATTGTGAGATGGAGGTTGGAGTATTTCCCTTAAAAACTTGAATTATAACTATAATAACAAACAACACGAGCATGAAATGAAAGATTAAATCCAAATGTTCACATTTTGCTTCAAAGATTTCTTCATAAAGGTGTGAAAAAAATCTAAAACAAATGATGCCTAATAAGCAAATTTATATAATGTATACGTTAAAATGAAAACTATATTACCACTTTTTCTTTATACATTCCAGCTATCATTTGGGTAATTGTGTTGGTTTCATCACTTTTTTGTGAAAGCACACTCGTAACAAAAAATAGACAATGTTAACTAAATTGCATCACTATATGTAAGATAATCAACTCCTTGTGCTTGATCATCCCCTCTAGCACACATTTGTGGGTCAACTAGCATTACATTCAATGAAACAACATGTTGTTCATCAACTAATGGTTCTAATGAAGCAACATCTTGCTTAGTTGGAACTACAACTCCTTTTGACCTTGCTTCCCCAATGGTAAGTACTAACTCCTAGTTTTATACATGTATAAAAAATGTAACAAAACATGTATAAAAAATGATCAATTAGCTATTGGTTTTTAGATTTGCTAACAATATTTTGAACTCTATAATCCTAACAAGTTTTCTACCTGCAAGTATAAACTCAATCTTGTATGCCAACCTAAATTCCTTCTTAGTTTTTTACATAAAATTTTACCTACTCTGCCACACACATTCAATGATTCTAGAAACTCCAAAAACTTGCAACAAAAAGTGGTACAAAACCAAAGTAGGGAGGAGGAAAAATGGTGTCCGATTTCCTTCGAAATCCCCAATTGGAATGTCAAGAATTCAAAACTAATTATCATATGTCTTTGTTTGAACCAATTGTAAATATGTCTACTTGTCCCATCCCATCTTTCCTACTTGTCCAGTCCTTATGTTGCTTTCATGTTCCCCTAACATCCAACTTGGTGTAAATGATGCCTTTTCCTAGCAACCATGTTGTCACAAGTCCTACATTCACATTAAGAAAAAATATTAATTTTTTACAACAATCGAAAAGGAAAATAGATGCACCTCCAAGTCTTACAATTGCAAGAAAACACATTAAAAATAAAACCCAAACCCCTTTTTTGTTGCCCTTTGTAATCATTTGCTATAAGAAAACACAATGTAAAAACCAAAATACATTCTTGCATTGCATATCCCCTTTAAAAATTTAAAAAAAAAAAAAAGACCAAAAAAATTCTTATAGTTCATATCCATTTTGTAGCAAGAAAACATTTAAAAATAGAAACCAAAAAAAAATTGTAGCAAGAAAACACACAAAAAATACCAAAAATAAAAATAAAAATCTTGTGCCTCCTACTCTTACTCTTGTTGCCACAAGAAAAAACACAAAAAACTATTAAAAACAATTGTTCTTGCACCTTCTACTCTTGTTGCAACAAGAAAACACCAAAATGACCAAAATAGAACCAAAAAAATCAATTTATGACTCCAACAAGAAAACATACAAACAAAGACAAAAAAAATATTTTTAAAAAGAGGAAGTTCCAAAAATACCAAAAAAAAGACAAAACAATGTCTAAAACTCTTTTCAATGCTAAAAAATCATTTAAAAAAAAATAGAAAGAAGACTAAAGGAGTTTCATTTGAGCTTACCTAGAGATGACATTTGTTGTAGGAGTTGTTGCAATACAAAAAAATCAAGAAACCAATACCTTTGATCTTACAAAAGACTAAAGAATGAAAAAAATGAACTTAAAAGACAAAACAAAGTTAAAAGAACCTTATATAATGCCCAAAAGTCATTTAAAAAAAAAACCAAAAAGAGTTTCAAAGAAACTTATTTTGAGATGACGCAACAAAGACGCCCTGGTTTTTGGCCGGTATTTCCTTCTTAGTTTAGGGTTAGGTCAGCAGGTGAAGTTAGTAGTTTAGTTAGTTGCTTAATAGATTATGTTAATAGGTATGTTAGTAGGTAAGATAGGTTAATAAGTAGGTTAGGGTCAGTAGGTAGGTAAGTCAATAGTAGGTAGTGAGTATGTTAGTAGGTAAGAATATAAGGGGCCACGAAAAGAAAGAAAAAAAAGAAAAGAAGGATGAGGGGAAAAAAAGAAGAAGAAAGGGATGAAGGAAAAAAAAATTTGGCCTTGAGGTTTTATTTTGTAAACTCACCAACAACCCAACCAGTGCTCATTCAAAACCCAGAATGAGGATTTGGCAGCTGGTGTGCTGGTGGATGCTGGATCACTCTGGCCATATCTGGCAATACTGGGAGAGCACAAGTAACAATCACATGTAGCACGCAAATTTGGATGATTGCCTTCCTGATAAGAATATTGACATATGTTACTGTTTTAGGCTGTCTTAGTGTTCACCGTTGACATACATATCGTGGGTGATGGGTATTTACAAGGGTAAAATTAAAAGCAATTTTGCTGCCCACTTACCATTTGCTGTTTGCACTGGACAAATTTTGTTCTTGGATCAGAACACCTACTGACTCTATATTTAGTGATGAGATTTTTTTGCAGCACAGTGGCCAAACAGATTTTGCCTCATTGCAGGTAGGTGATGGAAATAGCGAGACGCTAAATACCCCCCCCCCCCCCCCCCCCCCCCCCCCCCC
>Ga0116231_10012937_pt1 | contig 11982 bp, 13 predicted proteins | sample S1TSphgellanicum_2_FD_89695 | JGI IMG/M metagenome (GOLD analysis project Ga0116231, IMG submission 89695) | Host-associated microbial communities from peat moss isolated from Minnesota, USA - S1T2_Fd - Sphagnum magellanicum MG | ecosystem: Host-associated > Plants > Peat moss > Unclassified...
GGGGGTAGAGGGGCGTGCTAGAAGTCCCGGGATTAGACTAGGAAGAGGGACTAGATTATCAAGCTTGAATCTGCATCCAAAACCAACCACAAGAGGGTTAGTTCACATTTGGGAACACCCTTGGGTGTTGGGACAAGCCACGGGCACTTGGACTCACTTGACTCACCACGACCCGGACTCGGGGGAAGCCACCACCTTCCCCCATATAGTATTCTCTGCAGCTCTCCGAGGCTACATCCGAATGGCACTTTTTCCCAGGACTCCCAAGGAGGAGTCCCGAAACTGTCTCGGGTTGGAGTCCCGGGACTTTGGGAGCTCATAACTCCCGACTGAAGAGTTCGATCAAGACGAGGTCTAAACCAAAGTTGTAGTTCTCCTCGAGAGCTTTCGAATGCCATGTCACACTCTAGAATCGGACATAGGGAAAAGGTTGGTTCCTGACTTTTAGTGGTCGGGAGTCAAATTGTCAGTTTGACTCCCGGCCCTTCTTTTGCCCATAACTTGGGCTGTAGATGTCCAAATGGCTCATGCAAGGCCATTTTGGACATCTACACTTCAAGACCTTTCCAATGAGACCAAGAACACTCAAATGAAAGGAGATTTGACCCCTCAAATCGAGCTTTGAGTCTTCAGGAGTCCCGGAGGGCTCCATTTTCCCATTTAGCCCCAAAGTGGGGTTGCGACAACTACTGTGGCAATCCTACCCACAAAGCTAGTGAATGTAACATTCCTTCCAAGGATCTTTTTTGTGATTATTGTGGGAAAGAGGGACATCAGGAATCTGTTTATTTTGCCAAGTTCCCGAAACGAAAGCAACTCCGATTACAACGGTAAAATCTACTAGCATCTTCTGTTGTCCCTCAACCAAAAGCCAAGCCACCTCAACCTTCCACTTAGGCTTTGCTCACCAAAGGTAATTCCAACAAGAATGCTAAGAAGAAGGAACACAATATTGACAAGAGGGAGGTGTTTCAAGCCCATGCAATTCAAGTTCAGACTCTAAAAAATGAACTCGAATCATTAAAGGCCCAACTTGCTAATCTAAAAGGCAAATCCTCCCAACTAGCTAGTCATGCACAACCTGTACAAGGTTCAGGATCACAAGAGGGACCTCCTAGGTCGTTATATGGCTTCCCACATGATGCCATGGTTGGGGAGTACCTGGGCTTTCCACTCCACACAATTCTAGTCTCACACCAAAATTTGCTACTTTTTTTTGCCCTTCCCACATCGTGGCACAATAGGTTAGTGTAACACCCAAAGTTTCTGCCACTAGGCAGGTAATTCAGATTGATGGACTCGCATTTGGTTCAAATCCTATTACCAGGGCTAGAGGAGTTCGAGTAGTCATGCCACTATCTTTTCGTCTTCTCAACACTGAAGAATAACGCACCTTGTTAGCGAGGGGGGAGGAGACTACTACACCACAAGCTGTTAGGGCATCAAATTCCCGTGTCCTAGGAGTACATGTACATTAGGAAAAAACACAATTTTCCACTGATCAGCTTATGGAATGCCAACTTCAAATGCATGAAGTGGCACAAAAGCTTATGAGTACACCATTGTTTGGTTTTCAAGATTTGAAACTAAGCACCATGGACATAATTACAATCCTAGAAGATACTCTGAACACTACATCATGTCCTCTACTAATCCCTGATCCACATGCTCTAGAAGTCCCATCCAACACCTTGGAGAGACATTCAATTGGCTCACATGTTGCAAACGACATTCGTAATCTAGTCACTAGTTCTAGCATGGCTAAACTAATGGGCTTTCCTACCTATGATTCTACATTCACCTATCAGAAGGGAGTTAAGAACACCTCACTTGTGGATTTGTTACTCAGCAAAGGTGTTGTGGATAGCCATTCTCTTCACAAAGTTTTTCATTCATTTTCGAAGGTGGTGCCTAGTGAGAAAACTTCCATCGCCACCGGAGTTGCCATTGTCGACAATACTGGGTTAGCAATCCAAGTGGGAGGACATACACCCAGAGTGGTACTTCTTAACACATGTGCTCGACTAGTGATTCTTGGAATTCAATTCGTTAAGAAGATGGGCATGCTTGACTCCAAACTACGGAAATCTATGTGGCAAATTCACACCATTAGTGGGAGCATAGAGGAGGTACTTGGGGAAAGCTGTAATTTGATTGCACTTAACTTCAATGAAAGTACAGATCAGGAGCTTTGCTTACATGTCAGATGTTTAGTCACCAATGCCACTAGTTATGATGTGTTCATTAGGTAAGAGGCCCTGTTTCCACCAGGTTTCATAATTGACAACTGGTTCGAACATGCGTACTACCAAGTGGATTGGGAGACTAATGGCCACCACTTGGGATACATACCTTGACACACTCCCAAGTCCCTGGTTAAACCCACTTGAAGGTCCAATTATGTGTAGTTGCGGAAAGTTGGGACTTGAAGGGCGCTCCCGACTTCCAGCACTAAAAGGAGGTAGAGGGGCGTGCTAGAAGTCCCAAGATTAGACTAGGAAGATGGACTAGAAGATCAAGTTTGAATCTACATCCAAAACCAACCACAAGAGGGTTAGTTAGCATTCGGGAACACCCTTGGGTGTTGGGACAAGCCACAGGCACTTTTACACACAAGATTCACCACGGCCCGGACTCGGGGGAAGCCACCACCTTCCCCCATATAGTATTCTCTGCAGCTCTCCACAGGACTTGCATCCAAATGGCACTTTTTCTCAAGACTCACAAGTTGGAGTCTCGAAACTGTCCCGAGTTGGAGTCCCAGGACTTTGGGAGCTCATAACTCCCGACTGCAGAGTCCGATCAAGACGAGGTCCAAAGCAAAGTTGTAGCTCTCAAAGGGAGATTTCCAACGCCGTGTTGCACTCTCAAATCGGATGTCGGGATGAGGTCGATTCCCAACTTTTAGTGGTCGGGAGTCAAATTGCCAGTTTGACTCCCGGCCCTTCTTTTGCCCATAACTTGGGCTGCAGATGTCCAAATGGTTCATACGAGGCCATTTTGGACATCTAAACTTCAAGAACTTTTCAATGACATAAGGAACGCACGAATTTGAGAAGATTTGACCCCTAAAATTGTCTTATGAGTTTTCGGGAGTCCCGGAGGACTCCAAGTCTCCACTTTTGGGAGTGGGAGTTGCATTGTCCCACTTTGCCCAAAGTGGGGTTGCGACATACCCCTTGATTTACATGGGAACCATAGTCCTATGGCTCACCATTGTATGCTCAACGAAGCACACACCATTTCCTACATCCAACAAGCTAACCACGAGTGGATAGAGGGAGATGAGGAGGAGATAGCTTATGTTCAAGCTACTGAAAGCTTGAAGGTGGTTCCTATTAACATTCAACATGGACCAGAGGTTTTATAGAGGTTAAAAGTAGCCCACAAGCCCTTGGTCAAAGCTTTGTCTAGTTTTGAGAGCATGTAGAGTCATGGCGAACCGATTAAACCATTATTTCGTTAACTAATCACCTGGACACCACCTAAGGAAGGGATTACATTACTAGAGCTCTTTGGTGGTATTAGTACAGGTCTCGAAACCCTACTATAGTTAAGGATGGTGGTTTGGAAGTATTTCTACGTAAACATTAATCCTATTGCAAGGCAAGTGGCGGCATCAAGAATGAGGGAGTTCACAACAAGATTTCCATAATAGTTTGCAACCACCACATGGAAAGCTAGTTTCACATTTTTGCCCTCTGATATACAACTAATTCAGAAGAAGCATATGGAATTACTTGGTCCCATCGACTTCATCATTTCAGGTTGGGAGTGTCCAGGATTTTCAACGGCTGGATTTGGAGAAGGCTTGAGTGACACAAGATCTGGTCTTTTCACGGACATGATACGATTGATCACCTGGGCTCAATCCATTTCTCCCGCACTTGGTTATGTAATTAAAAACACCCCTTTTCAGCTTGATCAGAGGGAGAAAGTCCAGGAACACTACACACTAGTCAAGCATTACCTTGGAGAGCCGCTCCTACTTGATGTGGCACAATGTGGTTCCTATGCGCAGGCATGGTTTGAGTAGGAATCAAGGTGCTGTAAGAGAACATGATGAACAATACCAATTGCTAATGGGAATTTGAGTGAGCTCCGGCTTGAGGCAGAAGAAATGGTATCCACTATTACAGTTGTCACAAAGCAGCATCTGATCAACATCGTCTGTCCTTTTACATACCTGACATGGATAATCAAGTGGAGGAATCCAAGTCAATGTGATGATGGTAGGATCTAAATTCGGCAAGTGGCAGGGCGCACAATTTTTGGAATGATCCCGAATTGTGCGTCTGTCAGCTCCTTGCAACTCCAACACACTTGAAGGCATGATCATCTTAATCCTCAAGATAGTGCGATCGGAAAAAGTGTTTAGAGTATCATTGGGTTGCCGTTGGAAATACACAAAATCACCAACATCAAATTGTTTCACCTTAGGTTTGTAACTACCACCTCGTGTGTGTACATACCATAAGGTGTCTCGATGTTGTGCAATGGACAGGTTCTCCATGGCCATGGGCATAACCTTCTTGAATAGAGTAGCCCCTTCTGCAATGACCCTAGCCCAAGTGGCTGGGGAGTCCAAGTCCACAACCTAGTCCATTTGAGCAGCAATGGAAGAAGGTGGAATGGGATGTCTCCCAAAAAGTAAAAAGTAAGGGGAGAAATGAGATAAAGAAGCGTGTTTGGACATCGTGTAACCCATGGCGATGTATGGGAGGGCCAGGTCCCAATCCTCTTTGTTTTTAGTGAAGCAAATCTTTCGAAGTCCCTTCTTGCACGTTTGAACCATCCTTTCTACAAGGCCATCAGGTTGGGGATGATCTCTTAAAGTCCGACAATGGTCAATGAGAGCATGGTCAAATAGGTCTTGGAATTATCCCCTGAATTCTGATCCTTGATTAGTAAGGCACTCAACATAAGCCCCAAACTTACTTAGAACCTGTTGTAAGAAAGCCTAGCTAGTGTTGTGTGATGACCTGTCCGGTAGTGCAACAAGCTCAACCCACTTTGAAAAATGTTCAATCATAATCATGATGTAAACATTACCCTTGGAGGTTTGTGGTAACTCTCCAACTAAATCACATGACCAATGATAGAACATGCCCTGAATAGGGAGTGGAAAAAGCATGAGCTATCAAGAGGAGAAAGAAGTTCTCACTCTATCACATTGTTCACACCTAGCAATGATGTTTCGGGCTTGAGCATACATACCTCTCCAATGGTAATGAGGAGCGAGAAGGCTATAAGTACGCTTAACTCCAAAGTGTCCAAGTTTCGAGTGTACCTTTTGAATAAGATTAGGCCGTTCATGTGGTGGTGGAACCACTTTGTCGCCTTGTGGTAAGTGTTAGACGAGGTGATTGTCCCTCCATGAATAGCATTTGAACCACTTTTATATGCGATCCCGTTGACTTGATGTAACTTGGGGAGGATATTCCCCATGTTGAAGAAACCTCAAAGTGTCCAAATCCTCCCATATATCCATAATGGGATGCTCAACCAAGTTACATTGTAGTAGTGCAAGATAACTAGATGCCTCATATACATGTACTGCTGGAATTTGATCAAAATCTTGCCTGGCTTTTGAAAAATCTCTAGAGGCAATGAAAGGTCTTTGCAACATGGTATCCACATTCTAATGTGTAATATTAGGTCAATGAATAACCTTGAACTCATACTCTTGAAGTATAAGTGCCCAACGAGTTAACTTACCAGTAAGCTTATCATTGGTCATCAACCACTTGATAGGTTGGTGGTCAATATACAAAGTGAAATTGGTGCCATAAAGATAGGGCCTGAAATGTATGATGGCCCCTACAACAACAAGGCACTCCCCCTCGTATGAAAAGTAGTTATTTTCAGCCTTGTTGTTGCTTCGAGATGCATAGGCGATAACATATTCCTTGCCTTCCTCATCAAGTTGGCCAAGAATAGCTCCAATACCAAGAGCACTCTAGTTAGTGTGTAGAATGAAGACCTTGTTGAAATCAGGTCTTCTCAGAATGGGGAACTCTGAAAGCTTTTATTTGAATGTGTTGAAAGCTTCCTAAGCCTCATCACTCCATGTCGAAACAACATCCTTCTTTAGCAATGCATAGAGAGGATGAGCAATAGTATTGAAGTTTTGGACATAAATTATGTAGTAATTACATAATCCGATGAAGCTCCTCAACGTGTGAACATCAGTAGGATTGGGCATTTCCAAAATGGCTACTACTTTGGCCCAATGAGCCATAATACCATTTGGCAAAATTTTATGTCCAAGGTAAATTACTGAGGTGCTAGCAAACTCACACTTTTTAGGATGGATCTTCATATTGACTTCATGGAGCCTCTTGAATAACTCCTCAAGATGAGCCAAATGCTGTAAGAGTCCCTTGCTATGCACTAGGATGTCATCTATGTAGCACTTCAGGAAATCTGCCCCTTCGAGAACCTGGTCCATGACTCGTTGAAAGAAGACAAGTGCATTCTTTAATCCAAAAGGCATCATAAGCCATTCCCATAACTTGGTGCTTCCATGGAATGTTGTTTTCTTGCGATCCTTTGTAGTGAACACAATCTAGTTGTAACCTTGCCTCAGATCCACAATTGTGAAGATGTTTGAATATCTAATGTTATCAAATAATTATTCAGGGATGGGCATGGGGTACCAATCATGAGGTGTAACTAGGTTCAAAGGCCTATATGACGCACTCGCAACTCCTTAAAGGGCTCAAATGTGAACCAAGTAGAAAGCAGTGGAAAAGGGAGGAGTCGAAGCACGCTCCCTAGCTCATAACACTTTGAGGGGTAGAGGGGCGTGTTGGAGCTCCGAGATGGGACTAGGAAGAGTTGACAAGCTTCACTCACTCACACGGGCCTGCACACAACCCACACAAAGTGGTTAGTGCATAGTTGGAGCACCCTTGGTGATAGGACGAGCCACGGGCAACACGGACACACAAGACTCACCACGGCCCGGACTTGGGGGAAGCCACCACCTTCCCCCTTATAGTATACTTTATAGCTCTCCACGGAGGCTACATCCAAATGGCTATTTTTCCCTGGACTCCCGAGTGGGAGTCCCGAAATCGCGCCAAATGGGACTCTTGCAACTTTGGAGCCCCATAACTTTGCGAGTAGACCTCGGATTGCGATGCAGTCTGAAGCAAAGTTGTAGCACTCGTCAAGAGATTTCCAACGATATGTGCCACGCCCCCTTCCGCTAAGTAAATCGGGTCGATTCCTGACTTTTTGTGGTCGGGAGTCAAACTGGCAGTTGGACTCCCGGCCCTTCTTTTGGCCATAACTTGTGTTTCAGATATGCAAATGAGCAATGCGAGCCCATTTTAGACATCTACGCTTCAAGAGCTTTTCAATGATATAAAGAACGTCACAAGAAATTGAGGTTTGACCCCTGAAATCGCTCTCTGAAGTTTCAGGAGTCCACCGGGACTCCATCTCCCAAAGTGGGAGTTGCCTTGGGAGTGTGAGTGTTCACTCCCTCACACTCCCTCACACTTTCTTACACTCCCGGGAGTATGTGATGTGACTCTTGGCTTCCTCTTGGCCCGCACCCTTGCAATGCCTTTGCCTTGACTCCCGGGCTTCCTTCCTCTTGGCCCACAACCTTGCAATGCCTTTGCCTTGACTCCCGGGCTTCCTTCCTCTTGGCCCGCAACCTTGCAACCCCTTAGCCTTGGTTGCGAGCCCAAAGCTAGGGTTGCGACACTACAATCCCCACACATCCTTTTTTCAGTCCACAATCCAGCTGAATCTTTCTTTGCTGACATTACTATAACGGTTGCAAAATCAAATTTGATGGATAAATGAGACCAGCCTCATGGAGTTCTTTGCATCTTTCATCTACCAGTTCCCATTCATGTTTGCTCAACCTATGCCTCCTTCGATAGATGGGTGTCTCATCTGTAAGGTCTATAGAGAACTGCATGGTCTTACACCTACCTAAGTCTTTCATTGAAAATGCGAACACATTTTCATATTTAATTAGCAAGTTTGTGACTTGGTCTCTCTCCTTCTTGGTGAGATGGTTCCCCATAATGAAAGGGTAGTTGGAAACACATGGAATGGAGTTGGAAAGTGTGTTTGAAGAACCTGGTGTATTGGGTTCTCCACTATCCAACTGCGCAGATTCGTAGAAGGTTGTAATTGTTTCTCTAAAAGCTGATGTACCTCCAAGTGTATTAGACACAACTTGAATCAAATTACATGGTACCTCCTCCCCCCAACACTAGGAGTGAAATGTAAAGTGTTGAAGATAAGCAAGTGTACTTGGTCGGGGTGCCATGTGGTTGCATCGCCAGAACTGCAAGTTGATTGAATCAATGTTAGTGTTGTGTACATTTGAAAGAATACACAAGTTACCAATAACCATGTAAAGGAGTTTAGGTCCATGCTTCTCCTTAGTAGAGCGTTACGCTTCAATTTAGTCACCTTAGTGTGACTAGTAGTGCCAGCTTGGAACCCCATAGCCCTTTCTATTTCTTCTGGGCTTGGTTCATCCCAAGTGGCTAAAGCATGATGATACACCAGGCCTGGTCCATCTCCTTGAAAAGCATGTGCTCCTGGGAAGGAGACAAAGGTGGACCAAACACCTCTTGGTTTTCCTATTATATTCGTAGGAAACCAAGGAGGTCTCTCTTGCCTTGTAACTGGTTGGTAAGAACTTTGATCATCCAATATGTGAGAAACCTGTAGGTTGGGGTTTCTAATAGTGTATTTCAAAGCTAGCTGCAAAACTAAGAGTGGTGCCAAGTTGGTCCACCAGTTATTGTATATATGTTGTGCGTGCATCTTTTTTTGGTTGATTAGTTTATACCTTTCGGCTTTAGTCTTTTTTTAGTAGAATTTACTACGGATTTACACCCTTACGACATTGTACGTCACGACACTACACATCACGATAGCTATCATGCCCGTACATGGCCTCATACATGATGGCCAGTTATGGGCATGCCCATGTGCACTTTTAGGGTTAATGTACGATCTTAGGCAACTGTACGTTATTAGGTACTTAGGGTTTCAGTTGGTTGGCGATAGTATAAAAGGCCAAGCCCTTCCTTTCTCTCTTTAATTTTTCTAAAATTCCTTTGTCATGAAAGTTTCCTCCATAATAAACTAGGATTTCTAGATGCTCACAGTGGCCATTGCACAACCACCGTCTACATACATTTCATCTTCTTCTTTCTTTGCAATTCAATACATGAAAATTTCATCTCAGCCTCCTTTTATGCATTGTATATATATGTGTGTGCATGCATCTCTTTTTGGTTGATTAGTTTACATCTTTGACTGGCTTTAGTCTTTTTGTTTAGTAGAATTTACTACGGATTTACACCCTTACGACACCATACGTCACAACACTACATGCCACAATAACCCCACCTTCCTACCCTTGTGCACAACATCAATTGTGACATGTGAATTATAGCTATCTAAAACCAACAAGTGTTGATTCGTGGTGCATATATTTCCATCGTGCGCTTGAACATATGTTATGAAGTGCAAAACCCATTGTCAAAAAGAATGACAATCATCGATGCTTTTGGCTATATAGCCATTGTTATGTTGGATTCACACCTCTCAAAGAAATTTCACTGAAACTGTTTACTTTGAAAAATGTACAAAATTGGAAATGATTCACTTATTACATTGATGCAAGATAGCATGGACAACCATTTTCATTCATTTGGTGTGATTGAATGCACAAATCTAGAGCTAGTTTGAACTAAAACAAACGCATTTCCATTTCAACATGCTTAACCACCTGATTTATCATAGTTCTAAATTTGAATTGCTTGATAATGGTGTGTGTTGTATGCTTCTATTAAGTTAACATAAAAAGATGCAACATTTGCTAGACATAGACCTTTTGCATGCCCAACCTCTAAACCTTGGATGACTGTCAATGACAAATCATGATGATGCCTCTTGAACTGCCTAAGTCACCCCCATCCTAGGATCCCATTTTTAAATGGTGTGTTTATCTCCTATGTAATTTTTGCTATTTTTAATTTAAGTTGTGTAAGTGTTAGCAAATGCCCAATCACATGCATCTTTTTCACATAAAAGACTAGTTCATCCTCTTTTGCTTTATGTAATACTCTTACTTTCCCTCTTTTCCTAGATTGTGTAAGTCCATACAAATGGTTGCATAACGATGTGGCAAGCACACCCCACATTCAATTAACGGTGTGGATCTTACATCTAGTTTCGACAACTTCAATTGATGCATTCAATCTAACGTCCTTCTAGTTGTCGTTTTTCCATCATCTTTTTTCACCTCTCAAGTTGATTAGTGAGTTTGCCTATTATTGTGTTCCTTGACCCAAGTGGTGTGTGTCGAAAGGCATCAACTTTCTATGTAAACACTGATTAGCTTGCAACAAGGTCAACATTCTTGTCACCTTGTTGGTTATAGTTTGGAACTTTGACATTGCATCGAAAACCATCATTATTGTTTTGGTTTGAAGCTTGAATCGACCAACTTGCAATAGAATAGTTGTGTGCAAAATGTGTTTACAAAATCAACACATTGTACTAACTACCCACTTCACTTGATTATAGTTGGTTACGAGTATCTTCATTGTTCAACCTCTCGAATCCAAGTGTTAAAACTTGAAATGGTATTTGAGCACGAAATCATGATTAGAGGCGGTGATTTTTCTTGTTGTGCACACTCATATTCCGAACCTCTATCCTCGCGCAAGTTAGACCGTGAGTCATTGCTACTCTCATCACATAATAATCCCTCCAAATCCGTGTCTCAAAATAATTGAAACATCTGACTTTCCTGCACAAAATTATTCATGCTCCCAAAATTCATGTAGGTTGCAACAGTCACCTAAGTTGCACATCAACATACACAAAGCTGATCATTTGTGTTTGCAAAAATGGATAATTCTCTTCACATTTCATGTGCATTACTAGGGTAATTTATTTTTGTGGGAAATTCATATTGTGAACACTGCTTGACTCAATCATAGTTGCTTTGTTCATGATATTGTGTCACAATGTTGCCATTAAACAACTGGCAAATCGCAGCATATATGCTTCCTTTGCACTTCAATGGGGATTGAATATGCCTCTGATCTTTTGCTTAATGAAGGTGATTAACACTCTGAATGGGCCCATAATGTGAAATAAATGGTTTGGGTTAATCCTTTTTCAGATATTTTTGACATATGGTTAATTAAAGTTCAATTAGCAGCAGTTTTAGACACAACAGTAGGTGATCAAGAAGGGCACTGTCCTTTTAGGGTGTAATTACCTTAAATTATGCAAAATTATATAACACAGGCTGATCGGTGAGTTCCAAAACATCCTACCTATTCTACAGACTCAATAAGCCACTTTGTTTTGTTTCTGGGGATAACCATAATGAGGCGAAGCACTCTGCTCACACCTTGTGGCTGGGAAGACGTTAAGGGCCACTTTAAATGAGGGTCCAGGGTATATATCACCGATTACACTAAGATTTTCACCCAAGGATTGTGGGGGTGTTTTCACCCTTGAATGTTTCATATGGATTATATTCTCAACATGATCATCATGTGATCCGAATTTCCAGTATTTTTTCATGTTCACATGAAAGGACCTCTGCTTTCTATATTTGTTGTACATGACTGGTCCATTATGGTGGGCTGTATTTCACCCTTGAATATTTCATATGGATTATATTCTCAACATGATCATCATGCGATCCAAATTTCCAGTATTTTTTCATGTTCACATGAAAGGACCTCTGCTTTCTATATTTGTCGTACATGACTGGTCCATTATGGTGGGCTGTATTTCACCCTTGAATATTTCATATGGATTATATTCTCAATATGATCATCATGTGATCCGAATTTCCAGTATTTTTTCATGTTCACATGAAAGGACCTCTGCTTTCTATATTGTCGTACATGACTGGTCCATTATGGTGGGCTGTATTTCACCCTTGAATATTTCATATGGATTATATTCTCA
>Ga0116231_10012938_pt1 | contig 11982 bp, 8 predicted proteins | sample S1TSphgellanicum_2_FD_89695 | JGI IMG/M metagenome (GOLD analysis project Ga0116231, IMG submission 89695) | Host-associated microbial communities from peat moss isolated from Minnesota, USA - S1T2_Fd - Sphagnum magellanicum MG | ecosystem: Host-associated > Plants > Peat moss > Unclassified...
AAATGTTTTAAAAAAAAAAAAAAAAAAAAAAAAAACTGGAATCTAGACACACACTCTGACTGCGCGATCCTTCTTTGTCATGAATGGAAAGAAAGGGAGTTGGGTGGGGGGGGGGTGCGCGGGGGGTAATGAATGAATAATCATTGATACGTTGAGTACGTTTTAAACCCTTACTTACCCCACTCTTGTTCATTCATGAAGACTGGAAGTGGTTTGGATAATCCGCTTGCTTCCCAAGGCGATGATGATGGAGGAAGACATGAGTGGGGCCACATTCACAGTCACACACACACAAAGGAAAAGAAAGGAAAGGAAATCAAAGGAAAGGCAACGAAAGGAAAGGAAGAGAGCATTGAATTGTGCGCCGACTGTTGTTGCAGTAAGTGCGTGAGTGCAGCAGGCAGGTCCTTCCCTTGCGCTGCTGCTCTTGCAGTCAATGTGCACAGTCCCGCAATTCATGCGAGAGCCAGCTGCTGCTGCTACACTCAGTTATATTACTATTCTCTCTCTCTCTCTCTGTGCCATCATACACTTCGATTCTCGCCATAATGCCATGTTCCCTCATGTCAGGGAAGAAGATTACTACGATGCTTAGATGCCCCTTTTTTTTACATTGACTGTTTTCATTGATGCCCAGCTTTAGCTGAAGTCCACTTTGCAATTTCATATCCTTGATCCGCTGCTGCTGCTGCTGCTACCGTCGCCTTATTCATACGGTTTATTTGTTTGTTATTGTGATCTGCTTAGTTCCTTGTGTATCCACATGAGGGAAAAATATGTTCCTGGGAACCTGTTCTTTTAGGTAGTCATGCAGGAGCTGTTGAAGAATGCAGAGTCATTCGTTGCAGCATTTTTCAAGCCTGCTTTAAAAAAATAAAATTTGCGCAAGTTGTGTATCTATGAGTCAACAATGTGAAGGAGCATGCATTTGTGGTAAATGCAGTGACTGAGTGAGTACTAGAGGAAACTTATGGTGTTTGATCGTATTCGAGATTTCTCGAGCAGGGTTTTAGCTGGTTCTAGATTGAAAAGTCGGAGATTTCGCTTGCAAGGAGATGCAGTCTTTTTGTCTTTGTTATGTGCGATTAGCTGGGTCTCGAAAAGCAGCGACTAGTTATGAACTGCAGCGCAGCTGTGAAGAAGAGTACCTGAAGAAGCAAAAAAATCGAACGAGTACACACTAGACGAAAAGTACCCAGACTCGAGGATTTCACATGCTTCTGATGACATCCAAGCAATGTTGAGAGAAGTGCACGCACAGTCGTAGTACTACCCACTGCAGCAAAAGACCGGATATAAAAAGGAGAATGGAGTCCAGGATGGAGCAGTATGAAATCATGGAGCAGGTAGGACGGGGGGCATTCGGTTCTGCCATTCTTGTCAACCACAAAGCCGAGAAGAAGAAGTAAGCTGTTGCAGTGATCTTCTGTGTCTCTCTGTTCGGCAATCACATTTTCCGCTCTTGTTTTTCTTTCTTTCTTTCCTCTATAGACACTATTTTGGGATCTTAGCAAACATTTGGCTGATGATTAGCTCACATGAACCTGCGTGTTTTTTTTCCTTTTTTTTTCCTCCGCCCCCCTTATGTTTGCAGATATGTGCTGAAGAAGATACGCCTTGCTCGCCAGACCGATAGATGTCGACGCTCAGCTCATCAGGAGGTAAATCTCGGTTTGCCAAAGATTTCCACAGCATTAGCAATGGACATGATCTTCTTCTTAGACAAAGTTCCTTTCCCATACAAGACTGCTTCTAGGAGGTTCATAGATTAGGGTCTGAAGCTGCTGCTTTGATGTTGGTGCTACTGCTGCTTTTAACTAACCCACCCCTCATCTTATGGCAACAACATCTGTGACATGATCAGCACATCATATTTCCAATGCTGTGAATATTGCAATGAAGATCTGTATCATTGTGTCTGTTTTTGTCAGATGTCATTGGTCTCCAGAGTGAAGCATCCCTACATTCTGGAGTACAAGGAATCTTGGGTGGAGAAGGTGATGCTCACATCCTCTGCACACAATTGCCAGTAATGATTCATGTTTGCATGTATGCACACTCATGTTACCACTAATGATGAGAATTGCAGAGGATTTTGTCTTATTGTTGCTAGCTAATGTGTGTTTGTGACTTTTTGGCAGGGTTGTTACGTTTGCATTGTGACGGGTCACTGTGAAGGTGGTGATATGTGAGTAGCTTCGTGACCCTGAGAGGGATGTTGGTTGCTTGAATTTGATTGCAGAAAATTTGAAGCAATAATTGTAAATGGAGATAGTTTTCATTATTCCACAGGAATCAATTTGAAACAATTCTTGTTGCTCATGGAAAAATCTCTGAGGTAGTAGTAAATTTTTGATTTTTTCACAGAGATGGATTCTGTTGCACACAGGTTGTAAATGATCTGAATTATCACCAAGCACACATGCAAAATACAGTTTATTACATCATGGGCTTTTGATTCAATTGTGCTGCACATGCTGATGATGCAGGGCCGAACTCATCAGAAAAGCTCATGGTCAATACTTTGAGGAAGAGGTGATCAGTTCTATGCTGCAAATAAAGCCTCATCTAGAATACCCATAGCTGCAGATGGATGGTTTGAGGGTCAAAGTATATCATGCATTGCTGACCGAATTCTACACCTGTGCATTCTGTTGGCTCCTTGCCTTAAGGACTTGTCATTTCTGTACTGTAGTAATGTCTTGAAGGATAACCTATGATTTGAAAGCTCAACTTCATACATGTGTCTTTTGATGGTGGCCATGTTTGCAAAGTTTGGAAACCTGGGTTCTACAAGAAGTGATCAAGTCCCATGGAGTTCTGAATGCAACGTATTCTCCTCAGGTTTAAGTCTAGTTTTAGCATGATCTGCATGTACGTAGGGGAGCGACTTACAATTTGATGGTGTTTTCCAGAAGCTTTGCAAGTGGTTTACCCAGCTGCTTCTGGCTGTGGAGTACTTACATTCAAATCATGTTCTTCACCGTGATCTTAAGGTGACTACTTTGTTGCCTCCTCCTCCTGTTTGTTAGCTGTCACAGATAGTGTTTTCACTTTTGCTTTGTTTCTTTGTCCTTGTCCTCTTTGTTCCCCAATGTATCTGTGGTCAACTTTATACATGTAAACCTCAGTCACCATCCTATGTGAACTGCCTAATTGCAAGGCTTTTGATGAGTATTAACACTTTTTGCAGTGTTCAAACATATTCCTAACAAAGGATCAGGACATTTGCCTTGGTAAGAAATCTTCTATTTGCCATGCAGATTTCACTGTTAGGAAGTTCACAGTTCAATTTTTCACATTTCTGGAAAATTGTCTACATATGCATAAGCAGATGCATGTTTTCAGTTTATATCTAACAGTTGGGCATTTATGGAAGTTGCAGGTGATTTCGGATTGGCAAAGATGCTCAACAAAGAAGACTTGGCCTCCTCTGTAAGTTGTCTTTTCGTTGCTAGAGCATCTGCACAATGGTCAGACTTCAGAAGCTACTCTATACACTGCAGTGCAATTCAATCTGCCAGTTTGACTGTTACCCAGTATCATGACCAAGTCGTCCCATATATTGCTTCCGAAAAAGCAACTCAATTGGGAGCTAATGAAGACATTGGAAAGTAATGGCAGCTAGTTACTGCCCTTCATGATGAAGGTGATCAGGCTGATACTTTATGAGGGACACTCACAAGGTTATGATTGTGCTCATTCTCATCAAGTTTTTATGTTTGGTTTGGACAGAACTGACACAGCCTTCGTTTCATTACCTCTCATCTGTGGAGTTTCTGTCTGCAGTCACATTGATATTCAATCTGCCAGCATCAACTTGATGTTTGACATTAATGGTGCCTGTCATATTGCGTACCATTGAACACTGAAAAGTGATGTTTTTAGCAGGTGGTCGGCACCCCAAATTATATGTGTCCAGAGCTCCTTGCAGATATTCCATATGGATTCAAGTCTGACATTTGGTCCCTTGGTATGGTGGCAATTTCTAGACCTCCAGCATCTGTTGTGTGAAACCCAATCTAGGTGCTGTGGTATCCATCCATTCTTATATGCACAAAACAGGTGGGCATGACAATTGATCCTCTAGCATGTCTTGGAGTGGATCATGAGATCAGAACAAATTATTGGGTGAGCATAAGAGCTTGTGGTGCATATAGTGCATTGTTGGCATAACATATACATTCTGGCAAGTACTCATAGCATTGAACTTATATGCATGGATTCTTGTGCAGGGTGTTGTATGTATGAGATGACTGCACATCGGCCTGCATTCAAAGCCTTTGTAAGTTACTTTCTTGCCAAACTACACTCTGCTGTATGTCTGTGCTAAACATAATTGAGGTCACCAATCCCTCACAGACAGATGGGAATAGACAGAAAATGGTACATATGTATTGAGAGGCTATATTACATCAATGCCCACTGGTGGGGCCTTTAGGTTTTTGTCTATCTACTCACAGCAAAACCATCAGTAAACCAAACTGTGGCACACCTTTTGAGCAACAATATAGCCAAGAAGAATTAAATCTTAAACCCTAAACCCTAAACCCATACTCAGCTTGCTGATGTGAAAGTGGTCATGTGGTGGAAATTGTGTTGCTCAGGATATGCAGGGTCTGATAAGTAAGATAAATAGATCTACCATTGGACCTTTGCCAAGCAAGTATTCCAGTTCCCTGTGAGTGTCCATGCTGAATGCCCTTCTTCTAGGATCTGCCTGGTTTAAATGGTAATTCTGGGTTTTGATTTTCTTGGTGCTATTGAAGGTGTTGATATAAGAGTTACTATGTAAAGAGGCTGCATGACATAAGTCAGGCAGGCCTCATTGCAAGTCAAAGGAAGAAGCTAGGACAAAACACTCTTCATAGAATTGGGATTGATTTGTTATCTGGAATGATGCTTTTCACATGTTGCAATATGTTCATTTGATCAGCTAGCTATTTTCTGGTGCAGAAAAAGTCTTATTAGAAGCATGTTGCGAAAGAATCCAGAGCACCGCCCTACAGTGAGTTCCCAAGTCTTAAAAAAGATGTTTCTTTTGTAACTTAATATCTGGTTCTTGGTTACAGATCATCATAGTTTGGATGGTGGGTTGAACTGAGCCTCTTTTTCTTTTATTGAGTGGAGGCTGTTGTCCTTAATTTCTTATATCTGTCCCTTGACAGGACTGGTAATTGTTCTCAAATTTTTCTCTTTCATTGTAGGCTGCAGAGCTGCTTAGGCATCCGTATCTGCAGCTGTTTGTGAGCCAGTGCCAGATGCAAGCTGGCTTTCGTCACTACATGACACCTGAAAGACAAGGCAGGAAAAGCCATGTCACCCAACCAAACAGAGAAGCAATGATGACCATCAGCAGTGACAGAGAAAGCTTCAGCACCAGTACTGCTAAGAGCAGCCCAGAAAGGAACTCTGATTACTGTGGATTAACTGATGCAGCACCTCACATGGAAGACCCCCTGGATCAATCATGGCTCTATGACAGCTTAGGCAAGCAAGTTTCAAGGTGAATGGTGCTGATGAGGTTAATGTTAAAGAAATGTGCAGATTGTTCTCTACTTATGTTAAATTTGAAAGGAGATTTTTCCAAAATATATATTGGCCATTTTCCTGGCCTGATAGCTCTTCCTTCTTCCTTTGTTCCACTTCCAGTGAGGGCCTTTTGTCAACACCCCCAGCAAGAGCAGTACATTCAAGGCCAAAACAAGAATGGGCAGAAGAGGAGCGAGCTGTAGCTGCACAGTATGCTATCCATTTGTTTCGTCCAAGGAATGGCAGACAAGAAGAGAAAAACAGGACAGCAGAACAGAGTGCACCAAGAGTTTACCGTTTGAATCGAGGGCCTCCAACTGCTGAAAGCCCAAGGCCTGTTGTCAAGGCTGGAAATGCAGCAAGGATGAAGGGAGATCCCTATGTCAAGAAGACCCCACAAATAACTCAAGCAAGGCGACAGGTATCTAGATCTTCCTTTCATTTGGAGCATTTGTTTCAAAGATTGGAGTATATGCAGAGGCATTTCTTGGTGGAAGATGCAGGTGAAGTAGGGTATGCATGCAAATGGGATGTTCTACATGGGCTTCTGGACAAAGCTTGGTGGAAGGTTAACTGATTAGTTTGAGTTACACTTTGTTTGACAGCTCCATGTCACAGATTCACCAAAGAATGCTTGGAGACTGGAGGGGATGCCACCAATGGTATCTGATCTGGGGCAAGTCAGTTCTGATGATGATGCAATCTTAAAACTGCATTGTGCAAAAGTCAGCCCTCCTGGGACAAAAACACCTGCAAGGTCATCCATACCACTCCCCCACATGTTTGGGACACCTGCTAAAAGTATGTCCCCTCTTGCTGGTCAGAGAATTTCTGTTGAAATGCCCAGTTCTCAAGTGCATAACCTTTCAAAATTCACACCACTCTATGAGGCTGAAAATGTCAACAGAAAGATGCACTTCCCATTATCTACTGTGGCCTCCAGAGAACTAATTTCTAGACAAAAGGATTTTGAGAATGTATCCCAAGACCACCACCCATCGTGTGCTGTTTCCAGTTGTATTGATCGAGGAGATACTGTACAAGAGTTGGGCTTGAGAGACAACCAGTCTCCAGATGTTTCTGTCAATGCTCCTCGATTGGATTTGATACCAGAATTCAATTTAACTTCAAGTGAGCAATTGAGTGATGCACGACCACTAAGACCTTCTGGCCTGGACTGGAGGTTGCTAGAGGCACAAGAGAAACCACTAAAACAAATAGGACCAACCACCTCATGTAATCATGAGACCTCGGGACCTTCAAGTTCAAATATGGAAAGTAGCATTCTTATCCCCAAACAATCACCAAACCAAGGACTAACCATGGTTCGTGATTCTCTCAACTTTAAACCTTCAAGGATGGCAAACTTTGAAGGGGGCTGTCTTACTTCAGATTCCCAAGGTGGCAGCAGGTGGCCGTTCTTGCCAACTGTCTCAAGCACACAGGATTTAGGAGCTGCCAGTTCGTCTGCAATGGAAATCTCCAAGCCCTTACCAGTACCTGATCTCAGTGAGAGCTCATGCAGGAGTCTAGAAGATAAGGGAACCATTCAGATCCAGGAAAAGACACCGGCTGTAGCTGACGTGCGACCAGCATTCAATGATGTAATCCATGTCATCCGCCATAGTACATTCTGGTTGGGTGCAACTACTGAGCAGTTGTGTCCAGAGGCTAACACTGGCAGCAGCTCGGGTACTGGTATAGACCTTCACAGTAAGATGGAAGCTGATGCCTGTCAACGGAAGATGGATATTGGCTCTTTGCTTGACCTTCATCAACAGCAGTGCCAAGATGTGCAGATGGTGTCAATCTCACCAGGCAGCAGTAGTGCTATTAGTCAACAAAACAATGTGCAGGTGGGACACAGTCATACCTTACTCAAAGATGGGTACACAGAGCACCGAGCAAAGGGCCTAGATGTTAAATCACATCAACAACGGGCTGAGGCTTTGGAGGGCCTTTTAGAACTTTCTGCACAGCTGCTAGCTCAGCAGCGGTTTGAGGAGCTTACCATTGTCTTGAAGCCATTTGGGAAGAGCAAGGTTTCTCCAAGGGAGACTGCCATCTGGTTGACTAAAAGCCTCAAAGATATGATGGGTGATGACCAACATGGTAGTGGCTCTAAACATGGACCAACTGTCAATGAGAACTGATGTTTTGGAAATTAATTCACTCTGGTTTTGAGATCAATTTGGTTGTGAATTTCAACTTCTGTGAAACTCTTGTTTGAGTTCCAGACCAGTGGGCTGTCCCTGGGCTGCTGCCAGTGTGTCAACCAAGTTTGACAAATCTCTAATACTCCACAAATGACATCTAAAGCTGGTCAGGACTAACATCAGTGGAAGTATACTCAGAATTGTCAAAGATTCCTTCAACTAAAAACAATACTTCCATGAGGAACAATACTACTTTGTGTGAGCTGCAGTTCACAGATTCAGCTGCTTTGGAATGGCAAAGGATTTGGCTATCACTGAATTGAAGTCACTAGAGACATGCATTTCAGTGATATCTTTTGTCTTGCATAGTACCATGTGCAACACTTGTTTGATATTCTCATTTTGACTTTTCCAGAAGAAGCACAATGGACTAGAGCTTGAAATTGATGCCTATGAACTTACTGATCATTCGGGTAAAACTCAAAACTGACCTTGGGTAGATGGTTGTGAATTGATCAAAAGCACTATGTTTACCTTAAATTGTGACATATATTCATGTTGAAGAAGTGGCACATGACAGTCATGGCTCTCTGTCATGGCTCAAGACACATCTGGGAGGTATACTTTCTGGTTTCATGCATTTCTAAAGAATATGTATATAGTGTTGTCATAACTTCATGGTAATGTAATATGTTCTGTTATCAAGTATCAATGCCTACTCCCAGAGGAAAAGTCAGATTCTGTCATACTGCAAGGGGCTTGATTCAAAACTGAAAGAGTAGGACTCTCTAGGTAGATTATGTGACCCTGCACCCACCACCAGTGCACAATTGGAAACTTGTTATGACTCAGATGAGAATGAATCACAACTGCGTTAACATATCTTCTACCCCCTCATATTTCCCTGTTCCTCTACACTACATCTACATTACAACAGAATATTTCTCCTGTGCTAGGAGGCCATGGCTCATTACAGGTGTGAGATCAACTTTGTTGTATCATTCATTACAATGGGAAGTATGTGATGTTTCTGGTGGCATTTAGTGTAATAATATGACAATTTGACATTACTGTAAAATGTGCCACAAATTGATGTCAAGTTGTAATATTTGCCATGATAGAGACCACATATTTTACATTATAATGTATGAAACCACAAAGTTACCTCACACATGTAAGAAAAACAATGGCTCATTGCTTTAAGAAAAACCATACTTTGTTGAAGTGCTACCTAGGTAATTAGAAATGGGAATGCACTTGGTTACTATAGTGTTGGTGGTTATCTGTTTTTTTAGAGAGCTGTTGGGTTTGTGTTTTGAAAGATTTTATGAGACCTGCCCCAGTTCCTTTTTATCAATTAATTTTTTTTCAACAGATCCAGGGAAGGAAGGGTTTCAAAAAATTGCAAAAAACAATTTCACTCATGTTTCAAAGTGTTGGTTCTTAGATAGTTCTTACCAATTGGTTTTCAAAGGTAGTTCTCACACATCAATTATCAAACATTCTATTATTTCAAACACTGAATTTTATATTTTAAAAAAGTTAAAATTATAAAACAGTAAAAAATAATGAAAACATAAAAATTCTTCTTTCAGAATTTTACATGTTCATAAGTTCATCTTGTTCAAAAGAACTTTCAAAATTCTCAAAATCTAATCCTTTTCAATTGTCTCCACCAAATTGGAAGTACATAATCATTTTGATGATCATTTGACCAATTTTTTTTCACAAAAATCAATCTTTTTAAATTGTTTGATTGTAAATGACATCTCCTTAGGTTTGTAAATATATGTATGTTAAAAATAAAATCGTTTTAGTCTCAATTTGTGATCCTACAATCCCTAGAATTTGGTAGGCCAAAAAACCAATAGTAGGAACAATGTTTCATGTTTTCCCCACCATTGAAGATGACATTTGATTTCATTGGGATTTACTTCGTAATGTTTAAAAATTAACAATTTTTTGGTGACAAATTATTTTGCTACTTCACTTGTGTTGGGAGTTTGTTGAAAAAAATCTAGATTGGAATTTGCATATATTATTTGATTTGCACATCCAATTTCAGATTCTACAATTGGATGTAAATAATGATAGCATTTCAAAAGCAGAAGATATAATGATCATCTATCATATTTTTCAATAATGCTCACATTTTCTTCATGGCCAATAAAAGAAGATATTAGATGAAAACTTTTAAATCCAAGGTTTAAAATAAAATATAACATATTATGAGATTTTCTTTTTCCATGTCTTCTTAAAAAAAAGGAAATATTTTAAAACACTAAAAATTCCTTCTTGATATTGGTAGCAAATAAAAACACATCAAAAGCAATCCCATAATCATCATCAATCAAATTAATTTGGGCAAGTGGGTTTGTGACTTTTTCCTTGCATTTTATGCACATGGTAATGGTCTACAACAGACAATAGTTGGTGGCTATTAGACTAGTTCAAAACACAAGCATTCGCAATAGGAAAAAGAGAATACACAATTATGGATAAATGTGCCAAAGAAAAAGAGGTGGCACCTTGTCACTAATTCTAAAATTGGAATAAAAGATAATAACATCCTTAAATTGCAAGGCCTTTTGAACATAAATATTTTATTAACACTTGTAATAACCATGCAATGTTAATCTATATCCAACTAGCATAATTGAATAAGAAAGAAGGAAAACCTTAGATTGTAAATGTTACTATAACTAATTAACACAATTTAATTAAAAAAAAGATTTTTTTTTTGTAAAAGATTAAAAATTTGCATTGTTTTCATTGAAGTATTCAATTTTCTTGGGTGAACATTCAAATTTAAACATGCCTTGTTCCATTTTTGTTTATTTTTTCCTAGACTTTTTAGGCCAAGTTATACATTTATGAAAATACAATTAAATCATATTTTTTTCAAAGCTATTATTCCATACGTTGTATAATATGTTATAAGACTCTTTTTTTTTTGGTGCATGGATTAAGAGCATGCACATGTAACTAATGTAACAAAGCAAACATCTCATGACTTGAAAATTTCTTGCATCAACATCTTTTCCATCGTTCACATTTAGAAAAAACCTCAACAAATTGCATTCTTATGTTATGCCCTTTCCATATTTATTTTCCTTTGAATATGCAATTTCTAAAAGTTTGTTAATATTGTTACTTTTTCATTTGCTTATGTTGTCTCTTGTTGGGTTTCTACATAATATATACTAGACCCATACGGTCTCTATTTAGTTCTTAACCCATTTCACATTCTACATGTCAATTATTTGTAACCGGTGACCCTTATTGATAACTAGCCAATACAGAGTTAGAATACAAGTTGGAAGAACAATTTGTCATCTAAATCTCCTTCAATTCATATGTGAACACGTTAAGATAAAACATCTTTCCATTAGGCATATGTGATGATAAAGTTTTGTTGTAACAAGTTTTTATTGTAATTTGCCCTCCAGTTGTGATTGTAGTCATCTCAGAGCTATGTAGGTCAAGTGTTGACAAAAAATTATAGGTATGAGTAAAATTGTTACTCAATAGAGGTTAATATCTGTCTTTTTCTAATGAGAACATCTGTATTTTTAAAGTTCTCTAGACAGTCCCCAACCAAAGTTCCTTACAACAAGTCCACAACTATTGTTCCCAATATTGATAACTTTCACATTTCCAAAACAGTTCCACTTTCCAGCTTGTTCCTATGAAAGGGATTTCAATAACTTTCATTTACCTTGCTGTCATCCCAGTTTTTAGGGAGAAACTGTGATGACAAGGCAATGGAAAGAGACCCGAAGTCTTAGGGTTCCAGCCTCTTCCATTCATATCTGATTTCTTTTGAAAGGACTGAGGTTGGAATCTTCCAACCTAGTCCCTTAACAGAGACAAGAACATCTACCTAAAGTAGCCTTGGATTATTCCAACCTCAGTCCCTTCAGAGGGCTTTTGAAAAGATTCTCTGCAATTTGCAAGCTGGGTCCGCCCTGCAATTGGAATTCATTATTCATAAGCCCAGTCTACTGTAGGGTGGGGGTATTCTCAAAATAAGGAGCTGCCTACTTGAGCCCAGTGTGCATTTTGACAATACCCATGGGTGTAAATGTGTAAACCCAGCATCAGAACCAAAGGCACAACAGGGCACTAGATCATGAACTAAAAACTCAAGATCATGAGATGTAGATCATGAAATCTTATATATAAAGTACCTTGTCCGTCCGTCCGTCGGACGACGTTCTGGGAGCATTTTCTATGGCAGAACCGGCCAGAGAGAGAGATAACTGACCACCGGCTACCAGCGACCCAGGTCCTG
>Ga0116231_10012940_pt1 | contig 11981 bp, 3 predicted proteins | sample S1TSphgellanicum_2_FD_89695 | JGI IMG/M metagenome (GOLD analysis project Ga0116231, IMG submission 89695) | Host-associated microbial communities from peat moss isolated from Minnesota, USA - S1T2_Fd - Sphagnum magellanicum MG | ecosystem: Host-associated > Plants > Peat moss > Unclassified...
ATATAAAGATAAACATAAAAAAAAACGAAAACCCACGAAAAATTTTTTTTATATATATTTTTTTATATATATATATATATATATATATATATATATATATATATATATATATATATATATATAAACATAGTTCAAATTCATTGTTGTGCATTGATTTTCAATTTTCAAATTGTTTCAATTAGTGTTTTGTCTATTTTTTTGAAATGTAAGTAGGTTCAAACTCTATTTTATGTAGTGAAGGACTCTTGTAGAGTATGTAGTAAATAGGTTTTAAAAGATAAATTTTTAATTTTTTACTATGGCTACACCTCAGAATTATAATGATATCTATATCTCCAAAAGTAATAAAGCAACTAAGTTTTAGAAGTAGATTAAAAATATCCTAATTTACAAATTTACCACTTAGCAAATGGGGATATTTTTGGATTACTTAAAAAATAAATTTGGTTTTAATTTTTTTGGAAGTGAATATTTGTAGTAATACTAAAGGTGTGGGATGGTTTTCAATTATATTTCCACCCATTTTTATGCTACTTGATTGGTTTTATATGCATGATACAAGGTAAATATAAAGACATTCACTTTTTTGTTTACTTTACCATTCTTTTACCCTACTAGCCTTTTTGTTTTTTAATACATTTCATCATTTCCATTAGATATTACAGACTTTATTCATCCTCTACTTTTACATAGTTCATCCTAATGAACTCCTCTATGCAACAGATAAATTCAAAAGTCCAAAAAAACCTAAAGATTGGAGCATTTTTTCATATATTATTATAAGCCATGTTTGGACACTACAACAAAAACACCCAAATACTTATCTCATTAGGGTCAAAAAAGTAAGAGAAATATACGAAAAAATAAATGTTTGCACTTTAACCCTATGCCTTTCATATAACTACCATAAATTAGCATCAAATTAGGTGAAAATATGTGTCAAGTAGCATTAGTTGGTTCTATTAAATTCATAAGAATCTAATTTTAAAAAACTTAAAAGAAAATGAATTAAAAAAGTAGATACAAAGTACATTTGAAACTGATTAATAAATATGTGTTCAAACCTATTTTTTGGTTTAAAAAATTGATGAAATTGATATGTAATAAGTTAGGAAATGAAGATCAACATATGTTTTAGCAAGTCATCCAAAAAAAAATCTATTTTTGTTTTGTAAAAATCTACTTGACACCTACTTGAAACCAAAAGCCCATAGTGAAAAGTAAACGTTAAAAGCTACTTGTATTTTCAAAACCTACTTAAAACTTACTTTTACAGTTTGAAATATGAAAATCAATGCACATTAGGGCAAACATATATCATATTTAGTCATTGAAATAAAAAATTCAATGCTCTGTAATTTTATAATGGGTTTTGTTGTTACTTTAAATCTACTTGTTCTAGTTTTGACAAGGTAATCAAGTTTTCACTTTATCTTGCTTACACCCATCAGCAAGGTGCATCTTTTATAGTTTTTGTCTCCCACTTCTTCATTGAATTCTCAAAACCACGCCTCCCATCGAGCTTCACCATTGCAAAAGGGCTATCATGGGCAAACAAACAAACACTTATTTTGATTGTCGTCATGAATTAAAACCATTAGAATAACACCATCCATTTCTCTAGTGCCATAAACTTGTAACAAACAAAATAGAAATTCACAACAACTAAGAAATAAAAAGGATCAACATTAACCACCTACTCTTTTGTCGTTTTCAACTTTCGAGGGCTTGATCTTTCTTGTTAGGTCTCGATCTAGGTAAGAAAAGTTATTGAATGTTATTGAATCTCCTTTCATCCCACATCCTTTCATCTCAGAGCAATACTAGGTCAATGTCCATTCCTAAGTCTTTCATCATGAGTGCTAGATCCATTGTTAGAAGTCTTTCTTGCACAAGTAATAAATATCATTTGTAGTTAATTCAAATGTGTTGTTTATATCATTTTTAGTTGTTTATCCATTTATAGTCATATAGGACTAGTCATAAAATAACATTTTTGATGTAGGGAATGTAGAAAGGTATTTGACTAATTATTAGATTTTTTAGAATTGTAGCTTTAATATATAAAAACCGATTTTCAAATCTTTGAGAACGTGCATTTCGGAACCACCCTGAGAACCTCTGATTATCAGTTTGCATTTCTGATAACTGCCCAAGACTGGTATATTATACTAAAAGTGCAATGCACTGGATCAAATGTTTTGTGGGTTTTTGCTTTTCAGAGATGTTGGGATTTGAAAGTTCAGGGTTTCAGAAAAAAATCCATTTGCAAATGCCCGGGTAACAAAACAGGTTTAAGAAACTTTTAACGCAAGGGTTTGAGTGGCAGATCAGCAGCCAGGGAAGCACTGATTTAGCCCATGCATACATGGGTTTCTTAATTGTTTCAGAGTACATACATTTTTTCAGGAAAATTCCAGGAAATCCATATTAATAATAACCTCCAAAGTGTTCATGAGTATTGGTCTGCAGGAGAAAATGGGGATGTAATCATCTAAAGACGTCAATGAACTAATTGCAAGTTGTAATCAATAGATCAAAGTCATAAATTTCGATGTCTTGCAAACTGAAATGGCTTCATAAATTAAATCATGCAAAGTTACACACACACACACACACACACCCCAATTATATATGGGTGCACAAATCATAGTCTGCAAACTACAAATAGTTTGCATTAAATTGTGTAACAAGTGCAACACACACACACACACATCCCATTCTATGAAACTTGTCTCCTTGAACGTTTACCTGATAAATAAGGAGGCAAGGAAAATCAATGCTAGATCTATCATGGGTGTTTCACTGAAGCTTAGCACCCAGCTTCTGCTGAAAATAACATATTAGGATCATGGGTGATTCTAAAGCTTAACCACCCGTAATTAAGTTAATGAAATAGTATGGGGGGAATTTGAACATTTCCCAAAATATATATAAGAACACACTCTCTTAGTAGGGCGTCACCTTCTGAGAGAGAAGATGGGTGTCTCCCAAGTTTCAAAAGCACGTCCTTAGGTTGAAAAGAGTATTGGGATGCATGATTTTTCTGGGTGTATGTAGATCAGGCCCTAGCTGGTATTACAGCAGATTTGATTAAAATTCAACTAGGAAATTTGGTCATAACTTGCAGTTGCAGATTTGATTAAAATTCCCTGGAATTCAAATTATCTAGGGAATTTTAATCAAATTCCTGGGGGCAGCTGCTAGTTGAACTTCCGGCAGTTCAATCTAATCTGGCCTGCAGTGCCGGTGAGCACATTGATGTTGCCCATGGCAAGCATGGCACTCCGGAAGTTGGCGGCGAAGGTGTTGAAATTGGAGTTGGCAGTCACGAGTCCGGAAGTGGATGGATCCGTTTCAAGCACTTGGTCGGATGTCAGAAGTCCTTTGTTGGCCTTCAAGTTGGTGTAGTACACCTGGTCGAGCCTGGTAGGCGTGGTGACGTCTAGGTTCACTGCGTTGTTGCTCCCCGCCGGACACTGCTGTTTTAGCGATGCTGCGAATGCCGGGTTCAGTGTTGGGTCTACTGTCGGCGACAGACGGTTCGCAAACGCACCGCAATGCGCTACCCCAATGCTGTGAGCACCTGCATGAACATGAACATATACTAGAGTATTTGAGATATACTGATGCAGAGCCACACATATACTGAGCATGGGTGGAGCTGCTCTAAGTGCGTATGAGCTTCAGGTCCTAGTGTACACAATGCAAGAGTTCGTTGGACATGATCGACACAATCTAAAGTTGCAGATTGTTACAGTGGCATCATGTGATCAGCTGGATCCATGCATTGATGTGATAATTACCTGAAAGAGCGACCATTTGCGGCACAGAAAGACCCGCTGTAGCAAATTTCGATGTGAGCGTGGCCACATTCGAATTGGGAGCAGGCAAGAAGGTTAATGGATCTGCAGCTGACGACACGAGTCCATCCCTGCGGCCTGTAGGTACCTTCCAAGTGATCCTTCCTCCAGAGGACTGCAGCAGTGCATGACGACGTAGTTCGACATATGAAAAAACACTTAGTAATTACTCATGTGAAGTGGTATAACATAACTTCAGGGAATCATGCTGATCTAGAATTCATAAGATGCTATAATATTATATCGACTCTGCCGATCACGATGGAAATGAATTCGAAAAACAACAAAAAGACGTCAACAACGGACGTGCAATTAGGAACCGAAGTCTTGATTTGTATGTAATTTACGTCTGGAGTACTCTGATATTGCGAAGAAGACGTACAATTTTCACACTGATTTGGGCGGCTAAGGCCAGGATGTCAGCGCATGACACAATTCCAGGGCACGCTTTCTCCACTGCAGCTTTCGCGGCGTCTATGACTTCGAACCCGTGAAGAGTCTGATTGGGTATAGCATCCTTTTCCGATGGCGAGTCGATGAGCACCGATCCGTCGCAACCCTGCAAACCAACAACTTGTGGTCTTAATTTTCTCCGGATACAATATTTCTTAGGTAAAAAACTCTGCAGGAAAAAAATAAAATTTATAAGGAAACTCGATGCCTGGAGAAGAAATTCTAGGAGTTTTTATTTCCGGTGGCATGCATACACGAACAAAACAGTCGTGGAAGTGCATTCGGAGGAGCCCGGGAGCGTTCGCCTTGTTAGAGTTGATTGCAGAGGTGACAACGGATGTGATTAGGTTCTCGGCGTTCGGGCATCCGTGAGTCGCGTAAAAGTTGTTCACCAATTGGGCTTCCACAGAACGTCCTCCGCTGATCACCATCAGAGTCGTCATAGCTACCACCAGCGATAGAATCACTGGAAGTGATCTAACCTGCATATGACCCGAGGCTTGCATCTTTCCCATCTTTGCTGGGGGACGACTAGCTAGAGTCTTGCGAATCCGACTTGTGACTAGCTAGCTGGACGTATGAAAGGTTCTAATGAAATCAACACTGTCTTGTAGACACTGGAAAAATATATAACGAAGTTTGCACACACATAAAAGGTTGCTGCACTCAGATTGCTAGTCGATCCGTTCTCTGATCTTTAGATCTGTGTACGAGCTAGTACAAGCACTAGTATTAGTGCAGCTTAACTAGTATCCTCGAAATCGAAAGTCTTGAAAAGAAGAACTTCGTACTGTACGACTTGGTGAATATGTGTTTGCCCGTATCCTCTTATATACTCGCGGATCCAGATTAATATACAGGTGCACACGAACGTTGACTCCCTTTTTTCAACACGCTGATCTAGTGCAGCTGGCCGAGGGGTGGAAATATTTTGAACCAAAGAAATTAAAAAAAACTTATACAGTTTTAAGCTTGATCGAAAATCTAGTCATTTCCTTGAAACAAAAGTCAATCTAGGTTTTTCCAGCTGCAAAGCTATTGTAGTCCGGGGTTTGCTTGCGCGGATTCGAAGAAATACATTGCAGCTGCACCAGCTGCAATAGTGAAGTGCAATATATCTCTTCAGATGGGTTGTTTCGTGATCAGCAAAGTCAGCTAGTGGGTTGTGTCCACAATTGGAGCTGCGGAACAAGGTGACTATATTAGAAAGTTTTGGGTTCACTTTCTCCATGCCAGCTGCAGCGGCTCTTTTGTCTGTTGTTTCTTCGCTTTTGCCCCCTCCCTGGTCAGCTGACATTTGAGGCCACACTCTAACAATGGAAAACTTTAGAAATACCTAGTGCAGGCCTCTCTCAAATTTCAATGGCTTGCCCTAAATATTCAGCTCCTACTTTAGTCCCTCCTGTATGTTATCTGAGTTGGTCTGTTTTGAAGGTTCTAAGAAGACCTGCTTTGGCCGTTCCCAATTGGTCAAGGTTCTAAGTGGCCAGAGTGAACCACATACACTAGGACCAGCGTGTACTCAGGCCTATTGATGCACGATGGATGGCGTGTGCACAGGAAATATAATGACTTTTTCGTTGTATTCCTAGTCAGATGTCCGAAATGTGTAACCCTGGTGATTAGTTGGTACATTCTTCGGCAAATAGGAACTGTTGGTGGACCTGTGTTGTTTAAGTTAATTTTAAAATGAACAATTGAATCCCTTTGGAAAAGAATTTGAAGAGAAACTTTGATTGGACGATCATCAAATGATATTTAACAATAACTATTTGTTGATAAATAGATGTTAAGAATGTTTTGCCTCAAATTCATTACAAAAATGATTTCAATTTTATTATATAAAATAAAATAAAATAAATAAAATATGTGTTTTTGAGTAAAAATTGAATTGGAACTTGGTTTATAGTCACAATAAAATGAATAAAAAAGATGTTAGATGGGCCTTAAAAACAGTCAAGATTGAAAATATATTTATGTTTTACCATTTAAATCCATAGCAATCGTGGTAAGTTGGTCCTTTCTCATTTATACGAGTGTCAAGAAATTCAAACCAAAAATTCATTTGATAAAATTTTAAATTTAAATTTCGATTTAGAACTTTTGAAAGTGAACATTTAATGTGTCAAATTCAATTAATTTTGCAAAGGACTATCAAAATGATTCATATAATTTTAAAAATTGATGATGATTTTAAAAAATAAAATAAAAACCTATTAAACACATTCAAAAAACATTCATACTCAATAAAATGTGAAATTCTAAAACTTTAAAAATTCAAAGAATTTTAAATTTTTTTTTTAAATTTCAAAATTTTTTTACCACATATAAATGGGGTATAATGTACATGATGTTTTAAGAAGAGTTGTAGTTCATTATACAAAGAATTTTAAAAAAAAAATCAATTTTTGATTACGATTTGAAATTGTTATCAATTTTTAAAATGCAATAAATTTTTTACAAGGAATTGATTTATTTTTCAAAATTCATACTTTTTCAAAAATACAAACAAAAAAAAATGTCATATACCTAAGCAATTATATGCATTTTTCATAACAATTTGCAAAAAAAAAAGAATTCAAAAATTCATTAGTATGAAAAAACATTTTTTGAGCAAAAAGACATGCAATCTTTTTCTAAAGTAATGTTGTTGGCTTGTTTTATCTCGTTTGTGTGCCTTAATTTTTTGAGTCACAATAGGATTTTGAACTTGATTTAGTTTTCTTAAGGAATCAGACTGAAAATTGGATTCTTGATTCTATTTGTGTTTAACTATAATTGAGAATAAATTCTTACTTTTATTTATATGTGAAGTCAAAATTAGAACCATAAAGATTTTTGAAAAGTAAAATTATTAGAACTGAGTGTTAACCAATATTCAATTGCCAATTAAATGAACTAGAGTTAAGTGTAGTTTTCATAATCGAAACTGATTTTTAAAAAAACCAAATCTGGAACTGGATTCTTAGTTTCATTTATGTGTGGAATCAGAATCAAGGTAATTCTAATTTATTTTTAGAACTACAACCCCAGATTCTTCATCAATAAAGCAAATAGATGCCCAACATTGGCACTAACCATACATGTAATGTATAGATCTACAAGTTACTTAGTAGCCACCAGGTGCCATATCTACTTACATAGAAACCACTTACATCTTAACTTCTTACCTACAATACTTGCTCATTCACCTAGGTAGTGTGAGAGGGAACTAGGAGGGTTTAAACAAGATAGGTCACCAAGGTGGAACCTTGGTGACTTTGTTGTGGTTCATCCACAACTAAGTCACAATGGATGTCCAATTGATCATGCACCGATGGGTGCTCGGTTGAACATAATCCTAGACTACTGAACATTCAGATTATAGTGTAGAGATTATGTGACCCAGCATCAGTGCACCATCCATTGGAAATCCTCCTACTTCCACCTTGTGGAAGTTAACTTGCACCTACCTATGTAAGTGGGTAAGTATTATAAGTAAATAAGTAGTGAATGTAAGTGATTACTATGTATATATAAGTAGGGCACTTAAAGACTAGAAGGTAGATAGATACCTGTGGATGGTTCATACAGCTAAATATTGAGATCCATTAATATCAGGAATTAGTTCTTGTCCACCTACCCGGTGTTTTTCTCTGTGGGCGAAAATTGGCATCCTGGCAACAAAATAAAATGTAGTTCACAGGGACCAAAGGACTTTTTGGGGAAAAGTCCACCAATGTCAGGGCATTTTGACAAAACAAGTCTCAGTTTGCCATATTTAGACAAAATTGGCTTCTGGAGATTGCTAAAACAAAGCAGGATTCCAAAAAAAATTTGTACTTTCCTCTCTGACGGCTAGCCACATTTGGCCTCATTCCTCTTGTAGACCATAGCAAGTTCACCTACCACAAAATTGGAGAAAAATACCATGTAGATACCATCCATCTTCATGATGCGCTTGTGGGTGCTGGTTCACTCTGTCCACTACATTACCTTTAAACTTGGCTATGTTAAACTCAGGAAATGTTAACTTGGAGAGCCTGATTGAATCTTAACGCAGCCTGACATTTAGAAGCAACCAAAAAGTTAAGAATTTAACATGGAACTAGTGTCTGTGCTGGTTCATCTAAACATGTTATGAGTTAGTAGGTGAAATGATGTAAAACAAATGAGCTTGGACACATGTCCTACCTATCAAGGCTCTGTCCAGCTATAAGTTATATATATACTAAGCATTCAGAAAGCATGATCTTCAATTATAAGTTACATAGATGCTAAGCATCAAGAGTGTAAGAAAAATCTAAGTTTTTCTCCCTGTTCAATCTAGTTAGTCTCAACTTAATGACCTACAGGTATTATTCATGATGTGAATTGTAACTCGAATAAATTATATGGTGAATGCTCTGAGAGTATTTGTTAGCTATCCTCACTGGCATAAGGTTAAAAGAGGGCATATCAAATCTCATATGATTAGGACAGGCTATATTGTGCATTCTTATAAGCAAAACATCATGTGAGTGGGGGCTGCAAGCAACAAAACTTGATATGAAAAATATCAAGAAGTGGACCCTGGATATGTTTTTAAACCTTGGATCCTTTTATTGTGTATGTCTTTTGTTCTTTCAATATACCACTATTTATTAGATTGGGATGCAGAACATCTCCATTGCACTAGAGTAAAATCACCTATGGGCTAAATTAGTATAATATTTACTATTCCCCCTTTGACCCTTACCCAAACATGAACAATTGAACAGTGTAAAGTGTGAGACTATTTAAATTTGACCTTTTGGGCCAATCATTATGATTGACAAATAAAAAACAGTCAATTCTTTTTTATGGCACTCTTAATGATCACGGAAGATGCCATTCCACGAAAGATGTCACTGAGACTAGAGGGGGGAGGACCAATGAAGGTCGTGGAAAACCAATTCCTGAGATCATGTTTGGTGAAGGGATCCCTAGCGAGGGGCAACTAACCCCTTGACCCTAGGTTGAGAACCTACCCCTAGGTTCTTAGGGTTCTCAACTGCGGCCATCGGCCAAGCCTACCACTTGGCAGATGGGTACGGTTGACAAACCTAAACCCTAATCTGGGAAGGGCAGTCACTGGCATGGCCTATGTCCTTTGCACCGTAATCTGCGTACAGATTGCCATGGATTCAGAGGAAGTGCGTCAGTACTTGAGGCATCATCATCAGCATTTAACTCCCTAATCATGTGCAGATCAGATCTTCCCAGGTAGCATGAATTTTGTTCTTGCGGATCGAATTCCCCCGACCCCTGAGGTGCACAAGAAATCCCTAGAGCTCCAGAGAAACAACAGAGATTGTTGAACTGGGGGTCTACTTAAAAGTCCAAGCTTTTGTCGCTGCTAGAAGCAAGTGGAGCTATTCGAAAGTCATTTGTTCACATCCGATTTGTAAAAAAATGACGAAAGCAAACCGACCGAGCAATGGTAGCCAGCCGATCACGGTCGACGACTCTCGACTCATATTTTCACTCTAGCTATTTTGGGAAAGCTCTGACCCTTGGATCCTGGTGTCAGAGCATGCCAGTTTACGTTCAGTTGTCATCTTCTCCAGTTTGGACGACTCAGGGTTTGGACTCAGTTTACTAGCTACAGCAGCCAGGAGTGGATCATCTAGGGCATAACATACTCGAGGAAAATCAAGTCATCCTATTGCACTAGACTATTCTCTCGGAATTGAAGTCTAGTATTGCTGTGAGCTTGCTTACTTGGGCAATCTCAGAAATTAGTCTTCAAGGGTCTTAAGTAGGATAGTAGTGAAGGTACCGTGGAAGAATATAACCTATGGAGGCCAGATGATCCCTTTGAACCTACCTTCATTCCTCGAAAACTTGTCTACAGATCATAGATGAGTTTTAGAAGTCAAATTGATTTGAAGCTGCCAGGTTACAGCCACTCGTCAAATCTTCAGATAATTGCAAAAACAGTTTGTGTTCCTCCTGAAGTAAGAACGTCGAAGTTTAAAACTTCGAATCTTTCAGAAGTCAACCCTAGCTTATATACCACGTCAAACGACTTTTTTTTTCCCTCTGAACCCAATTTTAGCAAAACCCAATCTGTTACCCGATGATCAGCACGATCGATACAAAATTACAGAAATGTCAAATTGCAATGAAGTTCTGTGCCAGCTGAAAAGAGACTCAGTTTTTTCTATTGTCTAATGGAGCCGGTAAACAGCATCCGATTGATCACTAGCTACTAGGGTCGACAAGTGCAGCTGGAAGTTCATGCCGTACTAAACAAAGATATACAAACAAGCTGTTAAAATCATTGAAAGTCTTCCCCCAAGATCATGAAAAGTCCTAAAGCAGAACTTTGGAAGAAGAGTCGAGTGAGAGACGAAATTGCTTTTCAATTTACCAAATTTGAGTTCTACTTGAAAGTCAGCTCAGTACTATCTTAATCGCTAGCTATGGCCGCTGCATATACCAGAGGAGGTTCCTTGTTACTTCCACTTTTTTCCAAATTACGTGCAACAAAATATAGGGTGCAACTCAGCTTGCCTTATTTTTTAGGCGAATTTTCGTCGTTGTCGTTTTTTTGTTGAGAAAACTAATATTTCGGCATGTTTCTACCCCTTGTTCAAGCAAGTAGGATTTTAACAAATTTCTACTTTCATAGCTGGTCTACAGCCAAACATGGCTAAATCTCCTTGTCGATGATCACTAGTACGGCAACAGCATGAAATTGAAAAAACAACTCACTAGTGCAACTTAATGAAAGAAAAATAAAATTATAATTCACTTCAATATAAATAGGATTATGAAAATGTACTTCAAATATTTTTTAGTATTCTATTACTTCATCGCGTTAGAAAAACAATCCCTTTATCTCACATGCTTGAGAAAATATACAAAGAATAACCTCGCCGAGAACAACCTCCCCGAGTAAATATGTCCAGATCTGCAAGTTTCGCATATGAAGCTGGAAGAAGACTATATAAGAAATATAAATTTCTTGATTAGTTTAAAGCCTCGACGATCGGCGATAGCTGTCTCTTGGAAATCGTTGCCAGTCGGTCTTGACTCTCATGATGCGAGTTCACATCTAAGTCAGCATCGAAGCTTCCAAGATCTCTCTTCTCTAATGTCTATGCGAATAATTAGAGCTCCAGGTGAAGTGTGCAGATAGAAGTTCGCGTCGGACTAGTTCAGTGCCCCTAACTTTTGATCAAATCTCGATAATGGGTCTAATAACAGCACGCAAGCTAATCATATCCATAATATACGCAGGAATCATCTTGTACTGTACTACCGCCATTTCGGACTGCTAGATGGACACCAAGCCACGGGATGCCAGTCGCGCGCACTAATGGACGTATGCTACTTGATATAACTGGAGCAGATAGTAGACTTCTTACAAGGAGACTGCTGCACATCTTTCATTCAATGTGCATAGCAGTGGTGCAAGGAAAATCCACCAATATTGTCCTTCATTATGGGGCATATTCACAATTAGTGTACCCAAAAAGACGTTCTAACAAAAAATAAAAGGATGGCAAAAAATAATTTGGGATTTTTATTACATTTACTATGTCATGATTTTAGTTGATTGATATATGATTATAATTAGAATAATGTCATGTTAATCTATTAAAAAAATTCAAAAATAAATTGGATATAAATACTCAATTAAATGTTTCCAGACCTAAA
>Ga0116231_10012941_pt1 | contig 11980 bp, 11 predicted proteins | sample S1TSphgellanicum_2_FD_89695 | JGI IMG/M metagenome (GOLD analysis project Ga0116231, IMG submission 89695) | Host-associated microbial communities from peat moss isolated from Minnesota, USA - S1T2_Fd - Sphagnum magellanicum MG | ecosystem: Host-associated > Plants > Peat moss > Unclassified...
CAGCGCGACCGAAGCTTTTACACGAGCGTTGAAAAATCCAAGTCGGACCGTTACGTGTTCATCCATACCGAAAGCACGCTCGCCTCCGAGTGGCATTTCGCGGATGCCGACGATCCCGAACTCGAGTTTCACGTGTTCCTCGCGCACGAACGCGATCACGAATACGAACTCGAACATCTGGACGATCGCTTCATCGTGCGCACGAACTGGCAGGCCGAGAACTTCCGGATCATGAGTGCGCCCATCGGGCCGCACAGCGATCGCGCGGCCTGGCGCGACGTCGTCGCGTATCGGCCCGATGCCTTCATCGAGGACTTCGAGGTGTTCCAGGATTTCCTCGCGTTGTCGCTGCGCATCGGCGGATTGCACCGCATCGCGATCAAACCGGCCGACGGCGCGGAGTTTCTGATCGGCAGCGACGAAGCCGCGTATTCCATGTCGATCGGTGTGAATCCGGAGCTCGCGACGCACCGGCTGCGCTACACCTATTCCTCGCTGACGACGCCGACCTCGGTGTACGACTACGATATGCGCACGCGCGAGCGACGCTTGCTCAAAAGGGATCCCGTGCTCGGCAGCTTCGATCCCGCCGACTACCGCAGCGAGTTTCTGTTCGCGGACGCCGCCGACGGCGTGCGGATTCCGGTGTCGCTCGTCTATCGTAAAGGCACGCCGCTCGACGGCACGGCGCCGCTGCTGCTGTACGCGTACGGCGCCTATGGCATTTCTCTGGAGCCGAATTTCTCGTCCTCGTGCCTGTCGCTGCTCGACCGCGGCTTCGTCTATGCGATCGCCCACGTGCGGGGCGGACAGGAACTCGGGCGCGCGTGGTACGACGCGGGCCGGCTCGCGCGCAAGATGAACAGCTTCACGGATTTCATCGCCGTGACCCGGCATCTCGTCGCGAATCGCTACGCGGCGCGCGACGCCGTGTTCGCGATGGGCGGCAGCGCGGGCGGACTGCTCGTGGCGGCGGTCGCGAACCTCGCGCCGCAGGACTACCGCGGCATCGTCGCGCAGGTGCCGTTCGTCGACGTGGTCACGACGATGTTGGACGAAGGCATCCCGCTCACGACGAACGAATACGATGAGTGGGGCAACCCGGTCGATCGCTCGCTCTATGAGTACATGCTCGCGTACTCACCGTACGACAACGTGCGCGCGCAAGCCTATCCCGCGATGCTCGTGACGACCGGGCTCTGGGACAGTCAGGTGCAATATTACGAACCCGCGAAATGGGTCGCGAAGCTGCGCGCCCTCAAGACCGACCGCAATCTGCTGCTGCTGCATACCGACATGGAGGCCGGCCACGGCGGCAAGTCAGGTCGATTCCAGCGCTACCGGGAGATCGCGAAGGAGTACGCTTTCATCTTGAGCCAACTGCCCGCACGCTAGCGACGCGCTTTGGGCAGTAGGACACAGGGTTCCTGATGCTTGGCGAGGCCCCTGCAGATGTGGTCGGCGGCCGGGCGGGCGAGACCCGTCACCTGCAATCGGTACAGCGCTCCCGCTTGGGTCTTGGTTTGGACCACCGAGGGCGTTAGGCCCTTGAGCAAGGCGGGATACTTTTTCGCAAGCACGGCCCAACGCCGATGGGCCGCCTTGGCGCCGGACTTGAACGCGCCGAGCTGGATCACGTAGCCGGACCCGGATTTCGCGGTGGCCGCGGACCGTGGCGAAACGGCGCCCGGTCGCGTGACCACGCCCGGCGACGCGGCGCCGGCGACCGTCTTCGCGGGCGGCTTTTTTGTCGGCGCGGCGCGCGGGACCGTCGCAGGCTCGGGGGTGGCGGGCGGGCTGCCGGCCTCGCCGGGCGGTGTCTCGGCGGCGCTCGCGGCCGTTTCACTGGAAGTCGGTGCCGGCGTGCCGGAAGGCGCTTGTGCGAGGTTGAAATTCTCGACGCGGATGCGCGCTTCTTCGGTCCACTTGCCTTCGGGATACTCCTTGAGAAAGGCCTGATAAGCCTCGACGGTGTCGGCATCGCGCGCCTTCTGCCAGTCACGCTCCTCCTCGATCTCCTTGAGACGCGCCTGGGCTTGGGCCGTGAACGTGCCGCTCGGATATTTCTTGACGAACAACTCGTAGGATTCGGCCGTGTTGTCGTTATGTGCCTTTTCCCAATCGCTTTGCTCGCGGTTGCAGCCGCCCAGCGCAAACACGGCGGTGAGGACGAGGACGGTGACCAGCAGGTGTCTCTTCATAGCGAATCTCGCAAAGTGTGCGTAACCTGCCTATTCTACTTCGATTTACGTCGGCTGTTCGTGGCGCCAAGCTCGTCACACCACGGCCGGCCTCGAATGGGGTAATACTTGGTCATGACAGACCCTGGCGCAATGCGCGATGCCGAACCCGACGAGCAGACCGCGCACCCCGTGGCGGCCGCGACGCGCCGCTTTCTCGACCGCGCGGCATCGAGTCCGACCGTGATCGGCGAGGGCTCCGTGTTCGTCGGCAACCTCGCGGGCTTGGGACCCTTCGTCGTGTCGGGCGAGGTGCACGGCGACGGCGACCTCGCCGGCGACCTGCATCTGGCGGCCGGGGCCGGTTGGCGCGGCAACGTACGCGCGCGCCGCGCGATCGTCGCGGGCCACATCCTCGGTAGTCTACATGTGGCCGACAAGCTCGAGATCGGGCACACGGCCGTGATTCGCGGCAGCGTCAGTGCGCGGCAAATCGCGATCGCGAAAGGCGCGATCGTCGATGGCGACATCGTCGTCACCTCGGGCGATCCGATCACGCAATTCGACGAAAAGCGCGGCGGTTAGACGGCCTTGGCGGACTACGACGTCATCATCGTCGGCGGCGGAATCCACGGCGCCGGGGTGCTCCAGGCCGCCGTCGCCGCCGGGCACCGGGCCTTGCTGATCGAGCAGCGCGGGATCGCGAGCGGTACCTCGAGCCGCTCGAGCAAACTCATACACGGCGGCTTGCGCTACCTCGAGAGCGGCCAGTTCTCGCTCGTGCGCGAAAGCTTGCAGGAGCGCGCGATCCATCTGCGCATCGCACCGAGTCTCGTCGAGCTGAAGAGGTTTTTCATTCCGGTCTACGCGGACACCAGGCGGCGGCCCTGGCAGCTCAAAATCGGTCTCGCACTCTATGCTCTGCTCGGCGGCTTCGCCGCGAGCACGCGATTCGGTACCGTGCCGCGCGAGGACTGGACCTCGCTCGACGGACTCGACCCTAAGGGCCTCCAAACGGTCATCCGCTATCACGATGCGCAGACCGACGACGCGCTGCTGACCCGTGCCGTCGTCGAATCGGCGCGCGCGCTCGGGGGCGTGCTCGCCGTGCCCGCGAGCTTCGAACGCGCGGCTCTCGACGAGGACGGCGTCACGGTCGTCTACCGGAACGGCGAGCAGCGCGTCGAATGCCGCGCGCGCGTGCTCGTGAACGCGGCCGGCCCCTGGGCACCGCAAGTGGCGCACGCGATCGATCCCGCGATTCCGATTCCGGCGGTCGATCTCGTGCAGGGCGCGCATATCGTCGTGCCTCTCGTCGTCACGCAGGGCATTTACTATGTCGAGAACCCTGAGGATGGGCGCGCGGTGTTCATCATGCCCTGGCACGCGGGGACGATGATTGGTACGACCGAAACGCCGTATCGCGGCGAACCGGATCGCGTCCACGCACTGCCCGAGGAGGAGGACTACCTGCTCAAGGTGGCCGCGCGCTATTTCCCCGCCTTCCGCGCGCTCACGCGCGCCGATATCACCCAACGCTTTGCCGGCCTGCGCGTTCTGCCGGCCGCGAGCGAGGCGGCGTTCGGCCGGTCGCGCGAGACGATTTTTACGACCGACCGTGAGCCGCGTCCGCGCGTGCTCGGGATCTATGGCGGCAAACTCACGGGCTGGCGCGCGGCAGCCTCTGCGGTGCTGCGGAAGATTTCGCCGTCGCTGCCACCAGCGCGCCGCGTCGCGCAGACCGAGGACTTGATACTGAGGAGAAGCCCATGAGCACGAACCGCAAAGCCTATGCTGTGCTGGCACTCTGCCTTGCCGCGTCGGTCGCGGCCGCCGACGGCGACTACGTGAGCCCGACCAACCAACGCTTCGGCGTTTCGCTCGGCATCATCGATATCAGGCCGTCGACGACGCTGCGGGTCGACCAGAGCAACGGGACGGCCGGCACGACGCTGAACGGCGAGAGCGACTTAGGGCTGGACTCGAGCCGCATCGAGCCGAAGTTCGACTTCATGGTGCGCGCCGGCGAACGGCATCGCGTGTTCTTCGATTACTTCACGCTCGACCGCAACGACACGAAAGTCCTGAACCAGGGACCCTATTCGTATGGCGGCGTCGTGCTGCTCGAGGGCGATCCGGTGACGACGGACCTGAGCCTACGCGTGCTGGAGCTCACGTACGGCTACTCGTTCTGGCACAGCGAGCAACTCGAGATCGCCGCAACGCTCAGCATCAACGACGCGGAAGTGCAATCGAGCGTCCGCGTGTCCACCGAAGCGCGCCATGTCTACGATTCGGAATCGCTGGCCGGCCCCTTTCCGGAACCCGGACTCATGGTCACCTACGCGCCCAGCAAGCGCTTCTTCTTCGACGCGACTGCGCGCTACCTGAAGGCCGCGATCGATCATATCGACGGCTCGGTCGGTGTCTACGAGTTCGACGCCCAGTACCGCCTGCGGCCGAACATCTCGTTCGCGCTCGGCTACGCCGATACGCGTGCCAATTTTCTCTCGCGCAAATCCAGCGACACGGGCTATTTCAACTTCGATGCGAAGGGACCGGAAATTTTCGTGCGCGTCGCGTTTTGAAACGGGCACCCTCGCGCGCGCCCGTCAGCGTCGTCTAAGGCGCGGCCGACGCCGGCTCCGCGACGAAATCCACCCGATTGTTCGCGACCGCGGCCTTGTTCCATTCACCCGCGGTCAAGGCCTCGCTGCGCGCGGGATAAGGCACCGGCGGCTTGTTCGCGCTGTCGATTGCGACACCGATCGCGCCGCCGGTGCGCTGCCGGATGCCCGCGACAAGATTGGCGAATGCGAGCGATTGCCGTTGCTGGGCGGCGCCGGCATCATCGGCGGGGTTGCCGACGAGGTCGCATTTGGCGAACGGCAGTGACGGGGTCGCCGGCGCGTAGCCGTCGCTCGCATTGCCGCTCAGGCAGAACAGGCCCGCGCTGCTCGTGATTTTCACCTGGCCGCGAAATCCTTGCGCCTCGAGCTTGCCGAACAGCTCACGCAGCGCATCGACGCGGCTGCGCTCCAGCGGGGCTTCGCCATACGGAACCATTTCCGTGCGCATCATCGCGCTCGATCCTGCCGCGCTGGGAGCGGCGGCGAGCGCGGTCGTGAGGTCTTTGATCGTTTCGCCGAGTTCTTCGCGCACGCGCGCGAGTTCCGCGTTCGTCGCGCTCGCCGCGGCGAACTCGGCGCGCGACTTGGCGAGTTCATCGCGCGCTTGCAGCAAGAGGAACACGAGGACCGCGCAAGCGCCGGCCGCCGCGCAGAGACCTAAGCCCCATGGCCAGAGCGGACGTTGCGGCGCCGGCGGCGGCGGCGGCACCGGCTCCGGCAACGCTTTTGCAGCGACCGGCGCGCTCTCGCGTAAGTCGCCGACGATGCGCGTCGCGAAACTGTCGAGACTCGCGACCATGAACCGTCGCAGATCCACCGCGCTATCCTTGACGGCCGCCTCGACGCGCCGCGCCCAATCGGCCCCCACGCCAGCACCGGGACCCGCGCCCGCGCCGGTGGCCGCGACGGAGCCGGGAGACGGGCCGGCACTCCCGTTCACGCGCGACCTCGAGTCGGTCTGGCGCAGGTCGGCATTCGTGTCCAACTCGACCGGGGCGAGCGCCGCTTCATCCATGTCGCGGCGATCCGGCAGGAGATGCAATTCGTAAAGCACTTTGGAGACGTCGACGGGACGCACCTGCTTCGGCAAGACACCCATGGCGCCGAGCGCGCGCGCCTGGCCCACGTAGAGCTCCCCCTCCTGCGACGTGTACATCATGATCGGAATCATGGCCGTCTCGGGGTTGCCCTTGATGACCTGAACCGCCTGCAATCCATCCATACCGGGCATGAGATGGTCCATGAAAATCGCGTCAGGCCGGTTGCTCTTGAGGTATTCGATGGCGGCTTCGGCGGCGTCCGCGGTGTCGACCTCGATGTCGAATTTCTCGAGCATCCGGCTCAGTATCACACGGGCCGACTTCGAATCGTCGACGATCAGAGCGCGCTTGCGGGTCATGAGCTTATTTTACGCCGAAGCCGCGGGGCGCATTCCAAGCGCGCCGTCCGCGGGCGGATCGCAAATCGTGGGTGGGGCTTCAGGTCGCTTCTTTTTGCTCCGCGTCCTTGCTTTCCTTGTTCTGCTCGATCCAGGTCAGCGCCGATTCGACATCGGCGAGCTCGGCCGCCGTAAACCCTTCGATGCGCACGCCGGTCGCGGCGGCCTTCTTGCGCGCGAGTTCGGCGGCGGCAACACCATGAATCCAGACGAGACCGCGGCGTACCTTGGCCGTGAACTTCTGCTGCTTCTCTTCGCTCATACATCAACTCCTTCATTGTGATCGTTTTTTTAATGACTGCACGATACACGAGTCCCTAGGGGGTTGCGATCGCCCGGTCCAGCGCCGCGCGGTAAGCATCGAGAGCGTGCGCCGTGACGGCGATGTACTGGTTCGCCTCGTCCCAGCGACGGTCCTCGATGGCTTCGCGGATCGCCGGTAGTGTCTTGGCCTCGTAGCCGGTATGCAACCCCGGCGCATAGATCATGTGCCGGTACCACTCGCGCCTCGGTAGACCGCGTGAATCCGTCAAGGTTTCCTCCAAAACCGTCAGAACGGCATTCAAACGCTCGCGTCGCGCCGCGGCACCCGGGTCTTGCGCGCCGCAGGCCTCTGAATATGCCTGGTCGAAAGCGGCGCTGCTCGTCTTCAACTGCTCGATCGCATTGTCCAACTCGGCGAATTGCAGGTAGGGGACGTCCGACTCGCGCTGCGGTGCGGCGCGCGGCTGCAGCGGATCCATCGCGAGCGCGTAAGCATTCGCATCGAGCAGCTCGTCCTCCTCCCGGGTGCTTTTCCGCATGTGCTCGAGGGTCTTGTGAAGTTCGTCGTCATACGTGGCCACCACTTGCGCGAAATCCGCCGCGCGTGTCGGCAACAGCTCCGCCTCCGAGGCCCGCAAGACGACGCGGCCGCCGACTTTCGCGAGCGCAACGGCGTACTCGAAGGTCGGGTCCACGAATTGGCGGAAGTGGTCGAAGGAATCGTAAGCCGAATGATAGACGCCGTAGTCCCCCTCACCGCCAAATCCCAAGTCGAGCGAAGCGATGCCTAGGTGCTGCAGAAATGGCGTGTAATCGGAGCCGGATCCCAGGGCACCGAGGCGCAGGTCCTCGCCGCCCTCGGCGGCGTGACCGGCCTCGTAGGCTTGCACGCGCCGGAGCGCGATCGCGCGTGCGAGCGTGCTCACGCCGGTCTCCGGATCCCGCACGTCGCGCGCGACCTCGCTGACGAAGTGCTGCAGCCCATGACCGCCCTCGGCGTGCAGGAAGCCGCGCGAGTTTGAATCGGAATTCACATAGAGTGCGGCCTTCTTCTCGAGTTCCGCGGCATGCGTCTCGGCCCATTCGGTCGAGCCGATGAGGCCCGGCTCCTCGCCGTCCCAGCTCGCGTAGATCAGCGTCCGGCGCGGGCGCCAACCCTCCTTGACGAGCTGTCCGATGGCCTTGGCCTCGGACATCAAGGCGATCGTGCCCGACAACGGGTCCGTGGCCCCGAACACCCAGCCGTCGTGATGATTGCCGCGCACGATCCAGCGGTCCGGCTCGACGGCGCCCGGGATTTTCGCGATCACGTCGTAAAGCGTCTTTTGTCCCCAGTCCGAGAGCACCTGCATATGCACGTGCGCGGCACCGGGTCCGATGTGGTACGTGAGCGGCAGGCCGCCTCGCCAGGACTTCGGCGCGACGCGGCCGCCGAGCGCGGCGAGCAGCGGTTCGGCATCCGCGTACGAAATCGGCAGCACCGGGATCTTGAGAATCGTCTTGGCGGCCGCGAGCTCGAGGCGCGTCGCACCCGGCGTGGAGCCGACGCCGGGCGTCAGGGGGTCGCCCGTGTACTGCAGAATGTCTTGAACGGAGCCGCGTTGCACGGCATCCGCGGGACGATAGCCGCCCTTCGGGTAGACATCGCCCTGTCCGTAGCCATCGTCCGCAGGATCGGAATAGATGAGGCAGCCGATCGCGCCGTGCTCGTAGGCGATCTTGGGTTTGAGCCCGCGCCAACCGCCGCCGTAGCGCACGAGCACGATGCGCCCCTTGACGCTGACTCCGTCGCGTTCGAGTTCGCGATAATCGTCGGGCATCCCATGGTTCACGTACACGAGTTCACCCGTGACGTTGCCGTCGGCGCCGTAGACGTTGTACGGCGGTAGCTCGTCGCGGGTCAGTGCCGAGGTCGCGTCGCCCGGAATCCTGGGCTCGCTGAGTTTCGCGACGAATTTCGTCGGCGCGGTCAGTTCGACGTGCAGCGTGCGCGGCGTCGGATACAGGACCGAGAAGGTTTCGATCGATGCGTCCCAGCCCCACTCGCGAAATTTCGCGAGCAGAAATTCCGCGTTTGCCTTGTCGTGGGGGCTGCCGACATGATTGGGCGCGGCGGTCAGTGTGGCGAGCCACTCGCGCTCCTCGTCGGCCGAGAGCGAGGCGTCGTAGCGCTGCTCGAGTCGCGCCTGCGCCGCGGCGCCCTCGGCGCTGAAGCCTTCCATGGGCGCGCCGCCCTTCGCGCCGCTCTGGGAGTCGACCCCTGCCGGCGCGGCCGCGACCGCGAGGCCGATCCCCGCCGACAGACCCAAGGCGAGCGCGCCGATCCGGCGCCGAATGCGAACGAGCATTGGATTCATCCCCTTCTTTGAGTTGTCCGGGTGCGTCTCACTCGCGTATCCCGAAACCACGGTTCATGAATGACACGGCGAGCGCGAACAGAATGGCCGCCGCGCCGAACATGATTCCGAAGGCCAGTCGCAGATCGACATCCGAGGTGTCGAGGAAGCCGTAGCGAAACGCGCTGACCATATACAGGATCGGATTGCAGCGCGAGATCTCGCGGGCCCAGGCCGGCAGCATGTTGATCGAATAGAACACCCCGCCGAAGTAGGTCAGCGGCGTCAGCACGAAGGTCGGGAACCACGAGATCTGGTCGAAATTCTTCGCGAACATCGCGTTGATGAAGCCGCCGAGCGAGAACGTGATGCTCGTGAGCAGCACCGCCGCGACCGTCGCGACGACGTGCGCGAGCGCCAGGTGCGTGAACAGCAGCGCAACGACGGTCACGACTGCGCCCACGAGCGCGCCGCGCGTGATGCCCCCCGCGACGTAGCCGCAAACGATGAGCCAGTTCGGCAACGGCGAGACCAGCATCTCCTCGACGTGTTTGCCGAATTTCGCGCCGAAGAACGAGGAGACGACGTTGCCGTAGGAATTCGTGATCACGCTCATCATGATCAGGCCGGGTGCAATGAATTGCAGGTAATCGTAACCGCCCACCTGGCCGACGCGCTTGCCGATCAGGCTGCCGAAGATGATGAAATACAAGGTGACCGTCACGGCCGGGGGTACGATGGTTTGACCCCAGATGCGCACGATGCGCCCGAACTCGCGGATCAGGATGGTCTGAAAGCCGATCCAGTCGGTCCGCACGCGCGCGTTCATGGGGCTCCCGCCGCTGCGCCACCCGCCGCCGTGCCGGCCGCCGCTGCGCCGCCGGGCCCGGCGTCGCCCTTTTCGCCGGCGTCGACGAGCCGGATGAACAGTTCCTCGAGCCGGTTGACCTTATTGCGCATGCTGTCGACCTGGATGCCCTGGGAACTCAAGCGCGCGAAGATGTCGTTCAAGCTCTGCCCCTTGGACACCTCGACCTCCAAGGTGTGGCTGTCGGGCAGCGTGAGCTTGAACCCGGGCAGTTGCGGCAGAACGTTCATGGGCTCGCGCGAGTTGAACACGAACACCTCGGTCTGCAATTTGCGCAGCACGTTCGCCATGTTGTCGCGTTCGATGATCCTGCCGCGATCGATGATCGCGATGTTGCGGCAGAGATTCTCGGCCTCCTCGAGATAATGGGTCGTCAGAATGATCGTCGTCCCCTGCTCGTTGATGTTGCGCAGGAAATCCCACATGGAGCGGCGCACCTCGATGTCGACGCCGGCCGTAGGCTCGTCGAGGATCAGCAGCCGGGGCTCGTGCATGAGCGCGCGCGCGATCATGAGCCGGCGCTTCATGCCGCCCGAGAGCGAGCGCGCGATCGAATTGCGCCTGTCCCAGAGCTGGAGCTGCTTCAAGTACTTTTCGGCGCGCTCACGCGCCAGCGCGCGCTTGATGCCGTAGAAGCCGGCCTGATTGATGACGATCGTCAGAATCGTCTCGAATTGGTTGAAGTTGATTTCCTGCGGAACGACGCCGATGCAGGACTTGGCCGCGGCAAGATCGGTGTCCAAGTCGTGACCGAACACCTCGACGCGGCCACCGGTCTTGTTGACGAGCGAGGTCACGATGCCGATCACGGTCGTCTTGCCCGCGCCATTGGGTCCGAGCAAGGCGAAGAAATCGCCTTCCTCGACGTCGAGATCGATGCCGCGCAGCGCCTGGATGCCGTTCTTGTAAGTCTTGACGAGTTGGCTGAGAACGAGGGCTTCCATAGGAGCCGCGTAGCCTAAACCTCGCGAGGCTCGGGCCGCAATGGCAATTGCAGCGCCGCTCCCAATTGAATGCCGGACAGCTGGATGCGGCGCAGCCTCGAGGTGTCGTGCCGCTCTGCGGCCGTCACGAGTCCGCTCCAGAAGCGCTCACAGTGACCCCAGCGCACCGAGAGCTCGCGCGTCGCGGCCGGCGCGAGCAGCGCGAGTCGGCTGACCGTGGACGCCGCCAAGGCGTCGGCGGTCCGCTCGTGCATGCCGAACACGAGCCGCGCCGAGGAGCGCGCGCTCGTCACGAGGTGCCAAGCATAGAACAGCGCCAGTCGTACGAAGTCGGCGGCCTCGAAGTCGATCGGCGGCAGGTCCGCAACGGACCAAGAGGCCGCATTTTGCAGTTGCAACTGCCAGTGCTCGCCGTCCTGGAAGCGCAGATCGAACAGCGCATAAGGACAATCGGCCACCGCGGTCCGCGCGGGATCGGAGAGCGCCGCGAGACGCCGGCCCAGGCGCGCCCGTGTCCATTCGAGATCGAAAAAGCGCCGGTTCAGCTCCGCCAGCGATTGCTCGGCCGGCGACTGCGACGTGCGCGTTGCATCCTGCATGACTGACTCCTTGCATTGCACCTTGCATTGCACCTTGCATTTCAGCGCGATTACGTCGCAAAAAACGCGCGCACCGGGGTTGTGAAGTACGCTAACTTTGTGAGCGATTTCTGTCAAATTCTTTTTTGCCGCGAAACCAACTGCGAAGGCGCCGTGTGCGGGAGGCCAGTCATGCGAGTGTCCGACGACCGATATACGAGGGACCGTTTGCGAATCGATCTGGCCTGGCGCCTGATCCAGCACGAGGCGCGCACGCTCACGATCCGCGCCTGGACGGGCCTCAGCGACGATCGCATTCGCAAGCTCTATCGCACTTACGTGGCGACTCACGGGTCCCGCAGCGTGCGCCGCCACCGTGGCAAATCACCGCGACAGATCGCGTTTTTCTTCAGGAGTCCCGACCATCACTTCCACGCGGCTCAGCTGTCCAGCTTGTACTTGCTCTACGGCTTGCTGTATGGAACGTTCATCGGCGTCGAATCGCGTTATCACGTCGGGTCGCTCGAATCGGGCGCTCTGCTGTGCGAGGCCTACGAGGCCTATCTGCACCTGCACGCGCCGGCGCGGATCTCGTTCGAGCATGCCTGGTTCTTGTTGCTCGCGCTCGCGCGCCACGAAGAACTCGCCTTGTCGCGCTGCGACGCCTGCGGTGGCGTGAAGCTCTGCGACTTGCTCGCGCGGCGCCGGGCACCGTGCGTCAACTGCAGCGGCTGAACAGGGA
>Ga0116231_10012944_pt1 | contig 11979 bp, 11 predicted proteins | sample S1TSphgellanicum_2_FD_89695 | JGI IMG/M metagenome (GOLD analysis project Ga0116231, IMG submission 89695) | Host-associated microbial communities from peat moss isolated from Minnesota, USA - S1T2_Fd - Sphagnum magellanicum MG | ecosystem: Host-associated > Plants > Peat moss > Unclassified...
CGCACTCCCAAGTCCCTTGTTGAACCCACTTGAGGGTCCAACTATGTAGAGTTACGGAAAGTTAGGACTTGAGGGGCGCTCCCGACTTCCAGCACTAAAAGGGGGTAGAGGGGCGTGCAAGAAGTCCCGGGATTAGACTAGTAAGAGGGACTAGATTATCAAGCTTGAATCTACATCCAAAACCAACCACAAGAGGGTTAGTTAGCATTCGGGAACACCCTTAGGTGTTAGGACAAGCCACGGGCACTTTGACACATAAGACTCACCACGGCCCGGACTCGGGGGAAGCCATCACCTTCCCCCATATAGTATACTCTGCAACTCTCCGCCGAGGTTACATCCAAATGGCTCTTTTTCCCGGGACTCCCAAGTTGGAGTCCCGAAACTGTCCCGGGTTGGAGTCCCGGGACTTTAGACGGTCATAGCTCTTCGCCCCGAATTCGAATTGGGACGAGGTCTGAACCAAAGTTGTAGCTCTCATCGAGAGCTTTCCAACGCCTTGAGGAGACGTCGAGAAGAGGTCAATTCCCGACTTTTAGTGGTCGGGAGTCAAACTGGTAGTTTGACTTCCGGCCCTTCTTTTGCCCATAACTTGGGCTAAAGATGTCCAAATGGCCAATGCGAGGCCATTTTGGGCATTTACACTTCAAGACCTTTCCATTGATATAAAGAACGCACCAAGGCAAGGAGATTTGACCCCTCAAATCGTCTTTTGAATTTTTGGGAGTCCTGCAGGACTCCATTTTTCCACTTTTGGGAGTGTGAGTTGCATTCTCACATTTGGCCCCAAAGTGGGGTTGTAACAGGTGTTGTGATCTTGGAATAACCTTTGATAAACCGACAATAGAAATTAGCAAACCCCAAGAAGCGTTGAACGTCCTTGACCAAGGCTAGAGTAGCCCAACACTGGATGGTTTCGACCTTTGACTTGTCCATGAAAATGCCATTTGGAGAGATCACGTAGCTGAGGAACGCCACTAAAGATTTGTTGAATTCACATTTTTCCAGCTTGGCGTATAAGCCATGCTCTCGTAGCGTCGTAAGCACCAATCGTACATGTTTGTCGTGGTCTTCCTGGTTCTTGGAAAAGATTAAAATGTCATCCAAATAGACCACGACAAATTCATCCATGTACTCCCGGAAGAATTCATTCATTAGATGCTGAAAGACTACGGGTGCATTGGTGAGGCCGAAAAGCATGACTGTGTATTCGAAGTGGCCATAACGTGTGCGGAAGGCTGTCTTCCACTCATCATCGGGGCGAATCCTAAGCAAGTTGTAGGCTCCACGAAGGTCAAGCTTGGTGAAGATCTTCCCGGTACGTAACCGATCCATGAGGCTTGAAATCAAGGGCAAAGGATATTGATTCTTTTTGGTTATCTTGTTGAGTCCACGATAATCCACATAGAGTCGAAGGGAGCCATCTTTCTTTTTGACAAACAGAATTGGGGCACCAGCTAGAGACTTGGAATGCTGGACGAACCCCTTGGCAAGGTTTTCAGTAAGGTAATCACGCAGGGCTTAGAGTTTTGGTTCCGATATGCCATAAATAGGACCAAAGGGTGGTGAGTGTCCTTCCTCTAGATCAATCGGGCAGTCATATGGACGATGTTTGGGGAGCTGATTAGCCTTATTCTTTTCAAAAACATCAATAAAGTCCTTGTATTTCTCGGGAAGTTAGAAAGGTTTTGGTTTTGATTGGGGGTTTTTGTTGTTGGCTGCGTTAATATGGATGGCGAAGACTTGAAGATTCTTAGTAGCCCGATAGAAAGGTACGGCTCCATCAAAGAAGATCTGAACAGGGTTGGTTTTTTGGGCAAGATTTTCGACAAGATTCTTGGCAGGACAAGGTTTGGTTCTGGCCACCGGGGGGTTCTTGATTGCAGGACTTGACAGAACAGACTTGACAAGACTGGAATTGGTTTCGACCCTCTTTGGGTTCTTGACCACATGGTTCTTGGCAAGATTTGATAGGGTGTTTTTCTGGGCTTGGGGTTTTTGAGAGGTGCACCGTTGTGCTGAAGGTGAGGGTTTTAGATCGCCAATCGATGATAGGGTTGTGCGCTTCTAGCCAAAGCAGACCAAGGATGACGGGATGGTGAAAGGTTGAAATGATGTTGAGAACAATCTTTTTCGCATGCTTGCCGATACGGAGTTCTAGAGGGGTTATCTCGTGTGTGATTGCACCAGAAGCAATGGTTCTCCCATCAATAACCTCCACCAGAACAAGGGTTGACTTCTTGACCACATGAATGTTGTGTTGGGCGACAAATGTTTGGTTGATGAAAGAAGAGGTGGCGTCGGAGTCCACCAATGCTGACACTTGTGGTATTTCTTCTGGAATACGAATGATGTCCACATGCTGAGTGAAGCTGGGACTGAGACCAACGGCTGGATAGGAGCTTTTGCAAAGGTGGTGCTGGGTGAGATCCAGTCGCACGGCTCCTACTGTGACTGGATGTTCTTGTTTTCTAATACTTGGGGAGTTTCCACAACTTGCACTTGAAGTTTGACAAGCTTTTGAGGGCACTGGCAAGCTATGTGCCCTAGGTTGCCATAGTAGAGGCATAGGTTGTTTATCTGTCGGCAAAGTTTCTCGGCCTCTGTCAAAGGTTTGAACTTGGCTGCGTCGATCTGCATCAAGGCAAGTCCGAAAGAGGCAGGTCGGGCAACTGTTGTTGTTTGGGGAACTAAGGGGAGTGTAGTAGGGCAACTGTTCCAAAATTAGGCGTTAGAGGTGACTTTCTTTTCCTGGCGACGTTTAAACAGACGATTGTTGCACCGAATTGCCTGGGTGATGGCTTCACTGAAGGAAGAAGGGTTTGCGAATGTCAATAAAAGATCTTGAACATCGTCACGAAGCCCATAGCGAAACTAATCAATCAAGGCAGCTTCTCCCCAGTTGATGTTGCAGGCAAGCTGCTTGAATTCTGAGGCGTAGACAATGGCTGAACGTGTCCCTTGCTGGAGCCGACGCAGCTTGTTGGTTGAAGTCCTGGCCTTGTCACTGTCCCCAAACACTACTTCAAATTCCGCCATAAAGGCGTCGAAATCTTGTAGGAGAGGGGATGATGTTTCCAGGATGGGAACAAACCATGTTGCAGATGTCCTAGTGAGTAGGGTTCCAACGAATCCTACACGAGTGGTGTCATCCAAATAACGACGAGTGTGTAGTTGAATGATCAGGCGTACCTAGCTGACAAAACCTCGAAATTTGGGGCGTGTTCTGTCGAACTTTTCTGGCAGGCTAATCTTGGGCTCTGGGGCGACCATTGCAAGGGCAGCGAGTATTAGGGCATGAGGTTGTGGCTGATCTTGCATGCGGTTCACTAAGTCTCTGAACGCGACATTTTTTTATTAAAGGTGTTGAAGGGCGGCGAGGATTTGATTGAGGTCGATGTTTGATTCCGAGTTGTCCATGGTGGTAGTTATCAATGATAACGATGAGGTTGAAGGTTGTAGGGAAAATCGGTGGAAGAGCAGTGAGCAAGTCTAATCTTCCAGCGCTCGCGAAAATTACTGTAGTTGGCAATTCCAACTCTGCAGAAGTTTTTTTTAAAAAAAATGTGACTAAGCTTGGCGCTGGCACAGATGGATTTCTGTGGCAGGCTGGTGGAGATGCATTTGGCAAGCCACAAAAATAAACAAAAACAAGTCAGACGCTAATCACCCAACTATAGAAGATCGTGAAAAACAACAACAATAGGCACATACGAAAGAAGGCATGATGGCGAGGATGGTGTAAAAACTGCCAGGACATTTGCACCACCATCGCAACAATAACAACAAAACTACTATAGATCCTGTTACTGCTAGTGATGACAACGACAACGAGGCTACTGATTCTGAACAGAAGAAGGAGCAAACGAAACTATTATGGACCAGACTAGTGTGAGGCAAGGCAAGAAAACATGACTACAACCAAGCGGGGAAATACAAGACAAGACAAGACAAGATAGGACAATACTGGAGGACTAAGAGCTCTATTGATCCATCAACTGGTGTTGGTTTGTTGGAGGGCTGTCCCCTAGACCATCTCGTTTTATAACCTTGAACCATCCTATCTTGAGATGCTAAGACGTGGTTGCACTGCAAAGACGTGGTTGCACTGCTGTACTTTGGAGACATGGCTACACTGTTACAACGCTGAGACATGGCAACACTGAATGCAACCACTTTGGAGACGTGGCTGCACTGCTACAATGTTGAAACATGGCAACACTGAGTGCAGCCACTTTGGAGACGTGGTTGCATTGCTACATTACTGAGACATGGTAGCATTGTTGTACCCTGCTTTTGTGTTGTCGGATCTAGGCCATGACAACTAATGACCAATGTAACCTCCTTGAATAGGTGTTAGTTCTTACTTTCTAACTTCACAACAATGATGCATTTGAATATGTTGTTGTTTATAACATCTACAGTCACTCCATTTCCCACTTCTATTATATCCTCCCTCTACTAGTTATTGCATGAACAAACAAATATTTGTTTTGTTAGTTTATACCTTACACAACATGTTAGTAAGATCTATAATTTAATTTTCTTTGAATGTTCTACACTTGGTTAGGTAGTGAATGAAGCCCTTTTGCTAAGGGAGGACATTGATAGTGGATGGTTCTTTATTGTAAATGTTGATTTTGAAAATGACACCAACATCCGTGACATTGCCATCAAATGCAAATCTTTGCTAATGGAACTTTGAGACTTCCAACTACAGGCCTTGATGGCCAAATTGGGTAGGGCAATGAACCCACATGATGTAAATGGAGATATCAAAAAGGTCATGCACATTGCCATAGGCAATGGAACATATTTCTATAGTCTTGCATTACATTGTTTTTTTTCTATTGTTCTACTTAGCATGTTCATAGGTAATGTACGTGTTTATTTTTTATTAGGCATTTTTTGTCTACTATTGTAAATGGTAGTTTCTTAACAACATCCATAGAAGTGCAAAGTCAAGGTGCTATTGAGTTGACAAGTTTGAACTTGGATGTAATGGAACAGTCCCCAAGTTTGAAGGACACTATCCTAGAACAACTACAAGATGTTTTCCATGTATAATTCCATGGCACATTGGAGGCAGATCGTAAACATGAAGTAGATTTCCTCTTATTCTATGTATTTAATCCTAGCCCAACTACACCTTGTGCCACACACCTTGTGCATCTTACATTGCAATCATTTACCAGGACACCAACCCTTTCCCTAAGGTTGTGCCTTCCAAGGCACTATTCACAAAACCCTGTAAGAACAATCCCCAACCTGAATGACCTTGGATCCCAAGAGGAGAAGACATAAGACCTTGTAAAAAATGATGCAACAAAGGGTGTAGGAGAAGGTTGTACACAAATCCAGTAAGTTCTACAGGAAAGTTTCAAGATGTTGCTTTCGTCAGTAGGGTTTATATGCTTACCTTGCCAATTGGTTGTCTACATGCCCATTCTTATGACTAGATGTACCCTATAATCATATGTAGTTATAGAGCAGTATGATTAGTGTCAACAAGGTTTCTATAATTGTTTGTTTGAATGTTCTACTTTTTGTAGGTTGTCCAAAGTTGTGGAAGATTTCCTTGTTAACAATGGTGGGACCATGGATTTAGCAATTTCAATTGAAATTAAAGGTGAATACTTGAAACTTAGGGTCAATGCAAATATTCGACTCCTAATTGACCTCACTAGGCACTTAAGCACATATGCCATGAACTTCTTTAGGGCTTGGTTGTCCCATTGTTGCACACTACCCAAAAATTTCTGAATCACACACCCACACCTTTGGGACATTGTGAAGAATTGGTTGAAAGAGAAAGGGGAATTAGAAAAAAATGTTGTGCATTTTTTGAAAAAAACATTAAAAGTTTTTTTTGTCAAAAACCTCATCTTTCCATTACACGATGCCAACCATTGGAGTGTCATTGTGATGAACATTGACCAACTTCTACACTATGACCTTCTTATTAGCCATAATTGTTTCCCATCTACAATGGTGCATTGATTATTTGCCAAAATGTGGGCAATTAGACAAGGCCTAGTAACTCAAAGGGTAGCTTGGAAACAAGTTACAACAACCAACAATTGAGTTTGGCCTGTTGGACCACAACAGGAGTCCGACTAGGAATGTGGGTTTTATGTTATGACAGTCATAACAAAATATGTCAAATGGAACGTGTTTGACACCACTGCTAGTCGCTTCAAGGTATGCAAAACACTAACACCCTTAAACTTTGAGTTCTAAAAGTGGTTTTCTAGTTTACAATCTAAACAACGATAGTGTAATTTTGCAAATTACACCCATTATTTTTTCAAAGGCTAAAGCCATATAGTGCAAGGACACACTTCATGGTGCAATTTACAACATTGTCAATCCTATAGGGCCATTTAGCATTCCTTGGAAGGTCAACTTGAAAGAATTGGGGGAAATAATTGAGTCAAATTCTACACAGTCTATAAATGGAGTTGGAACTTGAAAAAGCAACAAAATGAAGAAAGTAATTTAGTATAAATATAGCTCGACAAAAAAATTGTAGCTCCCAAAGTTTGAATCAAGAGGTGTAGGTGGACTATTTTGCTTTTGTTTTGGGACAAGTTGTGAATGCTTGGAGTTTTGGGTTATTCACATAGGAAGAAAGATTTACATGTTGCTTCAATGAATCGTAGTATTGTATCTGCCTAGGTTGGAAACAATTGTAATAGAACATTGATAATTGATTAAGGTTTGTCTTTTTGAGAATATTGTTTTTGATTAGTACTTGATTTATGTTGGTGTGTATGACTTTAATGCAAAAGTGTAGTTCAAACCCATGATTTTGTTGATGTTTTTATATTATATAATGGATTCTATAGTTCACATTTTGTCAACCCATTACATTTCCCATTCTATAGTTGCAATTAATCTGAATGTTTTGTATGCCACCTTGTTTTTAATAAGTTTGTAATGACATGTTTAATAATGGCCATAGGTTGACATGGAAAAAAATGTATATTCAACAAAACTTTTGGTAAAATTGTACATTAGAAACAACTACCTAGACCCACTAAGGAAATTGTGGTGTTTATGGGCTTTAGTGTTAATATCAAAATTTTCATGGTACAAAAACATGAAGATTGCAAAATAGAATCCTAGAACATTGTACATTTTGAATTGCCCATCATTACAAAATATGTAATTCTAAACAATAACAATTAATAACATAAATCACATATAACACATTTGAAAAAATGTTCTATAAACATACACGTAAATGTTCTGCAAATAAGAAGTTATGTGTATGTTCACTAGATAACAAACTAACTTAGGTTTTGTTTTTGTTCTTCAGACAATGCCTTGACTTAAATCTTGTCTAGTTGTATTGCAAAAAAATGTTATGTCTTATAGTCTAAATTGTCTTTAAATGTATCACAACTACAACCAAATTCAATCCTCGAGCACAACAACGACATAATTACCTACAATTGAAAGGACAACATGCATGTCTATCACTTAGGGCAACACATGTTCACACATAAATGAAGCATAATTAAATAAGGTAAAATTCACAATTGTTTTGATGTAATGATTAGGCAGTGACCACCTTTAATATTACCAACCATTTAGAATTCTCTATACGTGAATATACTTTGTTGTTTTATCCTTTAGTTAATTGTTTTTCAGAGCATTAGTTTCAAACATTCCTCTGTGTCTTTTGAGACTATTATCACCAAGCACAGTTGGGAGCACTGGTTTTGCATTAGGGTGTTTTAAACTTGCAATGCTTCATGCTAACATATGTTGTTGTTTTCCTCTCAAAACCTTCAAACCACATAATAAATGTTTTTGGAATGGGGGAAAATCATTTGCTATAGTTTTCAGCTAGGTGAAAACCTGATCAATGAGTTCGCCTAGGCTAAAAGTTTTGTAGGCTTCATTTTTTTTGTTGTTTTGAAGGCATCAACATCTTTGAGCTTCTCATTCACACCAATTTCTTGATCAAGCATGTCAATGGAATTAATGTGAGCATTTAATGCAAGATCCCTTTGTACCCCATGGAATGTATTTGTCTCTCGTACAATTGCACTGTCCAGAATGTGAGGGTGGAACATTTTGAAAATCTTCATAACATGTTTATAAATTATTTCTTGTTTTGCAATAGGGCAATTACATTATGGCCATTTAGAAGCTGGAATGTGTACAATCCACATTTTTGACGGGTGATTGGTGGATGCCATTAATGCAATGTCCTCCCCATTTGGACGTAACATGACATTTGTGTTTGGAATATCACAAGCTTTTAGTATAACATTAAGAATGAGGTTTTTTTGTTTTGTACAAACCCAAAGATTTTGCACTACACACCATACCAATAATGTGTTAGAACATCACCAACAAGATGCTAAATCAGCCATTCCATTCTACACCCAATGATTTTTTTTCTTGAAGAATATAAAATTTTCTTCATGTTGTTATGGAATGACTCCACAGAGGAGTTGGTGTCTTGCCCTACATGTGGAATGTTTCAATTCCCAACACACCACATCCTTGCCTTTAACAACCAATATTCTTTGAGGTATTGAATGAAGGGACCAACATTGGGGAAACTCGTTTCCAACAAATCAATTTGTTGTTCTACCCATAGAACAAGGTTAGAATCAATGGGACATCCCTTTGAATACATTGTCCTCCCAAGGGCACACAAGACTTTTGCTTGCTCTTTTGTAAATCTAATATGTTTTACAACATTTTCAGCCCATGTTTTGCACACATGCCACAAACATAAAAATATTTTTTCTCTTGACCAAATGTTGCTTCATGAAAAAAAATATCAATAAAATATATTAACATTTATAAAAACAACAACACAATGGCAAGAACAAATTAAATTCACATTGAGTTCAACATTGTTCTATAATGGAAAATGGGCTTAGGAGCAATGTCACACAATAACATTTAATGATTAAATGTTTTGCTTTGGAGCATTTGTTAAAAATGTTATATATATTGCAATGGTGAAAAGGTTGTATGAGACTGTTAATGAAATATTGTTAATATCAATATCATTAACATACACATGACATATTGTTCTATAGTAAACTATGACACATAATTTGTACTTGGGAGCACTAAGCAAGAATTTTTAGGACACAATACTTGCGAACACAAGTTGACAACTTGTAGTATATTTTAGTTGAAATTATATAATGGAAAATATAATGTTTGATGGTAGAATTAGAAGCACTATAGGTGTCAAAAATTCCCAAATAGGTATATCTAGCTTCTATGACTTATTTGTAGAAGTAGTAATCTTACCTCAAGAAGTTGATTTCAACTTGAACATTGTCCACAATGATAGTAGGTGACATCCAATCATTTGGCATTATTTGTGATAGTGACAAAAAGACTAGATGGAAGTCACTTTCTTGGTTTTTTCCCATGACAATGAATTCAATGGGTACCCCATTTTGCCATTCATCAAACACCATCATTGTGTATAAAGGGTACTACAAAAAACACAATCCACAATTAGTAGGTTGAATGTTGTAGAACATTTAAAAATTGTCAAGAACTTCACAAAATGGAAGACATTGCCATACCCTACATTGATTTGTGCCAAATGTTGCGTCAAATGCAATTGCACTCCCTTGTCCATATTTTGACATCATTTCACATTGCCACATAGTTTGGATTCCCAAGGTGAAAGGGGTATCATCTTGGTTTGGTATATTCAAATATGAAGGGGCATGCTCAACATAATAGAAACTGAATTAGGGTTTTTTAATACTCACATTCTCACATTAATTGGGATTTTTTGATGTTTTTGCAACAATTCATCTACCCTTTTTTGCCAAGTTCCGCACATCAGAGGGCAAAACAAATGTATCACGTGTAACGGGTTCATTTTGCAATGCCTACTCCCTCACATACACCTTATGTTGTGCCATACCTTGAGTATGGGACAAACCTTGCCTTATAAGCCCCATGAGATGTGCCTTCATAGCATCTAAAAGTTGTGAACCCAAAGCATGGCAAAATCCAAGAACATTTTTCCCGTAGCATAGTTCACCCATTTTGTTCTTATGTTTTGCATGCAAGTATATAACTGGAAAATACTATGGTCCAAATAGGGTTGTTTTGCAATAAAGGATCTTTGGCAACCACGTTTAATAGACATACCTGCCATTGTCTTTCCAATCTTAGTCATTCGTTGTGATTGTTGATTAGATTTTGGGAATTCCATCATGGGTTTCTTCCATTTCCTCTTGGTGGATGTATCATGGACTTTATTTTGCTTCCACTTTTGTTGTGTAGACAAGAAAAGCTTGTGTATGTCCTTAAAAAGTACATTGGTTTTGTCTTTGAGTCCAAAGTTACATGAAAACCTATAGAATAATGAAATTGGGACTGAAGTTTACATTTCCTATGAATTTGAGACAATGATAATTGAAAAAAAAACATAAACTATATTGTTAGAACTAAAACATCCAAGAACCAATACAAAAAGAAGTTGTAGAACATAATGTGTAGAGTGGACAATGGTATGAGAAGGCTTTGGTTGTCACTATGTTCTGAATTAATAGATTATGAATGAATAATTCATTTCTAAATGAAAATAGTATCTAGAGGAAAAATAATAAAAAATAGATTCTTGATTAGGTTGAAAACTATAGCTTATATTCATTGATGCAAAATGATGTACATAATTGCAATTTAAAACATTGTTGTCCATCAAAACAAAACATTACAAAATTGCATACATTCACAAACAACATAATGGCAATTGTATTAAGTCTATGTTACCCTAAATCTTGTCTCACCTATAATCGCTCAAGGATGTCTTAATGTGTTTGGGGCAGATGACCTAACATGGTCCTTTTGTCTTCATAAATTTGCACGGGAAGTCAAGATTGTTTTGTTCCCCTTCTATGAAATCATCGAGCCAATCCCATGGGATGACTGAAATTTCAGCATTGTTGTACAATCCATGTACACTTGTAACATAAGGTAGCCATAGAATATCAAATTTTTGAAAAGGTCCAGGGGGAGGTTCTTGCACAGTTGCCTTCAAAGCTTGCAGCAAATCCCTTTTTCTAGAAGAAATGAAAGGTGTGTCCTCAATAATCTCTGGGATTCCACAATCATCAAAAACCACATTGTACTCTGGGCCTGCCATTACAAAATTTGAACCCTAAATCTTTGGACATAAAAATTAATAGAGAATTAAAATGGCACACAGAACCTCTGTGGAACCTAGAATACATTAGAGATAATTGAAACATTAGTTAGGATGAAGAAGAAGAAATGTACATGCAAATGCCATTTTCAATGGGGAATCCCCATTAAGTGACTGAACCTTTGAACCCCAGTTGAGAGTCCCACTTAAAACAAGAGGGCAATGCTTCAACTGAGACATTTCTCAATAAATGGTTCACTAATTTTTTGAAATTTTGTGTCAAAGGTTCTCCAAACATACTAAAAATTTCCATTTTGAAAATCGAAAGAAGAAGAAAAATCTCAAGAAAGTTATGGCTACCTGTCCAAGGTTGCGGGCTGTTGTAAAGTTTGGTTTGTAGCGTGCCATGGAGCTTATCCGTAATCAGCTAAAATTAGCCATCATTTCAAAACATAGCTCTAGGCAGCTAAAGTTTTGTAGAGGATTGTAATGCAGAGCAAAAGTTTGCTCAAATGGGTTGCAATTGACTGCAGAAAGGTGAAGGGAGGGTCAATGGTGTTGGCCAAGGTGAAACCACACCCACATTGGTACCAATTACTATGATGAAGAAGAGGAACGAATGAAGAAAGTCTTTAAAGTAGTGATGTGTGGGTCCCCTTTTTTTTTATGGCAGGGCTTGCAGCAGCAAGAGGAAGAGGCCCTCCCGTGTTTTTTTTTGGCAGCATTTGCTGAAGTAGGAGGAAGGAGGGGGGGGGGGGGGGCTAGGCCCCGCAAACCCCAAATTCCCCCCACCGACCCTTGTCCAGTGCCTTTTTTGGGCCGGACCGGCC
>Ga0116231_10012945_pt1 | contig 11978 bp, 9 predicted proteins | sample S1TSphgellanicum_2_FD_89695 | JGI IMG/M metagenome (GOLD analysis project Ga0116231, IMG submission 89695) | Host-associated microbial communities from peat moss isolated from Minnesota, USA - S1T2_Fd - Sphagnum magellanicum MG | ecosystem: Host-associated > Plants > Peat moss > Unclassified...
CTTTAGTCACTTACCTGCTGAGGTGTTTACTGGTTGATTTCAAGATATAAATAATTTGGCATCAAGACGCAGAGTTTTTCTTTGTGTCTTATTTTTTGGCATTGAATCACAGATTGGTAATTGTCCCCTCTCCTGGTGTGTTAATTTTGACAGGTAAATGAGTAATTTTCTTCATGCAGGAACTGTGTTAGAAAAGAAAAGTACTGACCGACTAAGGTGTGCGGTTTACAGAGAGAGAAATTTTGATTATTTGATCAATGAGTGGGCGATAGATAGTGTTATCCAGATGTGTTGGATACCAATTCTGATAAGTACCTGCCACTAAATGTTGTTCAATCAGCCGAGCTTCTTCTAGAAGAGTCCACAGGTTGTGAGTAGCTCGATTCCAAAAGCCTATACCTCCATTTTGGTGAAGACCAGCCACACCATACATTTTACAAGCTGGACATTGGCATTCTTCAAGTTGTTTAAACTCGTCTTGACTAAGCTTGCGACCTTTCCATTTCCCTAATTCGGCAACTATTCGCTCCCCTGTTCCTGGTAACTGTATTATTCCACGAGCAGCCCGATTGCGCCACCCACTTGAGTCCACAGAATTAATTCCTAATAATGCTGCTATGTGTAATGTTGCGGTACCACCTATACCAAATACATGAAGTTTTTTATCTTTAAATTCTTCTCGTACGTGCTGAAGATTCTCCAAAACTTTTCGATATGGTATGGCTTTTGGTGCACGTAGTAAATTGGGGACAATACCACCCAATGCAATCCCTGTTTTTTGTCTTAATACCTTATTTTTCTTAATTGTTCTAACATAGTCTTCTAAAAAATTACTAACGTGAATCACAGGAATAAAATGCTTATCTTTATAAGCAATATTCATTTTTGTTGTCAGAGTAAAGCACTCTTTCTGCTCGGACAATGACATTTTTGGAGTGGGAATAAAATCTTGAGGAATTGGGCACCAGTCTGGTTTTGCACCTTGAACAAATTCTTCATAGTCTTTTGTTACTATTTCTCCACCACGACTAATAAAGTAGAAAGCTCCATTATCAAGGTAAAGCTTTAGCTCTTCTGGAATGCCAAGATATTGTCTCAGACCTTGCTCTATAACTTTACGTCGAAGCACTGGTCTTTGATGAAATTCAGCGTAGGAAACCATAACTGCTTGCAATTGTGGAAGATAATAAGGAGAGTTTTTATCCCACACGCGAGGTTTGATTCCTTTCAGACTGATGCCAGCAACAATTTGCATTAACAGGCTACCTAAGCAACTAAATCTAGTTTTGCATAGACTTATACATTACTAGCAATTGTAGTATTTTTAGACTAGGCAAGTTCTAACGGTCTGACTTTTGAGGCTTGATTGACTAACTCGATGGAATAACCATTTGAAAAAGCACAGGAGAAATCTTCTAGGTGCGACACTAAAATAATGCGTGCTAGTCGATGTTGTAATTCGTTAAGTTCTTGAATCATATCATCGCGCCCGTTTTTGTCCAAACTACCAAAGCCTTCATCGATGATGACTGACTCGATGTGTCGTGCGCCTTGCCCTGCATATTGACCGATCGCTAATGCTAAACTAACAGCAACTCTAAATCGCTGACTACCACTAATTTGGGCGATTGGTGTGGGATACGATCCAATTTCTTCGTTATATGCCATTAAATCAAGAGCTTTGCTGGACTCTCCACTGGATTCTTCCACTTCTCCACGTAATTCCAATCGCATTTTTCCGCGTGATAAACCGTCTAAAATTTCATTGGCAAGCTGCACAATAGCTTGTTCTGCATCACGTAACAATTTTAATTGCAGCCCTTGTTTCCCATTACCTAGCAATTCGCAAAGTATTTTGTATAAGCTTTGGTTGCGTTCTGCGTCAAGCTTTTGTTTTTCGAGTTGCTGGTACCGCTTACATTTACTAATCAGATCATTAAAGCTTTTTTGAGCATTCTGTCGGTTTACATCAAAATTATCTCGCTCGGATTTAGCAGTTACAAGTTCTTGCTCAACTTCTTGACAAGTACGTTTTGCCTCGTTAGGCAATTCTTCGATCTGGTTAGTTAAATTCCTAATTTGTTGCTGGAAAAAGGTTACTGATTCACTAGCAATATTTAATTGGTTTGATAATTTTTCGTAATCTGTTAGCGTTTCCTTTTCATTAGCTAACTCTTCTAGCTTTTTATCATCAAGGTTTGTTATTGATTCTTGCCACTGCAATGGTAAGCTGTGTGAATCAGATTTTAAGCGACGTTGAATTTCACTTTGAGAACCTCTTTGATTACCTAAATTAATTCCATACTCTTGTAGTTTCTGTGACAAGTTATGAATATTTTTATCGATTTCTTTAACTTGATTAAGTGTCAGTGTTTGTTCTTCTTTGAGTATTTTAAGTGTTGATTGCAGTTCCTTTTGCAATTCTTGTAATGTATTTTTTTTGCTACATGCTTCTTGAGCCTCAGATAGTGACAATTTTTCCTCAAGTTCCGCGAACTGTTGACTATAAGTCTGTTGTTCGGTATTAAAGCGATACCACTCAGAGAATTGATTACGTAGCTTATTGAACTTTTGAGTATGAGTTTGTCGATTACCTAGCAGTTGATTTAGCTCTTCCAAATCTTCTTCTGTTGGGTAACTTGTATCAAGCCAGCCGAAATCATCGTTTATGACATATGGAGAAACATTTACCTGATAAGCATCTGGCAAGTTGTTAAATGCATTATTAATTTGTTCCATATACTGTTTAGCATCCCGTTCTGCTTGACTTCGCTGACTTATATTTTCGTTACAATCATTGTTAATAGCTGTAATTTTATTGTTTAAATTATCTAATTCTGTTTCAAGCAAATTAAGATTATCTTGTGCCTTTTGGTGTTCATTATTAAGCCTATTTAAGTTAGCTTCTGTGTCTGCTATCTGAGCATCTAGACGTGCTTGTTCTACTTGAGCGTGTTCGCGTGTAATCTCTTGTCCACATAACTCACATATGGGTTGATGAGATACTTTTTCAAAATTATCGCGTTTATTACAAACAGCTTTATACTCGTTTTCAAACCGAGTTATATTATGAGATAATTTTTTTTGGGCTTCACTAGCATCGGCAAAATCAGTATTTAATTTTGCCTGTTGAGTTTGATATTCTCCTAATTGAGTTTGCAAAGACTCTAAATTTTTATTAGCTTCTTCTTTTCGGTGTACAGTGTCTAATAATTTACTACGTCCCCGATCTAGTTGTTTTAACCAAGGTAATGTTTTTGCAATCTCATCCAACCGTTTTTCTTCTGATTCTGCTTTTTGTAATAATTCTGGTAATTCAGAAGGAAAAGCTGCCAAAGTCTGCTTTAATTCTTGTAATTTGTTGTGAATCAACTCTAATTGTGATAGTTTTTCAACTAAAGGTGTTAATTCAACTAAAGAGTTAGCAATATTACTACTATAATTTTGTTGCTTTTCAATTTCCTGGTTGATTTCTGCAATTTTATTATTAACTTCATCTCTCTCCACAGTTATTAACTCTAAATCCTCCTTAATTTGTTGGTAGTTACGGTTAATTTTTTCAATTTCATTCTCGTTATCAATTATGCGTTGACGTTGCTCAATAATAGAACTGAGTAAGGGTAGCACAGTTTCTAGCTCTTTGTAGCGTGTGATTTTTTTTTCTATCTCGTCAGCGCGAGCTATCAATGCTTGCGATTTTTGTAAATCTCCTTGGTGCTCTAAGATTCGGGAATTTAGTTGCTGCCATTGTTTAGATTTTTCAAATAAACTTCCTAAATTATCAACTTTCTGCTGTGATTTTTTCCAATTATCCTCAGTGAGATTTAGCATTTCTTGAGCCGCATTGAATTCTGCGTCACTCACTGTTTCTGATAATTCAAGTTGTTTTTTCAAATTATTTAAGTGTGCTTCACATTCTTTACGTCGAGCATCTGCAAGTTGATGTAACTTGTCGTATGGTTTTAAATCGATCAATTGTTTCAGAATTCCGTAACGTTCAGATGATGTAGCTTCTATTAATTTGTCACTTTTACCTTGAATGAGGAGTATGCATGATGTGAAAGCTTCATCATCCAAACCAATCTTGCGTTTTACCCAGTCTTTAAAACCAGCATCACTATCTGTATTTGCTTCTGGCACGCTCCTCGATCTTCCTTTTGATAAAGAATCAATACGAAAAACTTCTCTTGTCGCTTTTCTATGCTTGCAAACTGTTCTACGAATACGATAAGCTTCTCCATCTACAAGAAAATCAAATTCAACGGTTAATGCATCAGCTTTATGATTAATTAAGTCTTTTTGAGTTCTGGCACCACCTCCACGATGGTTTCCATATAATGCAAACCTAATCGCATCAAAGATTGTTGATTTACCTGCACCATTTTCTCCCGATAACACCCACAAAGGTGCGCCATCAAAGAGTAACTCTTGCCCTTCACGATAACTCATGAAATTTTCAACATACACTCGTACAGGAATCATATTTCTACCTCTGAATTATTTACAAAGTTTTTGTCAGCTAATAATTTTTCTGCCAATGCCAACACGGCGTCCTTGTCTTGATGCCCTGCTAATTGTTGCTGTAAATATGTGCGTACAGTTGTTGCTACATCTTGCTTATCAGCAACTAAAGTAGAGCTTTTAAGGGATATTAATGAACCTTCAGATACTATTTCTCGGTCGTACCAACGGGGGAAGATTTTATCCAATTCCCGGCAAATTGCATCATGGTTATGTTCTCCTGGTTTGTAGGTTAATTTGTAAGAAACTAAGGCTCTATCTAATTCGGCGTGTTTATCTTTGAGACTAGCAATTTGTTCAGGATTATTTATTTCTATGCGATATATAGGTGTGGCATTAAGTGGTAAAATTGCTGGTTCTTGAGTCCGACCTTTAGGACCAACTTCAACTAAAACAACACTTTTTTCATCGTCTCTTTCACCACGGTCGAGACGTTCAATGCTACCGGAATAACGAACATGGGTAGTACCTGCCAAAGTTTGTGCTTTATGAATATGACCGTAGGCCGCATAACTCCAATTAGTGGGGATATCTACTGCATCGAAAACGACATCTTCGCGTTCACTGATGCGATAAAGATTATGTATTTGGCTGCCGCGAATGTGTGCATGACCAACCAGCACGCTTGGTAATTCTGGCTTGATGTGTTTATTTTTGATCAGGTCGATTTTCTCCAGCATAGCTTGATGGAGGGAACTATTTTTCTCATCCAAGCTGCGGTATTTTGTTTTTTCGTCTTTTAGGTAGCATGACGAAGTTGGGTAGGGCATTAAAACAAATTGAACTTGTTGCCCATCTTTATCTTCTAGTAATAGATAAGTCGGTTGTGCTGCTAGATAAAGCCTGCCACCTGGTCTCGCACCTGGTTTTTTTGGGTCTATTGGATCGGCAAGGTCAAGAGCAAAACGCATTAAATTAAAGAAGGCTTCGTTATCATGATTGCCACTGATGGTGACGATTGTGCCACCCCCTAAAAGAAAAGGCTGAAAAACATCCCTCATTTCCCCAACGGCAGATTTTAATTCATCAAGTCGGTTGTACTGACTAAATAAATCACCAGCAACAACCATGACATTTACCTTATATTCGTCTAAGTAATTGGCGATCTCTTCTAAACGTTTGACAATATCGCCTTGGCGGGATATTCGCCCTAATCTATCGTTTAAATGCCAGTCAGATGTATGTAAAATTCGCATTCTATCTCCTCACTAATAAGTAGCAATATCATCGTCGTCGTCTTCCACAGTTGTTGCTTCAACATCAACAACGGGATTATCTGTTGCTTCTCTGGGATTCATCGCCCAAGGAGGAAGTGGTACTAGAACGTGCATTGGTTCGTTATCCTGAATCACCATCTTTTCGCTGACAGTTAGTTCTGCCGCCTTGCGTTGGTTGCTTTTGCTCAAGAAACGCCAGATAGATTGGGAAAGTTCGAGACTGCCGCTACGACCAATTACGCGGATACTTGCGTTCTCAATCACTTTTTCGGAAACTTTTGAGGCTTGTTGTTGAGCGCCGAGTAAAATGATTCCTTGTGATCGCATTTCAGCTGCAACGGTTTCTATTAGTTGCGTGATGGGGTCTTTGGAACCACGGGGAGCAAAACGGTTAAGTTCATCCAAGGCAATTAGGTAAATTAAGCCTTCAACACGATTGGTTCCAGTACGTTCGTTAACTAATTGTTGAAGAATTGTGGCGACAACAAATCGTTGCAAAGATGGAACTCGCGTTAAGGCATTTAAATCAATAACTATCGGGTCTGTTGTTTGTCTTATTCCTAAATTAAGAGGATTACCGTTTTGGTCATAACGCCGAAGTACCCCATTTCCTTCATGTACCAACAATAAAAGTTTGCGACGTAATTTGCTCCAAGTGGCTCTGTGATGATCAAGGGATAATTGAATACGATTGTCAGGCTCTGATATCCAATCTAAAAGTAGTTGGAAAGTACGAGGTGCATTATTTCCTAAACTGCGGGTGACAGTACCATCATTTTCTATCCTTTCATCTGTCAGGTGAGCTTCTAAATCCAGGACTAAAGCTCTAAAGTTGTCGTTAACGGAATCATCATCAGCAAATAAATAAGTAAATAAGCCTTTTTCAATAATATTGCCAAGACTCCAACTATAAGCCTGCACTGTACTCCGACATCCTGTAGAAACTGCTGTAATTCCACCAGGAATTTGTGGTGCAAAAAAGGTAACCTTTTCAAAAGGTCTTGGTTCCTCAACACCTAATCTTTGCCAATCTGCTAAATGTTCTTTACGTCTGTATCTTTTACTCCAGCGATTAATGTGGAATAAATCGTAGCCTTTAACATTGAGAATTATCGGGACAACTATTAGGGGATTTAGGTCTGATGGGTATTCCTCAGCACGGCTACGTGCCTCCCGCAATAATTGGTAAATAACAAATAGCAAAAAACTAGATTTTGTTCCTCGACCGGCGACACCGTTAACGTTCATGTGTCCGCCATTAATACCTAGTAAATAATCCAGGTCTATCATCCCTGGACCAGCGATCGCGCTTCCACCATTTTTAATCAAACCAATCGCTAAGGGATTATCGATTTCATCTGCTCTGTAAGCACGTCGAGCATCTTTTTCATCCCCTAAGAAAACCGAACTTTGTTCTAAAGGTGGAGCTAAAACAGGAGGATCTGTACGTAAAATTGTAGCAGTAGCAAAAGTAACGCCTTCCCCCCGAAATTCCGGTTGGTAATCAACATCGCCGTCAAAAGCATCAAATTCTTCGCCAATATCTTTTTTACGGCTTTGTCGATAGACCTCTTCTACAATTGCGTAAAAATTTATTGTCTCACCGCCTACATGACTTTCAGTACGAACAATTTGAGTTTTTTCAACCAACTCATCTCGCCGCACCCAAAAATGAAACTCTTCTGAGGTAGATTCTTTTTGGGGTGGTGATGCTACTTTCCCGATAATTCTGACACCAGGGGTATTAGCAGATGGATTTGCATTTGTATCTTCTGTGCTATCCGCTTCATCGGCATTAGGTATACCAGCATGGGAGCCGTTTCCGTTAACATCAAATTCCGGAATTAATACTTCGTCAGTCATATTCTTAGTTTAATTTTATCCCTTATAACTGTGTTAAACGATAAAAACGATTGGATAAGATACTTAATGGTTGGAAAAGCGAACCTAAACTTTCTTCGGCTCGAACTATCGGGTGTAGAGAAATAGCAGCCCGTCCATAACTGCGCTCTCGACAACGGTACTCATATACAGTTCGGGATAACTTATCCACAAAATCCCAATTGCACTTGTGATACTTTTCAAACCAGCTTTTTGATGCTTCCACGCGCACTATTCCCGTACTGGGAGTTCCACCACCCCCTCCAGAAAGACGGACAAACCAAGAAACCACGGGTAGCCGTCCTCTGGAGATCGTAAACACTGGTGTGCGTTGACCAGCTTCGAGTCCGTAGAGAACTTGTATTCCTTTGATATGCAAGTAGTTTTGGCGCTGGGTTTTAATCACACCAAAAACTGGTGATTCATCGTCAAAACCTCCCATCCGTGGTTGCAACCGTCCATCTATCACTGTTGGTTCTCCCCCACTATGGGAAATTGCGGTTTCCTCCAACGCTTCCATTTCGGTATTGGAACGGTTTTGAGTTCGTTTTCGCATGGTTTCAAAATCGTAGGAGGATATCCCACCAGGAGGGCGAACTGGTAGCAAACGAAATCCATTGTCTTGTAAAGCAGCAGCAAAACTTTCCACTTCTGTCCAGGGGAAAAGGTCTACCGCCATCGATACCACACGCTCAACAACCTCAAATTCGCGCCGACATTCTCCGTTCTCTACTCGCATGGTGATACTGCCAATTTGGGAAAGGCGGATAGGAACTAACTGACCGCTAGGAGAACGCACCGAAGCGACTGTTTCCCCTACATCTTTACCATCTATAAAGTGAGTTGGTCGTTCATGCCGGTTACTAGGTTGCCAGTTAAGTGAGGTGCTTAAATTGATAGGTTCCCAATCAATTGCACGGGGTTTTACCTCATAATCTAAATCAACTCTTTCTGGTGTTAGCTCTAAATCATCGTCAGTTTGTTCTTCCAATAAAGGAAACTGTGCATCATATTGTTCGATGCGACACCCACCATAGTTCTTAATAAAATCTAATCCCATTTTTCTAGATATACTCCTCCTACTTATTAGTTGTTTGTAAATTTTTATTTAAGAGAATTTCTGGTAATTGCAAATCTTTTAAGCGTCGTTTCATCGCTTCTTGACTGACTAAAAACTCGGTTGCTAATCGTTTGGCTAAAACATCTCTTTTTGTACCAAATCGACCGCGATAACGCTTGGCTAAAGCGAAACAAGCCGATGCTGGCATTAAAAGTTCAGCCGCAAATTGGTCGGCTTCTGCCTCCATTTGCTTCTCGTCTATGCCTAGAGAATCAATTACTGCTTGTATGCCATTTGTAAAGGTAAATTGTGCCGTGGATTTCTCGTTATCTTCCTTACTTTCATCATCTTCTTCACTTTTATTTTGAACGTATAAACCTTCTGTTAAAATCAAAGGTTCTTTCAAACTATTTTCTTGATGAGTTTGAAGCAAAGGAAGAAAATGTAATAAGTAATGTCCTAATTCGTGGGCTGCTGAAAATCTTCGGCGTGATACCGGGGCTAAATGAGGCTTTTGTTCGACTAAAATACAGCCGTAAAAAAAACTTTTATATTCCAGTAAATACAAGTATCCAGCTAACTTTAAATCTTGGGTTTTGCTATCTGTCAAAGGTAGTTTTTGTCCTGTTTCCACTTCTAAAAAATCGGCAACACTTTGAATGGTCATATCTTTGATTTCTGCTACCCTAATTGGGTAACCTCTAATCAGTTCATACAGGGGTACAACACCAGGTTTAAGATTTTCTAATTCCAGTCCAGCTTCTTGATATGCCAGTTCTACAGCCTGGGAAATTACCATACGGCGATGTTCTAGTATCATCTATGTTTTATCAACCTCAGTATTGTTTTTGACTTTGTTTTCTATTGGTTGACGATTATTCGATGTAGTTTTATATCGACTTTTTTGTTCGCGGGCTGCTGCTAATTGCGCCCTATTGTGGCTGCGTCCCATCGATAAAGTAATGGCGGTATCTCGAAACATATCCAGGAATCGCTCGCTCGCATTAATTCTTAATTCGGCCGCTAATTGCCTAACAGCTTGGATACTAAGTTTGACTGGCAGTGGCACAGAACTGTCAAGGAATTTACTAATAATGTGCTTATCTGCTGATGGTATGCGGTTGATATCTTGCAAACGCTTAATAACATCGCCAACTGTTACAGGTTTTTCTTCTTCATCAATATCTTCAAAAATTAAAGGTTTTTCCTCTTCTTGAATAATTTCAAATGCGCTATGCAGGTACTTGTGGAGTAAATTTCTAATAATTTCCGCGTCAGTAGCTATTGGTGTTAATTGTTCCTCTTCCTGGTAGGCTGAATTGATTTCCGTAATAATTCGTTCCAATTCCGGGTCATTGCAAGCAGCATCAAGTATTTGGGCTACTACTTCCATATCACCTTCGTCTAAAGCCTGCACATATAAATGAATGGCTTTTTCACGGGAGTAGGGCTGCTGATTTTCCCAACGTTTTTGCATCTTATCTGCCGTCCTCTGATGACTTGTTACCTTGGGCATAAGCTTCACGTAACTGTGCGATTGCACGATGCTTTTTGGTGTAAGCTGCTCCTACTGTTGTCCCTAATGCAGCAGCTAAGGATTCTCCATCTAAATCATCAATAAAAGTTAATTTAAGTACCTCTCGATAGCCCTCATTTACCAAAGACAGCAGATATTCCAACATTTCGGAGTCACACGAATTTGGTGATTTATTTAATATTCCTAAAATTTCTTCTTCTGAAAGACTTTCTGAATTTTGCTGCTTAAGTTTGCGAGCTAAGGGGAGTTCGGCAATGGGTGTGATTCGCCGATTTTGCTGGGTTTGTTGACGTTGCCACCGTCGTACTTTTTGAGATGCAATACCCAATAGCCAGGGATGAGCCAAACGATTAGGGTCAAATTTATCAGCTATTTTGAATGCCTCCTCAACAGTTTCGTGGAAAATTTCCTCTGCTACTGTCGCGGTAAAATTGCGATCGCTGCTGTTACCCAACTTATCACCCGATTCTCTTATCGCTTTAATAACATAAACTTGAATTGTGTTTTGAAGAACTTGCCACTTTTCCTGAACTGCCTGACTTAGCAACTGCTGCTTCTGGTGTAATACAGAGTCATAGGACGGGTTTACTGGTTGCCCTACTTGTCGTTTCAATGTGACCTCCTAAACATTACCCCTGATATATAATAATTGCCAGCCAGGCAATAAATTATTACAGTGGTAACGACAAAAATTACCGCACTTTGCACATTCAATATTCTCCAAACATCGTTCCTAATATTAAATTGCCATGAGGTCGGTAAATTCTTACAGCTATAAGCAAAAATTTTTTGATGTCCTTAAAACAGCACTAGAACATACGTATTAATTCACACCCTTTTGACTTCAATGCCCAACTGTGCCAACAATCGTAGTGCTTCCTTGGTAGTAAAATCCCTAACTGATAGTCCAGTTAGTTGGCTGACTAACCACTTCGGCGCTACACGATTAGTACCAACAGCAACATACCAAGATTGAAAGCGAGTAAATTCCTGATCGTCTGTCTGCAACGCCTGGTAAGCAACATCAAGCACCTGTTGTGGAGTAAGTGCGACCTTTATACCCCGAATTTGATTTTTTTTGTGGCAGTGAAGCGATTTCGGTAGACCACAGGTTATGTCTGGTGGCTTCCCGTACAACCAATCATGTAATTGACTTAACTTTCTACCCAAGCTACTAGAGGCGATTCGGATGTTCAAGTTCGCTGGGAGTATAGTTTCGTAGCCGTTTATTGCCTGGAGATAATCTCTACCAATGCTAATAAAGATTTCCTGGTAGAGTCGGGCCTTGACAACATTTTCTAGTTCAGCGAGAACTCCTGACCGCAATTGCTGCGCTCTTGTGGCTGTCATTCGGCGATCATAATACGGTATCAAGTGATTCTGAGAGATTAAACCGAATTCTGCTGACAGAATATATACGTTTATTGGCGGCAACTTTGAAGGACATTGCCTCAGAAAACGACGCAGCACAAGAAAACTTGGGCCATCATACCGAATGATTGCAGGTAGTAACCCAGGATCTGAACGCTTGCGTTGAGAACACCCAATAATTAATAGACTGCGTGTATTAGCAGTATTCGTACCTTCACTCATAGCTCTGGAGAGACATGATAATTTCTTATGATGCAATAACATCCCAGCTAGAGCACCGGTCCAGTAGAAGTGCTTGACCTAAAACGCAAGATATGGGTGTTGTTAAAATCGGGAATTTTAGTATTCCATTTGGGTGCGTTGGCGTAGCCGCAGTTTCTGCATCGCTAAA
>Ga0116231_10012946_pt1 | contig 11978 bp, 8 predicted proteins | sample S1TSphgellanicum_2_FD_89695 | JGI IMG/M metagenome (GOLD analysis project Ga0116231, IMG submission 89695) | Host-associated microbial communities from peat moss isolated from Minnesota, USA - S1T2_Fd - Sphagnum magellanicum MG | ecosystem: Host-associated > Plants > Peat moss > Unclassified...
ATCGAGGATGTGTGCTTTTTCATTCGCCAGATTGCGCGTGCCTCGGGTTTGCCGGTGCTGGTGGATGGCGATACGGGCTATGGCGAAGCGCTGAACGTGATGCATATGGTGCGCAGTTTCGAGGATGCGGGTGCGGCCGCGGTGCATCTGGAGGATCAGCTGCTGCCGAAGAAATGCGGGCATCTGAACGACAAGAAACTGGCCGATCCGCGCGACATGGCGGCGAAGGTGGCCGCGGCGGCGCGGGCGCGGCGGCATTTGTTCATTATGGCGCGCACCGATGCGGCGGCAAGCGAGGGGCTGGAGGGCGCGGTTGCCCGGGCGAAGCTGTATGTGGAGGCGGGGGCCGATGCGATTTTTCCGGAAGCCCTGCATAGCGCCGAGATGTTCCGGGAATTCGCGGCGCGGATGCCGGGTGTGCCTTTGCTCGCGAATATGACGGAGTTTGGCAGGACGCCGTTCTTTACCGCCGCGGAATTCCAGGAGATGGGCTACCGCATGGTGATCTGGCCGGTGAGTTCGTTGCGCGTGGCGAACAAGGCGGTTGAGGAATTATATGCGGCGATCGCGCGTGATGGCGGGGCGCAGGCGATGATCGATCGGATGCAGACGCGGGCGGAGCTTTACGCGACGATCGATTATGCGGCTTACGAGGCGCTGGATAGCACGATCGCGAAAACCGTCGTGCCGATGGGGATGCCGCAACGCGTAGGAACGTAAGAAAGGTGTTCTTTTCTGAAGAAAAGAACCAAAAGACTTTTAATTCTTTAGCTGTACCCGCAAGCTATAATCCGGACGAAGCGTGCTGATCGCTGGCGCGGGGCGATTCCGCCGCACCGCATTGTTGCCGGCTTGAAGGGCAAAGGCGAATGTACTTCCGCTCTGGGAGTTGATGTAGACCACCCCATCGGAAATGAGCGGCCGCCCCAACGGGGCGTCACCTAACTCCGCTGTCCACAACAAATTGCCGTACGCGTCGTCCAGCGCGTAAAGAGTGCCGTCGTTGGAGGACGCGTAAACGACGCCGTTCGCAACGCTGACATCGGTGTAAAAGAACGTGCCGCTTCCAGCCACAAACGACCATTTCAGCGCACCGGTTTTCGGATTGTAGGCGTACACCGTGCCGCTCGTATTGCCGCCAACGCCGCCCGCCGCAACAAAGACCGCGCCATCCGCAACCGCCGCCGAACTCCATACATTGTAACCCGTTTGTACTTTCCACAGCACGCTGCCGCCGCCCGAACCCGCGGCGACAAGGGCGTAAACATAGCCGTCGAACGACCCGATATAGACAACGCCATTGACCACGGCGGGCGTGCCCCGGATCTGGCCACCCGTTGCGTAACTCCATACCAGCGCGCCGGTGGCGGCGTTCAACGCGTAGACGGTTCCGCTAGAGGAACCCACATACATAATGCCGTTCACAACAGCGGCGCCGCTGTAAATCCCGTCCCCGGCGCTTGCGTAGGTCCATATCTTGGCACCGTTGGCGGCGTTCAGAGCATAGATGTTTCCACTGATGTCGCCGATATACACCACGCCGTTCACCACCACGGGCGACGCGGAAGAGAAATCGGTGGTGGTCAGAACACTCCAGAGTTTCGTGCCGGCGGTATTGACCGCAGCAACACCACCTGCGTCGGACGCAACGATGATCCTGCTGCCCGCAACCGCGGGCGAGGCATAATAATTTCCGTTCAGCGGGTTTGTTTTCCACTGCACTACGCCGGTGGCGGCATCGATGGAGAACACGCCACTGGTCGGGCTGGCGGCATACACGCTGCCGTTGGCGACGGCCGGCGAACTAACGGGTGCAGTCGGCACGGCCCACAGCAGGCCAAGCGTGCCGACATTGGCCGTGGAGATCGTGTTCTCCCAGGTGTTCCACCCCCGCCCGGCCGCGCCAAACCCCTGCTCCTGCCAAGGCGTGCTGACGATAAAAGACGTCTGCGCCGCATCGCCGCTTCTGCGGCCAATGGCGGTGATGTGATGCTTTCCAGGCTGCGCGTTGGCGGGTACCAGTGCAGTGGCGGAAAATGTGCCGGTTGCACTGGATACAACCAGCGTCGTGTCAACCGTGTCGACATACACGTCGATCGCTTCGCTATCGGCGAACCCGGAACCTGTCGCACCAAGGGAATAGTTGGGATGCACCGAAGACAAAGATACCGTTACCCCAGGCTGGGCGGCGGAAGCCCGGCCGAAGGCAAGACAAGCAAGAAGCGAGGCCAATCCGGTTGCGAGGCGCATTTATGGGGTTCATCCGATGTCAGGAGACAATGGGTATGGAAACTCATGGAGAAAGTGAGGTGGGAAGAAAGGTGTTCTTTCTTCAAAAGACATTTTTGCTTAAACCATTCGTGGCGCCGGCGCTGCAACATTTCTGCCGATGAGGCTCGCTGAAAACTCATGTCCGGTGCGGGCGGAAAAATCCGTCCTTCGCGTTCATGCGCTTCGAATTGAGGGCGCTTGCGTGTGCCCATGGCATTGGCGGCGCCGGGTTTGTTGCATTGCACAAGAGGGTTGCGTTCGTCTGCATGATCCGCTGTGCAGCAAAGACCGTGGCGCCGATGGGGATGCCGCAACATGCGTAGAATGGTCGTTGCGACGGCGGGTGAGAAAAGGAAGAATTTTAACGCAGATGAACGCAGATAAGAAGGGATAAACGCAGATGGTGGCGCGTTGAACTGACTTGGTTGGTAAGGGCCACGTGAAGAGCAACAGTTTTTGCTATCTGTGTTCATCCCTTCTTATCTGCGTTAAAAACTTTCTTTCTTGGCTGCTTGCAGGAATTGGGAATCGATGCGTCGCCAAGGGGCGACACATCCTACGGCCGCAGGCGTTTGGGTTGGTTGTTGCGTTGGTGGACTGGAGTCCGCCCCACCCATCCTACGGCGTACTGCGTCCGGAGTGTGGGAATAGGTGCATCGCCAGGGGGCGACACATCCGTAGTTATGCGCGGACCAGGCCGGATAGTGGGGAGGCGGTGTTGCTGCCTGGGAGGACGGTGGCGAGGCGCGCGCTTGGGATGTCGAGGTGGGTGGTGAGGAGACCCTTGATGATGCCGCGAGTGTCGGTGGTGGGGGCGAGGTCGCGGTTTTCGTAGAGGCGGCCTTGGCCTAGGCCGGGCCAGTCGGCGAGGACGCGGCCGCCGGCGATGGCGCCGCCCAGCAGGAAGACGGTGCCGGCGGTGCCGTGGTCGGTGCCGCCGGTGCCGTTGATGCGGGCGGTGCGGCCGAATTCGGTGAGGGCGAGCACGGCGGTGCTGGACCAGGCGGGGCCTAGGCCCTGTTTTAACGCCGCGAAACCTGCGTCGAGCTGGGCAAGCTGGGTTTGGAGGCGGTGCTGCTGCTGAGCGTGCGTGTCCCACCCGCCGATTTCGAGCACGGCGATCCTCGGGCCGGTTGGCTGGGCGAGAAGATGGCCGGCGGTGCCGGCGAGGGTGGCGAAACTGCGGTCGTGTTTTGGATCGGTGGGGGCGTCGCCCATGGCGGCGGCCGCGTCACCGCGGCGTTTGACACCCTCGGCCAGCGCGGGGCCGATGATGGGGTCGCGGGCGGAGAGGGCGACGAGGCTGGCGTAAAGGCCGGGGTCGGGCTCGGCGAAACGTTCGGGGGCCCAGGCCTGCACGGTGACGGGGCCGCGGAGGAGCAACGGGGGGGAAAGGCCGACGGAGAGGGCAAGCTCGGTGCCGGGGTGCTGGGGCATCAGGCCGACGGCGCGGTTCAGCCAGCCGCTGTTGAGGCGCTGGTCGGCGCCGCTTTCCAGAAAATCCTGCGCCTCGAAATGGCTGCGGCTGCGGTAATGGCCGGCGGTGGCATGCACGATGGCGGCCTCGCCGGCGGTGTACATGGCGTGGAAGTTGGCCAGCGCGGGATGCAGGCCGTAGAAGCCGCCAAGATCGAGGACGCCGCCCTGCTGGCCGGGGCCGGGCAGCGTGAGGCCGCCGCGGATGTCCGCGAAGGCGGGGTCGCCATAGGCGGGGACGGCGGAGAGGCCATCGAGCGCGCCGCGGAGGATGATGACGACGAAACGTTTTTCGGTGGCGGGGGCGGCGAGCGCGAGGGAGGCGCGGCCTAGGGTGAAGGCGGCGGTGAGACCTAGAAGGGCGCTGCGGCGGGTGAGCATTTTACAGTTTCCTGGTTTTTTCAGGGAGTTTAAGGAAGGTGTTCTTTTCTGAAGAAAAGAACCAAAAGACTTTTATTTCTGCGCTTGCCGATAGATCCGTGCCAGGGACTGCCAGTGGGAAGCTGCGGAGGAACAAAAGTCTTTTGCTTCTTTTCTTCAGAAAAGAAGGACTTTTTCTTTCTTTTGCATCTAGCGCCTCATGAATTCGGGGGAGGCGAGGAGGAGAGTGAGGGCGTCGCGGCGGGAGCCGGCGGCGTGCATTTTCTCGCGCGTGTCGGCGTGGAGGAGCGGGCCGAGCGAGGCTTCGGCGACCTGGTCGGGGTCGAGTGCGGCGGCGCGGCCGGCGAAGGCGTAGGCGAAATCGACGCGCTGAAGCATGGCCTCCGGGCCGGCCCAGTCGGCGGACCGGTCGGGCCAGCCGATCGGGAAGGGGGCCTGGAAGAGGCCCTGGCCGAGGCCGGCGACGAGGCCGCCGAGATTGGGCACGTGGTCGGGGTCCGTGCCCAGGGCGCGCAGGCAGGCAACCACGTAATCCTGCGGGGCGCGGAGTTTTGTGCTGGGGACCCAGGCGCCTGGCAACTCGATCAGGGCGAGGGAGGCGGCGTGCAGGTCGCCCCGCGTGTCGCGCAAGACGGTTTCGATGCGATGAACATCGTTGGGGGGCGGATCGTCGGCGACGAAGTGACGGACGAGTTTTTCCGAAAGATGGCGGTACGTGGCGGGGTGGGTGCCGAGCCAGGTGAGAATTTCCACGCCGCCGGCCTCGCCCGCGGGCCATGTGCGGCCCAGCACCTCGAATTCGCCTGGCTCGTGCATGAAGGGGCGGAATTTGAAGCCTTTGGGCTCCTGGTTCTGCTCGATCGACCAGCCGGTGAGGATTTTGGCGAAGTTCGTGACGTCGGTCTGCGTGTAGCCGCTGGCGGGGCTGACGGTGTGCAGTTCGAGACATTCGCGGGCGAGGTTTTCATTGAGGCCCTTGTGCTGCTTTTCACCCACCCGGCTGTCTGGCCCCGCGGACTGTGCCTGGTCGAGATAGGCGAGCATGGCCGGGTGGCGCATGACGGCGAGCAGCATGTCTGCGAAGCGGGCGGTGACGTTGGGGCGGATGGCCTCGCGCACATAGGCGCCGGCGCAGGCGGTGGGGACGAGGCCGCGGGCGGAGATGGTAAAATGGTTGGTCCAGAACCAGACGAGGCGCTCGCGGAAGGGCATGTCTGTCGTCAGCGCGTTGGCGAGGAGGGCGTGGATATCCTGCTTGAGCGCTTGGGCCACGAGGTGGAGGGGGGCGGCCATGTCGGGGGCGGGCTGGGAGGATGGCGGGAGTTCCGCCATGGCCTTGCGGGCTTTGAGGGTGCGGATCTGGTCCTGCACGATGCCGAGCGCGTCCTCGGTGTCGGGGAAGGACTGGGTTGCGAGGGGATCGGGGGCATCGAGCTGGGCGCGGAGCCAGTTTTGGGGGTCGGCGGGGAGCGGTTCGCCCTGGCGGCGGCCTAGGCCGAAGCGGTTCATGGCGATGAAGGGGGTGGCGTCCATGGGTGACGTATAGCACCAGGGTATGTTGCCCAAGGTGACGAAGTGTAGGGGTTTGCTTACACGCGGCGAAAGGATTGGGGCGGCTAGTCCCTCACCCTCCCATCGCCTGCGGCGATGGGCCCCTCCCTCTCCCGCTTCGCGGGCGAGGGGTTTTGTAGAAAGCTTGCAAAAAGGGGCGCGGTGCAGCATGTGCTGGGCATCATCACCCGGCACATGGGCGGGCGCAGGGGCAAGGGGCCCCGGAAGCGCCCCTTATGGCATGGAGGCTTCACGTGTCCGCGACCGACCTCTCCAAGTTACGCAATATCGGCATCACCGCGCATATCGACGCGGGCAAGACGACGACGACCGAGCGTATCTTGTATTATACAGGCGTGTCGCACCGCATCGGCGAGGTGCATGACGGCAATACCACGACCGACTACATGGAGCAGGAGCGCGAGCGTGGCATCACGATCACCTCCGCGGCCGTGACGTGCGAGTGGAAGGGCCACCGGATCAATATCATCGATACGCCTGGCCATATCGATTTCAACATCGAAGTGAACCGCAGCCTGCGCGTGCTGGATGGCGCGATCTTTATCATTGAAGGTGTCGCCGGCGTGCAGCCGCAGTCGGAGACGAATTGGCGTCTGGCGGACCGGTATAACGTGCCGCGCATCATCTTTATCAACAAGCTGGACCGGACGGGCGCCGATTTCTTTCGCGCGTTCGATACGCTGAAGGAAAAGCTCGATATCGTGGCGCTGCCTTTGCAGTTGCCGATCGGCATCGAGGACACGTTTATCGGCGTGGTCGATCTGGTGGAGATGAAAGCGATCATTTGGGAAGGCGGCGAGTTGGGCGCCAAGTTCCACGATGAGGAGATACCGGAGAATTTGAAGGAGCAGGCGGCGGAATACCGTCAGTTGCTCCTGGATACGGCTGTCTCTGTCGATACCGATGCGATGGAAGAGTATTTCGAGAAGGGCGACGTGGATGTTGCGACGTTAAAACGCTGCATCAAGAAGGGCGCGATTTCCGGCGAGTTCAGGCCGGTGCTGTGCGGCACGGCGTTCAAGAACAAGGGCGTGCAGCCGCTGCTGGATGCGGTGCTGGATTACCTGCCTTCGCCGATCGACGTGCCCGGCATCAAGGTGGCGGCCGAGGAAGGCGTGGAGGAGCGCATCGACGATGACCGGCGCGTGATCCCGGCCAATCCGAATGCGCCGTTCGCCGGCCTCGCCTTCAAGATCATCAACGACAAATATGGCACGCTGACCTTTGTGCGCGTGTATGCCGGCACGCTGAAGCAGGGCGACATGGTGCAGAACACCACGAAGGATCATCGCGAGCGGATCGGCCGCATGTTCCAGATGCATGCCGACAAGCGCGCGGAAATCAAGGAAGTTGTCGCCGGCGACATCGCGGCCTTTGTCGGGCTGAAGGATACGGGCACGGGCGATACGCTGGCGAGCAGCGAGGATCCGGTGATTCTGGAGCGCATGGCGTTTCCGGTGCCGGTGATCGATATTTCGGTCGAGCCGAAGACGAAGGACGGCGTGGAGAAGATGACGCTGGGGCTGCAAAAACTCGCTTCGGAAGATCCGAGCTTGCGGCTGAAGACGGATCAGGAGACCGGGCAGACGATTCTCTCCGGCATGGGCGAGCTGCATCTGGAGATTATCATCGACCGGCTGCGGCGCGAGTATGGCGTGGACGCGAATGTGGGCGCGCCGCAGGTGGCGTATCGCGAGACGATCACCAAACAGCATACCGAGACGTATACGCACAAGAAGCAGTCGGGCGGGTCGGGCCAATACGCCGAGGTCAAAATCGTGTTCGAGCCGCTGGAGCGCAATGCGGGCATCGAGTTCGAGAACAAGGTGGTGGGTGGCTCGGTGCCGAAAGAGTATATTCCGGCGGTGGAAAAGGGCATTCGCGTGCAGGCCGATACGGGCGTGCTGGCCGGGTTCCCGACGGTGGATTTCCGCTACTCGCTGATCGACGGCAAGTATCACGACGTGGATTCGTCGGCGCTGGCGTTCGAGATCGCGGCGAAGGCGTGTTTCCGCGAGGGGATGAAGAAGGCCGGCCCGGTAATTCTGGAGCCCATCATGGATGTGGAGTGCACGACTCCGCAGGACCATGTGGGCGACGTTGTGGGCGATCTTAACCGGCGCCGCGGCATGATCCAGAACCAGGAGAGTTCGGGCAGCACGGTGATCGTTCGTGCACATGTGCCGCTGAAGGAGATGTTCGGGTATATCTCGCATTTGCGGTCGATGACGAAGGGGCGGGCATCGTTTACGATGCAGTTCCATCATTATGATCCGGTGCCGCGCAATGTGGCGGACGAGATCATGGCGAAGAGCGCTTAAAGAGGGCCATCCAAGGTGCTCCCCCGCATCGCCCAAGCGCGATGCGGGCTACGCGGCTTGGAGCACCTTTTCAGGTGGGAGCGCGCTTTTTTGCACGCTCGGGCGGGTGGACATCAGCGCCAGCCACTCCAGCAATGTGGGGAAATCCTGGAGCAGTGCTTGGCCTTCAGGCGCCTTGTTGATCAAATCCATATGGGGCAGCACGGCGATGTCGGCGAGGGTGAGCGTATCGCCGGTGAGAAACGGGCCGGTGGCGTGCAATGTGCTGAGCGCGCCCATGACGGTGCGGGCTGGGCCGATGGCAGCCCTTACGGCGTCTTCGTTGACGGGGGCGCCGATGCGGGGGGCGATGATGCGGTTGAAGGGGATGGGGGCGCAGTCGCGGAACAGGTAGCTGTCGACGATGCACATGATCTGATCCATGCGGGCGGCGCGGTGGATGTCGGTAGGGATCAAGACGGGCTCGGGCGATTTGCGCTCGAGGTAGCGCAGCACGGCGTTGGTTTCGTAAAGGGCGAAGCCATCGTCTTCCACCGCGGGGATCTTGCCGAAAGGCTGGCGGGAGAGATAGGGCTGCTGCTTGTGCTCTCCGACCTGGAAGGGCGACCAGGCCCAGGGGATGTGTTTTTCCTCGAGCGCGATACGGATCGTGCGGACGAAGGGGCTGCCGAAAATGCCGTAAATGGTAAACATGGTTCATCCTCCTTGCCGCGACCGGAGATCGTTGCGTCTACGCGGCTTAGGAGTGCTGAAAGTACGATGGTCGCCGCGGTGGCGTAGTATGCGATCGAACAGCCGGGGAGGCCAGGAAGAAAAATAGTTCTTTTCTGAAGAAAAGAACCAAAAGACTTTTATTCCTGCGCCCGCTGCACGATCCGGGCCATGGCCCACCTATGGGAAGCTGCGGGACAATAAAAGTCTTTTGCTTCTTTTCTTCAGAAAAGAAGGCCTTCCGTTGCTTCGTTCAGTCGCGGCCGTTGGCGGCGATCTGGGTGTAGACGCGCTCGGCGAATTCATCCAGCGCTTCGGATTTTTGCGCCTGCGTGGTGAGCGTGGTGTTGGCGGCGACGATCGGGCAGTAGGCCAGGGTGAGGCTGTTGATGATGTCGGCCTGGGTGGCCTTGGGGGCGGCGGCGCGGACCTTGCCGATCAGCGCGGTCGCGTTCTGCAGAACATTTTCCTCGGTGGTGGATTTCAGCAGATTTTGGACTGCGGGCGTCGCGATCACGCCGGCGGTTTGGCGGTCGGCGATTTTCGGGCAGCCGACAGGGTCGTTGAAGGCGAGAACCGTGCGGGTTTCCGGACGCAGCGTGCCGACCATGCCGGGGCCGGCATTGGCCGGCGCCGAATTGCCCCAGGCGGTGCGGATGTAGTTGGTGGCGTCGGCGACCTCCTGGTCGGTCATGCGGGCGCCCACCGCCGGCATGGCGGAGTAGGTGGTCTGCGCGTTGATGCCGCCGATGATGACGCGGATGACGTCTTGCGGGCCTTGGGCGTTCACCGTGCCGTTGCCGGCGAGGCTTGGCACCGCGTCGCCGAGGCCCTTGCCGTTTACGCCGTGGCAGGAGGCACAGTAATTCAGGTAGGCGGTGGCATCGACCCGCTGGACCAGGGGGTTGGCGGGAGGCTTGGCGGGTTTGTAGCCGGTCTTGGGCGGGGTGGATTTCAGGTAGAGGACGATGTCGTGCAGATCGTCGTCGGTGAGTTTGGCGAGCGATTCGTGCATGGTTTGCGCCATGGGACCGATGACCACGCCCATGCCGGGGGCGGAGCCGGTTTTCAGATACTGGAAGAGCTGCGCGTTGCTGTATTTGCCGATTCCCTCGGTTTTGCTGGAGGTGATGTTGGGCGCATACCATTTGTCGATCGGGCCGCCTTGCAGGCTTTCCGCCATGGCGGTGTCGCCGAGCATGTTGTTGCCGTTATGACATTCGCCGCAATGGCCGAGGCCTTGCACGAGATAGGCGCCGCGATTGATCTGCGGCGAGAGCGCGGGGTTGGGCTTGAAGGTGCCGTCCTTGAGGAACACCAGGTCCCAGCCGACGAGGGCGGCGCGGATGTTGAAGGGGAATTCGAGCCGGTTGGGTAGATGCGGGGCATGAATGGGCGCCAGCGAGAAGAGATAGGCTTTGATGGCCATCACGTCGTCGCGGGTGACTTTGGTGTACCAGGGGAAGGGCATGACCGGATACAGGTGCTCGCCATCCATGCCGATGCCTTCGTGGAAGACGCGGTAGAACTGGTCGTCGGTGATCTTGCCGATGCCGGTATCCTTGTCGGGCGTGATGTTGGGGGTGGCGATCTGGCCGAAGGGCGTATCCATGTAGAGGCCGCCGGCGAATTGGGGGCCGTTGGGGGCGGTGTGGCAGGCTGCGCAGTCGCCGGCGGTGGTGAGGTATTTGCCGTGGGCGATCAGGGCCGGATCGGGTTGCGCGGCGCGGGCCTGGGGGGCCAAGGCGGCCGCCGAGAGCGCGGCGGCACCGGCGGCTAACCAAGATTTGAAGCTGAACATAGGCGGGTAGGCTCCCCTTCGCACGACTTTATGATCGGGGGAGAAACCCCTTGGGCAGGCTTCGGGTTTCGTAACGGCGGGCGCATTTTTTTCCGGGGGCAGTTTCAGTGAGCAGAGCGAGCAGCCAAGGCGAGACACCACAGCACGTGGATTTGCCCGACGAGCCCTGGGTCAGGGCCGCTTCCAACGGTTTCCTGTGGGTGGAACATGCGGCCTATGTGGCTTTGGGGACGCTGATTGCGCTTTCGGCGCTGCTGGCGCTGGTTTCCTCCGCCATGGCCTTGTGGCAGGCGGTGTCGGCCTGGTCGGCGGAGCATGGGATATTGCGGATCATCGACCGGCTGCTGTTCGCGCTGATGCTGGTGGAGATCCTGCACACGGTGCGTGCCTCGATGCGCAGCGGCGGGCTGACCTGCGAACCGTTTCTGGTGGTGGGGCTGATCGCGAGCATCCGGCGGGTGCTGGTGATCACGCTGCAATCCTCGGAAAGCACGACGCAGACCGGGCAGAGCGGCATTTCGGAGGCGGCGCAAAAATTGTTTCAGGATTCGATGATGGAGCTTGGGGTGCTGGCGGTGCTGATCATCGTGATGGTGGTGGCCATTTATATTTTGCACAAGGCGCGCGCCAGGCCAGTGGACTGAGGGGCGCGTCTCTGCGCTAGAGTGCAACGATCCGGCGCGTGGGGAGGCGGACGATGGCTTTCATTTTGAATGTGATCTGGGTGGTGTTGGGCGGGTTCGCGATGGCGATCGCCTGGTTTTTGGTGGGGGTGATCGCGGCCATCTCGATCGTCGGGCTGCCCTGGGCGCGGGCGTGCTTCAATATCGCGAATTTTTCGCTGTGGCCGTTTGGGCGCGAGGCGGTGAATCGTGCGGCGCTGACGGGGCGGGAGGATATCGGGACCGGGCCGCTGGGATTGATCGGCAATGTGATCTGGCTGGTGTTTTTCGGCATTTGGCTGGCGATCGGCCATGTGGGGGCGGCGATTGCGTGCGCGATCACGATTATCGGGATTCCGTTCGCGATTCAGCATCTGAAGCTGGCGGGGATCAGTTTGATGCCGATCGGGATGACGGTGGTGGATAAGGATGTGCTTTGGCGGCGGGGATTTTAGAACGAAAGGAATAAGCAGAGGTTCTTGATATCTGTGTTTGTCTTCTTCTGATCTGTGTTGCAGGTTGATCGTTGCGTTGGTGGACTGGCGTCCGATAAGCGCTAAAATGATACCAAGCTGCTCAGTTTTTGACTGTTGCCCCAGAGCCCTCACCCTTCCTCTCCCGCTTCGCGGTAGAGGGGTTTTTGCATCGGTCAAACTCAAATCGGGTTGGTATGATACCGGGTTAGACGAATTTTGACTCTTGCCCGGCCGAGACCCCCCACCCCGACCCTCCCCACAAGGGGGAGGGAGAAGAAGAGCGTCGGTCAAACTCAAATCGGGTTGG
>Ga0116231_10012947_pt1 | contig 11978 bp, 10 predicted proteins | sample S1TSphgellanicum_2_FD_89695 | JGI IMG/M metagenome (GOLD analysis project Ga0116231, IMG submission 89695) | Host-associated microbial communities from peat moss isolated from Minnesota, USA - S1T2_Fd - Sphagnum magellanicum MG | ecosystem: Host-associated > Plants > Peat moss > Unclassified...
GCACATCAGGGATATGGAATTCGCGCGGGGCGTCGACACTGTCGCTCACGGCTCGCTCTATCCTGAGGAAGTGGCCGACATAGCGCGATGTTCGGGCGATGTAACGGCCTCCATGGCATGACCAACGCTAAGATAGCGGACGAACAATCCCGGATCGGCGGCAAGCGCCGCGCCCCCGACATCGGCCGCGATCCGGCCGTTCTCCATGAACAGGAAGCGCGAGGCGACGCGCCCGGCCAACGCCATGGTCTGCTCCACCACCAGCAAGGCCACGCCGGTGGCGGCGATCTCGGTCAGCGCCGCGGCGATGGTGTCGACGATCAACGGCGCCAGCCCGGCGGTCGGCTCATCCAAAAGCAGCACGCGCGGGTTGCCGGACAGAGCGCGGCCGATCGCCACCATCTGCTGCTGTCCGCCGCTGAGATGGCCGGCACGTTCGTCCAGCAGTCCGTGCAGCGCGGGAAACAAGCTCAGAATGCGGGGCAGCGGCCAGGCCGTGCCCGGCCTGTGCGATACCGTCAGGTTCTCCCCCACCGTCAACCGCGAGAAAATGCCTCGGTTCTCGGGCACGTAGCCAAGCCCGGCCCGAACCGCGTGATGCGGCTTGCCGCGCGCGCCCGTGCCGCCCAGCAGCGTCATGCGGCCCGCGCTGGGCCGGATGACGCCGGCAATGCAGTCGAGCGTCGTCGTCTTGCCCATGCCGTTGCGTCCGAACAGCGCCACTGCCTCGCCGTCCTCCACGCGCAGATCGACCCCGCGCAGGATCTCGACACCGCCGCGGGCGGCCCGCACGGCTTCGAGGCTAATGACGGGCAAACGAAACCCCCAGATAGGCCTCCCGCACCGCGGGCTCCGCGACAATCGCGTCGGGTGAGCCGCTGGCAATGACCTGGCCGTGATCCAGAACCGTGATCGTGTCCGCGATGCCGAGCAGAAACGTCATGTTGTGTTCCACCAGGCACACTGCCAGGCGAGGTTGCAGCCAGCGCAGCGCGGCGTCGAGTTGCCTCATCTCGACCATGGTCAGGCCGGCGGCTGGCTCGTCCAGGAGTAGCACGCGTGGCTTGTAGGCTGCGACATGGCAGATTTCGGCCAGCCGTCGCAATCCGTGGCTGAACGTCGCCACCGCCCGGTCGAGCAACGGGTCGAGCCCGAGATGAGCGGCGGCCTCGAAACCCCATCCGCCATCCCTGGCGCCCAGCAGGATATGTTGGCGCAGCGTCAGGCTGTCGAACACATGCGGTGTCTGGAAGGTGCGGCCGAGCCCGTCGCGGGCCCGTCGCCGCGGGGTGGCCCGGCCGAGAGGGGCGCCGGCCAGGGTGATCTCGCCCTCGTCCGGGACGACCGTGCCTGCCAGCACGCCGATCAGCGTCGATTTCCCCGCGCCGTTGGGGCCGATCAGCCCATGAATACTGCCGTGCTCGAGTCGCAGCGAGACGGCCTGGAGGGCCTTTTTGCCGCCGAAATTCTTGCTGAGGCCACCGGCGTTCAGAACCGGTTGGCGGATCGGGGCCGCCGGCTCCGGCGTTGCTTCAGGCATCGCGGCGTGCCCGCATGCCGCCCGGCGCGAGCAGCACGACGACGATGAAGGCCATCCCCATGGCGAGGCGGTAGTTCGGCAGCACCTGGCTGAGCGCCTGTTCGAACAGCGTGTAGCCGACCGCGCCCAGTAGGGGCCCGGCCACGGTTCCGACCCCGCCCAGCACGGCCATGACGAGCACGGTGCCCGAGGCCGACCAGTCGAGTGAGGACGGCGCCACCGAGCCGACGATGAAGGCCGATACGCCGCCCGCCAGGCCCGCCAGCAGACCCGAGGCCGTGAGCGTGACGATCCGCACCGCATGAACATTGATGCCGCTGGAGGCCGCGCGCACCGGGTTGTCCCGAACCGCGTGCAGCAGCAATCCGGGCCGATGACGCAACACCATGGTTATCGCCACATAGGTAGCCGCGGCGAGGATCGCGGCGACCGCGTAGAGGGCGCGGTCATCGAGGTTCTGGCCAAACAGGCGTGGGAAGGGCAGGCCGACCAGGCCGTCACTGCCGCCGGTCACCTCGGCCCAGCCATTGGCCACCTGGGTCACCATGCCGCCGAACGCTAGGGAGGCGATGGCGAACGCGACCCCGGAGAGCCGTCCAAGCACGATCCCCAGCAGCATCCCCATGCCCATGCCGAACAGCCCGGCGGCGCCGATCGCGGCGAGAAGGCTGTCCGACAGGTTCAGCGCGACCCATGCCGCCGCATAGGCGCCGCCGCCGAACAGCGCGGCATGCCCGAACGAGGTCTGCCCGAGTTGCCCCATCACCAGGCCGAAACTCATTGCCCAGGCCCCATAGCAAAGAACCAGCGCGAGCAGATGAATGGTGAACGGCGGCGCCATCAGCGGGGCGACCACACCGGCCGCGGCGATCATCGCCCCGAGAAACCAACTCAGCCGGCCTGACATCGGGCTGTTGCTGCGCGGGCCGAGGAGTGTCGTCATTCGCTTCGGCTTATGATCAGCCCGAAGGGACGGATCAACAGCATGCCGATGACGGCGGCGAACAGCAGCAGATAGGCGGCGGACGAGGCATACGTCGCCCCGAGCGTGAGAATGACGCCGACCAGCAACGACGCGATGGCCGCGCCCGCCAGACTGCCCAGGCCGCCGACGATCACGATGATGAACACGAGCACCGTCACCGTCAGGTCCATGCCGTTGCTGGCGCCGATCATAGGAAGCTCCAGGACGCCCGCGAAAGCCGCGAAGGCTGATCCGACCGCCAACACGGCGGTGAACGCGCGGTCCACGTCAATGCCCGCGATTTCCGCCATAGCCGGGTTCTCGGCCGCGGCACGCAGGTACAGGCCGATCCTGGTGCGGTGCAGGGCCGCGACGAGCAAGCCGGTCACCGCGAGCGAGCAGACGGCGAGGACGATCGAATAGACGGAGACCTGGCCGCCAAACACATGCACACCGCCGGCGAGCGCGTCAGGCACCGGCACCACATAGCTGCGGGCGCCCCAGATTCCGGTGATCAACGCGTCGATCACGATGCCCAGTCCGAAGGTGAACAGAAGCACCGCCATGTCGCCGTGGCGCCGCAACCGGCGGATGATCAAAACGTCCAGCCCCACCGCCATCGCCGCGACCAGCGCCGGCGCCACCAGGCACGCCGCTAGCAATCCCGCCACGGCATGAATGCTGGCGCCGAGGAATGCGCCCAGCGCGTACAGCGTTCCATGGGCAAAGTTGACCACCCGGCCGACGCCGAAGATCAGTGTCAATCCGGTCGCCACCAGCATCAGCGTGCAGCCGTATAGCAGCCCGCTGACGATCGCGAGCGCCGCTTCCTGCATCAGCGCGGCACGCAGCCGGTCTGTTCCAGCGGCGGCATCACGTCTTCGGGCGCGTATTTCCAGGCGGACACAAAAGCGAAGGCCGAACCGGCGACCGGCGCGGGCAGTTTCGCGATACGTGCCGACCAGAGCGGCGCCAGCGCCTGCTGATCGCCTGTGCGAAAGCGCACCTCTCCGACGATGGTGCTGAAAGCGCCGGACTCCAACGCATCGCGCACCGACTGGGGGCTCGTGTCCTTCGCCGCCGCGAGCGCCTGCAACATGATGGAAGCCGCGACGTAGGATTGCAGCACTCCCTCGCTCGGCGCGCGACCGAACCTGGCGCGGTATGCCTCGGCGACCGGGATGGAAGCCGGCTCCGTCATCATCACCGCGCTTGCCGGCTCCACCGCGCCCACGGCAGCCTCGCCGAGCTGGTCGATGATTTCCTGTGGCAGGCCGGTCGGCGCCATGACCGTAACGTGATGAAGCAATTGCATCGCATTGGCCGCGATCATCAATTGCACGTAAGGAGAGCCGAGGGCCACCGGCAACCAAAGCCCCGTGGCGCCCGACTGGCTGACCTTGTTAAGATACGGTGTCCAGTCCGAGGTATCGATCGGGGCATAGCTTTCACCCACGATCTTGATCCCGGGGATCTCCTTGAAGGCACGGCCGGACGAGCGGCCGTACAGATAGTCGCTTCCCAGAACATAGAAGCCGCCGGCCGATATGCCTGGTTGGCCGCCAACGAAGCGTTCCACCGCATGGGCAATGGTGGTGGCCGTGGGTACGGTGCGGAATGTCCAGGCGTTGCAGTTCTTGCCCGTGATCTCATCGGCTATGGCGCTGCTCAGCACGTCGGGCACGGACAAACGCCCGGCCCGGGCGGCGGCGGAGAGGGCCGCGCTCTCGCTGCTGAGCGAGGAGCATAGCAGGCCGGACACGCCGTCCGACATCAGGCTGGCCGCTTGTTGTTGCGCGACCGAAGGATCGCTCTTGCTGTCGCGCACCAGCAGTTCCACTGGTCGCCCGCCGATCTCGGACGCGGCGGCGATGGCCAGTTCCGCCCCTTCACGCAAACGGGTGCCAATATCGGCGCCGGCGCCTGACAGAGCGGCCACGCAGCCGAGCTTGATCGGCTCGGCGGCGCGGGCGGTCGCCACGCCAAGCAATGCGGTCAGGGCTGTGATCAACTGGAGCAACTGACGCATTGGCATCCCCGATGGTTGAAGCGCAAATCGCGTGGTGGCGTGGCTTAAAGAATATATTGTCGCCAGCTTCGTATACAGTAAACGAATGCCAGGGGTTGATTCCGTGTGCGGTCAATCGGAGAGTGCCGGTCCGACCGAGCGCCCTTGCCCGACGGCCGGACGAGATAACTCGTATCAGATGGCGACCTTGTAAGTGAGTTCGATCTCGTCGCCGTTCTCGCCCATCAATCCCCAGGCGTGGCGTGGCTGCTCAGAGACGATGACATCGATGTCGCGCGGTTCGATCCCGGTCGCGGCGGGAACGCGAGAGTAAATCTCGCGCACCAGTCGCTTCAGCACTTCCTTTGACCTCCCCTGGAAGGTCTCGATTTCGATGATGATGTATCGCTCCGACCGTTCGTGGGCCGGGTATATGAAATCGGCGCGGTCCATTGGGAAAAAGCGTTGCAGGCGCCGCTCGCGCGGAAACGCCAGACCAACGGCGATTGACTCATTGATCGCGTCCGACAGGGCGTCGCGGATCGGCACCAGATTTTCGCGGATACCGTAGATCTTGGCTTGCGGCATGCGGTTCACCCTCGGCTTGACGGATATTATATACAGAGTCCAAATTGGAGGGTCAACAACGTCCGGCACGACTGGTCTGGACGCCATCGCGGGAGTGCGGATGACGGACGTCGATGCGCTGAAACGCTCCATCAAGATCTGCATGTTCGATCAGTACGGCACCGTCGTCGATATGCAGGGCGGCCTGACAGCTGTCGCCGCCCCGTTCCTCAAGGGCAAGGGCTCTACCATCAACCCGAACAGCTTCGTCACGTGGTGGCGGCGGACCCACTTCGAGAATTCCATGATCGACGCGCTTCTGCACAAGGAGCACACGACCTATCGCGAGATTGGGCACCGGGCCGTCGCCTTCGTCATGCACCGTGCCGGAATCGCCTACACACATGAGGAGGTGCGCGCCCTGGTCAGTGAAATCGAGAAGCTGCGCCCGTTCCCGGAAGTGCCCGAGGCGCTGGCCCGGTTGCAAACCCGCTACAGGCTCGTCGTGCTCTCCAACGGAGATCCGGACATGCTCGAGACGGCGAAGGCCTATCATCAGGTCCCACTAGATCAGGTCATCTCGGTCGCGGAGGCCGGCAGCTTCAAGCCGCATGTCGCCACCTACACGAAGGCCGCCGTCTTGGCCGGGGTGGCCATGAACGAGGTGCTGTTCGTGGCCAATCACGCCTTCGACTGCATCGGCGCCAAGTCCGCCGGGATGCGCACCGCCTTTATCGATCGCCGCGGCCGGCCCTTCGGAGAGACGCCGCATCAGCCGGACATCCTGGTTCCCTCCATGAAGGATCTGGCGGATGCCTTGGTCTGACACGGTGGCGCTGGCCGGGGGGCGCGTTCCCCGGGCGAGGCCATGACGGCTCCGGTCCGGCGTACCGATGCGGCCACCAGCGCCGTGATCCGTGAGCAGTTCAGTTCAGTCGTGCGCGAGATGCGGCGTTCGATGGTTCAGTCTTCCTACAGTTCGATCATTTACGAGGGATACGATTTCTCCTGCGTGCTGATCGACGGCAAGGGCCGTCTGATCGCGGAGTCCGGCGAGGATCATCCGTTCCACATCATCCCGGTCGCGGGGGCAATCGACGGCGCGCTGGTGGTTCATGGCGCCATCGGCGCGGACGATCTGTTGCTGCACAACGACCCGTATACCGGCGGTACCCATCTGAACGACGTCGCGGCGATCTGGCCGGTGCATGCGGAGGGGGGGCCGATCTTCCATGTCGTGATCCGTTCCCACTGGGGGGATGTGGGGGGGATGACGCCGGGCTCGTTGAACGGCGCGGCGACGGACATTCTGCAGGAGGGCCTGCGGATGAACTACCTGAAGCTCGACAAGTCCGGCGATTCAGAACTTCTGCGCATGATCCTGGACAATGTTCGCGCGACGGCCGAGGCCCGGGCGGATTTTCATGCGGTTCTCGGAATCTGCCGGGTCGCGGAGCGGCGGCTGCGCGACCTGGTGGCGCGGCATGGCCTGCCAACGATTCAAGCGGCCACCGAGGATATTCTGGACGCGTCCGAACGGCGGATGCGCGCGGCCATCGCCGCTTTGCCCAATGGCGAATACCGCCATGTCGGTTATCTCGATGGCAATGCGGCCACGCCGCACCCGCTGGAGGTCCATGTTCGGTTGGTGATCCGCGACGGCCATATCGAGGCTGATTTCACCGGCAGTTCCTTACAGGTCGCGGCCCCCCTCAATGCCGGCCCAGCCATCGCGCCCACATCCGTGATGACCGTGATCAAGTCGTTTCTGGATCCAAGCGGCTCCATCACCTCCGGCACGCTGCGCGCCGTCACGGTGACCACCGTGCCTGGCACCATCGTCCATGCCCGTGGCCCCGCCCCGTGCGGCGGCCTCAACGAAGTACGTTTCGGCTGCGATGCGGCGCTGATGGGCGCGCTGGGCCAGGCGATCCCGGATCGGATGACCGGTGACGTGCGCGGCACCTCCAATCACACCTATATCGGCGACCGCGCCTTTATTTTTTACGAATACCCCTCAGGCGGCACCGGCGCCTGGGCCACGGGCGACGGCAACACCGCCGTGCGGGCTTTCAACGAAGGCGAAAACGTCTCGGTGCAGTCGACCGAGATGGTGGAGCGGACGTTTCCGCTGCGTATCCTGAGGCAGGAGGTTCGCCCAGACAGCGGCGGCCCCGGACGTCAGCGCGGCGGCTGCGGATTGATGCGGGAGGTGGAGGTGCTGGCCGGCGACGCCCGCCTCTCCGTGCTGTCGGACCGCAACATCATCCCGCCCGCCGGCGTCAACGGCGGCGCGTCGGGGGCGCCTAACAGGTTCGCCGTGCGTCGCGATGGCACCGTGCTGGAGCCGAGCGCTTTTCCCGGCAAAGTTGCCAATTTTCCGCTTCGCCGGGGTGACGTGGTGCTGATGCACTCTTCCGGTGGCGGGGGATTTGGGGCGCCGGCGGCGCGGAACCCGGCGGCGCTCGCCGACGATCTCGCCGATGGTTACGTCACGGCGGAGGGCCGCGCGTCCTACGACGACGTGGCGCCCACGGTGCGCTTGCGGCTCGCACCCGGCCTGGATGACAGGCACTGCCAGCTGTCGCCCGCGCTCGCGGCCCGGCTGTCGGCCGCCCTTGGGGACCTTGTGGAGCTTACCGCCCCATCCGGTCCGGCGCGGCGTCTTTGGGTGGAAACGATCGATGCGTCGCTACAGGATGACGAGGCACGAGCGGCTTTCGCGGGCGTGTTCCATATCCGCCGGTTGGGAGCCGGCCGTCCATGAGCGTTTTCGTCGGTATTGACGTTGGCGGCACCTTCACGGACCTGATCGTCCACAATTCAACCACCGGCGACACCAGGGTGGTGAAGGAACCATCGAACCGGGGCGCGCCCGACACTGCGGTGCTTGCTGCCCTGCGGCGTGCGGACATCGATCCCGATGAACTGCGTCTGGTCGTGCATGGCACCACGGTCGCAACCAACGCCCTACTGGAACGGCGTGGCGCCCATGCGGGTTTCATCACCACGGCGGGCTTTCGCGACGTGCTGGAACTGGGCCGCACGACGCGCCTCGTCCCCAACAGCCTATATGATCCGTATTTCCGCCGTCCCGCGCCGCTGATCCGCCGCCGTGACCGTATCGCGGTGGCCGAACGCATGGAGGCCGACGGTCAGTCAAGTCTGAGCCTGGACGAAGCGGCAGTGGAGGCGGCCGCGCGCCACTTGCGGGAGCAGGGCGTCGAGTCCGTCGCGATCGGCTTCGTCAACAGCTATCGCAACGCCGCGCATGAGCGACAGGCGGCCATGATCCTGACGCGCTATTTCGAACACGTCACCGTTTCGACAGCTGTGCTCAACGAAATCCGGGAGTTCGAACGTTTCTCGGTCGCCGCGATCAACGCCTACGTCATGCCGTTGATGGCGAGTTACGTGAGTCGGTTGACCCGGGTGGTCCACGATGCCTATCCGCGAGCCGGTTTCTGCACCGTCGCTTCCCATGGCGGCCTTTTGTCAACCACCATGGCGGTCGCGCAGCCGGTGCGCACCGTGCTTTCCGGCCCGGCTGCCGGCGTGGCGGCGGCGGTGCATCTGGCGCGGGCCGTGCGGGCGCCAAATCTAATCACCTATGACATGGGCGGCACCTCGACCGATGTGGCGCTGATCGCCGATGCCGAGTTCCCGCTCAAGCGCGAGACGCTGCTGGAAGGGTTGGTGATCCGCCTGCCGCAGCTCGATATCCATACGGTGGGCGCCGGTGGCGGCTCGATCGCCGCGCTGGACGCCGGTGGCAGCCTGCAACTCGGGCCGGAAAGCGCCGGCGCCGTGCCGGGCCCGGCTTCCTATGGCAAGGGCGGAACCCGCCCGACGATCACCGATGCCAATGTCGTGCTGGGCCGGTTGGGCCCAGCTCAGGAGCTGGGCCGGTCGTTGCGTATCGACAAGGCCGCCGCTCGAACCGCTCTGGCCGGACTGGCGGCCGGACTGGGGCAGGACGTGGAGGGCGCGGCGGCCGCCATCCTGCGCCTGGGCGTCGCTAAAATGGCCGCCGCCGTGCATGAGATATCGATCGCCCGAGGATTCGATCCGCGAGAGTTCGCTCTCCTGTCCTATGGGGGCGCAGGGCCGTTGCACGCGGCGCTAGTGGCCGAGGAGATCGGCATTCCGCGGGTCATCGTGCCGCCGTCTCCGGGGGCCTTCTCCGCGTTTGGGGCGCTGTGCTCGGCGCTGTCGAAAGACCGGTCGCGCACCGTGCTCGAACCATTGACCAAGGACAGCTTTGCTTCGGCCGAGGCCGCGTTCGCGGCCATGCTGGACGAGGTGCGGGACGAATTCGTGGCCGAGGCGGCGGATGGGGCGGTGATGATGGAGGAGCGTCAGATCGACTTGCGCTACCGAGGCCAGGCGCATGAACTGAGCATCACCGTGCCGGCGGGCGCGTTGTTGGTCGAGATAATCGAGCGCTTCGAGGTTGCCTTCGAGCGTCAGTTCGGCCGCCGCGACAGCGGTCGCGGCGTCGAACTCGTGAATCTTCGCGTCATCGGCCGCATCCCTATCGATACGCCCGCCTGGACCACGCCCGAGAACGGCTCCGGATGCGCGTCGGGAATGCGTCAGCTCCCGGATTTCGCTGCGCCGTGCGCCGTATGGACCCGCGACGACATTCTCCCCGGCATGGTCATCGTCGGTCCCGCCGTGATCGAGGAGATGTCGGCCACCACCTGGTTGCCGCCCGGTTGGACGTTGTCGCTTGGGGCAATCGGGCAGATGGAACTGCTACGAAGCCCTTCCACGTGAACCCCGATCGGTGGAAACCCGGTCCGTCGATGTCATGTTGGCGAGCGACATGAAAACGTTCGCTTGGATCAGGCACCTGCGGCGGTACGGGTCATGGCCGGCATCTGGTCCCCGATTGCAAGGTGTTGCTCCAGGTCGTGCGCCGCCCTGAGAACTAGGTCGTCACGGAAGCGGGGCCCGATGATTTGCAGGCCGACAGGGAGCCCCTCCGGGCTGAATCCAACCGGAAGAGACGCCGCCGGATTGCCGCTCAGATTAAATGGATAGGTGCAGGGCGACCAATCGATCCAGGGCAGGACACCCTCGTTACTCCACCCTTGTGGAATGTCCGCCTCCGCTGCGAAAGGCTTGATGGGCACGGTAGGCATGACAAGCACATCCACCGAATCGAACACGGATTGGAACAACCCCGCGAACCGCCGCCGCTCGAGCGCCGCATGCAGATAGTCGTTGAGGCGGTAACGAAGGCCGAGCCGCACCGAGCGGACAAGTTCCGGGTCCAGCAGCGGCGCATCGGCCTCCAGGGTCGGTCCACTGGTGAAGGCCCGCGAGCAACTCCATAGCACTTCGAAGCAGGCTTTCGGCAGGCTCCCGGGGAGCGGGACATCCCGCGCCTGCCAGCCGAGCGGTGTGAACTGGCGCCGCGCATGGTCGAGAACAGACGCCAAATCAGCATCGATCTCGATATTCCAGGGCCGAAAGGCCACGCCGATCCTCAGCCCCCGCGTGGATAATGAGATGCCATCGAACAGGGAAGCGGGATCAGCGGGCAGTGACCAGGGGTCGCGGGGGTCCGGACCTTTGCCGACATCCAGCATCAGGGCGGTATCCTTGGCGGTTCTGGTCAGGAAACCGTGATGGACGAGCTGGTCGTGGACCGACCCGGGCCAGACCGCGACCCGGCCGAAAGACGGCTTCTGGCCATAGACCCCGCAAAACGAAGCGGGGATGCGGATCGAGCCGCCGCCGTCTCCACCTAGTGCCACGGGCACCATCCGCGCCGCCACCGCAGCCGCCGAGCCGGAACTAGAGCCGCCGCTCGTCAGCGCTGGGTTCCACGGGTTGCGGGTCACGCCGGTCAGCGGCGAGGTGCTGGACGCCTTCCAGCCGAACTCGGGCATGGTGGTCTTGCCCATCATGATCGCGCCGGCATCCAGCACGCGCCGCGACAGTGGCGATGCCTGGGTCGCGACGGTATTGGCATACAGTCTCGACCCCCGCGCGGAGCCAACACCGGGAATGTCGTAGGTGTCTTTGATCGACAATGGCAGGCCGTGCAGCTGCCCCCGGGCGCGGCCGGCCCTCGTCTCGGCGTCGCGTTCGGTGGCGGTGCGGCGCGCGCCTTCGATATTCATGATGACATGGGCGTTGAGCTCCGGTTCCAGCCTCGTCATTACCTCGGCCGCAGCCTCGACGAGGTCTCGCGAGAGGAACGCGCCGTCCCGTAATCCGGCCACCATCTCGGAGGCCGTGAGGCGGACGTAGCGGTCAACGGTCAGGGTTTGCCGGGGCATTGGTCAGTCCGCCTTTTCGACGCCCCAGAAGAACGGGATCGGTCCTTCGATGGCGTTCGACAGCGTCTTACGATAGGCCGTGGGCGTAAAGAATTGCCCGGTCGGGATATATGGCACCCGGCGGAATGCTTCCTGCTGCAGTTCGGCCGCGATGCCGCTTTGCGCGGCCGCGCCCTCGGCCTGGAACCAGGTGTCGCGTAGACGCTCGATGGTGGGAAAATCAGGCCACCCATAAAGCGCGCCGGCCCCGTTGCTGCGGAGCTGAATGTTCGTCGCCGGGCTCGCGGCATCGAGACCGAAGGAATAACTGTGGGTGACGCTCCAGCCACCCTTGTCAAGCGGCGCCCTCGAATTGCGCCGGCTGATCACCGTGCCCCAGTCGAAGGACAGGAGGTCCACTTGAAAGCCCAAGGATTTCAGCAGCTCGGCGGTGAGCATTCCCTGTGCGTGGACGGGCGCGAGGTCCACCGCGTCAAGCACGACGACGCGGCTGCCGAACACGCCCGCTTCTTTCAGCAGGGCGCGCGCCGCCTCGGGATTCGGGCCATCCCGCAGCGGGTTGGGGCCATCCGTCGTCGCCATGGGCGTGCCGCAGGTGAAGTATGA
>Ga0116231_10012948_pt1 | contig 11977 bp, 8 predicted proteins | sample S1TSphgellanicum_2_FD_89695 | JGI IMG/M metagenome (GOLD analysis project Ga0116231, IMG submission 89695) | Host-associated microbial communities from peat moss isolated from Minnesota, USA - S1T2_Fd - Sphagnum magellanicum MG | ecosystem: Host-associated > Plants > Peat moss > Unclassified...
ACTCTATATAAATCAAAGATATGGAGGTCTGGAGGCCCTGCCTCCAGCGGGGTGCAGGGGCAGAGCCCCTGGCCTTTCTTCCAATTTCGAAACAGTTTTACCCGGGGTTTTGCCCCCATTACCGGTCGTCGGTGGGGTCACGACGCAAAATGCGGCGTCAACATCCACGGCAAAGCCAGCGCGCTCGCATCATGATCGTCCCAAATGCCGCCTGCCGGGTCGTGAACGGTCGTAGCCCCGGCAAAGCTGATATCCGTTCCGCCATGCCCATCCGCCTTAAGACCGAAATCCGCTGCGGTGTAGCTGCCCGCGAATGTCAGCGTATCCAGCACGGTGCTGCCATGCTCAAGCGTCAGCGTGCCGCCCGCATAAGTCAGGGTATTGGCATTCACGCTTTGCATGTCGATCACATCGCCGCTGCCGAACGACCCGATCGTGCCGGTGAACGCCTTCGGATCGACCAGAATGAGACTGGCCGGACCGCCGAACGAGATCACGTTGCCGCTCACCGACGACTCCGCCACCAGCGCGGCGCCGGAATCGATGTGCACGGTGCCGGATACAGCACCGGAGAGGCCGGTTGCCAGCGTCAGCGTGCCGTTCTCCGCCACGATCGACCCGTTATTGACGATGGCGGCGCCGCCGATCGTGCCGAATCCCGTCAGGGTGGCGCGGGACTCGATGGTGATGGCGCCCGCGGCCCCTGCGGTGGCGCCCACCGCGATGGCCCCTGCCGCATCGCCGGTGACCGTGCCGCCATTCAGCGAAAGACTCTCTACCTGCACCGAGCCCGCGCCGGTGACGCCCAGCGTGGCGCCCGCGGCAACAGAGATCTGGCCCGCATCGGCCAGCGTTCCCGAGACCAGCAGCGTGCCGCCAACGACCACCGAGCTATTGTGGTAGAGATAATTGGCCCCCGAGAACGTCCAGGCCGCGCCCTTGTCCACGTCCACATGGCCGAAGCCGTTGAACTTAATGCCAAGCCCGCCGGTCAGCGTGCCCGCACTGCTGCCCTTGGCGCTGCTCAATTCCAGCGTGTCGGCAGCCTTGGCCGTGACGCTGCCGTCGATCACCGCGCTCGGATCGAGCGCCAGCGTGCCAGCAACGGACCCGAACACCACCGCTTGCGGGTATTGGAATCCCTCTCCGCCGCCAATGGTGCCCGAGGTGATCAGCGTGCCGCCGTTGATCACCACCCCGTACCCGCCGTAACCAGCCTGGCCGTAATAGGTGCTACCGCCCGCGCCACCGATGATGGTTCCGGTATTTGTCACCGTACCGGAATCGATGGTCACGCCGGTGCCGCCGGCGTTAGCGCCTCCATAGCGCGAACCGCCGCCGACGCCGCCGCTGATCGTGCCCGAATTGCTCAGCACGCCGCCCTTGGTGACAATGACGCCCGCCCCGGCGTAGCCGCCGACATGGTAGGTGGCATAGGTGCCCGAGCCGCCGGTGATTGTGCCGCCATTGACCAAGGTGCTGGCCGAAAGCTCCACGCCCGTGCCACCGTTTCCGGGCAGCGCGTAGATGGATTGCCGGCCTGCGTCGCCGCCCAGGATGGTGCCCATATTGGTCGCCGTGCCGCCGCCAGAAACATCCACGCCCACGCCGCCGGAGCCGCAGCTGAATTTGTAATTGTTGTTGCCGCCGGAGAAATAGGCGCCGGCACCGCCGGCGATGGTCCCGGTGTTGGTCAGTGTGGTGGCGCCCTGCAGCACCATGCCAATGCCGCCCTTGCCGCCACTTGTCACCGGCGAGCTGCCGCCGGCGCCGCCGGTGATCTCGCCGCTATTGGTCACGCTGCCGCCGGCCAGAAGATCAACCGCGATGCCGCCCGCGCCTACCTTTGTGCCGGCATACCCGCCCGTGCCCCCGGTCAGCGTGCCGACATTAACAAGGCTGGCGACCGTCGCCATGTCGATGCCGATTCCGCCGCCGAGTGTCTTGCCTCCGCCAGCGCCGCCGCTGACCTGGCCATCATTCGTTATGCTGCCCGCTTGAACTGCCGTCGGCACGATTATACCGGTCGCGCCAGCCGCGGTGGGCGCCAAAATACCCGTCTGCGCGACCGTCAGTGTGCTGCCATAGCTGCCCTGACCCAGGGTGACGGTCTTAGTGACTTTTCCATTGATCGTACTGGTCGACAATAGCTTTCTCCTTGGCGCACAAATTAAACGAAGACATATGCGATCTTGCCGTGGCGCGCGTGAGGCACCCGAGCCCTATTCGAAGATCGTATTTTCAGTGAATCTGGAAGGAAGACTCTTCTTTTCTGAAGAAAAGAAGCAAAAGACTTTTATATCCTTGGCTGCGTCACGATTGGCGATGTGCCTCGATCTTGCCGCGCGCGCGGGCATAAAAGTCTTTTGGTTCTTTTCTTCAGAAAAGAACGGCTTTCTTTCGAACCACTGACATGGCGAACATACCCTACTTCCCGGTCTTCCCGATCGGCGCCCCCACGCCGGTGCACAGATCGTATCCCACCGACGCCGAGCCACCGGCGGCATTGGAGCATTTGCCCGCTGTGATGTCGGCGAAGGCCTTGGTATTGCCGAGATTGGCGTAGATTTCAGTCAATTCCGTCGTGGTGGAGGCCATGAAGTGGCCTGCATTGTTGACCAGAGCCGCGCTCAGCGGGCTCGCCAGGCTGGTGCCGCCAACCACGGTGAAGCCGAGTGTCTTGGCCATGTACGGGATGCTGTCATAAATGATGGCGCCGCTGGACGGGTTGGCATCGGCGGCGATATCGGGGGTGCCGCGGTGGGTGCCCACGGTGGCGGTCACCTTGCTCTGATAGGTCGGCGTGGCGAGATAGGCGGAGAGGCCGCCGCCGGTCGAGGACCAGGTCGTCTCGCTCTTGAAAGCGCCGCTGCCGTCGCTGCTGGCACGGTTGATGGTGGTGCCGCCGACCGAGATGACATTGGGCAGGGCCGAGGGCGTGCCGACGCCTGGGTTGTCGCCGGCGGAGGCGAATACCACGACTTTGTCGCTGGAGAATAAGTGTTCCAGGGCGGCTTCCTCCGGGTATTCGGGACCGTCCCAGCTGTTGGAGACCTCACCGCCGCCGGCGGCTTCCACCAGCCTAAGCGCGATCTTTTCGGCCTGCAGCAGATCGACTTGGGCAGGAGAGGCGGCTTCGACCAGCACGACCTTGGCGTTCGGCGCGATGGCATGGGCCATATCGACGTCGAGCGATTCTTCCACTTCCCAGCCGCCAGTTGGGTCCTGCGCGGGTTGTTTGCCGGTGGCATAGACCACGGCGAAATTATCGCTGCTCGGCGCGGGCAGGCCATATTGCTTGCTGTAGGTGGCCAAATCGGCGGCGGCGTTCGGATCGTCATACGCATCCACGATGGCGATCATCCTGCTGCCGCCGGTGGCAACGGCCTTGACCTTGGTATTGTCACATTTGTCGGTGACCTTGACCACGCCGTAGACGCAGGCGAGCGAGGCCGGCGTTTCCCACGTGACTTTGGTGGCGTTGGGGCTGATGGCGTGGCCGCCGGGGAAGAACAATTGTACGTTGGTGTGGGCGCGCGTGTCGTGCGGGTCGGTGGATGGGATGCTGGATGACGGCGTGACAATGGTGCCCCTTGGCACGATCTGGATACGAGCGCCGCTGGGCAGGGTGCCAGCCAACGCCGCCGAGCCAAGCAGCGGCAGCGCCGCGAAGGCGGCTGCGGAAGCCAGAAGAACGGAACGCATGGGAAAGGAACGCATAGGAACTCCTGCTTGAGCAGCCCGATCGGCGGGCCGCGAAGGTTGGGTGATGGGCGGGGCAGATCGATTCTGCCTGGGGGCCTGGGGGGAATGTGCCATTCCCCCCAGGCATTCAGACGCAAAAGACCGTCTGTTATTCCTGGCGGGATAGAACCAACGAACGTTTTCTCTTAAGCAAAATGCGGCGCCCACATCGGATGGAGCTCAGGCGCGGCCACATCATGGGTTGGCCACAGGCGGCCAAACGCGGAGGGGGGAGCGGTCGAACCGCTGGCAAAGCGGATATCCGTGCCGCCATGCCCGTCCGACGAAAGACTGAAATCCGCCGCCGTGTAGCTGCCCGAAAACGACAGCCTGTCCAGCACGGTCTTGCCATGCTCGAGCGTCAGCGTGCCGCCCGCATAGGTCAAACTATTGGCGACCAGTTTTCGCATGTCGATCGCATCGCCGGTGCCGAATGACCCGATCGTGCCGGTGAAGGCCTTCGGATCAACCAGAATGAGGCTGGCTGGACCGCCGAACGAAATCACGTTGCCGCTCACCGTCGAGTCCGCAACCAACACGGCGCCGGAGTCGATATGCACTGTGCCCGATGCGGCGCCGGAGAGTCCGGCCGCCAGCGTCAGCGTGCCAGTCTCCGCCACGATCGAGCCGTTATTGACAATGGCGGCCCCGCCGATTTTGCCGAAACCCGTCAGGCTGGCGCCGGCATCGAGGGTGATGGCGCCGATGGCCCCTGCGGTGGCACCCACTGTGATCGACCCCGTGGCATCGCCCGTCAGCGAGCCGCCGTTCAGCGCCACGTTCTGGACCTGCGCCGAGCCGGCGCCGGCGACGGTCAAAATGGCCTTCTGTGCGACATCGATCTGGCCCGAATCGGTCAGCGTTCCGGAGACCAGCAATGTGCCGTCGTCGGCAACCGTGCTGGTGCTGCCCAAGGCGTTGGCCCCGGCGAGCGTCCAGCTCGCGCCCTTATCCACCGCCACAGCGGTAAAGCCGGTAAACTGCGTGCCAAATGCGTCCGTCAGCGTGCCCGCCGTGGCCCCCTTGACGCTGCTCAGCTCCAGCAGGGCGGCCGAGGAGCTGGCCGCCACGACGCCGATAAACACGGCGCCCGGATCAAGCGCCAACGTGCCGCCATTGGCCCCAAACGACACCGCATCCGCGCCGCTTCCGCCGGTGATGCTGCCCGCATTGCGCAGCGCGCCGCCGTCGATCACCGCCCCAATCCCGCCATGGGAGGTACCCTGATAACCGGCCGCGCCAGAGCCGCCTATGATGGCTCCCCATTCGTCACCTTGCCGGACGTAATGGTCACGCCGACCCCGCCACTGGCGGCACTGCCATAATGCGAGCCGCCGCCATTGCCGCCAGTTATCGTGCCCGCATTGGTCAACACGCCGCCGTCGCCGACACTTATGCCGGAGCCGGCAGCCCCCCCGGAACTGTAGGTGCTATAGCCGCCCGAGCCGCCGCCGATTATGCCGTCGTTGACAAAACTGCTGGCCGAAAGCTCCACGCCCGTGCCACCGGCCCCCGCTGACGAGGTCTGGGAGAGAAGGCCTTCGCCGCCAAGGATTGTGCCGGTATTGGTCGCCTTGCCGCCACCCGTCAGATCGACGCCGAGGCCGCCGCTGCCGGCGCCCGCGTAGTTGCCGCCATACCCAACGAAAGAGCCGCCGGTTCCGCCGGCGATTGTCCCGGAATTGGACAGAATGGTGGCACCCTGCAGCGCCGCACCCGTCCCGCCCGCCCCGCCGCTTGTCTCGGACGAGGTGCCGCCAACGCCGCCCGTGATCTGGCCGCTATTGGTCACGTGGCCGCCGGCCTGGAGATTGACCGCGGTGCCGCCCGCGCCCGTCTGATAGCTGTAGGCGCTGCCAGCGCCGCCGGTCAGCGCCCCGGCATTGAACAGGGTGGCAGCACCTGCCATGTCGATCCCGATTCCACCGCCGAGAATGCTGCTGCCACCGCCAGCGCCGCCGCTGACTTGGCCGTCATTGGTAATCTTGCCCTTGACGATCCCGGCCGGCACGACAATGCCGGTCGACCCAAAACTCGACGGCGCTACGGTGCCCGTCTGGGTCACGGTCAGCGGGCTGGCATAGTTGCCCTGCCCCAGGGTGACGGTAGCCGTCACCTTTCCAGTAATACTGCTGCGCGACAATGGATGGTCCTTTGCATGCCCCGGTTTGCCGGCGGCATTCGCACCAGAGGAGCGGGCGGAGGAGCAATTGAAAGATTCGGAAGAAAACGGAAGGTGTTATTAATCAATAATTTACGACTTGATTGATTGACTTAATCCTGTCACTCGAACGACCCCGCAAGCGTGCCCACGGGACCTATCGGTGGCGCGCGGACCATTTCTGTGTGGTATAGGTAGTCGATTGGCATTGGGGGATGGATCACGGCGATGGATGGAGCGGTCCATCTACAGGGTACGTTCGTGTTTGCGCGCTGTCGGCTGGACCCTATCAGCCGCACGCTCACCCGGGACGGCGCGCGCATAACCCTGGAGCCGCGCCTGTTCGACACGCTGCTCTATCTGGTCCAGAATCCTGGCCGGGTACTGGAACGCGACGAGCTTCTGGCCGCCTTGTGGCCAGGCCGCATCGTCGATGAAAGCAATCTGGGCCGGACGATCTCCTCGCTCCGAAAGGTGCTGAAGGAGCATGGCATCGAGGAGACTCTGATCGTCACGGCCCCCGGCCGGGGCTACAGATTTGGCGCCCTCGTCGTTTTCGAGCCTGCAATGGCCCAGACGGATCCGGCCTTGGTCGCAACGACCGCCGCCGCATCTGCCACGCCGCGCCATCGCCGGACCGGCGCCGCTCTGCTCCTATGCGGCCTGGCCGCGGTCAGCCTTCTCGCGGTGTTGTTGCCATGGCGCCATGCCGCCCATCTTGCCGAGGTTCCGCGTTTCACGCCGCCGCCCCGCTCGGTGGCCGTGCTGCCGTTCAGCTCGGTCACCGGGCTTGGTGGGGCGGAGCAGGATTACCTGGCCGAAGGCTTGTCGCGGGAACTGATCAACCAACTCGGCCGGGTGGAGGATATCAGGGTGGCGGCACCCCTGCCATCCTCCGCCTTGCGGGCGAAGCCCATGCCCCTGCGCGACATCGCCCGGCAATTGAATGTCGGCATGGTGCTGGAAGGCAGCCTGCGGCACGAGGGCGGACATCTTCATATCACCGCAGACCTGGTGGATGCTACCAGCGGGTTTCTCGTCTGGACCCGCAGCTACGATCGCGCGCCCACGGATCTTCTGGCTTTGGAAAACCAGATTGCCGAGGAGGTGGTCACCTCCCTGAAGGGAAGCCTGCCCGAGAAGGACCCGGCGAGTCTCGCCCTCGGCGGCACCACAAGGGCCGACGCGTTTGACGCCTATCTCAGTGGCATGATGCTGATGGGCCCCACCAATGGCGAGGCCAATCAGGCTGCGACGGACGCCTTTACCAGGGCGATTGCGCTCGATCCCGGTTATTCCGAGGCGCTGGTGGCGCGCGCGCGCGCGCAAGTGTACATGGTCGTGAATGGCGGCGTCACTGTCGGCCGAGCCGGGGCATTGCTGGATGCGGCGCTGGCCGATGCGCAACGCGCGGTGGCACAATCGCCCGCGCTTGGCGCGGCCCATGCGGTACTGGGCTTGGTGCTGGGCTGCCGTTTGCAGGATCTGGGCCGGGCCGCCGCCGAATACGGCCAGGCAGTGGCACTCGCCCCGTATGACGCCGCCACCGTGACCAGCTATGCGCTGTTCCAGGCGGATCTCGGCCACATGGATCTGGCGGTGAAGGAGGTGACCCACGCCGCCGAACTCGATCCGCTGGCCTCGGTTTATGACCGCATGCTGGCGCAGCTTCTCGCCTATGCGGGTCGCTTCCCCGAAGCATTCGTCGCTTTGCGCCATGCGGCGAGCCTGCCCCCGGCCGATCGGAACGCGGACCGGATTTTTCGCGGCATCGTGCTGACCGTGCAGAATGACATGGCCCAGGCGCGCGACGTGTGCGCGGGCCAGGTGGATTACTTCGATCTGGTATGCCTGGCTTTGGCTGACCATGCTCTGGGCCGCGAGGCAGAGGCAAACCATGCCTTCGACAGGCTGCGGACCCTGCAGGGCGAGTCTGGCGCATATAATTATGCCGGCATTTATGGCGCATGGGGCCGGCCGCAGGATGCGCTTCACTGGTTGCAACGTGCCTATGAACTGCGCGATCCGGGCATGCTGGACATAAAAATCGATCCCCGCCTGGCCTCGCTGCGTGGCACGGCTGCATATCAGGCCATTGTGCGGCAGATGGGGTTTCCGCCTTAGGGCACCTCGAATAATCCCCAGGTTTTGTGGCGCCTGGCGATGCGTGTAGGAACCTGACTTATCTTGTGCCAGACTACATTGATGGGGACTCATGGCTGACCGAGAGCCCTCACGCTCACAGCCCTTCTTGCATCACGCGTAAGCCTGCTGCTGTGAGTTCTCTTTAAAGTGGAAATCAGCACCCAATCGGGACCCCCTGCGACATCAAGATAAGCTGTTGCTGCTTCATGGAAAGTTGAGTTCTGGGGCGGGGTTCCTATCGGCGCCGGTCAGGAGCCCACCCAAACGCCGGATATCTCTGCGATCTCAAGGGCTTGTAGCCGATCAGCGGTGGGGTCACGATGGGGTGCTGATTGACACTTTAGGCTGCCTCGACAACGCGAACATGCCCGACACGCCGGGAGCGCGGGGTGGGCTTTACAACGATCTCGACGTCTCGGCCGAGCAGGTTGAGAAAGTGGATAAGGCGTTCAGCAGAAAAATTCGTGAGATAACCTCGCAGCAGACGCGATACCTTCGGTTGGTCGATCCCCAGCAACTCCGCCGCAGCGGCCTGGGTAAGACGCCGCTGGCGAATAGCCTGATTTATGCGCGACGCAAGCTCTGCCTTCGCAAGATGTTCCTCGGGATTTGCCAATCCAAGGTCAGCAAAAACGTTGCCGCTTCCAACTTCGTGTGTGATTTTCTCAACCATGGTCGCCGGTTCCTTTCTGCTCTTTCAGCCACTCTGCGTGCAATTCCTCCGTCCGCTTGAGCCGCGCTTTTAGGAGGTCGATCTCCGCCTTCGGCGTCTTTATGCCGGTCTTCGACTTTTTCTGAAATGCGTGCAGTACATACACACGTCCGGCGAGCCGAACGGTGTAGACAGCACGATATGTGTCCCCGTCATGATCTTCGACTATGTCAAGCACGCTCGCCCCTCCGAAACCATGCAACGGCTTGGCGCTTGGATGCTTGTTGCCCTTCTGCGCTTCATAGAGTGCGTAACCAATTGCGCTCATGACCTCATCGGGAAAAGCGATCAGATCGTCTTTCGAGCTGCCGATCCATACGACCGGCTTGATTTGGGGCGTCACAGCCATCCCATTTTATGCCTGTCCGGGCATAAATGGCAAGGTCTATTGTGTCGCCTTACTAAGTGCCTATTCACACGTGTGGCCAAGGAATAAAAGTTTTTTGGTTCTTTTTTTCAAAAAAGAACCGCTTTCTTCAAGCCGAAACCAAGGCCATATCCGAGGCGGCTTCGGGCGGCAATTTCGCCCGGAACGCCCGGCGCAGCAGCCACAGGCTGAATCCGGCCTGCAGCGTGGCCGAAGCAATGGAGACCAACCAGAAATCCGCCAGCGTGGCCGGCGCATAGCCTGCCAGGAACAGGCAAGGCAGCACGAAAGTCGCCAGCCGCGTCGCACTGCTGATAAACGCCGGCACCGTATTCCCAAGCGCCTGGAACATGCCCGAGCAGGTGAACACCACGCCGATCGCCACGAAATTCCACGATACGATGCGCAGATACTGGCAGGTGACGGCAATGACGCCTTGTTCCTGCGTGAACGGTGCCGCCAGTGCCTCCGGCCGCCATTGGCAGATCACGGTGAGCGCCAGCATCAGCCCGCAGGCGTACATCAACGAGGTTCGGAACGTCTCGATCACGCGCCCGCGCTGGCCTGCCCCGAAATTCTGCCCGGCCACCGGCGCCGCCGCGAAGGAAACCGCCATCGTCGGCAGGAACAGCGCCTGCATCACCCGCGCGCCGATGCCGTAGCCGGCCTGGGCGGCCGGCCCGAAGCGGCGGATCGACCAGTAGATGGCCAGGTTCACCGTGAACATCAGCAGGAACTCGCCCGAGGCCGGCAGCCCCACCTTGATCAGGCTCAGCCACACGGCCGGCTGCGGCCGCATGGAGCGGCCTGTGAGCCGCAGCAGCGACTGGATGCGCGGCAGGATCGCCGCCAGCACGCCAAGGCTCGCCGCATTGGCGATCGAAGTGGCAAGCCCGGCACCGAAGGCGCCGAGCGGGTGGCCGGAGCCCCAGCCGGCGATCAGCACCGGCGCCAGGATCACGTTGAGCAGCACGGAGACGCTTTGCAGCACCATCGTGGGCCGCACGACCCCGCAGGCGCGCAGCGAGGCGCCCAGCACCGTCATGGGGAACATGCAGGCGAGCGTCGGCAGGTAGCCATAAAGATAGGCTTGCCCATAGGCGCCGGAGGCTGCGTCCGCCCCCAATGCGTGGGCAACCGGCCCGGCGACCGCATAGCCGGCCACCAGGGCGATGAGGGAAAGCAGCAGGGAGAGGCCCAGCACCTGGTTGAACACCAGTTTGGCGTAGGCCTCATCCTTGCGGCCGACGGCCTGGGAGATCAGTGAGAGGCTGCCCACGCCCACGAGCTGGGCGGCTGCCAGCCCCAGATAGAGGAAGTTGCCGGAGCTTCCTACGCCGGCGACCGCCTGTTTGCCGATTCGGGCGACGAAATAGAGATCGACCAGGAAGTAGGCGGACTGGAACACCAGGCCCGCGGCCAGGAAGCCCGCCATCGTCAGGATATGCCGCCCGATCGGGCCGCGTGTCAGATCACTCACCGGTGCCCTCCGTGACTCTGAAATATAACGTAAAAGCGACTGAAATCCATGCCCCTTTCCGGCCAAATCCGGGATCTGCGAACGAAGCGCCGGAAAATAAAAGTCTTTTTGCTTCTTTTTCTTCAGAAAAAGAAGAATCTTGTTCTTTTCTGAAGAAAAGAACCAAAAGACTTTTATTCCTAGCTGTTGCACCGGGCATGGCCCGAACGCAGACTGTTGCGGAACCCCCGAGTCACCTATGAACGCCACCCACAAAATTCCGGCCCCGGTCGCCGCCATCTCCCAAACCATCTGGGATGCCAAATACCGTTTCAAGGCGCCCGATGGCACGCCCATCGACCTTACCATCGAGGATAGCTGGCGCCGCGTCGCTGTGGCCTTGGCCGCCATGGAGACGGAGCCGGCGCGGTGGGAGGCGCCGTTTTACCAGGCGCTCGAAGACTACCGGTTTCTCCCCGCCGGGCGCATTTTTGCGGGCGCCGGCACCGGGCGGCGCGTGACGCTGTTCAACTGTTTTGTCATGGGTGACATTGGCGACGATCTCGGCAGCATTTTTGCCAATCTGCGCGAAGCGGCGCTGACCATGCAGCAGGGCGGCGGCATCGGCTACGATTTCTCCACGCTGCGGCCGAAGGGGGCGCCCGTGAAAGGCGTGGGGGCGGATGCGTCCGGCCCGCTGAGTTTCATGGATGTGTGGGATGCTATGTGCCGCACCATCATGTCGGCCGGCGCGCGCCGCGGCGCGATGATGGCGACGATGCGCTGCGACCACCCCGATATCGAGGCTTTTATCGCCGCCAAGCGCGAGCCGGGGCGGCTGCGCAATTTCAATCTCTCCGTGTTGATAACGGACGCTTTCATGAAGGCGGTGGACGAGGATGCGGAATGGCGCCTGGTTTTTGATGGCCGCATTTACAGCACGCTGCGTGCCCGCGCGCTGTGGGACAGTATTACGCGCGCCACCTACGATTATGCCGAGCCCGGCGTGTTGTTCATCGACCGCATCAACGCGCGCAACAATCTGTCCTATTGCGAGACCATCCATTCGACAAACCCGTGTGCCGAGCAGCCGCTTCCGCCTTATGGCGCGTGCCTGCTGGGTTCGGTGAATTTGGCGCGGCTGGTGCGCGCGCCGTTTACCGAGGGGGCGCATATCGTCGCGGCGGAGCTGGCGGATCTGGTATCGGTCGCCGTGAGGATGATGGACAACACGATCGATGCTTCCGGATTTCCTTTGGAGGAGCAGCGGCGGGAGGCGGAGGCGAAGCGGCGCATCGGGCTTGGCATGACGGGGCTGGCGGATGCGTTGATGATGACCGGTTTGCGCTACGGCACCGCCGCCGCGGCTGGGCAGGCCGGCGACTGGGC
>Ga0116231_10012950_pt1 | contig 11974 bp, 7 predicted proteins | sample S1TSphgellanicum_2_FD_89695 | JGI IMG/M metagenome (GOLD analysis project Ga0116231, IMG submission 89695) | Host-associated microbial communities from peat moss isolated from Minnesota, USA - S1T2_Fd - Sphagnum magellanicum MG | ecosystem: Host-associated > Plants > Peat moss > Unclassified...
AGATAGAGTGAGATCTGTTGAGAAAAATAAACCAACCAAATGTAAAAGAATCCAAGTCCCAAGAGGAAAGGAGAGGTATAAAGCCTCGGAATTTGCTTCCCCCCCCCCCCACCAAAAAAAAAATGATTAAAAATAGGTGAAATGTTGGGTATTTTTTTTAATTTTGCTAATTTCCAAGGAAAAATCTCCAAAATTTCGCCTATCACAGAATTGAAAAGAAGAACTCTGCTGATAACCTATAAAAGCCCATCTCCAAAGAAAAATGAAAAACAAAGAAGGGGATAGCCTAGGGGCAAGCAAAAACTAAATTAAAAATTACCAATCGACCAACTAACCAAACCCACCAACCGAGGAAGGGAGCAAAGAAAGGGGGCCCCAAAAAAAAAAAAGTCCGACAATCCTAAACAGGACCAAAAACATCCAAGACGTGGCAGTATCTGATAGGCTAGCTACTAAATGAAGTTCACACGCTCACGCCTTTTTGGAACCTGGGAAGACCATTTCAAACTTGCCATGTAGGACCCACGTCAGCCAATTGATGAGGACCGACGTACGCCCCGTTGTGTCGTTTTTGCGACAGTCTGCCCAAAAAACTGCCAGTCTCATAAATAAAGGACTCGTTCACATTACAGTACCAGAAGAAGCCCAAACATCAACGTTGTCGTGCATTGGTATGTGTGTGGAAGCTTTTGTGCCATTTCCTTTTTCTTTCCTCACATCGCGCCATCCATCGCCGGGGGAGCGCTGCTGTCACAAGATTTCGTGACACTACTTAAAGCTTCTTTATTTTGGTTTTGCGTGCGCAATCGTCTCTTCTCTTCACATTGTTGTTGCATTTTTTTCTTTTGGTTTTTATTATGGTGAAGGAATTGAATTGCAAAGTTGCAGTTTTTAAAGACGATCTTCGTCGTCGTCGTTGTAATAATGTAGCTTTTGTGATGGTGAGTGAGCTCCGGGTTTTTGGAATTAGGGTTTTTAGTCTTTTGTATTTGTGTTTCTGTCTCTGTTGCTGGCTGCGGGATTTGTGTTGAGGAGGATTCTTCAAGGGAGGCGAGAGAGAGGGGAGTATGATGATTTTGTGTGCTAAAATGTACCAGCAGCAGCGGCGATGGACGTGATGAGGGTGTTTCAAGGGGATTGTCAAATCTCCCTTTGGTATCATCGGAGTGGAACTGTTATTGTTCCAAGTTCAGAATACCTTTTGCTCTGTGGTGGAAGAAGCAAGGAGCTGTTGGTTAAGCTAGGATATGGAGAGACCTGCGCCAGACTGCTCTTATCCGGCATGCTTTTTCTGTGTGATGAAGAAAGCTAATCCAGTGAAACGGCGTGCAAGCATTTCCAAGTTTTTCAAGGATCTGCCAGGGCAGAACGAAGATGGACAGGTATGGTTTTTTTCTCGTCACACAGGCCACAACAACACATGCGCTGCATTATCCCATCACTTGCGATGCATGTCCAATTACACATGATGCACATCCCTGAACATGCAATGTACATTGCACAACAAGAGAGATCGAGTGATGATTGCAAGGGAGGGCAAATACGTACCTGAGTTTCTTGGTGAGGAATTCTTGCTCAAAAATTACAAGCCAAGTATATAGAATTTTGAATCTAGTAGTATATTAGAATTCTTCATTCTGCTGATGATGAGAACTCCGTTCTTGGAACAAATTTGTGTAGGTGCTGGCTATCAGTGGGCTATGGAACACTGCCATGGCTTATCCAAATGATCCAGAATTTGTGGAACTTGGTGTATTTGAATGCATGGCACAGCTCATCTGGAAGGGGATACAGAATCCTCACTGGTTGGCCCAAGACCAGAATATCTACATACCATACTATGCAGCTCACATAATTGGATCCTACACAATGAACATGGAAGCATTTGCAGAGGAGGCTGTCAGGGCAGGTACCACCACCGATGGGATGAAATCAATAGTCTGTATTTCCATCTTTTTCTTTTTTTTCTTTTTGCCTACAGGATAGTTGTAGTTTCTGCACATGTGTACCTCTGAAGTGAATTGTGCCAATCAGGTGTCATCCCAGCACTATTGGAGCTTCTGAGGGGACAGTCAACATGGGTGGAGCAGCGAGTGGCTGTACGGGCACTTGGACACCTTGCCACTTATGATAGTACCTTCCCTGCTGTTGCAGCCAACAGGGACATTCTAAAGCTTGCAATCCAGCTGGCCATTGATGCTGTGGAGATTGTATACACCCACTTTTTGCAGTTTGTAGACAAGCGAATGAGTTACCACTGTGACCTGCTGACACGAGGAATGGGGGGCCTGGAGATGGAGTCCCGGAAGGCAGAGGAGTGGGCAAGTCAACTGCAATGTTGGTCACTGCAACTGATCAATTGTTTTGCCTTTAAGGAAGAGTTTCTCCCCACAATTTGCCACACAGATTTCTTAGAGCAGCTTCCATGCATGTGGGGAGGACTTGTGAATGAAAGTTCGCCTGCGGGAGTGGGGGTTTTGCGCACCATCTGTCACCAGAGACTAGGGAGGCTGAAGGTTGCAGAATGTCCATGCATCATTGAGGCCTTGTGTAACATTGCACGCTCCTCTGATGACTGGCAGTACATGGCGGTGGACTGTCTGATTTGGCTATTACAAGATTCAAATACACGATTCAAGGTCAAGACCCTTTCCGTCTCTACATTATGCACAGCAAACCTCTATGCCATCTGATGAGCCAACAGAGATATGACACCCATGGGAACTCTTATTTGATTTGAAATACCTGCTGTTTCTGATGGCCTCTTCTGTTCCTTTCTCCTCCCTGTCAGCAATTTGTCAATTCAAAGTTGAAAATGCAGTTCATGATGTCAAGATAATGATTGCTTTTGTTACAAAATGTGATATCCTGTATGGATTGTGGTATGTTGCTAACATTGATGTGTTGTTTTGTTAGGTGTTAGACACTGCTGCAGTGGCATTGGGAGATTTGGCAGAGCTGCCAAGCTTGGGAGAACACAAGCAGCGAAGTGAACTGTTGACCAGTGTCCTGTTGGAAGGGTACATGCCACATTCATCCCCTCCTAATGTCATGCACACCTCCTCCAGAACACAAAAGCTGTTGAACAGTATTTCTGCCCAACGAACAAAGTCAAATTGGGAAAAAGCAGCACCAAAGGAAGACCTGCAGTTAAAACAAGCAGCAGCTCTGGTTGTAAAACTGGAGGGGAATGCTCGCTTTTCGTCAGGGGACGTTAGCGGTGCTGCAGCCAAGTACAGTGAAGCTCTGACACTTTGCCCAGTAAAAGCAAAGAGGGAGAGGGTGGTGTTATATAGCAATCGAGCACAATGCCATTTGCTACTAAATAATCCAAAAGCAGCCATTAGTGATACCACCCGGGCTCTCTGTCTTCATAATCCTGTCAACCGTCATGGCAAAAGTTTGTGGAGAAGGGCACAGGTACAAAAGAAACCAGTCCATTGCTGTTGACTTTCAGGAAATTCTTCCTAAACCCTAAACCCTAAATTCTTCAGTTGGTTGTTGAGGGGACAGCAAGGCAAATTGATCAGTCTGTGAGCTTGGATGATTGCATCAGGGATGCATCTAGCAGCTGAGCACGAAACTTATATCCTAGTTCAGTTTTTCTTTTCTAGAAAGGGCCTTGTGCATTGACAAATCCTTTGACCAGCCTGTTATGTGAAACAGTGCATGAACTCCATGCTTGTTTGTATCGCTAATAAAAATCTTTCTGCAAGTGCAGGCATATGAAATGTTAGGGCTTTACAAGGAAAGCCTGCTGGATGCTATCTTGTATATAAATGAGTGCTTCCAGGCACCCATTGATGAGACAGACCAAAAGCAGGAGGTAAACAGAGTTCCTGAGTATGTGGAGCGTCTAATCAATAAGCAAATGCAAGCAGCTTGGCTGTTCAAGGATTCTGCATTAAAGCATGGGGACATTCAATATGCCAGAAACCAAGATCTGGACTCCCAAGGTTCAGAGGAGGAGAAAGAGGAACAAGATGAGTTCAATGAGGATGAGGATGAAGAGGATGAGTCTGATTCTGAGTGGGAAACTGCTAGTGAGAGTGATCAAGAACAGGATGATCAAAGCAAGAATCGAGACCCAAAGTGGGTACAAAAGGGTGAGAAAAGGACAGCAGGTTCAAGTTCTTCCATTTTCAAAGGAACTACACTGCACTAGCTTCTCAGTCCTTAGTGTAACATTATCTTGTGACTTAAATCTGCTTTAAATTATCCTACATGTTTACCATAGATTCAAGATTACCAACCAGATTTGCTGGAGCCCATCATGAGGCATTTAGGGGCAATTCCAATAAGCAAGTGCTACTTTGGGAAGAGTCACTTGGGAAGAGATTCCAATTTGCAAGTAGAGAACCTTATCTCTTATCACAGTAGAAGCCCAAGGAGAATTTCTCTACACAGATAGAATCCGAATTGTTTTGTGGGTTGAAGGATTGAAGAGGGCTCCCTCCATCCTTTCACCAACAGAGTTCTCACCACCAGAGGATGTTAGTGGTACTTGTGCTGATTCTCTTAGAGGTTTGACAAGGCCTCTGCTGTTGATATTCATTGTGTTCATATGGGATTAGATTCACAGCAGAATTCACAGATTGCCATCTCACATCTTATGTGATGGGTGTCTGAATGGTAATCGACATTTGGTGAGAGTGCTCTATGGTGCTTGCCTGCATCCAGTTCTTGTGGTGCAAAAAGTACTGAGGGCTCGTCAAATTTGGTACAAATTGTGCTGGTGGTGTAATGTCGGTGCTTTAACTTAATAGTTGAAGCACTCAAAATGTATTATGGAACCTCCCAGGTAGAGGTCATTATGCTTGGTGAGATTTACATCGATTTCCAAACTTTATTTAAATGTATGAGTTTGTGAATCAACTTGATCCTTACGACATTATTATTCTGTTTAAAAAAAGATTAGTTTTAGGAGGATTGTTTGAAATAAAATGTGCTCACATTTTCATGGTGTGGAACAATGTTTAGAGTCCATCTAATGCGATATACTACAAAATATTGTTTCACTTCACATTCTCTTGAATTGGGAATATCTCATGGTGCTAAACCTAACTTTAATCTTGCTAACTTTGATTACATAGCTATGTTACACATCAGTTAACAAATGAGAGTGATGTGAAGTGAAAATGACTAGAACATTGGGAAGCAGGTGAGTTGAAAATCTTTATTGTTCCTATTTCTCTCAAGACTTTTCATATGTTTGAAGCTTGGCTGTGAAGGTCACATTTGGTTGAATACTTTAGAACAATTTCAAATAAATCAAACTCCTTGTGGCCATGATCTTGCAATCAACAAAATTCATCCCAAAACTTAGGACCAATATTTCATTTACTTTAAAAACATTCAAGGATTTGGTTTTTGGTAACACTTGCATTGTTGTCAACAAATTCTAGAGTAGGCATTTGAACTCACAACATTCACTTATTAGCACTGCTGCTGCATTTGTATCAGCCCCCTCAATTTCGCGCTCCCATCCTGTGCATCATCCCATCATTTGATGGCATATGCTTATCTTATTTTTCAACTATATCAGGAAGTTATGTAGTCTGTACCAATGTTGGCCCATTATTGAGTTCTGACCTGGTTATCAACTTGACTGTTAATAACTTACCCAAATTACCTCATTATCATCCAGGTAGGTTATCAACTTGATTTTTTAATAACTTACCCAAATTACCTCATTATCATCCAGGTAGGTTATCAACTTGATTTTTTAATAACTTACCCAAATTACCTCATTATCATCCAGGTAGGTTATCAATCCTGAAACCCTAAAAAATTTATGACAGAAAACAGAAAAAACAGACTTTTTTTTCTTTTAATGTTTTAAAACCACCCTGTAACTAGTGTATAACCAGCAAGTAAACTGGAGGTTATCAACCATGTATTTGAAAACCTACCCTTTTCCATAACCAATGGTTACTATCAAAAACTATTGACAGCCTAACATGCATTCAAATTATTTAAAGATTTATATTGAATTAGAAAAATTGACCTACTCAGAAATTATGAAAAAAAATTAATAACTGACCAACATTGGTATGTATTATGTAGTGAGGATTGAAAAGTGGTGAGGCTGATTTTGAATTCACACCTTCAATACCTTATGTCACCAAATGTTTATGAAATTCTAACCTTTTGAAATATGAAAATATATGTGGGTAGCTCAGAAGGTAAGTAATTTGTAAGTAGGTAAACCTAGATGACCTATCTACCTAGGTTTTACCTAGGTAAATGACCTACCAAGGCTAGGTAAATGGAATACCTACATAGCTATCTACATTTATTGTCTACCTACATATTTACTTAGGTAAATGGTTTATCTAACCTAAATAGATAGCTTCCTTACCTGCCTCCCTACCTAAATGAGTGGTCTACCCACCTATATATCTACCTATGTAAATTAAAAATAGGTAGGTAAGTAATAGCACTATAACAAAAGGTGTCCTTATATGCCAAGTGATTACACTAGATTTTGAATGAATTCACTCGTTGTAATGAACGAGGATCAATGAAGAAGTAGTGAATTCACTGGTCTAATGAACAGGGATTAATGAACTACACTCACATTTTGTAGTAGTGTAAGTCTTTACAATATTAGGCCTAATTAACCTAACCTACCTCGTCTACGGTCTAATTTGACTTAGTTTACTAGGTCTACCTACCCTAACCTACCTTCTAGGTAATAATAGTGTTTTTGAACCTACCTACTAGCCACTAAATGAACTTGTACATTTTAAATTGCATTAACAAAAATGTCATGTGCCTAGGGAGACACTAAGTGTTGAAATTTAAATCCACGTGCATTAAACAAAGTATTGTTCAAAGGGTATTAGGTAATTTGTCACCTTATTTTTCCTCAGCCTATTTTTATTTAATTTTTAATATGCATATATTTAAACCACTCTTTATTAATTATATATTGGTTTTTTAATATACATACCCATATTTTAAAACTAATTAAATCATAATTTCTACCCAACAATCAATATATGGCACCCTATATTTTTATTCACGTATTTTGTAAATTTTATAAACAGTGTCCCCCTATGGTCATGTGTCATCAAGTTGTTATGTATAGTTGCAAATACAATTGCAAAAACAACTTGGTTGTCAACCATTAATGGATGCCATCAATAGTGAATAACATATGATCATTTTTCATCATTTTTTTCATTTGAACTTAGGGTAGTTACAAATTATAATTGCATGTATGAATAAAATTGGGATCCATCATAATATAGTTGCAACTACAAGTACTTGCAACTATGTCATGGTCACATGACATGTCATGACTTGCAACTACAAAATAAAATTAGGAACCTTGACTATTAGTACTTTGAAACAAGGCCCACTAAATTACAAAAACCATATCAAATGAAAATATTAGAATACTCATCATGATGCATCCAAATACTTGAAATAAAACACTTCAAAAAGATAATGGAACTCTCATGGGTACAATTTAAACAACTATAACATTGTCCATTAAGTCCTAAACCAATTCCTACAAATACAAACTACCAAAACCCATGAACACATCTAAATAGAAACCCAAAAAACTAAAACATAAGACTATTTCATTCATCAACTCTACAAGAGTTCAAACTTCATTGCCAGAAACCTAGCCTAGTACAATATATCACCAAGATGTTCAAGATTTTGTCCTATTGTTAAAAAAAATACTTCTAAATCATTAAAAAGAATTCACATTCAAAGACATCATCACCATACTTGTAAAATCAAAATTGTGTTTAACAAGTTTCAAATTTGTACTTGAAACTCCATTAAGTAATGTGTTGCATGATTGTCGAAATTGTGCTTTGTTTTTTTAGAATGACATATTGTAATAAAAAGTTAAGGGGGGATGAAACCCAGCATTTGATGTTTGGCTTGTTACTTTTTATTGGTGTGGGAATTTGGTGATTTCAAAACTAATTTTGGTGGACGCAAGTGATGGAGCATCGAAATTACGTCTATATAAAGAACTACCTACTGTTGTGCAAAATAGTTAAATATCATACATTTTGTTTTCCTAAAGAAGTGACATTTAGTAGATGGTTTAAATAATTTAGTTTTGTGATGTCATGTTGAAGAGGAGTGCCTCAATGTGGAAACATGATTCCTCTTCGAAGCATATAATTGTCATTGCACATGTGTTTTCAATAGAAGGAATGCAAGATTAAAAATAAACTTTAAAGGTCACTTAGGGAGATGATGATAAGCTCTAGGGGTTTCAAAAGCAATCCTTGTGGCAAGTAAGTGTGTTGTTGGTTGTGCATTTTCTATTCATTGGAATTTTGTTGGTTTTTGTTGTTGGGGAAAGAGTGCCCACATATTTGGGAGCTTTGAAATGAAACTATGTTCTAGGGAAAGTTTATTCATTTGGAAGATTTATTTATTAACATCCAAAACATTGTATCATCTTTGTTAACTTCCTAAATCAGTTGTGTAATGATTGTCTTATGCTTATCTTTGTGGGGGAACATTAATATCTATGGTTGAAGGAAGGCAACTATATTATGTGTCAGAAATCCTAGAATCTCCTATGGTTTGTGACTATTTAAACTATGGTATAAGGGGTTTGTTTAGTATTATCTATGGGAATAAATTCAATAGTTGCGGTTCATGTTTTAGTTATGAATAAGACTGTCATAAAAGGGGCAAGTTGAGCTTATGAAAGTGGAATCAAAATGGTATGATCCCTGGAGACCCATAGTTTAGATCAAGTTGAATAGATGTGTTAGTGTTTATACAATTTGTTAACTCATTGATTGAGCAACTCATAGTGCTACAACTCATTAAAAATATGATTTTAGTTGATGATTTATTTATTAAGGAGTGTGATATCTTGTTCCCTATTTTTTTGTTATAATACATCTTTTTTATTATGTGAGACCCGTATTTATTGAATCTACCATTACACAATCTTTGCTGCAACAACTAGAATAACATCTTCCTTTTTTTTCTCATTTATGAATGGCCCAATCCAAGGTTTTGTTCATTTCCATACCGGTCCTTTATTTAATTACAACAATATTGTAGTGATGAACTTCAAGAAATCTTGTAATGGCTTTAACAGTAGAACTTGTGACTATGCACAAAGATAATGTTGCATGTTTGGCAACCAATTGGTTGTTATTGTTGATTGATTTCACACTTTGCAACCTAACCTTCATATTAATGACAAGTAACTTGCGCATCTGAACAATTCAAAAGATTGTTAGGCTTCATTGAAGCCAACAAATCATAGTTTAAAGGCCTTCCAAGAATGTTTTTTTTGTAATCAATGTCCCCTACAAGAATTTGTTCCTTTGAGATTTTTTTGCAATGTTACATACTTGCTAGCTATCTTGTTGTTTAGTCAAACGACATGATATTCCAAAATGCAAGATGAGAATTTTCCTTTGCAAGTTTTAGAGGGTCTTAGTAAACCTTTTCCTTCAAGCTACCTTTTTTTTCTTCGGTTAATTACACAATACTTGCTATCACCATATTGTTTTGCCATATTGCTTGCACATTAATGATAATTTCACACATGCACAAATCAATCATTTCAGAAATTGTTATTTACAATTCAATACATATAGGTAATAAACAATAAACAAATAATTTTTAACCAATTATTAAAAAAATTCCCTTTTGCATTTAATTAGGGGCAAGTGTTACATCAAGAGTTTTATGAGGTTAGAAAGTGGACAATTTCTTGTCAATACAAGTCTTAAGGAAACTAATTATAATGTATAAGAGCTTTGAACATAATGCTATTAATTATAAATGAAAAATGCACCTTATTTTTAAATGAAATCTATGTTGTAAGAGGTTGGGTACTAATGTTCTTGATGGTTTCTAGACAACAATATATTTATAAACATAAAATGTCCTTATTGGGTTGACTCCTTTATGATTTTGATCTTGGTGTTTGTGACAATTTGAAATCCTTAGCAACCCACATTTGTTCCCCCAAGCTTGTGTCTGCATGCAATGCAACTTAAACTTGTCAATGTAAGTCATACATTGAAATTACATATTGTCACAAAAATCTCAATGGAATTTTATTACCAACATTATAAATTCAAAAATGGCAAATCTACAAATTTATTTTTAGAAGACTTTATCTATCAACTTTCTAGTATGTATGTAATGGATAGATCACTAGAATTAAGTTCACTTCTTTGCAAAGAAGAACATATTTTATGACCATAATCTTGATGTTCATCATCTATGCTACAATTTTCAACACCCCACATATGTTCTCCCAATAACTCCATATGAAATGTGGCTTTGATAGTATTATTTTTCCCATATGTTAAATATGATGTCAAGCCAAGAATTAATTCAATGGAATATTCAATTTGTAAACATGGCATATGGAATATTCACCATGTGCATCCTTGACCTACGAAGACACAAGGTCCAATGGTTATATCTTTCACTTTGCACTAATAATCTACACAATAGTACATCAACAAATCTCCAATGTTAAATTGATCTATTTAATATGACAATAAAGGTTCTATAATGTAAATCTATTGTGGCAAAAGGACACAACAAATGTTTCCTATTGGCATGGTAAGATGTTTGCACAACTAAATTCAAATAGTGGTAATATTGAACCAATTGAATCTACAACATCATGACTTTGCATTATACCATGTTTGATGAACACAATGACCATTTATTGCAAGTTTTATCAACCTTAAATAACTTATTCATGGGTGGTTGCAAGGTAAGGTGGTTCATTTTTTACATCACAATATAGTTTTTTATAAAATATTATGCATTTACATGCTATTAACATGCCATAAAATCAACAATATGAGAAATGTGTGATTAAATTTAGGTTTTCAATTTGAATAGGAAGACATTTATGTAATTTTATTTTAGACATAGATGCACCAAATATATAGTATTGGACTTTTGAAGTTGAAAAATATGAATCGGCTTTTTGTTTGTGCCTTTCTATACATGCATTTTTGCTTGTGAATTTTATTTGTAATATTTTATAGGGACTCAATATATGATTTCAAAAAAATAAGAACATAGATGCAAAAAAATTGTTAGAAAAACCTTAACCAAAAAAACATATGGACTTTTGAATGGCTTGAAATGGGCCATATTTTCATAAATCCATATCATAATCATTTTTTGATGGATTTCATTTTTTTCTTTTAACATGTGTCTTAATTTTTATTCTAAAATGGTATTTTTTCATATGGATTGTTTAAGTTCATTAACAACCATGTAATTCCCTATTTAACTAATGATATCATAGTAGACTACCATTTTAACACTACCATAAGGACTTTTAATAGACCACTCTAAATTGCAACCACTTTCATATGATCTCCATCTATAACATTGAACAACCATAAACCTTTTTTGAACATATTTGACTATCTACAAACATGCATTCCTTTACTGGATTAAAATTTTGTTTCATGATCTTAAGCTTGATGCTTGTGATAGTTTACATTCATCATCATCAACACTCCATATTTGTTCCCCCAAGTCTTGCATTCACATGCAATTAAACTTAAGTGTTAATAAAATACACTGCACATTTAAATTATATGGTGTCAACAAAAGTTGACTGTAATGATATTACAAAAACTTCACCTACAAAACTATCAAATAAGCATAAGACTTTATCCACTAGTTAGCTTCAAATGTGTATATGTACATGAACATCACCATTACACTTCTTTGCAACTTGAATATTAGTTAATGATCATAATTTTAATGTTGATAAAAAATTGTAGCCCCCAACAACCCACATATATAGTAAACTCTCTCTAAACTAATACTATGTAAACTAATATTCTCTCTAAACTAATATGCGGGCACAGGCCCGTGGCAGGCCTCATACTTAATCTAATAATTCTCCATAAACTGATATTCAATATTTTTTTCCGGTCCCATAGCATTTTATAAACTAATACATCATACATATGGCACCAAA
>Ga0116231_10012952_pt1 | contig 11973 bp, 5 predicted proteins | sample S1TSphgellanicum_2_FD_89695 | JGI IMG/M metagenome (GOLD analysis project Ga0116231, IMG submission 89695) | Host-associated microbial communities from peat moss isolated from Minnesota, USA - S1T2_Fd - Sphagnum magellanicum MG | ecosystem: Host-associated > Plants > Peat moss > Unclassified...
AAAAAAAAAAAAAAAAAATTGATTCTGGGCTGTCCAAGGCCTAAATATTTTTTTTCTGGTCTTCCCCTAAATCCGTCCCGTCATCAAGCCGGACGGACATTTCATTCGTCCCTTTAATCGGAACGGACAGTAGCTAAAAGAAAAAAAAGGTAGTCTTGGTCAATACAAAAAAAAAAAAAAGATTCTGGGCTATCCAACGCCTAAATATTTTTTTTTCTAGTCTACCAAATCTTTTGCCTCAAAAAATCAGACTGCCCCTGATTTCGTTTTTCTCTGGAGTCAGTTACATCTGGGGAAGTTACATCTGGGGAAGCTCCACAAGGAACAGGCAGTGATTGGAATAATTTTTTAGGCACTACCCACACAGACAGACATCACTGTTGCTTTAATATATAAGATACTAGAACTGATCACAGAAATTTGTCTATTTGGGTCATTTTTTCCATGTATGTACAGGTTGAAATCCTAATTTTCAAGTAAAAAATTGACAATAATTTGCTAGCAATAAAAGAAACATTGACAGTAAGAGTGTAAATATTTAGGTCTGATTTTGTAAGCCTCAGGTTTTCATCACTTGATTATCTAAGTAACAAGTTACATAACCAAACTCCAACATTAAATTAAAGCAACCCCAATAGTAATCCATTTCATGCCTCAACTCAAAAAAATTATTTGTGACCATGCCTTAGGATAGCCCTCTTGTAAGCCATTATACTTTAGGAGCCAAGAAGCTCAACAAGGAGTTCAATATTCACTTGTTTCAATTTCAAAGGTACATCACCCCAAGCCAAGGGAACACAATATTGGACTAGCATAGCAAGTTCGATAGTTTAATGTCGAATATTTAACATATTATCTCTTAGAATTTCGGCACAGTCATTAGACATATATTTTATATTTAAAAATGCATTTTACACTTATTAACTAGATGGAATATCCTTTAATATTTTTTTCAAAAAATTCAGAATTTTATTTATCAGAATTAATTACTGTTGAATCTGATCACCTATTATGGTAGTAAAGTGTAAGGGTTCCTGTTTAGCCGGTGTTATTAAACTTGAAAGGCACCTTGAAAGGGTATCTTTGGGGCAAATGTTTGCAAAATGGTGAATTTTTTCAAAATGGCAAAACTTTTGTGTTTTTTCAGTTTTCATTGCCAAATTTCTTTAAAAAATCTTAAGAACCCTATTTCCAGTTCTGATTCTGGTTCTAAAGAAGAAATTAGAATGATTCTGGTTCCTGTTCTAGTTCACACATAAATGGAACTGGGATTGGATAAGGCACCCTATTGGAGGGTTTTATTACACTCGTAAATCCTCTTAACTGGCGTTTTTTTAGGGTGAATTTTTGCCAAATGGAAAATGTTTTCAAAATGGAAAATAATTAGCATTTTTTTGGTTTTCTAGTTGCCAAATTTCTAATTAAAAAAAAGAACCCTACTCCCAATTCTGATTCTGAAAAAAGTGATTCTGGTTCTGGTTCTAGTTCCAAGCATTAATGGAATTGGGAATTTGGTTCTGTGTTTGGTTCTTCTTCTTCAAAAAGGTTTTGGTTCGAGTTCTGGTTCCAAAAATCAGACCCAGTTCAAGTCATGTTCTGACTAACTTGGACCAAAACCATTGATGATTAAGCCTTGCTTCTAGTAACTTATTTTTCAAAAACTCCCAAGTATAATCAGGAACCTGGTTCCAGGTCAGGTAATGAAAATCAGACCCATATCCAGTTTGGTTCTTACTAACTGGAACCAGAACCTATGGTTTGAAACCATCAAACTGGGTACGCACCCAACATTGGTATGTAGCAAAATTTTGCTAAATCTTCTTGTGGATGATCGTCAATTTTGCTATATATTGAAAAGGCTACAATCCCCTATGTACAAGGACTTATGAGGATAACACCCTCAATAAGGAGCTCTACTATACAAATATGTCACAACACAACAATATTGCCAGCAAAGATTTGAGGTCTATTCAAGGTTGCAAAAGTATCTAAAGACTGCTAACATCTTGTCAATCCAGTATGTTACTGTGTTCCAAAACACAAAACAAAACTGGAAAACACACATTGCACTTTAGTTTGTATCTCTCTGAAGGGAGATGATCATGGGGCTTGTTCATTAAGAAAACAAGACTTCGAATCAGGGTCCTTACCAATTATTGAAAACTGAATGAAGAAGGATATTTTGTAGATTCTGACATTTTGTCGAACACAAGTCTGGATCTGTTGGATCTTACACGACAATTGAATTTCAGATCTGTAATGCAAATGGATAACATGTAATGTGATGGATAACATGCAACATTTGCTAAGCTAGAGACAGTCAATGCTGTATTTTTGTGTCTCCGCTTTAGGAATAAGTTGAGTTGTATAAAGAACTTCAGAGGTGTTATACATTGAAACAATCTTGAAAAGTTCGTGTACAGAAATGAAGCCAGCAGTCAAGTTGTAGATGTATGGGTGTATTGGCATTAGGTCATTGTTAAAGGCTCCTACTTAATTGAGAGATAAAATTTTGGTTCAATGTTGCCCTGTTTTCATTTGAACCATCATTTCAAAGTGTGCTGTTATTGTAGGTGAGGGTTCTTCTAATCAAGCTGTTATTTTCAGCTTGATTGAAAAACCCTATTGGTACACTCCCACAACTAATTAATAGAAACATCCATAAGTACCCTTTTATTTGATTTTAAATTTCTTTTTGGTTTTGTTTTGTATGTGATCATGTTGTAACCCTCCCAAATTGTGGGCATCCCATGCCACTTTTAATATTGCTTGAAAGCCCTTGGCAAGCCAGTGTACATATTTCTTGTTTCACAACCATTGGACTGACTGAGACAAATATAGTCAATTTAGAGTAATTTTTTTTTTGATATTAAAATAGAAGTAATTTACCAAATTTTCATGAGAACTCTGAACTTAAGCCCATTTTGATTGAAATAATATTGAGATGGGTGAAGTAAACAGAGGTTTAAATATACTTGGGCCAACAGCTTGGATTAGATGCCCATAAAGGATAGGTATGCCCATTTTGTGCTCTTAGATAAATCACATCCATGTTATCCTAGTTCACCCGGATGGATAATGCCATTAGTTTTCAACCAAATAGATCAAATAGAGTGTATAGTGCACAACCACTGATCATTGAACACAAACATATGATCAAACATTGGCACATACCATACTCATTTCTTGCTCATTTTTTAGCAAACTTCATGACTATGGGTGTGCCAAGTGTAGGTTTATTATATCTCTTTGAACTCCAAAGACAAAGGAGTGACCAAAAAGAAGCATGAAAAGGATGAGATATTCAAATAATAAATTGTTTGAAAAAAAGCATTAAACCCCTTTACTTTTAAATCTTATAATTATTTTTCATTTTTTATATTTTGAGCAATATAAAAAGCTATGGGTGCACCAAATGAAGCTTTACAAAATCTTTTTGAATTGATACGCAAAAAGCAATTTCCAAAGATTTAAAGCTTCAAATCATAAACTATTTTAGCACACCCATCATTAAATATTCATACCCTTATTTAGAAACCCCATATCTTTTTCATTTTTTACTTTATATATATATGAAAATCGTCATGGTTATGGGTGCACCAAGTGAATGTTTACAATACCTCTTTTAACTACATAAACAACAAAAAAATGTCCAAAAATTTTAAGCTTTCTAATACACACTGTGTTTGGTCTTCAAGCAATCTATCTAAGGTGTTTGAAACTAGAATCTACGACATGAATAGCATAGCCACTCCTAAACAAAAATTCACAAGGGTGACCTCCTGAGGTTTGTCCATTTTTACAACTGAAATATGGGTCTTCACATCCTAGGGTAAATCACCCGTGATCAAACACTTAAGCACTCAGGGCAGGCCAGATCCAAGGGGAGGGCTCCATTGTTTTTGGCGTTCGAACAAAATTTGAGCCCTTCCTATTGGTGCATCTAGCACACTAAAAATCATCAAAAACAAAGTAGATTTGAAATAGCTACAACCTCCAAAGTAGAAGTTGTGAAAAACTCAAAAAAAAAAACCATTAAACATTATAATGGCTAGTTCCTAATCACCCAAAAAATTCTTTGTATGTTGTTTTGTTCACAAATGATTTGTGTAATTTTAGGTGGCGCTAGTATAACACTTTAAATTGTTTAAAATGAATAAAAAATAAGAAAGTTATGAGGTTTAAAAGTAGGAGAGGTCAAAATGAAGAAAAATGAAAAAAAAAATGCAATGTGCATGAAGTATAAAAGGCAATTTATATGATTAATTTTTAAAATGAAGTTTGTTTGATAAACATACAAATACTTAGCTTCAATTCCTTTAAATCTTACTAAAATGAGATTCTTAGAAAATTGATTTGAAAGATCATGCAAGAATTGATTAAAATAAAACACATCAGTTTAAAAATAAATTAAAAGTTTAATATAAAATTCATTTCAAGATATAAATGTTTTTAATTAATTGATGTTATTTAAAAATCTTCAATAAGGCTTTGATGAAGATTTGATAACAAAAATCATGATGAAATTATTTTATAATTCATTCATTTGTTTGTATTGTTGTTGCTTGTTATGTTATAAAAATTCATCATTGACCTAAAATAGTAGACATGCATGTATGATTTTAGTTTTACCAAGCATGTATGCGGCAAACACAACTAGTTTGTTTCAGGGCCAATGAGTTCATGTGTAAAGCCATTAAGGACAAAGGCTTGAACCCCTCATATGTTTTCTTTCTTGGTCTCATTCTTCTTCTCATTTTGGCTTCCTTTCTTGTTATATTTAAAAAGTCAAACCATCATGAATGAACATAAACATAAGATTTTTGTAACTTTTGTGTTTTTCATCATAATTTCACATGTTAATATTGTAGTTGTGACATTGCAAAAATTTGCATATCATCAACATTATAATGCAATGATCACAATGGTTGTTTTCATTATGGAAACAAATGAAGTAACAAGAGAGAAATTTGGATGGATCTATTAGAAAATTAGAAACTCCCTCCATCATTCACAAACAAACACATAGGCTCAACCAAAAAAGAGGAAAATGAAGAGAGATGAAACAAAGAAAAAAAATGGTTTGATTTAAGGTTTACTTCGATCTTATGGTGTGATTTCATCAAAACAACAATATTTTATTGTAGCAACATTGGCCCTAAGGGTTGCAAATTGCTCTCCTATTTTATAGGGATCAAAGTATCATTTTTTTGCTTTGGGGTGCCAAGGCTTATGTGGTAGATTAATTTTAATTTTTTTTCAGCCTAGTGTAAAGACCTTGGGGCTGACTTTAGTGATTGCACCAATAAGGATGTTCAATTTGAGTTTAACCTTGACTCCTTGACTCCTAGTGTAAAATGGGCTTAAGTTTAACAAAAATCCACAAGTTACATGGTGTAACTAGTAATCACCTAGCTTGGAACCAATAAAAAAACACTATGCCATCAAACTAATGTAAAGTAGGAACTATGAATTCATTCAAGGCTAGTAGCTTGGAGATCACCAAAGTTTTCAAATTGTAATGGTGAAAGCATGGTAAGTATATGGAGAACATGGGCTACCTTGCAAAAATTGGGGTCTTTGATTAATATGCACCAAAGGGCAATTCATTGAAGCAAACAATAGAATTTTCATTGTATGCACATTCTTAACTCTTGTGCATATTTGTTAAAATTAGAAAATATATAATTGCGGTACAATGGTGTAATATTAAGTTTCTTCAAGCAAACATGTTATCTTTATCATGTCTACCATGGCATGTAGGATTACATCAACCTATTTGGACTACAATAGAAGAAGATTTATAGTAGTCCAACAATGTTGTGATCATATACATGTGCTATATTCAAAGTGACTTGAGTCCAATTTGACTATATTCATATAGGTCACAAATTTCATTTTCAATTATGTATTCATGTAGGTCAATGTCATAAAAGATAATTCAACCTTTGTTTCCTTAAGTGCAACTTCAAAATTAGGTTTTCACTTTTATATTTTATTTATTTTCTTTAAATAAGGTCAATATGATAAATCCTCAAGGTACCAAATAATCATGTAATAATGATGATTAGGTGTGGATGACCTTAATCATGTGCACAATCAATTAAATGGCACATATGACTACATTATTAAAATTGAGACATAATCGCAAAATGTCATGACCATGGATATTGGGGTTTGGTGCAAAAATATTTATTTGAATTTTTTGATGTTACATTAGTCATTAATATCCTTAGAATGATTTAACATTATGTGGTGACAAGTTTTTAGAACTTGTTTAAATAGTAAAAAAACTAGTAAAAAAATGTTATGAAATTAAAATTAAAATTAAAATCCAAATGTGGCAAATTTGTTTCAATTTTTTATAGATTAAATGGAATATTGTGACATAATATTCCTTTTGTTTGGTAGTTTGACAAAATTTCATAGAAAAATATGTTGGCTTAACATTTAAATGTTGTAGGTGTATTTTTCAACTTGGAAAGTCCTTTCATGTAGAGTAATAAAACACAACCAATTAGTGTTGTTGTTAGCTTTGTAAAACAAAATATTTAGACATTAAAAATATATAGATCTTTGGTGGAAGGAACAAAGTGACATGTTCAATTAAAAAAACATTGCATCAAAAGTACCCATTTGAAAGGTAGCAAAAACCACAAGAATGTGGTGTGATGATTTTAGTGATTAATTACCAAAAATTCAATATTACATGCTCACACCAAGCACATGGACATACATTGTCATTATATGCATAAACATGTAGAATTGGGTACAATTGATTTAGAAGTTAGTTGTTTTATTATAATAATTATATATTTTTAGTTAAAATAATAGTTATGGTGTTATCACCATTTAAATCTTATTATTGGTAGTCACCATTTTGTTAATAACTTTTAGTAGAATATAATGGGGATTTTCACTTGTATGTATTCATTTTTTAAAATGTTTAAAAAAACAAGACAAGAAGTCATTCAATTTTGAGATTATATTATAATGGATGAATAATGGTGCATCGTATGCTTGAACTTTGTGCGTGTTGATCAAACATTAAGTTTTCAACAAATATCATTTAGATAAACATAAAAGCCACAAACAATTCGACCTTATAAAGTTAAATAATCAAAATTTAGTTGAAATTACTATATGAATAAATGTCATGGACAATTACGTGACAATTTTCTTTATTACACTTCCAAGGAATCCTTTTTGCAAGTCTTTTTAATGGTTCAACAGTATTCATCAAAATAGGTTCAAGCCATTCCCTAGTGAAAAATTGATGCACTTGCATCTTGACTAATGTAGTGCAATGTTAAAGAATCAAGTAATGATCAAGACCCTTGAAATATTAGTGTGACAAAGTTACCATCAAATATTGTGCATTCCATTTATTTTTTAGTGTTTCATTTCATCCTTGATAAGGTAACTATTGATTTAACATTGTCAATTCTTAAATTGAGCAAATAGTTCAAATCCACAACCAAACTATTATTACTAGATGATGATTTATATGGTGATTTATAAGTGAATGTGTTAGTAGGTTAGAATCCATATAAATACAAGACATACATCTTATAAAAAACACTTGATGGTGTTGGAACATTATAAACATTCAATTGTAGCATTTCTTATAATGTAGTTCATGCAAATCATGGTATCAACATGTAACAACATTTTCAGTTGCACTTGCTAATTAAATTATCGTGTGCATTAGAATTAATTTGCATATCACCTTCATAGTCAACTTAGGTAGCTCACAACATGATGTTCAACATATCATTAGTGGTTAAAATTGTATAGGAGTTCTAGAGTGCCTCCAATTGCTCACTACCACTAGTTAATTTTGTTTTGACCATTTCCCATTATATGTAATTCAATCATTAGTTAATAGTCCAATTTTCTGTTCACAAATAACAATATTTTTGTCATAGTTTTTTTTAAATTTGTGAAACATTAGGTGTGTGTTTAACATTCAAGGACCATCAAGTCATTTGGTGTGAGTATCAATGCACGTGAATGAATGACTATGTGATTTGGTTGTTTGTCCAATGATACTTTAAAGGTGTATTCCAATGGAAAGCCTTTAACCTATTCTAAGAATGTTACCTACCCAAATGTTGGGAGTTATTTTTGTGACCAATATTGGCATTCAAACCCATGATTCTTTAATTTTTTATTTGAAGCACAAAAGTGACTTGACAAGCCATTGGCACTACCAAGTCAAGCTCAATGGTAGAGGGTTGGTAGGAGTTACAAATGCACACCATTGGGGTTTGAACTCTTGACCTTCTATGGTCTTAAGGTGCTATAAGGTGCTATACCAATGAGCCAACACCCTTGAAGTCACACCCATGAATTTGATGTCATAGCTTCCACTATTATCGTGGGTGACGAATAACCTTATAAACTTTGAGATCTATTTAAAAATGTAAACAATTGGTGGTAGAAAAAGGTCTATTCATATATAGGCAATAGATTGGTTGATGGGCACATTTTCAACTTTAACTATTAGTTGGTTGGTTTGAAGGTTTCAGAACACGAAGAATTAGGCTTATCACCTTATGATAGGTGAAACTATCAAATTGAAAAAACAAACTAGGGCCAATGTTGGCAATTACACCAGACTAAAAGTTAGCCAAAATCAAGGTTGAATTTTTTTTTCAAAAGTTATAATTGAACATATTCTTGAAAAGAATTTATGGTCATAGTTTGACCTAGTTTTGAAATTTGATGGAACTAATAATACAATTATGAGCAAGGTTAACTTAAGGTCAAAGATTGTTTAGTACTTTTGTTACATACGACCAATTAAAAAATGGCCACCTAAATGAAAGTTGTTACATGGCTATTCCCCCTTTTTTTAAAATTAAAATTATGGGGTTGAAAAGTGGAACTTATACATAATGAAAACTTGTAGATTGATGTTCCAATTTAGGTTTGATTAAAAAAAAGGATGGGCATAGGATCTAATAGGAAAAATTAAGCATGTGCACTGATTTAAGTGCAATTATTTTTTGATGCAAAAAGAAGTAAGTTTGGGTATGCCCACTATTGGTATTCAATTTATAAACGCATTTTAAAAAATAAAATTAATTTGTTTAATTGTATGAACATTTTATTATTAAATGCATAAAAAAAATATTTTTTAATGAAAGAAATGTAATGTATTGGTTTAAGATCGATATTTTGAGTGGAAGGATAAATGTATTATTTTCATGAAGATGAGTTTACAACTAAAGCTAAAGCAAGTTAAGGTATTTTGTAAAAAAGAAGCCCAAGGCTAATGAATCATACCATTGTTATTTCCAAATGTTGCATGAACTAATATATAATTCATTCAATTGTTCTAAAGAAATTTATAACAATTTAAGTAAATTAGTACCATATAAAATTAAACTAATAAGAAAGTTATGAATGTTGTAGAAATTCATTAAATATAATATTGTAGTGATGTATTAAGTTGTAAATGTTATATTAATGTTGTAGTAATACATGTCATTATATTATGCAAACCTTGTTGCCTTCAATAATCAAGTATATTTTGAATACTGACCAAGCCAGAGTGGTTTGTTTTAGTCCATATAATATCTTTTCAAAGTACTATAATACCTTATTTTTCTTGTGATGATGCACCCTTGGGGCTCAACCATTATAATCCATAATTAAAAAAGATTAGCTTTACATCCAAATGAAGACAAATTGTAATTGATTTGGATAGTATAAACAATAATTGTTCATAATGTTTCCCATTCAACAACTAGTAAGAAAGGCTTCCCCAAATTTATGCCTCTTGATTTGATTGTAAAACCTTTGCAACCAATTTGGCTTTGAAAGTCTCTTGTTGTCTATCCTTGTTTCAATATGTAGATTTACCCAAAATTGACTAATACTTGGGTGAAAACTAAATGGATGAATCTTTTTTTATAGTGGTAGATCCATTTATCTAACTCATTTTTCTTGGGCAAGTTGACCAAGTGGTCTAATGGAATGTTGGGCAAATATCACATTTCATTTTTAAAATATGTAGCGGTTTCGGTTTTCAAAATAGGTGAACTGAGTTAGATCTTTTTTTAAAAAATTTAAATTATTTAATTTTTTTTCATTTAACATGTATGACAAGGATATAATCTTAAAAAAGGGGCTAGACTCACTCTTCTCAATATCTTGCAAAATAATATCCATTAGATAAGATGGTTATTGCAACTGGAATAACAAAATTCAACATTTCTATTACAAACAATTCTATTAATGGTTTTGGGTTTTTTCAAGAATCGTTGGGTCTAGGTTTAATTTTTTTTTTGGAAACATAAAATTCCTTGGCTTCGAATTTAGGGTTATTTCTGAAAATTAAAACTTGTTGGTTTTGTGGCTGAGTCGAAAAAAATTGACAAACAATTTTAGGTTCAACAAGTCCAATCTTTATAAAAACCTTGGGGTTTAACTTGGAGTTGGTTTCATCTTATTTTTGGGATGGTTTGAAAGTTTATTTTAAAACCATTTCAATTTTTTAGGATTTTGGTCTTCTCACCACGTTTCCAAAATGTTCTAGGTTGTTTGCATGGTTAATTCTTAAGTTCCCAAAGAGTTCCCAAAGTGTTTTTCAGCATGTCCCCAAAAATAACAATAGAAAACAGCATAGGGAATAATTAGCCAACAATGGCCTCCACTTGAAATGGGCCCTATTTGAGCTTCTATCCAACATAAAGAACCACCTATGAACCATCATAACATATTTGTGTAAAACATTTTAATCCCACCACCGAAGATGCCTTTACATATTAAAGCTTAAGGTTAGGAGTCAGGGCCTATGACCCTAAAACCTTAAAACTTAAACATAGTACATAGAGCCTAGAAACCATAAACATTATTTAAACCTAAGACCCTAGCCCCTACCTAACCCTAATATCTGGACCCTATCAAAAACCTAAATAAAATTTATTGGGTTTGGTTCTTGGCGGGTTTTGAGTCCATGTACACATATTAGGTTTGATCCTTAAACCCCTATCTAGATTTGGAGTCAAACTTAATGAAAAACCCAAAAACAATCAATATTGGTTCAATTTTTTTGCTTTCAAATCCAAAATTGGCACCTTTTTAAAGGGTACCAATTGATGAAGTGAACCAGTTCTTTTTAGTGGCAAGTTGCCCAAATCCTAAGTGCCATTATTTTTCACTGACTCCATTTCTCTTTACATTAAAACCATCAATTTAGATGATTCCTTCATTTTTTTGAAAGAGCTTTGAGTTTGAAACTTCATTATAATAACGTACCATAGAAACTGTTTTTGACAAATTTTGTCACATTTTTCAAGAAAATTGGGGGTTTTTTTTTTGAATTTTTTTGTTTTACATTGTGAATTTGACCAATTTTTCTAATTTTTTGAAAACATTGGCCAAATTTTCAATCTTATATATAAATTCACTTGGTCTTCCCCTCTGTGACATGACGTTCTGTTGCATAATCATTTTTTATGTTTCTGCTGCGGAACCAGCCATAGGGAAAAGCATTTTCGTCTGGAACTGGCACCCCCGGGAAACCCATTTGATTTCTACACAACTGCTTGCATGAGGTGTGTTTGCGTGTGTGCGTTTCTCTTAGTCCGTCTGTCCGTCCGTCTGAGACAGGGCGTTTCGACTCGTTAACGGTCTCTGTGATGCCGATTCTGCAACCCCCCAGAAATGAGCCGCAAAGACCGATTATGCTACGTATTTGTTTTTTTTTATCTTTTTTTTTTGGTTTTGTTTTTTCGGATTTTTTTCCCCTTCTCTTAAATTAACAAAAATGAAAAAACGAAATAAAAAATAAAAAATAAGAAATGGGTGAAAAATCTAAGGCTTCGTTTTTGTTTTTTTTTTTTTCTTTTTTTTTGGATTTGTTTTTTCGAAAAAATCTAAGGCTACGTATTTACTTCTTTTTTTATCTTTTTTTTTTTGGATGACGTCTGGCCAGCAGCTTTGGGGAGCATTCACAACAAC
>Ga0116231_10012953_pt1 | contig 11971 bp, 5 predicted proteins | sample S1TSphgellanicum_2_FD_89695 | JGI IMG/M metagenome (GOLD analysis project Ga0116231, IMG submission 89695) | Host-associated microbial communities from peat moss isolated from Minnesota, USA - S1T2_Fd - Sphagnum magellanicum MG | ecosystem: Host-associated > Plants > Peat moss > Unclassified...
GACTAGTTTTCACATGCGACTTGTCTTAGGCGACTAAAAGGATTTTAGTTGCAAAATGTCTCTTGCGACTAAAATTTAGTCGCAAAGAGCAGTCGAAAATACATGTTTTTCTTCTAGTGAAAAATTTCATCTAGGCTTCATGTAATGATCAATCAAATCATTTGTTTTATTTGAACATCCTACAAGGAATTGAACCGTTTTCATTTTTAAAAATAGTGACTAAGTGACCAATTTATGTTGTTTTTTCATCAAAATTCAAAAACCTAAAATATGGCATCTCATCATAACTTGAGATCCAATGGTTGAGGTACCTAGAGGTAAAATTTTCCCCCCATGCATTGTTGTCTATTGCATGTGATCAAAATGCAAAGCTCGCACAAGTGACTGTGGTAAGTATCAAATTAACACTATGCCTTTGCATCAAAACTTGAAAAAATGACCATGTGCTTTAGAGCATGCGAAAACGATTATGTTTGCATTAAAGCTTGCCAGACCGATCGTGTGCACTAGAGCTTGCTAGGGTGACCATGTGCATTATAGAGCTTGCCAAAATATACACCAAAGCTTGCTAGTCAAGGTGGCTGTGTGCAATCAAACATGTGCGAAAGTGTTTATATGGACTAAATAGTTTATTTTCCTTCATGTTGGCATTTTGATGTTTATCACAACCAAGTGTGCATTGAAACTTTAAAACTCATATTAGAAGAGTTTGAGTTAACTTTTCAATGTTTGCATAACTTAAAACATATAGTCAAAATGTGTCATATTGGATGTTTTGTTCTATTTGTATCTTTGCATGGTCTTAGCATTTTTGTAGTTGGGTTCAATTGTGATACTTGTTTCCATTATCAACAACACTATCTTCATGTGTGACCAACAGCCAACAAGGAACTATCTTCATGTGTGACTAGTTGCCAACAAGGAACTATTTTCATGTGCGACCAACAGCCGACAAGGAACAAGCTAATGAGCAAAGTTATGCAACAAAAAAAGAATGAACAAGCTGATGAACAACATCGCAACAACCATTGATCCCTACTTGGAGCAACTGGTCCAACATCAAGCTTGTTCCATACACCATCTTTGTTCAACAAAGATCACAATTTATTGTAATAGACCCAATTGTTGCACAATCAAGCAAATGCATCTAGAACTGGTGCTTTAAAACGAAATCTCTTGCAAGTTTATGAACATGGTTTTCCTTGCATTTGTCATTGGTTGTGCTTGATGTAATAAAAGTGTTTAAAAGGTTGTTGGACTAGGTTAAAAAAATTGAAGGTTTTTTCACAGTGGATCTAGCACCATAGATTGGTTTATGGCCTTTGCACAATGAATGTGAGATTGATCTATGGCTACCTATTGTGTAGCTAAAACATTGCATGGATTGTGGTTGCCAAATTCAAAAATATTTTTTTCGATGGCAAAGGCACCATAGATTGATCTCACAATTGACTTCCATGTTGTTACAACTTTAAGGTATTTGATCATGTTCGTTTAGATGCCATGAAAGTAAAACCTAAAGGAGATCTAATGCTGGATACATCGACTAATGTCATTAATATGTTGTTATGATGGACCAGATTGTTCAAAAAGCTAAGTTTTCAAACCTGACCATTGTATGACAACTCAAGAGGCCATTAAAATGGTGAAAAAGACCATGTATGTTTAAATTCTGCAACTTATAATAAAAGTGAAATTTGTGCAAAATTATCAAAAAACATTCCACTCAATTTTATATGAAAAAGTTGTTAAATTCATGGTTTGGGGAAAGGGTTCCCAAAAAACCAGGGTTTTTTGGGGAGGGGGGGGGGGGGTCTAGGAAAAAAGAAGGGGCTACCCTTAATAGAAAAAATAGAGTGTTTTTTGTTGATTTGGAACTGCCAACAAGGGCCCACATATTTATATTATTGCTTGGAAATTTGGTAAATCTCAAAAAAAAATCTTCCAAATCACCAATATGTGGAACAACAATATTGAATCTTTAGGAATATTCTATTCTTTGAAATAAATATTTAAAATTTAGTTAATTATTCAATGGACATGTGTGGAAATGGCAAAAGTACTATAATGCACTTTTGGGACAGGCTTATGATTCAAAATTTCATTTTAGATTGAAGGAGTACCTTCCTACCTTAGCCATTTTGACATTAATTATATTTTTCCAAAATTTTTGAAATTTTCAAAAAATATTTCCAAATCACAAAATATAATGAACCAAAATATTGAATCTTTAGGACTATTCTATTTTAATTAATTAATTAATTATTCAACAAACATGTGTTGAAATGGCTAAAGTATTACAATACATTTCTTCAAGGGGCTTATGATTGAGAACTTCATTTCAGAATGAAGGAGTACCCTCCTACCTTGACCACTTTGACATTAATTATATTATGTTCAGAATTTTGTAAATTTCACAAAAACTTTTTTCCAACTCACAAAATATATGAAACAAAAATATTGAATCTTTTGGAATATTTTATTACTTGAAATAAATATTTCAAAATTAATTAATTATTCAATGGACATGTGTTGAAATGGCCAAGGTACTACAATACATTTCTTCAAGGGTCTTATCATTGAGAACTTCATTTTGGAATGAAGGAGTACCTTCATACCTTGGCCACTTTGACATTAATTATATTATTTTAAGAAGTGTTGAAATTTTCAAAAAATATTTATTCCAAATCAGAAAATATAGTAAATAAATATGTTAATTAATTAATTATTCATTGGACATGAATTGAAACAGTCAAGGTACTACGATAATAAAAGAGGAAGTGAAGTGAATGATCGAGTGTTGTGAACATTGGTTTTTTTTAATTTAAAATTTTATAAATTTACAACATGACAATATTACAAATTTCAAAGTTAAAATATGCAAATGCACATTTATAAATTGGAAAGATTTCAAATGTGAAAATCTACATACAAATAATTTTTGTAACCTTGTAAATTCATAGATTTCCAAGTTACAAATCATTAATCATAAACTTTCAAGTGCACATTTTGCATAAACTGACCAAAAAACCAATGGGCATTTTATGGATCCCATTCGTGTATCATAGCCTAAACCACAAAAGACCAATGCATATTTAAGGTGTTGTATTTAGGTATTGCAACTTATATCCTAGATTAAGAGCTAATCCCGTAACGCAATACCTAAATATGAAAATAATATATCAAGTGCAAGAAACATGTAAGTCAATATATTATTATTGACCTAAAAGTGTGTATTGCATTTTCTTCACAAAAAACTAGTCCCTTTTTATGAATCTATTTGTAGGTATTGCATAATTTGGTATATGGTCCACAAAGATTGACTAGCTCAAAACCCAATCCCAAAATGTAATACCCAAATATGATTATATCAAGTGCAAAAAACACGTAAGTGAAAACCTATTTGATTGTAGACCTAAATGCAGGTATTGCATTTTCTTCACAAAAAACAAGTCCTTCTTTTGCATACCTATATGTGGGTATTGCAAAAAATTGGCAAATGTTGTGACGTTGTTCATTTTGGGACACATGTGCAGGTATTGCTTTTGTGGGGAAAATCCAATCACTATTTTTAACACCTATATGTAGCCATTATGAATGGGGGTAAAACAAACACATATTTGTCACAAATGACAAGTACATGGTTGGCAAAACATACAAGTAACAATGCATATGATACATAAAACATAAACATATGGGTCACAATGCATATGATACACAAAATAATTAATATATTATGTTAATTTTTAGATCATTTAATATTTAATATTTTTTATATATTCAAAAATCGCAAGAGAATCTAGTACCAACTACAAAATTGGTTTTGATCTCTAGGACAAAACACATTAAAATGAGCCAATGGGATTATTTTATAAAAGGATTGTGAGTCCTTTTTTGGTCTTTTTCACTTTTGCATAGAAAGGAATTTTCAAACAAAATCTTTTGCAACTTGTTATTAAAAATATTCATATATTTTCCCCAATGCATCACATTTTTTGTATTAATCTTCATTCAATAACTATGAATTTTCTGAAGTGTGCAAATTTTGCCAAAGTTTGCATTTCACTTTGAAAAATGATCATAATTTGAATTCATTCCAATACATGTCAATTACTTTAGGATTTAGTTTTATGGATCATAAACTACAACTTTGTTTTATATGTCATGTGCATTACACCTTATTTACATGTGGTAAAGGACTCATGAAATTCAAAAATGAACATTGAATTTTGAAACATACATGGAATTTTTTTAAATTTCGAGTTCCATAAATTTTTAATTGTGAATAATAGATTACTATCTTCTTAATTTTTTTACTATGATAGTCCTTGTTGTAGTCTTTTGAAAATTGACGAATTTGATGCAACTATTGTTCAAGTTGAAAAGTCATTTACTAGAACCAAAACTCAAAAATAAATTAAATGAATTTTAAATTTGAATTCCTTAACACTCATATTAGTCATTTAACACAACTTGGAATGATTATTGTAATTTTAAAATGTTTAAAAAAAAGGATATCTACAAAAGTTTGAAATTTCAAAGATTATCTGACATCCTTTTTGGTTCATTTTAGCATGTTTTGACCCCTCTTCAAATTAATAGAAAAATTAAATTTGTTTAATCAAGGCATCCATTTTTGAATTATAGTGGAGTAAATTTTTTAATTGATGTTTATATGTTGACTATTTTTCAAATGTTTGATTTTTTAACATGTTCCCCAATTTCCCAATGGATTCCCAACAAGCTCCCAATAGCACCTTATTGTATCCCATATATTATTTGCCTTATGTTCTAGTATTGCAATGTATTATTGTTTAAATACACATGATGTACATGAATAGACAACAATTCATTTATTTTGGTATCATCCAAGGCTTCAATTAATTTTTTCAATGATGAAGCCATCAAAGATGAACACATAAATTGCTCCCAAAAAAAAAAACTTGGGGGGTAGCACAATTGATTGATACATTCAAAGCATACTATATCACATATAGTATGCTACTCTACTTAATCTAACTCATCAAAGCTTTTCAAACAACCTATAATTATTCAATTTTAATTAGATGTATTATAACCTTTTTCATCCATAGGCAATGGGCATTAGTCTATTTTTGTAAACCATATAAATACTTATTTTAAACTTTGTATTTTGTTGATTACACATAGGGTATCAATGTTTTTTCTCAAAATTTTGGGACCAACTAGGTATCAATTCGTTGGAATGGCTATTACACTAGGATATTAGTATTTTTTTTGGGTACATATGGATTAATAATTGTTGGGTATACATAAGGGCCGGTTTTTGCAATAACCTACCTTGAATTGGACTTCATATGTATACATACATGCCTTTATTTTGCAATGAAAGCTTGAAATGAAAATGGTAGTTAAAGGCCTTAAACTAAGTGATCATTCAATCTATGTCCATTATTGACAAAAGACAACTATTGTTGAAAGTGGAGAAGGAGTGATTTTGCATAGAAGTGCATGAACAAGATGATATAAGGTTTAATTTTGGGCAAAAGACAAAAGAGAAAATTACCCCTAAATGGATGGAAGATTTACTCACATAAATCTATCTTGCTATTCATGTTTTTCATCTAGCATTTTGATGATATTTAATTAAGATAAATATGTCTTGTTGTTCATGTATTTCATCTATCATTTCAATGGTATTTACTTAATATAAATTTGTCTTGTTTTTCATTTCTTTCATTTAGCAATTTGATAATATATTGAATTAATATATGTATATATATATTTTGTTGTTATTGTTTTTCACCTAACATTTTGATGATATTTACTTAAATAAATATGTTATAGACCTCATTTCATTTTTTCTTGAATTTACTTCTTTGAAATGAAAATATTTAATTCATTCTAATTTTATTTCAAACCACATTGGGACCACATTGTGAAAATTCACCCCAACAAAATTCGTTGGGACGCTTGCTCAAAAATTTATTTTGATGAATATCTTTTTTGAATTTTTAAACATTAAATAATGATATATAGTCCTCTTAATTATATCCATTTAGGAGTTGAAAAGAAATCCACGTTCATCAAAATGGCATTGCTTGGCTTGAGTCATCATATAATGGGTAGCCAAAAATATAGAATTTGATCCTTATAACATTTACAAAAAGTTTTATGATGTTTTGCCAAATAATTTTCTTATGGATAATTGTTCCATCTTCCACCCCACTATTTGTGCAAAGGAAATGGAAGATGAAAATGCAGAAAAGAAATAAGGGTCAAGGTTTACGATTAGGTTGAAACTTATTTAATAAACTTATTCGTTAATTAACTTATCAAAAAAATTGGCCATCCAACTTGAAAAAAATCCTATAATCTACATTAAATCACATTCAATAGAATGAAAAGACCTTATAAAAAACTGATGAAATTTATATATTCATAATAAAAATTAATAAAACTATGATATTACAAAACACATGTGTATAAATTAATAATAATGAAATCTACATAATGTTAATACTTTATATATATTTTTAAAATTTAATGTATTATTGTATTTTATATAATATAATATAATAATAAGTTAATATGACACAAGATTGATTGATTCAATATATGTTTAAAGAGAAGGAGATCCAGTATTTAATTTTATATTATTATAAAAAATTAAATACCAAAAAAAATTCAATGTTGATTTTAAATAGGTTTATTTACAAATCATTTTTAAAAAAGTATAATTTCTTCAAGAAATCATTGTTGTTCAAATGTATTAAAATATAGTGACAATTCAAATGAATTTTTAGTCAAATTATTATATATATAAATGTGTGTTAATAATCACTTTTTGGGGCTTGGCAAGTACCAACTAACTTGCCTAGAAACAATTGTAAAAATAAAACTACGCCAAATTGTGATTTTCATGATTAGAACATTAAACAACTATGTCATGTGTACAATCATTTTTACTTTGCACATGGACAAGGTTAGTCATGAATATGATTATATGACCATGAACAAGAAATATAACAATTTTTAATCATTTAGATGACTACATGACTAAAATTATGACTTCATGACTACTTAAGAATACGATTACAACATAAGGCAGTCCCCCAACAATATGTAATTAATTCAAACAACACATCTAATAAATGTTTTTGGGTATCAATTAAGTACGCCAAGAAAGTTCAATGAGTACATAATCTTTGGGTTTAGGGTTATAGTAATTAAATTAGAGAAACCAATGACAAAAATGGGAGGTTAATTACAATTTATAAATTAATTATTAAAATTTTACATTTATATAATAAAATTTAGGGTTGGCACTAAATATTTTACAAGTGGGCCTAGCTTAGGGAAATCTAAAAATGAGCAAAGATTTTTTCAAAGGGTTTTTTTTTTAATTAAAAAAAAATCACCTGAAAAATAGGGAAATGAATCTAAATTTGCCACATTGAAATTTTTTCTTCCTATAAGTAGCCAAAAACTAGCACGACTTTGAAAAAAAACCTCCTATCTATCTTGTAGGCCAATTGTGGCTAAGTTTTCCTATGGATGCTTGCCAATGTGTTTACATCACAAATTAATTTTTTTAATAAATAAATTTTAAAAAATTTAAAAAAACATTAGAAGCCCATAGTCCTTTACCAATGGAGGGGTTCCATTGAGGTTTAGAGAGGCTTTCCTTGCCTTAGAGAAAATCTACATGTTAAAATTCATGAGGAGGCGCATAAAGGTGTGGAAGAGCCAACCAAAAACAGAAGCCTATCTTTGGTTTGAAAGGTGAATTTTTCTTCAAACTTATGATTTTCTTTTTCAAGCTTATTCAATCTTCTTTTTCAAATTAGTGCACATTTCTAGCAATATTGAATTTTGATTTATGTTTATGGACAAATTTATACTAATAAAATCTACATAATTTGATTTGTTATAATTCATGATCAAAACAAAAATTCAGATAATGCAAACAACAAAACCATGCAAAAACATAATTTGGCTTGAATTTTTCAAGAAACAAAACAAAACTCATAATGAACATAAGCAAGTTCAAAATCCAAACATGGGTTAAAAAAAAAACTTTAACCAATAATTAATCACTAAGTAACTAACTAATTAAAGTAAGTTAACCTTACCCCCTTAATAATGTTTCTACAAAAATCTACTATAATGTTAGTTGTGAGCATTGGTAGAGGGATTTAACCCCAAGGGGCCATTTTTAAAAAGTCATGAAAAAAAAAAATGGGAAATAAATCATGTTATAATCTGGCTATTTAGGTCTAACCACTTTAATAAAAACCACACCCACCCCTTTGAACCATTGTTTTTTTGGTGTTTTTAAAAATAATATTCTTGGAATCTTTTAAATATGTCTTTCAAAAAAATATTTAAAATCTTAAAATTTTTATTGAAATTATTATGTTAAGGTGTATATTAAAAAAATATCATTACACTACAATAAATCACAACCTTTCAAAAGGTCAACTTGACCGGAATGCCCACATTAACCAAAGGGTATGTCCATTTTGACTAAAGGTTTGAGGCATGAAAAACACATGTTACATTTAATTGAAGTGACATTTTTGATCAAATGTCAAGTTAAAGATTTGATGAAAAAGGACAAACATGCATAAAAAATGGCCATGGTTTAGTCAAATTGGCCATATTGAATGGATAGGGTTTAATCAAATTGAATATCTTGATTTGATTTAGTCAAATGAGCCATATTCATTTGATGATTTAGCTTATTTTTAAGCCTATGCTACTTGCCTAACCTAACATAATTAGTTAGTTAGGCTAGGCCTATTACCTATCTAGCCTAGCATAACTAATAGGCTAGTAGGTTATTTGTTAGGTAATAATTTAATTAGGTAGCCTAGCTTAGATCTACTTAATAGGCTACCTAAAACATAATTTAGGCCTACTAAATAACCTATTAGGTACTATAGATATTATAGGTACGTATCCTAGGTGACCTATGCCTACTAGGTAGGTAGCTTAACCTAGCCTACCGAAACCACTTAGGCTTACTAGGTAGGTAGCTTAACTTAGCCTACCGAAATCTACTTAGTAGGTATGTAGTTAAGTAGGCCATTTAGGCCTATTAGGTATGTAGTTTAGACCTATTTAAACCTACTAGGTAGACAACCAAATATAAGCCAACTAAACTTAGTAGGTAGATAGTTTAATGTAGGCCACCAAGGCCTATTAGGTAGATAACCTAACCTATTAGGTAGGTAACCTAGGCTTAGACCTACTTAATAGGCTAGGCTACCTACTTAATATGCCTCTAGGTTAGGTCTATAAATAGGTTAATAGCTACATAGCCTACTAAATATCATAGGCATAGGTAGCTTATTAGGTAGGTAGCTTAACCTAGGCTTATTGAGTAGATAGTCTAGGTTTAAACCTACCTAGTAGGCTAGGCTAATTACCTAATATGCTTAGGCTAAATCTATTAATAGGTTAGTAGGTATTTATATAGCCTATTAAATAACATAAACATAAGTTGCTTACTAAATAGGTGTAAACATAGACTTAATAAGTACTTATAAAGCCTAGTAGACTATAACCTGCATGTCACCTAAATACATGCATTTATTGGTAGCTATGTCTTACCTATCTAGGCAACCTACATATAACCTACCTATTTATGTAAGTAGTGAAAAAAATTCAAGTTCGTTTAATATAATATGTTGAAAATAATAAATAAATAAATAAATAAATAAAATTTTATTTTTCAAAAGTACTTTTAAACTTATAGGCCAATGAGTTGCACTAATTTTGCACCTTCCAGCATAATTATTTTATTTTTATTTATGTCAAAACAATGACCATTCAAAGGTTGATCAATCGAAATGGGGCATCCCACAACTTTTTAACTGTGAGGATTTATGGAGTTGACACATTGACCTAGGGGGGCCAAATTGACCCCATGGTAAAACGTATCTTATAAAAGCTATTACAATGATTAATAATAAAATGACAACTCCAAGATTAGATCAATTTATGCTTAGTGTGGAAAAAAACATTCAAGGAAGGGAAAGTGTTATAAAATGAAAATTTTCATGAATTGGTTTCAATTCATGAAAGTTGATTGTACAATATGTTGATAACATCATGTCCATTAAAATATTTATGTCAAAAAATCACCTTATGGGGTGGTGGTGCGATGGTTAAGGATTTGACTTATCGATGTGAAGGTGAGGAATTCGAGTCCACACACTTGCAACTTAGGCTACCTTGGTTACTTAGGTGACCTAATTAAGTAGCTTATGTTGCAAAGCCTACTATACCACCTAAGCTAGGCTACTTGGCGTAGCATAAGTGGGTGAAAACACATTGAACCCCCCCAAATTGTAATCACATGTATAATCTTTCTACAATTAAATTTTTGGTAATGTATGGATATCACATCTTGGATAACTTTTTCTTGTTTTAAGTATATTTGATTAGCTTTAAACTTCATCTAATCAACTATTTTGAAACATTCAACAACATTGTAGAATTTGAACATTTGAAATATATTTGTGACAAAATAATATTCATCATAAGTTTGAAATTTTGAATATATACTTCAAAACTAAGGTTGTGGATGAAATTTTTGGGTTAATTCTTTTATTGTGTATGATATTGATATGCATCAATTAAATCTAGGACAATTTAAAATTTTCAAGTTTTTGGATGAAATTCCATTCGAATAATGTGTGTTTTTTTTGCATTTCTTTAATAATATCTTTTTTAAGGAAAAAATCACTACCATATAAAAAAGGAGGAAATTTTATAAATGGGCATTGCATTATTTTTTCAATTTTCTTTTGTTTGGTAATGTTTCTTGAATCATAAACATGAGGCCATGTGGTCGCTAAAAAACTATAAGTTATATACTTTGTGTACATGGATTTTATCTAATCCTCATCATCCAACTATTGGATGAACATTAATTTTGACTCAAAATGGACTTTGAGTTCAAAATTGTTGTTGTGTAAATTCTAAAATTTTTAATTTGTGTTTAGGATAACCAAGGGATGTCATCAAGATTTTAGCTTACTATGTGCTATAATACTTGTTATACATCACTTTTTTTGAACAAAAGTGGTTCACCCCTAATGTGCTTTCACCCAAGTGACTAAGCTAGGTGGCTTAACTTAATTGGTTTAGTCTAGTTTAGGGTGGTTAAGTTAAGTGGCCTAGCCTAGGCCTAAGACATAGGGTAGTTAGGTAAATAAAAAAATTATTTTCTAATTTTTGGCATTAATTATTAGGTTTACTAATTAGATAGGTACATAGGTAGGCAAAGTAAGGTAAGTAATTATTTAGTTAATTGATTAATATATTCAAATTATTATTATTATTATTTTAAAATGGTTACAATGCCTTGAATGTGTTTTAAATAATATTTTTTATTCATTAGATTGATTCCAAATTTTAATGATACACTAGTAGAAATCAGCCAAAATGTAACCATTCAATTTACGATTACATGCGACTTGTAGTCGTTTGCGATTAGATTTGTGAATATTTGCAACTACAAGACCAACTTTCAACTATTTTGGTCATTTTCACAACTATGATGCAACTATTAGAAATTTCATCCTATTGGTTGCATCAATTTTACATTTTTTTTCATCCATTAATACATTGATATGTCCCATTAGTCATAATAGTCACCAAATTAGTTACATCCTAAAGGTATTCAACAATGACATAAGGGTGTATTTTAATGTATGTACTATATATATATATGCATACATATGTATATTGTTCATATAATGAATCTCAAAATTAATACTTCAAGTTTGAAAATTAGTAATTGCATCTAAAAATGGACATTTCAATTTTGAATATTGTTATTTGAATATGAAAATTAACATTTCAATTCTGAAAATTGTTATTTAAATTCAAAAAACTTATTTGATCTAAAAACCGATATTTGAATTCTAAATTATTATTTTCGATTCTAAAAATTATTATTTCAATTTTACAAACTTTA
>Ga0116231_10012954_pt1 | contig 11971 bp, 6 predicted proteins | sample S1TSphgellanicum_2_FD_89695 | JGI IMG/M metagenome (GOLD analysis project Ga0116231, IMG submission 89695) | Host-associated microbial communities from peat moss isolated from Minnesota, USA - S1T2_Fd - Sphagnum magellanicum MG | ecosystem: Host-associated > Plants > Peat moss > Unclassified...
ACGCAGCCATAACTTACCGCGCCTGTCACGGCTGTGGCGAAGTTGATGGTCATGGAGTTGTTGCTGGGGTACGTGATCCAGTGCCGGTTGCCGCTGCCTTGGTCGAATTGCGGTTCGGCCCAGCATTCGCTGTGCGTGCCGTAGGATCCGCTAAAGGTGTAGGTGGCCGAGGTTGCGTTGCTAAACGACAGTTCGCCGCTGATGTCGGTGTTGCCGCCGCTTCCACTGCGGATGGATTGCGTGGCCACATAGCCCACGCCGCCCGAATCGGACCCGAGCGACACATTCGAAAACGGCGTCAGCATCTGGGTGTTGCCAAAGATGTAGCTGGACGCATTGCTGTTGGCCGTGATGATAAAGCGCCGGTTTGCCTGGTCATACTTCACGTAATCGTAGGAAGAAGAGTTCGCCGCCGCCAGGAGGTTGCCGGTCGCGGTGCAAGACGGGGCGCAGCCGACTCCGATGGTCCAGTTATCGCCGGGGCTGTCGAACAGCATGCTGTAACCGGTCTTGCCGCTGATATGAATGCCGATCGGAGACGTGTATTTGCCGCCATACGATTTATACATCGAGGTAGGCGTATTGTTAACCAGCGCCAGCATGGTGTCGTTGCCCTGCATGGGGAAGTTATAGGTCAGCCCGAAGCCGCCGGCGGTGCCGGGGAAGTTGGGATAATAACTCTCGATTGTCGTGTTGCCGAAGGAAAAATGCTCGGCCGGGTAGAGCGGCTCTTCCACCGAGTCACCGGCCGTCCAGGCGACATTGTTCGGGCCCAGCGTGAAGGTGTTGCTCAGGCCGCCGCCCTGCTGCACCGAAGTCACTTCCGCCATGGGATAAAGCACATATCCGTTGGCTGAGCTGGCATCAAAGCGGCTGACCAGAGCCTGATAACTGCCGCCGCCCGCCACATAGAGCTGCAGCGAGCCGCTGGAGGTGGACGCAACGGCTGGCCAGGCGAAACGCAGGGTGCCGCTAATGTTTTGAAACTTGGTGGGGAACGTGGAGTTGGTGACGTCATCCGCCGTCAGGTCCAGCAGATAGCCGCACACTCCGCCCGCCGCGATGGTGGCGGTGGACGGATGCACCTTGGTGAAAGTCGCGGTGAATGTCGACCCCGACACGGTCGAAGGATGAACCATTTCGAACGCGCCCGGGTCCGCCACGCAGACCAGCGTGGAGGTGGTGATCTGCGATATGGAACCCGTTGTAAAGGACGCCGGAGTGACGGTGGCGCTTCCCGGCGTGCTCACGCTGGTGCCCAGCGTGGCAATCATGGTGCTGACCGGCCAGGCGGTGGACGATCCGGTGATGGTGGTCAATGCAGTTCCGGTGCTGGTGATGGCGGAAATGGCGCCCGCCGTGATGGTGCCCGCGTTCATCCGGATGAGGAACCGTCCCGCACCCTGCGTGTCTGCCCCCTGCGTGACATTGATGCTGACCGAGGTGGCCCCGGTTGTGGGAGAGCCGGTGAGAGTTCCCTCAAAAGCGCTGCTGCCCATGTAAACCTGGTTATCCTGCAGTTCGCATCCTTCGTCGGCCTGGGCGTTGAAACCTCCCCAGCAATAGACGTAATTGGCGAACCCAAGCACATCTCCGATGGAGAAACTCTTGGTGGTCAGCCCCAGCCCGATATGCTGGCCGGGGGTGTGCGAATAATTCGTCAGCGCCAGCGGCGCATAGGTTGTTTTGTTGTAATAACCGAGCGCGGAATACTGGTTATTGGTGCCGCCGTCCCACGAGTTCTGAAGAATGTAAAGCGGCGCAACAATGGCCAGAGGCTGCTGCGGGGCGTAGTAGTTGTAAACCCACCCGTTGGGCGACGAGATGACACCGTCAGTGTAGCCCCGCGGATTGATGCCCATGCGCGCGTCACCATAGCGCTGGTCGAAGATGGTGATGTTTCCCGATGTTGACGCCGCAGCCGGCGGATTGTTCGGGTCCAGGCCGAAGCCGGGGACCAGTTCCATGGTCGAGTAACTCGGCGGAATGACAATGGCGCAGGCGGTGGTGGTGCCGCAGGCGGCAATGGCCCCGGCAATGCCGCCCGAGCCGTTGACTTCGTGGTCTACGGTGCTGTCGATATCGCGCAGCAGCGTGCTGTTGGTGGCGCCGTGCACCGCGCCTTGCAGCGAAGGCAACTGACTAGGAGCCACTTTCGTTTGGGCATGCATCTCTTGATTGGTCGCTGACATCACTAGAGTTGCAATCCAGATAACCGACGCCACCACTTTGCGGAGATATGGTCGCAACTCCACTCCTTTATTCACTCAACTCCTCGCACTGCAATACCTTGGCCCCGTGAGCCACTTTGCGCGAACCGAGTCCTTATTCTCTTATTTAAGGAATGGCGAACTTCCCTCCAGTAGAGCAAGTCAGACAGTCTTGCCACAATAATGAGAATAACGGCGGTAAATCCTATTGAACTGGGACTTAGATCCATATGTGATTAAGTGCATGAGACGAGCGACTTAGATCAATAAGAGAAACCTGATGAGTCATAACAAACAAGGTCTTGAAACGAATGGCAGATTTCTCTACTTCCTATATCTCACGAAACGTTTTTGTACTGGATCACTTACGGCGCAAAATAGCTGGAAATATCCAACACAAGCTGAGTCGGATTGGAGGCGAAGGCGTCCACCTCTCCGCTGGACGCGGAAACAATCGCCATGTTGGAAGTGACGACACCGTCCACGGCATTCAAGGTGGCAACCAGCGGCTGTGGCTGCCCGTAGGGCCACATGGTCAGCGTACCCAATCCCCCGCTTGGAACCACAGTGGCGCTAAAAACAAATGCCTGGGCCGACGAAGGCACGCTGCAGGAACTGCCGATGACATTGACCGCCAGCGTGCCAGTAAAGAGTCCGCTCGACAACCGGGTGTCCAGGACGCGGCAAGGCGTTAGCGTATAAAGCGAAAGGCCCGACGACGACGGCGCGGCGAAATACCCATTTGCGTCGATGACCAAATCCGAGTCGTTGCTAGCCAGGACGTCAATCGCGCCGCCCGTGCCGGCATGCACCACGGCCGCGTTGCCTGTCGTGACACCGGTGGGCGCATTCAGCGTGGACGCCAATGGCTCGGCCGCTCCGGTAGGCCAGACTGTCAGAGATCCCAGTGGTCCGTGTGGCACAGATGTAAAGTTGAGTGAATAAGCCAGAGCAGTAGAGGGAATGTTGCAAGTGCTGGAAAGAATAGGGAATGAACGCGCCACACCCGCGCTCAGATACGGCCCTCCCAACGCGCCATTGGCTTGGCGCGTGTCAACAAGGCGGCATGGCGTCAGCGGAAAAAACTCCAGCGCGGCGCTGTTGCCGGCTACAAAATAACCGCTGATGTCCAGCACCAGATGAGTCGCCTGCGAAACAAAAACGTTGATGCCGCCGCTTAAACCCGCCACCACAATCGCCGAGTTTGCCTTGACTCGCCCGTCTGATGTTAAGGTCGCCACCAGCGGCTGTGAGAGTCCCGTCGGCCACATAGTCAGCGCCCCCAGCACACTGGTCGGCACCACTGCCGCGCTGACCAGATAAGCTGCCGCATTCGCCGGAATACCGCACGCCCCATTCGGAATCAGAAAACTGCGCGCCACACCTGCCGCCAAAATCGGCCCGCCAAACGGCCCCGTGGCGTTGCGCGTATCCACCACCCGGCAGGGAGTCATTGGAACAAATTGCAGCGGCGTCGCCGAACTGGTGCCCGACAAGGAAACAGCATGCGGCGAATCCACGCCATTATCCACAATCGTCAGCGTGGCCGTCCGTACCCCCGCTGCTCCCGGGGTGAATACAATCGAGAGCATGCATGAATGCCCAACCGCCAGCGTGGTTCCGCAGGTCGTCGTCAAATTAAAGTCAGTCGAATTCGTGCCCGACAAACTGATGCCTGACAGCGTCAGGCTGCTGGTACCTGTGTTGCTAAACGTAACCGATTGGGGATAGCTGGCACCGCTCAAAACCGGGCTAAAATAGACACTGGACGCACTCAGCGTCCCAATCGGGCCACCGCTTCCTGAGCCGGTAATTGGTACCTGTTGCTCTGACGTGCCAGCCGAATCGATCAAGCTCAATGTAGCCGCATAACTGCTGCTCGCAGTCGGAGCAAACGTTAGAGTAATGACACAGGTTGAACCGACCGCCAGTGATGCCCCGCACGTATTTGATTCCGAGAACACAGGGCTTCCGCTGAGCGAAATAGCCGTAATGCTCAGAACGCCACTTCCCGAATTAGTAAGAGACACCGACAGACTCTGCGTGCTCCCCGAGGCAACCGAGCCAAAGTTTATCGCAGAGGCGCTCAGCGACGCTCCGGGACTGCCGGTGGCACCCGTGCCGCCAAGACCAATTTTCTGGATGCCAACGCCATCCGTCACAACAAGACTGGCCGACACCACGCCCGTCACCCCTGGGGTGAATGTCACAGAAATTGTGCAGCTCGATTGGGGTGCCAGGGAGCTCCCGCAACTATTAGTACTTGTAAAATAGGGACTGCCAACCCCGCTCACCGCGACTGAGCCAATGCTCAAACTGGCCGTTCCTGCGTTACTCAAGGTGGCAGTGAGGGGTGTGCTGGTGGTGCCCACAAGTTGATTACCAAACAGCATTCCCGTGGCTGGAGACAACACTGCCGCCGCGATACCGATTGCGGTTCCATTCAATGCCACCACCTGACTGGCGCCAGTCTGCCCACCCGAATTGTCCGTTATCGTTAGCACGGCCGCTCTTTGGCCTGTGGCGGCTGGCACAAATGCTACCGAGATTTGGCAAGCTGAGCCATTTTGCACTGCACCACCACACGTATTAGTGACAGTAAAATCCGATGGGTCTGTGCCCCCTATAGATATACCCGCGATAATGAGCGTCGAGTTCCCAGTATTTGTAAGGGTTATCTGCTGGGCTCCGCTGACCGTTCCCACTGCCTGACTCGCGAACGTCAGGGATGTCGGCGACAAAGATGCTGATGGCGTGGCGGCGATGCCCGTGCCCCCAAGACTTACGCTCTGAGTGCCAACATTATCTGTAACCGTGAGGGTGGCACTCGCACTTCCGGCCCCTACAGGAGCAAATATAACCGACACCGTGCAATTTGCGCCCGGTGTGATCGTATTGCCGCAGCTATTGCTGCTCTGAAAGGAGGCAGGATTAGCTCCGCCGATGAGGATACTGCCTATTGTCAAGCTCGCGGTTCCTGAATTACTGAGCGTAATGGCTTGCGCGGCACTCACAGTCCCTACCGTCTGGGACGCGAATGCAACCGCGTTTGGGGTGATTGTCGCAACCGCCACTCCAACACCATTTCCAGTCAAGCTAACTGTTTGCGTCGAGCCGCTGACACCCCCAGAATTGTCAGTGATCGTAAGACTGGCACTGCGCTGGCCAATCGCCACTGGTACAAACGTTACTGATATCGAGCAGCCCACCTGCGGGGCAAGACTCGCTGGACAGCTGCTGTTAATTTGGAAATCACCAGCGTCAGCACCACTTACAGCAATATTTGAAATATTCAGTGCTGCACTGGCACCCGCATCACTCAGCGACACAGCCTGTGCAGTGCTAGTCGAACCAACATTTTGGCTACCAAAGGCTAACGCAGTCTGCGATAGCGAAATGGTCGGTACTGCCGGAACTCCGTTGCCACTGAGAAACACAAGCTGCGTCGCAGCGTTATTACCGGCATTATCGCTTACCGTCACTGTGGCAGTTCTAGCCCCCAGCGCTGTTGGTCCAAACGTAACATTGATGCTGCAGGCAGCACCAGCCGCAACACTGCCAGTACATGTCGTTGTCATGGAGAAGTCCCCTGGATTGGCCCCCCCAAGTGCAATCCCAGTAATGATTAGGCTGGCGCTCCCGGAATTACTCAGCACAATCGCTTGAGCGCTGGCGCTGCTTTGAAGCGCCTGGGACCCAAACGCCACAGTCGTCGGCGACAACACCGCAGCGGGTCCAGCAGCCACACTCTGACCTGATGCTGAATAGATGCTGCTCGTTGACTGGTTTAAGGAATTGTCTATAACACTCACTTGCCCAACCTGCGCACCGCTTTGGGACGGACTGAACACAACACCAAACGCACAGACGCCGCCAGGCTGCACAGAGCCGACTGTAAAGCAGGTCCCTCCAGGCACGACGGAAAACTGCGATGTGGAGCTTATACTCGATATAATCAGCGGCTCGTTGCCGGCATTTGCTGCGGCGAATGAAAACGGGCTACTAACCGAATTCGTGGTTGTTGTTGGAAACAGCACCTCTGCGGAGTTAAATGTCACCTTGTCAACCACCAAGTTCGCGGCGTCTGCAACCCACAGGGTATCGCCGTCGATAGCTAATCCCGCCGGCAAACCTAGACTCACTTGTGAGGACAGCCCGCTTGCAGAGAAGCCACTTCCAGATCCAGATCCCACCAGCGTCTGAATATTACCGGTATCGCTCAGCACCAGCCGAACGACAAAATTATTGGCATCCGCTATGTAGAGGTTGCCCCCCGCATCAACGCTCACGGCGGACGGCGCATTTAGCGTGGCACCAGCAGCCGGGCCACCATCCCCAGAATATCCAGACACATTTGCCGTACCCGCAACACTACTGATAACCCCCGTGCTGATATTGACCATCCTAACCATATGATGGTATGTATCAGCGATGTATAACTTCGCTTCATTTTGATCTAAGGCTATTCCGGCAGGGTACAGCAAACTCGCCGAGGTGGCGGACAGCCCATCACCCACTCCGTCACTACCACCTAGACAAGTTCCCTGCTGACAACCGGCCACCGTCTCAATAATTCCGGTCGACGCGTTTACTTCACGGACGAGGCTGTCAAAAGTGTCCGCAATATAGAGATTGCCCGTCAAATCTGCCACGACAGCGCTAGGCGAGTTTAGAACAGCATTCACAGCGAGTGCGCCATCTCCTAAGGGGTCAGTGCCGGATTGTCCGCTTCCGCCTCCGGCCACTGTCGTAATCGTTTGGTCCACCGCACTCACAACGCGAATCCTGTTATTCCCGGCATCGGCGATGAACACATTGCCTTCGGCATCAATTGCCAGCCCACTTGGCGAAGCCAACTGGGCCGCAGATGCTGGCCCGAAGTCACCTGAAAACCCGTACGAACCCGTTCCAGCGATAATGGCTACAACCGCCGACTGTGGTTGGTACTCAAGGACCACGTTCGCACTTGCATCCGCCACGAACACATTCCCGTTTGAGTCGATGACGACAGCCTGGGGTGTTTCCAGCGATGTATTCACACCGGGACCAGGAGTGGGAGGGCCATAATAGCTGGGCCCTTGACCGATAGGGATCGACAGAGTACCGGGCTGGATTAAGGAAAGCGCGGCCGACCCAGTTCCCGCAACGGGCACGACGGCGGCCAAATTGCCGTTGGAATCGTTCGCGTTGATGTGTGCTTCCCTTAGACCGGCTTTCAGAGGACTAAATACAATGCCAATCTCACAGGCGTTTAGCTGACTGCAATTCACTATCGTCGCCGAAAACTCCGCAGTGCTAGAGGTTAACGACGGGGCGACAGCCAACGCCGAAAGATTCAGCACCAGCAATGCCTCTGCCGACTGAGATCCGACCGACACGCTCTGAAACAGCACCGGCGCCTGCACTATAGCAGCAACTCCGGCGCGCGGTGCGATCCCGGAACAGGCAACAAGCACAAGGCTTATTGCCAACACCCGCCTATCAGCCATACAGATGCCGCCCTCGGCAAGAAAGACCCGGGCTGACCTCCGCCGAGCTGTCGAGCGCGAAAGATTCCATCGCGCACGCACAATACCGGTGTCGCTTGTGCGGTGTTGCGTCACCTGTGTTGTTCGCGCAGTAGATCATCCCTACCTCAGACGAAACGTTAGTGGCGAACGTCCCGGTTTTTCTCTACTGAATCCCGATGCAGCAGAATTGATATGACGCTCCGGGCATAACAGGTCTCTTGGGCTAGATATGTTAGCTGCGGTGGCAAGCGTGACATCCTGTGTTCTTGTCTCTTGTGAGAGCACGGTCTGCTTTCATCAGTCTTTCCACCAAGATCTCTCCGACGGAGCTAGGACTTTTCTTAGCCGCCTATGATGAGCCGTACTAATGATGGTGAAAGCTTGGGCCGATAGATTTATTGAAGGATGACTAGCTCATCTCCATGTATCTCCTCCTTGAAAGGACAGTCTGTTTATGAATCGCTCAAAGCGAGGTGCATATTCTATCTGGTTGCAACTGCTCATCGTATCTATGCTGGTGTTATTCGTCTCGACTACCGCCTGCAGTGTTTCTCCCCAGACCGTGACGGAGCTGGAGTCCATCGCCAGTCAGCTGGCGCAAAACAAGTCTCTTATCGAACAAAGTGTCCGTGACGTTGCTGGTGCCAGTCCAGGTGCCAGAAGCATCAGTCAGCTTAGCGACGACTATGAGGACATGCGGGACTCTTACAACCGCTACCTAGATGCACTGGAGACAAGCGCGGACAATGATAGCTCCAGTACTGACCTAAAAGCACTCGCCGGAGAAGTGAAGCGGTCCGCGCGTGCATTTTTTAAACACTCGGCGCGAACCCTTGGAGGTTCCGAGAGAGACTTGCGTGCGGCTGACAGCGATGACATTTTGTGTCTGCCCGGGCAACTCCCGCACCTTCTTAAGCAACTCCCCAGACGCGAAAGACTAGTGCTGAGCAAGCAGTTCCGGTCCGACTTGGCGCTGAAGCCCTGGCGGCAGATTAACTAAATAAAGGTTGGTGAACAGCGTGAAGTACCTATCCCTTATCAACCTGACTCTCCTCGGCAGCGCTTTTTTCTTTGCGGGATTCTCGGACGCGCAGTCAGCGGCACAAAGCTTACCACTGGATACAATCGAAAGACCGCGTGGCTTAATCGATGGTCAGAACATGGTCTTCTCGCTCCAGTCCATTCCCGATGCTGCCTATCCAGTGACAGTGTTTATCAATGGCCGACCACAGGGTTTGGTTAGGATGACCGCTGGTGCGAAGCAGGTAGTGATAGATCCACCTCCGACACCTGGTAATCAGGTCCTTATCCGATACCGAGAGGCAGTTGCAAACAGGCCTCTGCCTGATGTGCGATCACTGACCAACGTTCTGGGTGGATCGAGTGACATTGTTCGTCAGCTCGCGGCTGAAGCCCTGGAGAGAGAATATGCTGCTCTTGTCAATCAGAGCGCTCCATCTCGGCTCCCTTCTCCAGGCTCATCGCAGTCTCTTCAACTGCTTAAGCAGCGCCTTCCGGATACAACACAGTCAGATGCATCTGATCAGGAGGATCAATCGTCGACGGGGTCTGCTGCAACCAGTGCCCGGTCGATGGAGTTGTTGCGTCGGAGAGCAGTCGGGAGACGCGGACCCGCAGAAGGCAGTTTCGATGGCTTAGGGGATGTGGAATGTGAACAATCTCCGTGTGATACCGCCAAAGGATTACATGAACGTCACGACGACACCAGCATCCCTGCTTCTCTGCAGAGACTACGAGCAATATCTGCTGCTCATTCTTCCGAAGCGGACAGTAAGGAACCTGGGACGGCTCAGACGCGAGGAGCGAATCATGAGTAACATCACCCGAACCGCTCTCTTGTCGTTGGTGATGACACTTCCGTGCGTGGCAGCCCAGCGAGCATTAATCATTGGCAATGACAACTATCCAGGTCAGGAGCTTGCGAATTGCCGCCGCGACGCTACGGGCTTCGCGACAGCTCTCAACGGTCTGGGATGGCAGACAACGCTTTTGCTCGATGGCACTAACCAGCAATTTCGGGACACTCTCAGCAGCTTTGTCGAACAGCTGTCAGCGGGAGACATCGGACTTGTGTATTATTCGGGCCATGGCATGCAAGTATCCGGCATCAACTATATGCTTCCAGTGGACTTTAGATTGACAGATGAGAGCACTATAAACACGCAAGCTATTTCACTCAACGACTCGCTGGCGAGGATGCAATCTCGTCATGTTAAGGTCAGTATTTTTATTTTAGATGCTTGCCGTAACAACCCATTTCAGTTCAGAGCGGCAAGAGCCATCCAACAATCTGGATGGGCGGCTATTTCCGGGCCGTCTGGAACATTCATTAGCTTTGGCACGGCCCCTGGTTCCACCGCCAGTGACAATCCGGGAGGAAACCATGGCCTTTTCACCCAGGCGATCCTGGATAATCTTCCTAAGAATGCCAGCTTAGATTTGGACAGCTTTTTCCGGATGGTGCGCCAGGAAGTGCTGGTGTCTTCAAGTGCTCTGCAAGTGCCCTGGTCCGCAAGTTCACTTACGGGAGTAGTCTCTTTTGGCGGAGCCAGTTTATCAGCGGAGTCGGCCCCAGCCATATCGGGGTCTAATCAGGCTTTAAGCGGAGTCGGTGCGCAGCCTGGCGGAAAGTCAATTCATGATGTTTTTACGCAGGACGATACTAGAGGCGCATTCGATCCTGATGACGAAGGATTTGATAGGGATATGCTTCTTAGGGGCATCACGCTACTAAGAGCCAACAGAGAAGACGAGGCAATTAAGAGCATCAGTTCGGTTCTCGCGAACCATCCGCATGCCGCCATGGTACTTAGGATTTTGTCTTTGATCTTTCAGTTTATAGGGCGATCGGTAGATGGTGTTAAGGAGGCGGAGTTGTCAATATCTTCGGATCCAGGCGATGCACTGGGATATGCATATCGCGGGTTTGGAGAAGTTGAGAGTGATCCGCTTGGCGCGATACGTGACGAGCAGGCGGCCCTCGGTATTGATCCGACAATACCCGGAGCTCATGAAACTCTCGCCTTGGCTCTGCTTGCGCTGGGTAAGGCGGACTCGGCACTGGCCGAAGCACAGAAGGCCATTGATCTGGACCAATCGAGTGCTCTTGGCTACTCAACGCTGGGTAAAGTGCTGCAGGCGCAGGGTGATTACTCAGGCGCAGAACGTGCTTTTACGCGGGCGGTAGAAAAGAGCGCAATAACCAATCGCAGGAAAATGGCGCACTAGTCTGGCGACGGGCCGGGTATTCCCGCGACGGAGGCAATTACAAAGGAATAAATGGATCGAAGAAATTCAGGAATGGGCTTATGAATCCGATTTGTGGAGCGGCGTCGCTAACGAAAACCAGCAGACGCAGCACAGCGCCGCAAAAGCGAACACAAGGCAAATGATAGTTGAGAATTAGCCTTCTCAGGGGCTACCGTCCGAAGCTTCGACGCTAAACCGCGGGCTTTGAATTGCGATTGGAGCAGCCTTGCCGCTGCTTTCGGAACGGAAGCCGCCCCGATGCCCGATTCCTGAAATCCGCAGTCCAGCGAAACGTTGCAGTGCCACCGGTGCGTTCTCCGGCAATTTTTGTTCGCTGCCACTTTTATTGTTGCCAGCGCCATGCTCATCGCCAGCCATTACGTTCCCGGCTCTCCTGCCAAGTCCTGCCCCCTTTTCAAATACCTTCCCTGATTTCCTTCTCCCCGCCTTTTCTTGGCACGGCTTCGGGCGTAATTCCTGCGTCCGGCACCTTCGCTTCTTCTGCTTTCTCCGGTCCCACCCCAAGAATTTTGCTCGCTTCCCTCGCCCGCAAAAATTCTTTCGGTCCCCCAGAGAATGCATCCGCTGCAATGCCGGAAGCAGCCGCCAGCTCGCTCTTTTCGCGCCCAAGCAAAGGGCAGAAAGAAGGACTCTCAATTGAATCAGATTTTAGTGGTCGGCTATTTAGGCAAGGATTGCCAGACCTCATCGGCGAAGAACGGAACACCCGTTCTCAAATTCTCCGTCGCCACCAATAAATACTGGACCGACGCCAACGACGAGCGCCACGAACGCGCCCAGTGGCACCAAATCGTGGCCTTTGGACCGGGATTTTCTAAACTGGCCGAACGTCTCAAGAGCGGCAGCCAGGTCTTCGTCCAGGGCGAACTGCAAACCCGTGAATACGAGCGCACCATCCAAGTCCCCAGCGGCAAGAAATTCATCGAGCATAAAATCAAGCAGCTCGTCGTCGAAATCAAA
>Ga0116231_10012959_pt1 | contig 11959 bp, 7 predicted proteins | sample S1TSphgellanicum_2_FD_89695 | JGI IMG/M metagenome (GOLD analysis project Ga0116231, IMG submission 89695) | Host-associated microbial communities from peat moss isolated from Minnesota, USA - S1T2_Fd - Sphagnum magellanicum MG | ecosystem: Host-associated > Plants > Peat moss > Unclassified...
ACTGTCTTTGATGCTAAGTAAGATGATAATTCTACCTTGACAAGGCTTATGAACTGAAGACAATAACATACTCAAGGATTCAATTGAAGGATGGAATTGCAATGCGAGAAACTGGATGCTGAGCACTAAATCATCAGGTTACCATAGTGCATGATGCAATGCAGTATAGATTTTGAAAGTGCAAAGACATGTTTCCATCTACTTCTTCAAAGTCCCTCAGAACTTCATCTCCGCCTTGTCTCCAGGATACAAGTAAAATTGCCCAAATCTTCCTCCCATGTCAGCCATGGTCCATAATTCCGAGAACGATAACACCAAATCTACATACACTGCATACAAACTATTTCTTCTACAAAGGAAAAATTTGCCTCCGTAACTGTCTGGAATTCACATCAGCCATGAATCCAAACACTGCATCTAAACTGCATTGACAAATTGCCAAAGTCAAATTCCTTGTGGAGTATTTTGATAGAGTCCCCAAGGAATGTCTGTCCTCTCATTAGGGTTTAAGGGTTTAGTATGGATCTCTTCATGTTATAGATTTAACAATGGAGGGGAAAGGATCCATGTGTGCATGGAGAGTTCCATGTTTCGAGCTCTTTTATCTCTTTATGTTTTCTCACTTTGTACTAATCAATTTGCTCACCAATTTGTCTCCACAACATATAGATCTCATGATGTCAAGATAGACAAAAGGGTTAGTATGGTATTAGGCACTTTGAGCCTAGCTACATGCCTAATAGCCCATCTACCTAGTCAAGGCGTGGGAGCATTGAGACTAGGATGAAGTTTTTCTACAAGTTGTGCTCAAGTGAAAGGTGGCAAATGTCATACATGGGTGACAATTGCTACATATCACTATAGCCCAAAGCAATGTGAATGAAGGAAGGTGATGCGGAAAGAAGGCATGGAAATTTGCTAAAATGTGAAAGGTTCTAGTTTAGGGCTATCTACATATGATATTAACTTTCAATGAAAAGGGAAAAGTGTGACTTGGAATCATTGTTGTTTTTTTAAGATGGCTCTAGGTGGTGATGGATGGGAGTGGAGAAAGGATGGAATTATGGCAAAAGCTAGTATTTTTGGTATTTGTGTTGTGTTTCCCTAGTGTGTTTTGCAAGTGAAGGATATTGTTTTTATTGGGTGTTGTGTGTATGGCAATAACAAATATTAATTGTTTTATCCTAAGATGTTGCAAGAATGCGTGTGGTGATCATGATTTTGCAAGAATATGTGTGTTGATTCATGATTTTGGGAATGTGAATAAAAGTTCCAAAACAAAGAAGTTGAAGATGTTCAACTGATTAAAAGTTAAATATGATGTTATCATTGTTGCAAAGGTGTTCGTTTTTGTTTGTGAAAAGCTATCAAGGAACATATAATGATCAATATTTGTATTTAGGATTGCAAAAAATTTGATTTGGTAACAAGTTTGTTTTGAACTTGTTAAAATTTGTCTTACATTGTGCTTCAATAGTGAATGAAGTTTAAATTGGCTTTTGTAATTCAACAAACATGTGAGGATGTTATTTTGAAAGAAGATGACAAATGTGAGCAAGTTTGAGCTATATTAAATGGAGTGTTTGCATTTTCATATGCTAAGATTATTGTCATTTGGGCCTAAGGTGTGAAGAATTCTAGAATGAATGAGGTTGTGTTATTATTTTTGTGACGAAATGTAGTGGGATTGTGCAAGGGTAGATGCTAGCAAAGTTGGCATGAATAAATGTGACTTGATAAAAATGTAAATGTGTTGAAAAACTCAAATCTCTTGTGATTTGGAAATTGATGTCAATTTGAATATAAGGCATTATAATAAGTCCAAAAAAACTTGAGTAATTTAACACATTTTATTTTGGCTATTTTAGAAAATATAAAAAATGTGACTTCCCCAAGTTATCATGTAACTACAATTCAAGGTAATCAATCATAATGGAATAATTGTTGTGTTCATACATAAAGGTGTAATCATGTTAATGGGAATCAATAATAGTTCTAACCACTACTTACATTTCATGTTTTGAAATGTAACTTAAATTCATGTTGCATTTTTGGGATTTGCTTATATAACAACTTTCATGTGATGTATCATGGGAACATATGAAAAAAATTCAAATCAATTTAATGAATAAAAAATATTCAAAAACATTTTTCAAAATTGTTATAACCTCCTTGGGCACAATGTAAAAGGACAAATACTTAGTTATTTTTGGAAAATTTTAATACAATATTAGATACCCATTTTTGACAAGTTTTTAAGATAAACCTTGTTGACGTAATGATATAGATAATATTTTAGAGAATTTTTCAAAAGATTTCTAGAATATTCTTGATTAAAACATTGACTCCTATTAGCATGGATGGAACCATAAGTGCACATTTGTCTAAATGTGCATCATGTATGTTGAAATGAAGGAAATCCAAGAAAGGAAAAAATCATGAGCCTACACAATCAAAGTTTGAAGGACTTAAACTCAAAACCTTTCCCATATAAGGGACAATCCAAACACTAAGACATTTTTGTAACATTCATAATAGATGAAAAACTTTATTCACTATTGTTGAAATTTTACAATATTCAAAATTGTTTTTCGATAAACATCTATTGATTATCAATTATGTGTATGGTAGTCACAAGGTATGGTGACATGACCTTTCACATTTAATTGTAAAAAAATACAAGTTCAAGAAGAAAAGGATAAAAATAAAAATGGACTTGGACAAATGGGATCACCAACAATGTACAAAAATCAAATTAAACATGATAATGAGGTGCAAATATTCTCAATTTAGGAGCTAACAAGATTTTTTAATAAAAAGATTGTGAGTATTTTTTAAATCCATTTTCACATGTTCATATGAATGAATTTTTGAATGAATTTTCTTGCAACTTATTATTAAAAACAACACATACAATTGCCCCAATATATTACATGTTTTGTGTTAATCATTGTTGATTAAATATGAATTTTTCAAAATGTGTAGATATTGTTAGATTTGGTGGTTTGTCTTGAAAAACTATCATAAGAATCATGGGTGTAATCATACTAACATGTACCATCAGCAATCATAACCTCTTTTTAATTTTTTGAATTTTGGATTTAAATAATTTTTTATAATATTTTATTGTGAATACATTATGTACATATCATAAAAGTTTGGAATCAATCTAATGAGTAAAAAATACGTAATTTACATTTTTAAGGACTTGTAACCACTGCTTAAAAACAGTTTTGACACTAAAAACACAATTTGAAAATATGTTTTTGACATATTTTGGGATTTTTTAAAATATAAACATTAACATAATAATATCAAGAAAATTTTATAAATTTTCAATGTTTTTTTGAAAGAAGTATTAAATTTTTTAAAAGAATATTCTTTAAAAACAACAAAAAAGTAGTGGTCTAAAAGGGTGGGTGTGCCTTCTTATAATGTGGTTAGACCCTCAGATCAAAATATGCTAATTAATTTAGGTTTTTTTTTATAAAATAGAACTTTGTTTTATTTGTCATGTACATTACCCCCCATTTACATGTGATAAATGACTTTCAAAATTTTGATGTTTTGAAACATACTTTGAATTTCCATAACTTTTAGATTGTGAGTGTTTGTTGAATGTGGGTAGTAGGTTATAATCATCTAAATTTTTTTACCATCAATTTTTTTTGTTGAAAGACTTTTTCACCTTAATCCTTTGTAAAATTGATTGCTTTTGGTGGAACTATTGGTTAAGTTCAAGAGTCTTTTACTAAAACCAAAACCCAAAGTTAAAATTAATGAGTTTCTAATTTGAATTCCTCAACACTCATGTTAGTTATTTAACACAACTTGGAATGATTAACATAATTTTAAAATGTCAAAATAAAAACATATATGTGTAGTCACAATAAAACAAGCCAAAAAGGATGTCAAATGGGCTCTAAAAACACTCAAGATTGGGAAAATATTTATGTTTTACCATTTAAACCATGGCAATCATGGCAAGCTGTTCCTTTTTAATTCATATGAATGTCAAGGAAGTCAAACCAAAAATCCATTCAACAAAATTTTAAGTTTTGATTTAAAACCTTTGAAAGTGAACACCTACTACATCAAAAGGAATCAATTTTGCAAAAGACTAAAAGGACTCATATAATATAAAAAATTTGATGCAAACAAGTTAAAAAGATAAAGACCTATTAGCCACATTCAAAAAGCACTTATACTTTAAAATATGTGAAACTCAAAAACTTTAAAAATTAAAAGAACTTTCCAAAATTGATTTAGAATTTAAAAACTTCAAAAGTTTTTTACCACATATAAATGGGGTATAATGTACATGATGTGTTAAAAAAAAGTATAGTTTATTATACAAGAAAACATGAAAATTAAAAAATGAATTTTGGGTTATGATTTGAAATTTTTATTATTTTTAAAAATGAAACATTGAATTTACAAGGATTGGCACATTTTCAATTTTGTATATTTAATTTAAATATATAAATTTTAAAAAATTTCATCTACCTAAAAAATTATATGCATTTATTATAACAATTTGCACACAAAAAAATTCAAAAATTCATTTGTATGAAAAAATTATTTTGGGGCAAAAAACATGCAATTATTTTTTAAAGTAACATTCACAATTGGTTCATTTGTGCCCATATGTAATGTAATTTTCATCACATTTGACATGGTTTTTGGTTTCATTGAACATATTTGCACCTAATGGAGGTAAAATATAAGAAAAATAAATCAAATTATTTTATTATTTTATTTATCAACTTGAGTTTCAACAAAGCCTATCATAAAATTATCATACATTGAATGTATTTATTTGAATGGTCAAAGACAAGATAGTTCTTCACTATAATAATATTATTTTCAATTTTTTGATGTTGGGGTCGAGTCACAATAACACATACCATAGCAAGCTTGGATTTTTCATGTTTTAAAGTTGTAATTCAATTTGATGTTGAAATTGTAATATTTGTTTATATTGTTGTATCTTTAATACATCTTGAGAACATGTGAATTAATTTGAAATTAATCCAATGGATAAAAAATGAACAAAAGCATTGTAACCCTTGGTTGCAAGTAGTAAAAAAACTTGTAAATGGATTTGAATTTTTTTGAAAATGACATTTTTGCAAAACATTTAACATAAATCTTAATAAAATTGTATGGAGAAAATTTTTAATTTTTAAAAATATTTTTTAAAGACTTTATCAAGAATATTTCAATAATATTTTAAGAATATTTCCCAAAAAATAGTCAAAAGCAAGCGGGTGTGGTTCATGTTATCTCGTTTGCACCTATTGTATCATTCTAGGTTAGCATCCTAAGAAGTATTTTGCATTAAATGGCAACAAGTTTTTTTTTTAAAACTAAATAGCAAAAACCTAAATTTTTGCTAAACTTAAATCAAAATCGAAATGTAGTATTTTTTTTAAATCACATTTTGACAAAATTTTGCACGAAAAACATTGTTTCATTATAGTGCATCAATTTTCAATTTTCAAATCATAAGAATAGGTCTTTAGTAGAATTTTTAAAATATAAGTCATATTTAAAATTCTACCTTTTATAATGTGAACTTTTGTGAAGTATGTGGGTCTTGTCACACTAACATGTACCACAACAAATGTAAGTTTAGTGTTTGGTTTTATGTTTTAAATTTTTTTTAAAAGAATAAAGAACTCCACATGGATATTACATAATGTTATTTTTAATGTATTGGTATATATATTCTAGAATTTTGAAATCAATCTAATGAATGAAAAATACCCAAAAGCATTTTGAAAACACTATAACCAATGATTTTAAACAATAAAATAACTTGTAAATGGAATTGAATGTTTTTGAAAATGAAATATTTTCAGAAAATATTTTATGTAAACTATATAAACATAATAATGTGATGAAAATTTTCAAGATTTTTTAAAAACGTTTAAAGACTTTGTTTCAAAACATTCCAAAAACATTCCAAAATAAACACCCAATAAATAGTCACCCAAGGGGGTGGGTTTGGCTCTTGTTATCCCATTTGCACCATGTTTTAAAAATATAAAATATAACTTTTAAAAATGTTTCTTTCAAGAATATAATATTTTTATGTCATAACTTAGTTAAGTATATTTAATTGAATATTATGTGTCAACTCCCCAACCACAAATTTTTCATCTTGTTAATGAGAATATTGTTTATTTAGTTTCAAATCTAAGAAATTTGCTAGACACTAGGCCAAATGTTATTATTGTTGACAAGTCCAATGGATGAGGCTAAAATCTTTTGATATGTTTTGCTTGAACTTCTTGTTAATAATTTACATTTAGATGTATAGGGGACTCTTATATACATTTAGTTATTGTGTGTATGAGATGTGCTCCCAACAACTTATTAAGTGGTGTCAAAGGTAGCTCTTTGATATGATGTGTTACAAAAGATTTTCAAGCCTCTAGTGTATTTTTTAGTTCCTCGTGCTATGAAAACAAGATCATGCAAGGCTCCAAGATGAAACTAAATAGGGATACTTCACATTCACCTGTTAGTCACATCAATTACACACCACTTGAAAGAAATTAATACATCCTTGATATGGTGTGTTATATTAAAACATTTTCCAACCTTTGGTGTGCTCCTTAGTTCCTTGCATTGTGATAATAAGATCATGTGTGACTTTAAGATAAGGCTAGGAAAACTCAATTCATGGTCACCTTTCAATCACATCAACTACACAAGCCATTTACAAGAAACCAATTAAAGCATCCACATCAAAGTTAGAACATGGTATAACCATGGACTCAATTTCACATTGAATTCCTCAATGTGACCAGATTAAGACACCATTTTTTTCATTACAATGAACTTCATAGCTCCCCATGGGAACCATGTACATACAAAATTTGGAAATTTTTCAATTTGCTTTAAGATGTGTATTTCTAGTTTTGAAACACATGATGTCCAAGGATTTTAAATAAATGGTTCCCCTTCATGAAATGTAATTTTCCTATATCCTTCTACAAATTATTTTTGACATTGTATCATCCTACCAATTCAAACACAATTTGCCCTTCCAAATCACATTTTGAATGCACAAGATAATTGTAAACATGTACTTGAAAAGACTTGGGTCACCAAAAATATTCAAGCATTACCATAGGTCAATGTGAAACAGTTTTGTTTTGAGTACATATGCGATTTATTTAATTATAGACTTTGTTTTTAGGGTGAGAGCACATTAAGGGTCAAACACTTTTCACCAAAAAAAGTGATGTATAATGAGTATCATAATATTAAGTAAGTTAAAATTTTCATGGCATCCTTTGGGTACCTTAAATACAAGGAACAAACTTGAGAATTTACATGACAACATTTTGAAACTCAAAGTTCACTTTGAGTTAAAATTACTTTTAATCCAATGATTAAATGGAAAGGATAATTGGATAAAATGAATGTACATAATTTATATAATTTACATTTTTCAACAACCATGAGGCTTCATGTTTGTGGTTCATGAAACATTACCTAACAAAAAAAACTAAAAAACTAATGTAATGCCCATCTATAAATTATCCTTGTCTTTCATATGGTTATGATTTTTTCGTAAAACAAAGATATTATTATGCATTTATTGTTACAAATCCAAGTAACACATTTTTTGAATCAAATTTCATTAAATATTTAAAATTTTAAAATGGTCTTAAATTTAATTGATGTATATCAATACCATTCACCATACAAAAATTCATCTAGGAATTCCACCCACAACTTTAGTTTTGAAGTAGAATATGTGCAATTTTTTTATTTATGACATATATCATTTGTCACAACTATACTACATATGTTCAAATATTTAATGTTTGTTGATTTTTTAAAAATAATTGATTGTTTTAGGTTTGAAGTCAATTAGATATACTTTAAAAAAAACAAGAAATCTAAGATTTGATCTCCATACATTAGCCAAAAAAGAAATTACAAAAAAATTATACTTGTGATTATAATTTTTGGGGGGCTTTAAAGTGTGTTACCTTTTAAGAACTTTAAAACCCATTTAACTCAAACAAGGTTTGATCCTTCAAATATTATTTTGAATAATTAAAATTCCTAGCCTAGAGCCATAAGTGAAAACATAATAAACTTTCCAAAAATTGTAATCATAGGGTGTCACATTTACAAAAGCAAAAATATTGTAATTAATGTTTAATTTTTCATCTTTTAGTATCAAAAATTTATTAATGTGGAAACACTCAATGTGACAATGTTTCCAATATATTATGGAAACACATTGTGCTATGATTTGGAATTAATTTGATGAAAATAAAATATTTTAAAACATTCATTAAACATTATAAATACTCATTTTCTGGGAGATTATTTAAACATGACATATCATTTTGAGGGATGTCTTTTGAACATATAATTACATAATAGTACATTGCAACATCTTTTTGGGTTAGATTTGATTTTTGGGTGCATTCACAGTTGGGGTGGCATAATACTTACTTACTTATTTACTTACTTACAATTTAGCGTCATTAAGTGGGCCAAACAGCGCCCGAGCCAAAACCTAATTGACTTTAAGTCTGATGAAGCAATTCAGATCTAACCGTTTGACATTACACTAAGAATCTAGCAAGGATGCCTTGCTGCTAACAGCTCAGCAATTCAGCCAAAGGTGTGATGGCAGTTAGTGGCAATGAACCTCTAAACCTCTTTCGAACACTTTGATAGGCAGGGCAAACCAACAAGAAGTGGTCCTCATCCTTAACCGCACCCAAGTTGCACAATTTACAGTAACTTTGTTGCACCAGCACCTTCACTGGCTTGACTTACCTTCCTAACTCAATCTGTAGCTTGTGATTTGCACAACGAAAACGTGCCAAGCTTCTCCTAAGCTGTGCATTATCTACACTAGAGAGGTATTCTTTGTACCCATACTGTGCTGAGCTATTCAACCTTAGATAGGCTCTCACCCTACTGGAGTCAGTTGCAGCCACTTGATGGTGTACAATGTATTACTTTTTAGCCAACTATTTGAGGCGAGCACATGGTGGCAACTGATCGCTATTGATGCACAAATTGTACATCGATAGTTGTTCATCTACTTGCGTTAGCCAGCAAGCAGGCAATCGGCTCTTTCTACCCATAGCACTCTGGTTCCCGAGTAAAATTTTTCGCCTGGCTGCAAGCAACTGCAGCTATACATCATAAGCTAGCCTAAACATGCGATTTGAGTCTACCTCAGAACTAACACGTGAGAAAAAGCGCATGGTCTGTTGCCACCAAAATATTTCTGGGGGAAATTTGCCAAACTTTGCCAACATGACGTAACTGGATGTCTTGGTGTTGACCCCCAACGACGACTTCAGAAGCCCGATGAACCACCTCTAACTATTCGCGCGCCATGTGGTTTGACCATACTTCACACCCATAGCTAAGCACTGGTTTGACTAGTACATCAAACAGCTGACATTGTAATGTTAGGTCAAAGATGCGCAGCTCTGCGCATCTGCGTTGCAATGCAAAAATTGCCTTTTTCCCTAACATTGCTAACCGCTATATTGCCGCTTACATACCTTTTATGCCGTGCAGCTCAACACTTAGATACTTGAAAGAGTTTAGTTGCTCTATAGCCTCGCCCTCATATTGAAAAGCCTGACAAACAGACTTGCGTGCTTCAAACACAACAACCTTGGTTTTCTTGACATTCACAGTCAACTGAAGCTCACAGCAAAAAGCTTGCAAGACATCCAGTTGCTTCTGCAATCTAGCAGGAGTGTGTGACATGAGAGTTAAATTGTTTGTATACAAAAGCAAGCGAACATTTAGCTATCCCAACATTGGTGGTGTGTCACCCTCCAAAGCATTCAACCGTTTTTTTAGGCCATCTATGAAGAGGCCAAACAAGAGCGGGCTGAGGGGGCATCCTTGTTTCACTCCGATGCGACAAAGGAAAGTGGGTGTGAGCCCCTCCTCTAGATGGTGCAAGCAGGCTTGGTCTTGACAGTACATGGAGCACAAGCACTCCAATATCTGCCCATTGATGCCAAATCCCTCCAGCACCTGCCACAACAGGTCCCTTGGTATTGTATCAAAGGCTTTTTTGAAGTCCACAAAACAAGTGTATAGCTTCTTTTTTTGAAATTTGGCTTGTTCGGTCAAAGTGCGAAGAATAAACAAGTTATCTGTTGTCCTAAAGTCCTTTCTGAAACCAGCTTGTCCCTTTGCGCGTAAATCATTGGTTTTCGCCCATTGATTGATGCGGGACTCAAGAATCATTACAAACACCTTGGCTAAGACTGGTCCAACTATGATCCCCCTGTAATTGTCTAACTAACTATAGTCACCCCTTTTGTACAGTGCATGTATGATCCCAACAGAGAGTGATTCACAATAGCCCTCGCGCAGAATTTTGTTAAAAGCAATCAATAGTGGTTGTTGTAGGGCAATAGCCGCATCCAAAAGGAACTTTGGTTTGATGCCATCAATAGCTATTGCTTTGTGTCGTTTTAGCTTTTTGAACGCTTGTTGTACTTCAACTAATGTGATGTCAACATTCAACTGTTCACAATCAATACCATTGGGTGGAAAAGAAACCACTTGGGCTTGAATAGCGGCACCTATCACAGCTCCTGCTGTGGCTGGTGTCGTCGGAAGCTAGAGCAATTACTAGAAGCCTTCCCTGCACACTTCGCTGGTGATGCCATTGACACCTTTAGTGCGCTTGCGATACCGCTTCCAGAATGCTACAAAATCCGCTTTCGCTAAACCACATAGCTATTTAGCCTTGAGCACATCATAAGCACGTTTCTTCCTTTCGTACAACTGTTTCCTTTGCTTAAGTTTAACCTGCCTATCTGGGTGCGCATGTGACAATTTAGCAAATTAGCTTTTGGTCTGGTGACATTCTATGTCAAACCAGGGTTTGTGGCTATGTTTTATTGTTTTTCCTAAGGCCACTTGTCTATTTCTAAACACTTCTTTTGCAAATTGTGTGATGCACTATTGTAACAAATTAACTGTTGTTTATACGTCAGATGCATCAAGTACATCTGGGCTTGCCCAAACACCGATGTTATGTTATACACTCCTGCTAAATTCGGCTGCTTTGGCAGTGTCATATTTGAAACGTGGTAGGTGTTTGATTGCCTTTTGTCGAACAGGAAGGGGTTGCCACTGCTATGTGATTGTAAGTACCAATGGTCTATCATCAAAGTGCGCATCTTTGTGACATGAGTACTTTTCATCGCAGTTAACCTCTAAGCGTTTGACACCCTTTAATTGGTCAGCTATCGTAAGAAAATAATCCACAATGTTAAAACCTTTATTAGATAGGCATGTGTACTCCCCTAATATGTCTCCTAGTGTGCGGCCATTGAGGATGAACAGCCTAGTAGTTTTGCAAAGATCCAGGAACTCATGATGCCAACTAGCTATGACTGTGTTGCAGTTTCGGCGCTCTAGCATATCATTGGGCAAGGTGTTTTCAATGGCCTGTGGCACCAATAGCACATCTGCTAGTTGACTGCAATCAATGAAGTCAGTATTTGTGCCTATCCTTGCATTGAAATCCCCAACAAGAAGTACACCGCCTAAGCTCATGGCTTCTCCAACCTCTTGGCATATGTGTTCAAACAGGCTGCTGTCCACGTATGGCGAGCCTTGTGGAGCAGCATATATTATGCACAGGAACAAAGGCCTTTGGAAAGCATTGCCCAAGCGCAGCCAAATCCTAGTCTCATCCCTTGCAATCTTCCAAATAGCAGTATTATTTGCCCATGTTTCCTTGACTAGTACTGCAATGCCTCCACTATGCTTTCGAACGACACCCTATGGAGTCACAGGCTTGGCAACATCAAAACCGCAAAACCCCTATAAGATCGAGAATGTATCGCCCGGGAAGTGATGTGTTTCTGTCAAAACAACAACGTCAACATGTTGAAATAGGTCAAGCAGATGTTCATGTGTTTCTAGC
>Ga0116231_10012960_pt1 | contig 11959 bp, 11 predicted proteins | sample S1TSphgellanicum_2_FD_89695 | JGI IMG/M metagenome (GOLD analysis project Ga0116231, IMG submission 89695) | Host-associated microbial communities from peat moss isolated from Minnesota, USA - S1T2_Fd - Sphagnum magellanicum MG | ecosystem: Host-associated > Plants > Peat moss > Unclassified...
CGCAGGCCTGGCCTTGTCAGCCTGTCGAGATAGTCGTCACTTGCCAATCGAGCGACCAGCAGCGAGCGCAGGGTGGGGTGCTGTTGCGCACCCCACCATCACCCCTGAAGCCGGTGCGGTCACTCTGGCTCACCGTCGACATCTCCAAACCAGCCGATATCATTATCCGCCTGCGGCCAATCGGCCGCCCGCGCGACAAGCCCGTGGTTGACCGGATTGAAATCGACATAGTCGACAAGCCGGGCAAAATCGATGGGATCACGCACCGTACATTCCCAAAACCGGCGTTGCCAAATCCCGCGCTCTCCCTTGGCGGCGCGGGACTCCGAGCGGCTTTCGGCCTTCGGGATCGCCGCCGAGAACCACCGCTTGATGAGCGTCCACCGCAGTGAATAACCAGCATCGCCGTTGGGTAATGTCCAAACCGCATGCATGTGCTCAGGCAGCACCACCCACGCATCGATTTGGAAAGGATGAAGCAGTCGCGTCCGGACGACGGCTGCGCGCAAGGCGGCTATCTCACGCACGAGAAGATCGCTGCGCCGATCGGCCAGCGCCAAGGTGAAAAAGTAAGTCCCTCCCGGGACGTGATGGCGGCGGTATTCGGGCATGCGTCAGGTGTCGGAATCGTGCGTCACGAAAACAAGTGTCGCATCGACGGGGTGGGGTGCGGAAGCGCACCCCACCCTACGCCTCATTGCCAGGCGCAAAGCGGGCACCATCGTTTCGTCATTCAAGACTTTCGGTCAGCGTTTTCTGCAAGTGATTCAGCGTCCGGCCGAATCCTAGCCATCCGCACGCCCACGCGTCGGCAAACAAACTAAAGCGCCACCCGAAACCGGCCGCATCGACTTCACAAAGCGTCCCGATGCCGTCGGCGCCGACACCCCTGGGGCCCCCCCGCCCCAAACGTCAGCGCCAACCCCCGCTCCAGCGGCATCCCCCGCACCCCCAGCGTCGAGAACATCGGCCCCACCGGAAACGCCTTGTCCTCCACCAGCCGCCGGACCTCCGCCGAGGCGATGTTCGGCAAAAACGGCAGCGCAGCCGTGATCGGCGCCACCGCCATCAGCACCCCCGCCGGCACCGGCACGATGCGCGGCGCGGGCAGCCCCGCCGCCGCCGCCACATGGCGCACGAAATCCGCATAGGGCAGGGCGCTCGGCCCGGCCACAACCAGCGTGCGCGGTTCCGTCCAGGCGATCTCCAGCGCGGCCAGCAGGCATTGCGTCAGATCGTTCTGGTGGATCGGCTGCACCAGCGCCCGGCCGCCGCCGGGCAGCGGCACGATCGGCAGGCGGCGCAGCAAGGCGGCGAGGCGCTGCACATTGTCCTCGCCCTCGGCGCCATAGATCATCGTCGGGTGCAGCATCACGCCGGGTCGGCCGGAGCCCATCAGCGCCGCCTCGCCCGCCAGGACGCCCGCGCCATGCCCGTCCGGCCAGCGGGAGAAGCGGCGCGTGCTGCCCAGGAACACGAACCGCTCCGCGACGCGGGCGGCATCGAGAATCGCCGGCACATGGCGGGCATGCGCGCAGGACACCACGCGCCGCGCATCGCGCAGGGCGCGGCCCAGTTCGAAACCGTCGGTCAGATCGGCAATGGCGGGTTCGCCCGGCAATCCGCTCGCGCGGAACTTCGCCCCGTCGCGCACCACCGGCACGAACGCGATGTCGCGCGCCATCAGCGCCCGGCACAGCGCCGCGCCGGAGCGGCCGGTCGCGCCGATCACATGGACGGGTTCACTCATCACGCGCGAAAATCCCCCACAGCGCCGGTCCGATAGCGCGCCGAGGGCGGAGCGGCAATCTGTGGTATCATATTACCACATGGTCAGATGCTTGACGCCAGCACACATCGTCGGCATAAGCCGCCCCCTGTTCAGGGGATCACTCATGCTCAAGACCACCCTTTCGTTGAAACCCACGGAGGTGACGAAGGGTTGGCTGCTGATCGATGCCGAGGGCCTGGTTCTGGGCCGCCTCGCCTCCATCATCGCCAACCGCCTGCGCGGCAAGCACAAGCCGCAATTCACCCCGCATGTCGATTGCGGCGACAATGTCGTCGTCATCAACGCCGAGAAGGTGCGGGTGACGGGCAAGAAAACCGAGCAGTCAATCCTGTATTACCACACCGGCTATGCCGGCGGCATCAAGGGCCGCAGCATCCGCCAGCGGCTGGACAGCGATCATCCCGAGCGCGTCGTCGAAAAGGCGGTCGAGCGGATGATCACGCGCGGCCCGCTGCAGCGCAAGCAGATGAAGCATCTGTATGTCTACGCGGGGCCCGAGCACAAGCATGATGGGCAGCAGCCCAAAAAGCTCGACGTCGCCGCCATGAACACCAAGAACACAAGGGACTGAGTCGATGTCGGACACCCAGACCCGCACGCTCGCCGATTTGAAGGACCTCGCGGTCGCCACCGCCGTCTCGGCCGAACGCCCGAAGGTCGAGCCGAAGCGCGACGCGCTCGGCCGCAGCTACGCCACCGGCCGCCGCAAGAACGCCATCGCCCGCGTCTGGCTCAAGCCCGGCAAAGGCGAGATCTAGGTGAACGGCAAGCGCGTGGGCCAGTATTTCGCCCGCCCGGTGCTGCGCATGCTGATCACGCAGCCCTTCCTGGTGGCGGACCGCTACAATCAGTTCGACGTGTTCTGCACGGTCAACGGCGGCGGCCTCTCCGGCCAGGCCGGTGCCCTGCGCCACGGCATCAGCCGCGCGCTGACGCATTACGAGCCGGATCTGCGCCCCATCCTCAAGGTCGCCGGCTTCCTCACCCGCGATTCCCGCGTGGTGGAGCGCAAGAAATACGGCCGCGCCAAGGCCCGCCGCAGCTTCCAGTTCTCCAAGCGCTAACATCCAGGCCACGGGAGGGCGACCATCCCGTGGCCATCGGTTTCCAAAGAGTTGTGTGTCTATTTATATCAGAACGTTTCGTCATCGCCGTGGCCGGGCTTGATCTGATTTTTCACGCTCTTCGGCAATCACCAGCGCTGACCATGCGAAATGCCGGCAACCCGACACCGCCCTTACATATATGATCAAGGGCGTGAATAACGCGGCAAATCAGCAACGAACCCGCGGGGCACATTAATTTTACGTTCATGTCCTCCTGTGGTCGTCACGTCCCGGTTGCCGATCAAGTCGATGACATATTAATGTAATACTCCATTGATCATGGAGCGTTGCTTTGGCCGATGCCGCTCTCAATGCCTGGGTCACCCGCGTGCTTGGCGTCACGTTCGGCGCCTCAGCCGCCGCCCCCGGCACCGCCTCCCATGCCAATCCATCTGAAAAGATCGACCGCCGCGCCGTGTGGCGCGACGCCAAGGAGTCCGTCGATGACGGCCTCAACCGTCTCGCCAGCGAGTTGCGAAGCTACGAGGATCCGGACCTTGAGCGCATCGCCGATTTCGGCCTCTTCGGCCTCGGCACGGGCGAGAATGTCGCGCTCAACAAGGCGCTTATCGAGTACGAAGCCGCCGCGCCGGACCGGCGGCCGGCCGCCGGCGCGAAGCTGCGAACGGCGCTCGGCAACTATCGCACGCTGCTCCAGGCGGAGCCGATGGTCCGTCTGATCGACCGTAATCCCGCCGTGCCGATGACGATCGCCGCCACCCTCGGCGGCGCGCTCGATCAGATCGAACGGTCCCTCGCATGATCCGGAAGGGAGGCTGAGCCGACATGGTTGGCGGCAATGTCATGCCAGGCCAGCGCCGGCCGCTCCAGCGCCAGCGCCGCGGGGCTCCCCAGGATCTGCTGGAATGGAAGACCCAGGTCTTCCTCGCCAAGGGTTGGAAAAGCAAGCTGCCAGCCCAGACAACCATGCGCGCCGAAATGAAGGCCGAATGCGACATTATCGAAGAGAGCGTTCTCAAGCCGGGCGTCGGTCCGAATTGTTACGCCGTGGTCAGTGAGGAGAAGCTGGACGCGGGCAAGGAGTTCAAGGCGTATCTCGCCGCGCTTCGATATTTCGAGTCCGCCGATCCGAACGCTCGGCGTGCGCTCGCCGATGGTCTCCGGCTCGCCGCGCAAGCTTATATCGACCACTACGAGACCCACTCGAAGCGACAGAAAAAGCAGAAGCAGAACATCCGCAAGAAGGAAATATGCGAGGGCACGCTGTCGGATTTGCGCAAATTCGATCTTCGCGATCAGGTCAACGAACTCGGTGACCCGCCCTGGACGTCCGAGGTCGCGATGAAAGCGGCCTCGCTGAAGACGTCGCTCGATGTCGAGAGCGTGCCGCCTGGAGAGAAGGGGTCGGAGAAGCTGGGCGGCGTCCATGAATTCCCGGCTTTCTGGATCAACAAGCCCGACGGCAATGCCGGCAAACAGTGGAGCTGTCTGTTCAAGCCGGCCACAAAGGCTTCGATGAACGGCTTTCCCGCCGGCGGCGAGGCGGCGCGCGAGGCGGCCGTCGGCCGCATGGGAGACCTCGTGAACGGCATGACGGGCCTCGATTTCGGCGTGCCCGACACGCATCTGATTGAAGTCGGCGTCGACAAATTGCCCGAGGGAAATCTCGGCAGAAAAGTCGCGCCACCCACGGACGGAAAATATGTCGGCTCGGCGCAAACCTTCGCCGAGACGGGCGGCGAATTGCGCGAGCAGCCCCGCGCGGCGGTGGAGCAGGCCTCGCCTGAATCCTGCCAGAAGATGACCATTCTGGACATGCTGACGCTGAATTGCGACCGCCACGGCGGCAACCTGCTGGTCAAGGACAATCCAAACGGCACGCCCGACCTGGTGCCGATCGACCACGGCCAGACATTCCCGCCCAATACCGGTGATGGCTTGCAGGAGATCACCCGCAAGCTCGGCGATGTCCATTGCGCCACGCTGTCGCTGCCTGGAGCGCATGAGCCTTTCGACGACAACATGAAGCAGGCGATCGCCAAGATCGATCCCGATGCCCTGGCGGCTGGGATGAAGCGCGAACTGGCGACGTTGGCGAAGGTCCACCCCGATGCCGGCGGTAAAATCGACGATAAATCGGTCGCCATGTCGCGCCGCTCGGCGATGTTTCTCAAGCTTGCCGTGGCGCATGATCCGGCGCTCACCCCGGCCGCTGCCCAGGTGGCGCTGGGGCAGAACGCGGAGGATCTGTTCGACGAGACCATCGACGACGACGCGTTCACTAATCTTGCGAACGAAGTCATCGCCGAGATGGCGGCCAACCAGGAGGGGCTCGCCGAATTTTTCTTGCTGCCGATGGAGCTGCAGGTCCAGCTGACGGCCACGCTGGCCGACAACGGCTGGCCCCTGAGCCTGGGGCAGCTCGATCGCAAATGGCTTCTGCGAAATCCCAGGCTCGCGCTCGATCTCGCGCGCGGCGACGTCAAGAACCCCACCAAGATGGCCGAACTGGAGGCCATCGTGGGCCAGCAGGAATTGGCAAGATTGCTCCAGAGCCCGGACACAACCGTACGCTCCTTATACGCAAACAAAGATAACTTGTATGGCCCCTCGCCGCAGGTGGACCCTCAGATTGTCCAGGCTGTGGAGGCGATGGAACAGGCTTTCCCGAACCAGAAGAAAATCAACCGTAATCTTCCTTCGCTGATGGTGTCATCTTCACGTGACTGGCGCGATTTCCAGAATCTCGGCGGTGTGGCCCTGTTGGAGACGGCGATCGCCGCGTTGAAGTTGAGAGGCGGCGAGGCGACGAAGGCGCGCAACGATTTTGCTGCCGCCTACGCGGCCCTGCGGGACGCAAGCGCCATGAATGTCGCCAGCCAGGCGGTCGCCCAGACCGACACCGACGTGACGGCGGTGCAGGCGGAACTGGCTTATCTTCGCCGCGTCGGAGCGGAATTGCCGCCGAACGACCCACAGCGCCAAGACATCGCCCAGTTCGCCCTCCGCGTCATCGACGGATCGGCGCAGCAGAAAAAGGATCTGCGGGACCTCCGGGTGGCGGTGGTGGATGCCGTGTGCGCCAGCCGCCGGCCACTCATCAGGGACATCAAGCGCCGCATCCAGGCGGTGATCGACGACCCCGATCCGCCAAACGAGGAGGCGCAGCAGGACGCGCAGGATGACCTCGCCGCATTCGGCGAGGCGATGGTCAACTTCAATTCCGGCGGCGTCCTGGGCTCGACGGATTTGTTCAACCGCTGGACGCAGAAATACCCCTGACCGCGCGGCGCCCGCGCGCGGCGAACCCCAGCCTGCCGCGCCCGCGCGCGGCGAACCCCAGAAGGATGAAATCCGCGCTGGTCATCACCCCTTTCTGAACGCGACAATGATCACGTCGTCGGCCAGTCGCCGCGACCCTTGGGGCCGGGGCAGGCCACATGAGGACGAGCGCGATGGTCGAGACGGCACGGGTCTTCATCGACGGCGAGGCGGGCACCACGGGGCTCGGCATCCTCGCCCGCCTTGAGGCGGTCCCCGAGGTAACACTCGTGCGCGTGGATGACGCGCACCGCAAGGCCCCCGCCGCCCGCCGCGCGGCGATGGAGGCGGCGGATGTCGTCGTGCTGTGCCTCCCCGATGCGGCGGCGCGAGAGAGCGTGGCGCTGGCCGACAGCCTCGGCAACGCCGCCCCGAAGGTGTTGGATTCCAGCACCGCCTATCGCGTGGCGCCGGGCTGGGTCTACGGGTTCGCCGAACTCGCGCCCGGCCAGGCGGAGCGCATCGCCCAGGCGCGGCATGTGGCGAATCCCGGCTGCTACCCAACGGGCGCGATCTCGCTGCTGCGTCCGCTCGTCGATGCCGGCGTGCTGCCGCGCGATTACCCGGTTACCATCAACGCCGTCAGCGGCTATTCCGGCGGCGGCAAATCCATGATCGCGGCGCATGAGCGCGACGGCGGACCGGCCTTCAACCTCTACGGGCTCAACCTCGAACACAAGCATGTGCCGGAAACGCTGGAATATTCCGGCCTGTCCCGCCGGCCGATCTTCGTGCCGTCCGTCGGGCATTACCGGCAGGGCATGCTGGTCTCGATCCCGCTGCATCTCGATCTGCTGACGGGACGGCCGAGCGGGGCGGATCTGCACGCCCTGCTCGCCGCTCGCTACGCGGGGTCGGACGTGGTGCGGGTCATGGAGGCTGATCCGGCGGCCGGGATGGAGCCCGAGGCGCTCAACCACACCGATCGTCTGGAAATCCGCGTCTATGCCAACGAGGCGCGCGGCCAGGCGGTGCTGGTGGCGCGGCTCGACAATCTCGGCAAGGGCGCCTCGGGGGCGGCGGTGCAGAATCTGCGCCTGATGCTGGGCCTGGAGGCGCCGGCCGCCCGCGCGCTCGCCGATGCCTGATGACCGGTATGCGAGCCCGCCGGGCCCGCTGCTGACGCTCGACGGCGTGACGCCCTCCGTCGCGCCCGACGCCTTCGTGGCGCCGAGCGCGATCCTGATCGGCGATGTCACCATCGGGCCGCAAAGCGGCATCTGGTTTCATTGCGTGCTGCGCGGCGACACGAACTTCATCCGCATCGGCGCCCGCACGAATATCCAGGACGGCACGATCATCCATGTCAACGCCGGCAGCTTCCCCACCATCATCGGTGACGACGTGACGGTCGGCCACGCCGCCATCGTCCATGCCTGCACGCTGGAAAACCACGCCTTCGTCGGCATGGGCGCCACGGTGCTCGACGGCGCGGTGATCGAGGAGGGCGGGATGCTCGCGGCCGGCGCGCTGCTGACGCCGCATAAGCGGATCGGCCGCAACGAGTTGTGGATGGGCTCGCCGGCGCGTCTGGCGCGGGTGATGGCCGCGGCCGAAGTGGCCAACTTCGCCAAAACCGCCGCGCATTACGTCGAACTGGCGGCGCGCTATCGGGCGGGACTTTCGCGCCACTGAGACGCGAGGATTGCACCGAGCCTCAATTTGTCACACTCCTGTGTCGGTTCGCTTGCTAGACGCGCGGGATGTGTGACCGGAGGTTTCTTGGCGACCATGTTGAAGCAGTTTGATCGGCATTCGCGCGGCCCGTATCGATATTCCATCCGCGTCGCGGTTGGCGCGTTTGGCCTGCTCGTGGCTGCTGGCGCCGTCGATGCGGCTCAGGCCCAGATTTTCACGCCGGGCGATCTCGTCATCAGCGTCTATGGCGATGGCGACGGAAGTGGCGTCTACACCGACAATCAGGCATCGCCGATCACGCTGGATCAGGTGACGACGACAGGCGTCGCCGCCGGGCAACTCGTGCTGCCGCAAAGCACGATCACCACCGGGAACGTCACCAACTACGCCATATCGGGCGAATACGGGTCGTCGTCCGAGGGAACGCTGGAGCTGTCGGGCAACGGCCAATACCTGACCATCGCCGGCTACGGCGTGAACGCCGCCACCTTCAACGCGAACGCGCAGAGTTACGGCGGCGGCACGAAAAGCTGCATCGGTTCCATCAGCGTTTGCTATCCGCTGGCCCAGACCGCGAGCGTCGCCGGAACCGCCGGCTCATCCGGTTCGGGTGTCACTACGGCCACCGTCGTCCCGCGCGTGGTCGCGCTCATCGGCGCGAACGGCGGCGTGAATACGACAACGGCGTTGACCGGCGTGTTCAACGAGAACAATCCGCGCAGCGTGGCGACGGTGGACGGCACGTCCTTCTACATCTCCGGTCAGGGTCTCTCGAAGACCGATACCACGACGCAGGGCGTGTTCCTCGCCAAAATCGGCGCCACGACAGCCACCCCGATCGACACCAGCTTCGATACGCGCACGGTCTCGATCCAGAACAACCAGCTCTATGTGTCCGCCGACTCGACCGAGGGTAGCGGGACGCACGAGAACATCTCCAGCTACGGGACGCCGGGAAGTCTGCCGACCTCCGCCGCCACGGCGACGATCCTCACCGGCCTGAAGAGCACCCTCACCGTCACCGCAACATCGCAGTTGAACTCGCTGGACGGCACGCTCGGCAGCGGCAGCAAGATCTATCTCAGCCCCGAGAACTACTTCTTCGCCAACGCGACGACGCTCTACGTCGCCGATAGCGGCGCGCCGAAGGGGGACAATAACGGCTCCGGCAAGACGGCTCAGGGCCTCAGCGACGGCGGCTTGCAGAAATGGGTGCTGCAGAACGGCACCTGGACTCTCGAATACACGCTGTCGGCGGGGCTGCTGAATTTCGTGCCCGACACGACGGCCTGCACGTCCCAGGAAGTCAATTGCGGCACCACCGGCCTGATCGGATTGACCGGCGAGGTGGTGGGCAACAGCGTCGAGTTGTTCGCAACGAATTCGACGCTGGGCGACGAGGATCAGACCTATCTCTACGGCATCACGGATTCGCTGGCCGCGACCTCCGGAACCGGTGAGACATTCTCGGTGCTGGATACGGCGGCCCCGGACACGAACATCCGCGGCGTGGCATTCGCCCCAACCACCTCGGTCGCCACCCCCACCTCGGTGCCGGAGCCTGGATCGATGGCGTTGCTGGCTGCTGGGCTCGTCGGTGTCGCCGGCGCCCGGGCGAGGTCGCGCCGCCGCTGAGCGCGGTTGCGCGATCGCTGCTCACTGCCCATTGCCTCTCCCGCCGTGGCGTTTAGGCTGCGGCGGATGAGGGAACGGGGGCGGCGGACATGGATGCATGGGTTGCGGACAGACACGCGTCAGAGGGCGCCGCACGGTTCCCGGTCACGCGCATGCGCCGCCTGCGCCGAACCCCCGCTTTGCGCGGGCTGGTGCGCGAAAACACCGTCACCGCGAATGACCTGATCTACCCGATCTTCGTCGAGGAGGAGATCGACGACGCGCTGCCCATCAGCGCCATGCCCGGCGTCTCCCGCGTGCCGGAACGCCATCTCGCCCGCGAGGTGGAGGCGATCGCGCGGGACGGGGTGAAGGCGCTCATGCTGTTCGGCATCTCCCACCACAAGGACGATGTCGGCAGCGATGCGTGGCGCGAGGATGGGTTGGTGGCGCGCATGGTCCGCACCGCCAAGCAGGCCGCGCCCGATCTCGTGGTGATCCCCGATATCTGCTTCTGCGAATACACCGAACACGGCCATTGCGGCGTCATCTCGCATGGCGACGTGGACAACGACCTCACATTGGTCAATCTCGGCCGTCAGGCGGCCTCGGCGGCGGCGGCGGGCGCGGACATTATCGCACCCTCCGCCATGATGGACGGGCAGGTCGCCGCCATCCGCGCCGCGCTGGACGGCAGCGGCCATCCAGATGTGCCGATCATGTCGTATTCGACGAAATTCGCCTCGGCGTTTTACGGCCCATTTCGGGTGGCCGCGGGGTCGGAGCTGAAAGGCGATCGCAAGGGCTATCAGATGGACCCGATGAACGGCCGCGAGGCGCTGCGCGAATCCGCCATCGACGAGGCCGAGGGCGCGGACATGCTCATGGTCAAGCCCGGTCTCGCCTATCTCGACGTGCTGGCCCGGCTGCGCGAGCAGACCAATCTGCCGTTGGCCGTGTATCAAGTGAGCGGCGAATACGCGATGATCAAATTCGCCGCCGCCGCCGACGCGATCAACGAACACGCCGTGGTCCGCGAGACGCTCGGTGCCTTCAAGCGCGCCGGCGCCGACCTCATCCTCAGCTACTTCGCCCGCGACGTGGCGCGGGATGGGTTCTGAGCATTTTCACAGCAGTCCGCGTCAACGATCGTCCCTTCTTCCGCTGCCCCCTCCCCCAACCCCTCCCACAAGGGGAGGGGAGCAGTATTCTTCTCCCCTCCCCTTGTGGGAGGGGCTGGGGGAGGGGTGGGCCCAGGAGGCAATGCCTCCGTGGATAGCTCCTACTCCGCCGCCAACGCCGGCCTCGCATTGAGCTGGCGCAGCGCGCGGTCGATCCATTGCGCGGTCACCTTCTCCTGCAGCCCGTTTTGCCGCAGCCTTTCGTTCAGCGCGGGGAAATCCACCCGCTCCAGCGCCTGATCCTGGTTGAAGCAGGAGAACACCACGCTGCGCGCGCCGGTCACCGGATCGACCTGCGGCTGGAGGCACTGGGCGCAGACCTCCTTCATCATGCATTGCATCGGGCTGTTGATGGAGCCGATGGCGGAATGTCCGGCGCGCAGATACGGCGCCAGCACGCCATGCCGCGCGAGCCCGACCGCCTGCATCATCCGATCCGAGCCGATGACGATCATGTGCTCCGCGTCCGACAGCGGCACCGAAGCCTCGCCCAGCGCGCCGGAGGCATAGGCCGCCATCGCCTGCACGATGTTGCCCACGAAGCTGCGGTCCTGCGGGCGGGTCGGCGTGAAGCCAGGCGCTTCGTCGCAGCACCACACGATCACGTCGGCCGCGCGCTCGATCTCCTCGACCTTGTAGCGGTCGCGCAGCGCCTTGTAGCCGGCGAAGTAGATCACCTTAGATCCCGCCGCCCGCGTCGCCGCGCCGATGCTGAACAGCACCGCGTTGCCCAGCCCGCCGCCGACCAGGGCAACCGTCGTGTTGCCATGGATCTCGGTGGGCGTCCCGGTGGGGCCCATCAGCACCACGGGCTCGCCTTGCTTGAGCGTGGCGCAGAGATCGGACGATCCGCCCATCTCCAGCGCGATCACCGAGACCAGCCCCGCAGCGGCATCGGTCCAGGCGCCGGTCATGGCCAGCCCCTCCATCGCCAGCAGCGTCGCCGCGTCGCCCTCGCCCACCCGGGGCGCCAGCATCTCGTAGTTCTGCAACCGGTAGAACTGCCCCGGCCGGAACGTCCGCGCCGCCGCCGGCGCGCGCAGCACCACCTCGACGATGGTCGGCGTCAGGCGGTTCACCGCATGCACCGTCGCCGTCAGGTCCCGCCGGCAGCGTTCGAGCAGGTCCGCCGGGGCCACCGCGCTGGCCGCCATCGCGGCGAGGGCGGCGGAGACGACGGGATAGCCGCGCTTGGCGCTGCCCATCGCCTTGACCACGTTACCGAAGAAGCTCGGATGCAGATCGCCGAAGAAGCTGATGAACCGCCCCGCGTCGTCGCGATGCATCATCACCTCCGCCCGGTCCGGCTTGCTCAGCGAACGCTGCGGCGTCACGGGATGGCCGTC
>Ga0116231_10012961_pt1 | contig 11957 bp, 8 predicted proteins | sample S1TSphgellanicum_2_FD_89695 | JGI IMG/M metagenome (GOLD analysis project Ga0116231, IMG submission 89695) | Host-associated microbial communities from peat moss isolated from Minnesota, USA - S1T2_Fd - Sphagnum magellanicum MG | ecosystem: Host-associated > Plants > Peat moss > Unclassified...
AAAAAAAAAAAAGAGTAAAAAAAAAAAAAAAAAAAAAAAAAAAAAACCTTTGGGGGTCCCAACGACTAATTAATATGAGTCAATGGCCTAATGCTCACCCATGGTTTGTTTGCTATGGGCAAGCATTTCATTTTTTGAAATGAACCCCCGGTGTTTTTGCATTTTTTTCCAAATGATACCAAGTGGGGGGAAAAAAATGAGGGAGGCTTTATGAAGAGTAAAGCCCTTGGCCATAGGCTTCACCAGAAATTAGGCCCATGGTTGGGCTTTGCCTCACACAAGCCCTTAAAGCCTACAACCTTGGGTTTAACTACCACAAAATGCCCACCCATGAGGGCATTGTGTGGACATACTTAACTTCAAGTTGAGCCAATTTCTTTTGACAATGGACAAGGATTTGCATTTTGTTGCTTCTTTTCTAAAATGCCCTTGATCCTCAAAGACCCAATATATCAATTGGAAAGCACTCAGAGAAAATTTGTAGTTTATGTGAAGGGCACCTTTATGTCCATCAATTTCCCTCCTAGAAATTGGAAGGGATATTATGCCTACTCCTCAAGGATTGGAGGGAAATTATGTTTACTTGTAGGTGGTAAGAACCCTCTCACTATTGAGGAATAAGCACAAGAACCTTCCCGTTCATATATATACCTTGTGATCTACATAGGTTTGGTTCATGATAAATTTTGCCTTGTGCTTTACCAAGGGTAAAGCCCTAGGGTGGAGGACATTCCCAAAATGCGGGGTCAGACTCAGCTATCACCTCATCCTAGGCCCCTTATGTTGAGAATGCCCCATCCCTACTAAGGCTTTACCCTACACTATCACAATGAGCACTTAGCAACCCCCACATGACCCAAAAGAAAGCCCACAAATGGAACCCTAAAAAGACCCCCCAAAAGCTGTGCATTTGACAGCCCTCATATTGTCAAGTTGTGACTTCTATTGCAAATTTTTCTCTTGTTTATTTGGGGGTGCTGTGTCTGAAGTACATTGGAAGCCCTTTTTTTGGCAACTTGACAAAGTTAGCTGTATAGGTAGTTCTTCCTTCCCAAAACCCTAAACCTGCTCTCACAAGGCTTCCAGTTCCATAACTTCCAAATGCAAAAAGCAAATGACTGAAATTCATTCTTTCAAAAAGAATGTGTGCACTATTGGAATTTTTTTGGGGGCATAGAATCCAAAAGAATTCAAAAGAGCAAAACAACCGAACATGGACAAAAAATCCACTTGATTGGGTGATATGAAGAATTGGATCCAGGAAATTTGGGAATTAAGAGGTGACAAAATTTGAGCCGATTGATTGCCGTATATATATGGACAATGGGGGGAGATCAAAGGTGTCAAATTTTGAGCTGATCAAGTACGTATTAAATAAAAAGGGGGGGGAATTGTGCCAAAAATAAAATAAAATTCAATAAATGGGGGAATAAAAGGCGATTCTTTTTTAATTGAATTTTTTTTTAATGATTTGTCATTGCTTGGTTTTATGATTGTTGTGTCTGGCCAGTGGGAAACCATTTTCAATTCAAATTTTACTCTTTGTTTTGTATTTAAACTAATGTTTTTTTGGAAGGCGACAGGCAGGCTGGGGTCAGGCAGGCAGGCTGGTGAGGCGCTAAATACCCCCTCCTAACGAGCTCTGTCCGGCGCTGTTTCAGCGTCACTGCCCCCACCACCTGACCCCACTTTCACGCCTTCCACGTCCAAAACAGGCCCCCACCACTGGACCCCACGTCCACCCATGCAGACCATCGTCGTCGACACTCATTTCACGTTCGTCGTCGAACCTCGTTTCGTTGGGCATCATCGACTGCAACACCATTGATGATATCTGTAGCATGATTTGCATTTTGTAGAACAAGGTTTGTGTTTTGCAGAAAATGGCGCTCGCAAATCATGTTTGAAATTTCCCTTCTTTTAGATGTAGAAGGATAAGTTGCACAGTGCATCTCATGAGCAACAACCTTTGCAATTTGAACCTAAAAATGGCATTTCAATTCTATCTAATTTTAGATGTAGATGGATAAACTTCATGGCACACCAAACACCACAAATTGTGGTAAATTTTACACCACTAGCTTTTCGTTGTTTTTCAGCACATTTGAGGTTTGTTCCTCCATGAATAACTTCACTCTTGACACATTTGTATTCGACATTTTTGAACGTTGCAAGATTATAATTTGTTCTTTTATTGCAAACAGAATTGGGGTAGACATTTTTGAGCTCTGCAAAAGTTTTAGGTGTTCTAGAAGGTCCATCACTTTTTCTCGAAGAAGTTGCCTTTTGCCATATACTTGCAAAAATTCAATTTTATCTACAAGGTCCATTACATTTTGGTCAAAATTGTCATATTTCCATGTATTGTTTCACAATTCATCAATTGGGGTTGACATATCTAAACTCTAGAAAAGGTCAATGTGTTTTGCAAAGACTTCTATTTTTCAAATATGTTGTCATCTCGCGTATGTATAAGCTTTTCTAGAAAATTGTATTTTCAAAATAGTTGAAAATGAACTAGAAGAAACCATTGTTGACCAGTTGCTTATAGTGTGAATGTAATATGAGTTGCATTTGTCCCTAAATTCTTGACACTGTAATTGTTTTCTATTACATTGCGCTTTGTAGACCACTTGTTAGAATTCAAACTACCTCTTCTAGAATATCCTTCCTTCTACTGTTCAAGTTTCAATGTTTAGATGGCATTTTTTTTCCATACAACTTGCATAAAATTGCAAACAATAGTACCATATGCACACCACATTTCCGAATAAGGTTTATGTAGTTTAAACAAGTATCAATTTCATTTTTTGACACTCACATTCATAAAGGTTTTGGTTTGAATTTAATCCATGGCAAGCCTGAGCTACACAATGGTGTTGGATGATGTAGGACTAAAAGACAGGGTTTAAAGCCCAAATTCCATTGTTAACTTGGATGGTCTTGGGATCCTTGAAATAATGTCAAGTTAAGAATACAATGTATCAGTGGATGATCCAACAATCATAAAAGATGTCCAAAAATATGTTGTTCCTTCAAGGGAAAAGGACATTCTCCATAAATTGAAAGCCACAATTCAAGATCCTCCTCTTGGACCTTTTTTAAAAAATGATCTCATGTGGTTGCCACATCTTACAAGTGGCCATGGTTTGTATAAAGAAGCTGAAATTACAGTGATACCATGAAATTGATTAAAGGATTTTGTTGAAGGGGAGCAAAATAATCCAAATTTCCCTTACAAGTTTACAAGAGCAAAAGACCACATTAGGTCATCTATCCCAGGCATGTTGACACACCCAAAAGTAAATTCTGCTACTCTTGTTTATAGGTGCGGATTATAAAATGCACATTTCATCCATTTCATTCTAATGTTAACATTTTAGGGATGTTCAATGTATTAAGGCATGCAATGTCTTCAATTCTATCTAATATTCTTTCTACATATCACAATATTATGAATTTTATGGAAATTTCATAATTTGAAAAATGTCCATGGCAATTTTCACAATTTGAAAAATGTCCATGGCAATTTTCACTCCATAATTGTTGTTATGTTTGTAGGTTTTCCTATAACTTCAGACCAGAAGACAAAACCCATGTTCTTCCAAAGGACATGCAAAAGCTTCTACTATCTACGCAACAAAAACAAAAATGAAAGAAGGTCAATGATGCATCCATGAGATGAAAGGGAAAGAAACCATTGACAAAGATCCCTAAATCCACTCACTTGTCAAGGCAAAGCACAAGGATAGGGAAGACGATGTCTGGGATGTCAATTAAGCATGAGTGTCAAAGGTCTTTCACTGCAAAACAATCGTATTTGGACCACAACTTATGTTAATTGATCTACCTCCATGTAGAACATACAAACAAAGAAGGAGTGGTTTGCCATGGGACAACTGTGATTGGATACAAACATGCATTGGGTTCATAATTATCCAATGCCACGAAAGCACACCTCATGTAGTTTCTAAAGCAAGGGTTGTCCCCTACGCAAGTCATGACACGTCATAAATCATATGTCAAGGAACAAGCACAATGAAATGAACTTGTCACCCATGACATATTTGTCCTACCATCAGATGTTAGAAACCTAACCAAAAAGAAGGTCAACAAATTATGGCAAAAACATCCTAAGGACCCAATTAGTGCGAGATTGTGGGTTTTGGAAAACCTGGGATTGGTGTTATTTTATCTTGAACATGCCCCTTTGGATTTCAATTTACTAAAGCAAGATGAAACCCCTTTCACATTAGGGATTCAAATCACCTGGTAATAAAAAATGATGGCAAAATTTGGATATGGGAGTTGCCTTTCATTTGATGTTACATTTGGAACAAATCAAACTAAGGTATGTCATCATCCTCCATTTTCCTGGTTCCAACACACTATCTTTCTATAACACAAATTTGATCTACATGGAATACAAATGTGTTTTCATACTAATTAATTTGAACATGCTTTCTATGTTTCTCTAGTACCCTTTGTACAACATGATAATGTTCGATGAATGGCAAAATGGAATACCGATTGCATTCATAGTAATTGGGAAAACTCGAGAATGTGACCTAGAACATGTATTGAAAGCATTATCACAACAAATGCCTAATGGTTGGATGCCAAGTGTTATCATTGTGGACAATGAACAAGTTGAAATCAACATTTTGAGGTATGATATGTCACTTCTTTACCTCTCAGCACATGGTCATTGGTCAACAATGTACATGGATGTTTATATCCCACTCCATTCATTTCATTATTGTTTGGGGCATCCATCTCCAAAAAATTATTAATGTTTGCAGATCATTTCCATTCATTATAAGTATCACTTTGTTTTCTTATATAATTATTTATATATGACCATTGTAATCTTAGGGAATTGTTTCATATTTTCCCACCATTGCACAAAATAGAATGTTTTTAAGAATGTTGTAAAAACTTGTAGGTCTATTCTGGTGTTCAATATCTCATGTTATTATTGTTTATTGTTTTTGTTATTTCAACGTAAGAATGTTTGGCCAGATGCCTGAGTTCTATTGTGCTTGTGGCATGTCCGGAAAACTTGGGCTGAAAATGCTATTAAGAAGATTATAAATCCACAAGAAAGATCCAACTTCCTATTAGCACTTGGGAGGATTATTTATTTTTGAAGATGTCCCATTGATGCTTACCTTATTTTTTGGGTAGAACAAGAAATTGAAATGCTCGTAACAAATTTTCCCAATGTAGGGCTTTTCATTCAATACCTTAAAGAACATTGGTTGCAAAAGGCAAAAATGTGGTGTGTTGGAAACCACAATATACCACATGCAAAGTAGGACACAAATTTTGCAATGGAATCATTCCATAGCAACCTTAAAGTGAATTTTATATTTTTCACGAAAAAAAATTATAGGGCATCAAATGGATTGGCTCATTTACCACCCAATCAGTGATGTCCTTACTCACTACTAGTATGGTGTGTAGTGCAAGATCTTTGGTTACATTAGGAACAAAAAATGTGAAAGAATTGTTGTTAGTGTTGTGTTTTGGGCCCATGACATCTTGTCCACCAATATTTTGTAATACCCAGATGGGGATGACATTATTTTTGTGGCATCTTGCAATCATCCACCCAAGGTTTAGGCCGTGCATGCCTCGAGTTATAAATGGCCCCAATGCGACTACCCACTTGCAACACAAGGGATTATTTACAAGCATGTTATAAAAATTTACAAGATGTTCTATCCAACCATTCCTGATGGTGCGATTGTTTGAGAAACAAATACTTTTCATGGGGTGCAAAGGGGATCCCTAGTAACATACTTGCCAACTCTTGAAGACCTATTTTTTAAGGAGGAACAAAACCTTCCACAGATTGAAAACTTTCCCACCTTTCAGAATACAAAACATCATGATCTCCAATAGACAAGCAACATTGGCAACTTGATTGAACTAATGTGAGTTGAAGTATTAAACACAACAATAGAAATTCCAACCTTATAACAACATTTGCTCTTTTCGTTGAAAGTTATTAAAGGCAAACAACACGACATGCTTGCACAAGGTTTGGCTGGGTTGGAGCATTCGAATGACCAACATTTGTTCCCAATGAATCTTGGTGATAATAGTTTGAAAAGGCACAAAGGTGTGCTTGAACCTAGGGGTGCTAATTTTCACAATCTAAAAGACAAAGCAACCAAGTTTATTCACACTTAATTGGATGTTTGGGCTTGTAAAAAATTGTTTTGTTAGTAGCAAATATCAATTGTTTAAGCCTTACCATGCATCTATGGGTGACAAATGTGCATTTCCTAGTAATTCTTATACATGGGCCCCCAACAAAGATTTTATGCCTCTTCAAGTTTTTAACATATACTTTTAACAATAGCTTAACATTGTTTTAAACCTGCAACTATGGAACCTACTTTGTCAATCTAAAACACACAAACCACCATATTACAATGATGTTTTCTAGTTCATGTTGTTTTTATTACTTTGGCAATTTCTGTAGTGGTTGCATACTTAAGAAAATTCATTGATACCAAATTTATCTACATATTTGTTGTTAAAAAAATTGGTTGGTTTGCATCTATGCATCATGTTTTCAGAGAATGCAATAACCAATCACCTAATTCATAGTTTAAGTCAGAGGCAAACATATGTATTTTCATGTCTTTGAAGCACATATGCTAAATGTTTTGGAATCAAAAAAGGAATGATAGGTATATAATTTAAGAAAAATATCATAACATTGCATAAATTACAAATGTTTCTGTACATATATTTGCTACATAGAATATGGTCTATAGAAACATAGTGAAAAGCCAAAAAAAGGGGCAAGGAGTCAAAGTGCCAATTTGACTCCTAATCATTAAAAGTCAGGAATCTCCCTGATTTACTTGTGTGTAGGTGGTGTTCCATATATTTTTGGAAAGATCTTGATAAATTTTACAACTTTGCCTTAAACCTCACCTTAATCAGAAGTTTGTACAAAAAGTTATGGGCCTCCAAAGTCGCGAAAGTTCCAATTTTGGGAATTTCGGGATTCCCAAGTTGGGAGAGTCTCGGGACAAAATGACATTTGGATGTAGCCCCCATGGCTAATCATAGAAAATATTATTAGGGGGAAGGTGGTGGCTTCCCCCAAGTCCAGGCCGTGGTGAGTCTTGTGAATTCGTGTGTGCATGCGGTTTGTCTATGCACCAAAAGTGTTCCAACTATGCATTAACCAACTTGTTGTTTAGTTTGTCCAGGTCCATGTGAATAATTGATCCATTTGTCACTCATCCTAGTTCTCATCCCGGAGCTCCAACACCCCTCTACCCTTGAAGTGTTGTGAGTTAAGGAACGTATCCCCACTTCTTCTTTTTCTATTGTTTTCACCTTTAGATTTACATTTGAATCTTATGAGGAGTTTGGGGGTGCATCATAACCAATGTCTATCTCTTCCCGAACAAGCAAAGCTTTAGAAACCACATGAAGGTGCCAAGTTTAATGGTTAGGTTTCTATAATGCAAAATAATTTTACAATGGATCTTTCTATTACAAAAATGAAATATTGGCAACTAGGATGGTAATAAATTAAATCAAGTAATTGCTCCAAATGATTTCTATCATCATGACCATTTGTGAAAGCACACCACATAACTTTCAATTTTGATGTCATTCCCACTTCTTACATGTCTAAGATTACTCTATGAGCAATTTTTGACATGAACCCAAAAATCTTCTCAACAACTAGCTCTATCTCATGTTGCTGAAGATCAAATCCAAGAAGGCTTAGCAAGTCTTGGCAACATTGCTTGATTTCTTCAATGCATTGTCATTGTTTTGGAAACCATCAAAATTTGTAGTCCAAAATATCTTGCTATGGTTAGTCGAATAGAATGGGATTGATCCTGATAGTAATGAAGGATGTTGTGATGAATTAACCCCATATTAGCATGAACAAGTGGATATAGTCTCCCAAAAGTGCTTTTACAAAACAACTTGAATGTGGAGATGATGTGAAGGCATTCCATGTTAAGTGACAATGGATGCAATTCCTTATCCATTTCTAACATGACGGTCTATAACTTTTCTTTAGTGTGTTCCCAAGGGCACTAAGGTCCAACTTGTAAAGGAAATCGTTTTAGCAAATGATATAATGGTGACCAACCCCCTGTTGCCCTCATTTCTGTGGCCTTGACATTTTTGTCAAATTTGTGCAATTCTTGTTGAACATAGTCCTCCTTCTTTTTCTTCAAAGTTTTTGCAGCTCCTACCTTCTTCTCATCGTATTCCTTTTTTTGTTGCAGGTATTACAGGTATTCTCAGAAGCACTTCATTTGATTGAACCTATTCATTGTGTTTTCTCCACCCCTTCAAGATGTCCATGCATTGAGGGATTATTTGATAATGTCACTGATGTGGCTTGTCCTTTCAGTCCTTCCACCAACATGCGTGGAAAAAAAAAAGGGGTAAGAAAACATTGCCTAAAAGCAAGAACTAAAGAAAACAAAATATTACAAACCTTATAATACTTACAGGCAAATAAAGGTACCACTGGCCAAATGCAAAAACTTTATGTTGCCCAAAACAACTTTTGTTTCCATTTTCATCAAAAGTGCCATAGTCCCTTCAGGTTTTTCCAAGATTTTCTTGTCCATCACAATGTCTATTTTTCATAGAACATAAAGTCCATTGATTCTCACTTCTATCATGGGAGGAGGCAATTCATAAGAGCTCTCAACTTGAAACTTTCTACAATTGCTTTTGCCTTTGCTTATACATTAGCTCTTGTGAAATGCATCGTATTCCTCGGTGGCATAAACCTAGATGGGAATAATGATTGGGGGGGGGGGGGCTGTTTTGTTTTGCCTAATAGATGGTTTGCTAGGTTTTGCATACTCCAATGATTGCTTTGCAAGTGCATTATTTTTTGTTCCTTGTTTGTTTGTCATAGACCCTAGAAAGCTCCAAAATACCAATGTCAAAAAAAAAACATGTTAATATTTGCCATTGCAAATGTCAACTTGTGGCCATGAAATAAAATGTAGAAGAGATGAAGAATTATACTTGTTTTCGCACTACAACCTAATGAGAAATTTTCATCGCTACTTAGTTCATATACCTCTCTTTCCTTTGGATGTATGGGTCTTGGAGGTGGCATACCATATGGTTGCTTCTGTAATTTTGGTGGTGCAGCCCTTCTTTTGGTCTGTTATGCCACATCATCAATTGTTCATTTGCTTCAATTTCGGAGTGTTTTCCCAAACTTCTCCTCTAACATATTGAGCTCTTTAAACTCAGCTTTTGTCATCGTTGGATACATTTTGAGCAGTTCACTGCTTGTGTAATTAGGGCACAAATTCATCATTATGTGGTAAGACAAAGTATTTTTGTCTTTGAATAGATTTCCACAAAATTTGCATTCAAATGATGGCCTATTACCTATAAGCACATCAATGTGTCGAATGTCAAAATATGCTTCCAAGGCCAATTGCTTATACTTGTTTTCAAGGTACATGGTGACACAATGATGTCTACTTTGTTGCATCGTGGACTTGTAAATCCTATTCTTCCTTTGTGGACCTCCAAATACCTACAATGGCAAGATCATCGGCTATCATTTCCCACTTACATCAACAACCATGTATTTTGACACAATAACACACATTGTACTTCATGGCAAAATTCAACAAAACAACCATCACATCTATAATTATAGCAACATGATATTGAAATAAAAAGCAATGAAACACAAATATCATCATAGGTACAACACATCTCAATATCCACAGAAAGATTAAAATGCAATTCTAAACCTCTTATTTTAATTTTTTAAGACTTGTAACTGGTTGTGTTTTGCAAGCACTTCTTTGTTTATTCTTGCAAGGATTAGCTTTTCATTATCAACTAAGAGGATCATGGGCACAATGGACTACTACCACAACAATAACAACTACTATAACTACTATTTTGAAAGGAAATTGGATCAATACCCATAACATTGTTGTAATGACATAAGATTCAACTGCAACAACAAGTGCAAAAGAGTCAATTGTAATAAGAAGTGCAGACAAGGGGGAGGAAAATAGGTATCTTCTAGGATTTTAAAGGGATTATGTGGAACCCAAAGCTAATGTCGATAATAACCTTGATGCTCCTTCTATTTAACCTTAGTTGACTAAGGGACTAGAGGTAATGGCAAAAGAAATTGAAATGCATACAAACACAATGATTAAACATGCAAAATGCAACTAAGAGATTTTGTTCAAACACAAAATGAAACAAAAGTCATAAGAAGCTATTACCTACATTGAATTCCTCCTATACTAAAAGCAAAACACCAAAATCTTAGAACGTGGACAAAGTTTTACTATGTTTAGAATTGAACTTCAACTTGGACTCTACTGAAATCAACAATATTATGATAACATAATTTAAGCTAGTATATTTAGGCATGTTTGACAAAAGCCTAGGAATGGTTTTACTATTGTAATTATGAATTTTGGTAGAAATACCATGTACCTTGATGAATATAAAAAAATTTAAACTCAACATGCAAAAAGAAAATATAGCAACATACAGTAGCTATTACTTGTGCTCCATAACTCAAAACCAAACATCTCACTCATCACATATTCTATACATGGTAATCAACCACTTACAAAACAACTTACACAAAAAGGACAACAAAAACATGTATGAAACAAGAGAAAAATCAAGTAGCCATTGATTCTTGGTCATTCAATATTTCCAAATTCTAGATGGATTGTTGGTGTATCAAGGTTTTTAAGTATGCTATGTACTTGGATTTTCCCAACAATGAAACAACAGGTCCAAGTAACTACATTCTAACACACAAAATGAAAGGAAAAAAATAATGAAATGGGAGACTCACCCCTTCTAACCATCTTGTTGATGCCGACTTTATAATATCGATGTATTTATGTTGACCAAGTAGGCGAATCATGTTGGGGTCTTCTTGAGTAATTAACAACAAAACCTCTTGAAGCAAACACTTGTGTTCTCTTTCTTTATTTGTTGCCATCGCCATGACTTCAAGGTCATCAAGCTTCAAGATGTCTTCGATCCCTAATGTGATGGATTCAATGGTGTGGGCATTGTCCACAATTGTGATATTCGGCTCAATTTGTGCGAAGTCCACAATGATTTCGAAAGGTGTTGAATTATGTTGTTCAACAAAGCTTCTAGTTGTAGATTGTGTGTTTTCTTCAGGAAGAGCTCGTTCCATGATTGGCAAAAAATAATGCAACATAAGTAAATGCAACACAAGTTCATTGTGTGTTTCAGTATTGAATTTGTTAAATTCGTCACCTCATCAATGAATGCAACATTCGCAATATTGAAAGTACATGATTAAATTGTTGCAATTCAACCCTAAACCCTAAACCTTCATATTTTGCTTGTGAGATGCATTATGCATCTTATCTTTCTGCATCTAAAAAAAGAGAAACTTCAAACATGATATGTGAAGCACCATTTTTGCAGAACACATACCTTGTTCTGCAAAACATAAATGATGTTGTAGATATCATTGATGGTGTTATAATCGATGATGACCAACGAAGCCAACTAACGAAGCAAAGTTCAATGATGAACGTGAAGTGAGTGTTGACGATGGTATGCATGGGTGGACGGAAGACGAAAACTGGTGGGTCCATCTAATGACATGGAAAAGGTGTAAGTGGGGGCATGGAATGAAATGGATGTTGAAAGCGTGGGGTCCAATAGTGGGGCCTATTTTGGACGTGGAAGGTGTGAAAGTGGGGTCAAATGGTGGGGTAGTGATGTTGAAACAACATCGGACATAGCTCATTAGGGGGTATGTAGCACCTTGTGATAGGCCGGGCAAAAGGAAGAAGGGTGCGGGGGGGGGGGGGGGGGCGGAGGGAAATTTTGTTTTTTTAAAAAACCCCCCCACCCCCTTTCCAAATTTTTTAAAAAAAAAGACTCTATATTTAAACTCT
>Ga0116231_10012963_pt1 | contig 11956 bp, 9 predicted proteins | sample S1TSphgellanicum_2_FD_89695 | JGI IMG/M metagenome (GOLD analysis project Ga0116231, IMG submission 89695) | Host-associated microbial communities from peat moss isolated from Minnesota, USA - S1T2_Fd - Sphagnum magellanicum MG | ecosystem: Host-associated > Plants > Peat moss > Unclassified...
CCTCTGCCTCTTCCCAGTAGGATAATCGACCAGGAGATGCTTTGCAAGGTGGGAACCCTTGCGTATCCACAAAGTGTTCCCCAATAGTGCAGCAACCTAGTTCACCCTTGTTCCAAGCAAAAACATCTTGGTACCGCTCCAAAATTCTCCAGAGTTGTTGTCGTCTCCCTTCCTCCAAGTTGGTGTCAATCCTGATTCGTTGACAGATCTCCCTCCATCTAGTATCCATTTCATCATGGTTAGATGATGCCAATTGCTCAGTGTGGCTGCCATCAAAGTTGCCATCTCTCGTCTGGATAGTCTGCAGTAGTGCTGGAATTGAAGAAACGTGTCCTCGGCTGGGCTTTTGCAGCAAAAGTGGAACAACTGCATCATGCGTGGATTCATACACGACTTGTCTACATTGCTCTACATCAGACACCCATCTCATCCAGTCTGCGTAATCATCCGCATCTGTGATTTCTTCTTCCATGAACCCGTCAACCTGCTCCTGTAGTATTAGTTGCAGAATCTCTTGCGGCCCTTCTGACTTCACCAAATCCTCCAATTCAGTATCTCTAAACTCATCCTCAAACTCAATTTGTTTCAATCGATTAGACTCCGAATCACCGTGCCCACTCCCATCAATACCAGTGTTTGAATCTTAGGTAGACGCATCATCTTCTTTGGTCATGATCACACGATCTTGATCTGGTATCCAGTTAGAATCATCCTTGATGTGTGTGTTCTTCCAGATGGTCGTAGCCTCATGCATCATAGCTTCGGAATTCATCCTCTGCAACAAATTCACCATTGTCAATGGTAGTACCTCCACATTGCTTCCGGGGCTGTGTCTTACTTGTATTAAACCCCGTTCCACATCCACAACTACTCCAATTTTCATCAAGAAATCCAATCCCAAGAGTACATCGTAACTGTCCGTGTCCACGACCATGAAGGTCATGGCACACTATACGCTTCCAACCTTGACAGGTACTTCATCAATTCGACCCAGAGCCTGTGTAACAACTCCTGACGCGGTTTTGTAAGTCTCTGATCCTGTCATGAGATGCATCATGCCTAGTTCTCTAACTACAGCGACAACCACAACAAACATGGAAGCTCCAGTATCCACTAGACCTTCAACAACATAGTTGTTGATCTCCACAAGCAAATGCAGCGTCTTGCTTTTATGGGTCTTGTTGATGCAGATCTTCCTCAATGCTGGAACCGTAGAAACCACTGACACTTGATTTTCAGTCGCCTCTGAATCCTTCTTTCTCCTAGCCAGCTTCACCAAACTTTCAAGGTGTTCCAGTTCCCCTGGAATAATCAGAATGGTCCCCATAGGTGAGAGGGATACCTTTCCCTTTATGAAGTGTGTAAGAATCTTGGATCTGACTGAGGTATCCCGACTTGCACCTACTCCATCTCCCACAGCTTCAGGGGTCGGCACAGCCCCTCCTGGTGCTACATCAACAGGAACCCTACTTCTAGGCACTCGAGTGTAAAAGAAAAGGTTTTCATTCCCACATAGCTTATTAAGCTGTTGCAGGGTTACTGCTTCATCATTTAGCAACACCTTCAAGAAGTTTGATGTTCCAGAATGTGATTTCCCATCTTTGGGCTTCTTCCAGCATCTGTCCTTAGAATGCCCCAACCCTGAGCAGAAGGTACATTTTATTCCACAATTCTCTGTCCTATGAGGCATATTACACTTGGCACATTTTGGCCGTGCTTCATTTAACCTTGGACAGGTGGTGGCCAAATGGTCCCCCCCTTTGCAGATTTGGCATCCTCCAAACGCAGTGGAAGAAGATGATGTTTCTGGATTATGCACAGTCCCCTTGAAGAAGTTGATCAGGGTGTTGTTTAGTGTAGTGACCTATTTCTCCATCATAGTTTCCGAGGTCTCCTCTTCTTGCTCCTCTCTCAGAGGTTCATAAGGAGTCTCCCCAAGCTCGCCCAGAACTCTCTCAAGTTCCATTGCAACACCAACTAACTCTTCAATATCTGTAAACGTTTTCACCACACACAATTTTTGAATTTCTAGCTTCAATTTGGCCAGAAATCTCCTTTTCTGCTCGACGTCTTGTATCTGGCCCTTTTGAAACAATTTGTCGAAACGTTCATAATATTTTTGAACTCTCTCCTTGGGTTCTTGTTTGATGGCATCGAGCTTCATCCTGATGTCATCAGCATCAACATCTCCATACTTTTGCACTATCAGAGTCCTCAACTCAGCCCAATCTGCTGGTGCTGGTTGCAACCTCTTGAACCATTCCTTGGCTCTGCCTCTCAGATTCAGCTTTGCAATCTTGAAGAGCTTATCTGCATTCAGATCTCGCACTTCAACTGCCATGGTGAGCCTCTCTGCCTAGTCATTGACGTCCTCATGGTCTTGCCCCCAGAACAGTTCATCCATTCCCTGGGGGCTAGTCATTTTACAAATGTCTTATTCTAATCTAAAGCTTCAAGAAGAAAGAAAAGAACAGTCGTGATTCAATTTGAAAATTCGGACTGATCACCTTCTGCTACTGGTCTCAAAGGTATAAAGTCAAATGGAAAAGTGGAAAAACTTTGCTCATCTATGGATTCTTGCTAGAACTGCCACTCTTCCTCTTGATTGCGCCATATCCTCCAGCTTATGAGGCGAGAGCTTGATCCACTATGTTCCACCCTAAGTAGGCGATCTCCAACCTGAAACAAGTCTTCCACACCAGGAATGTACAATCTGACAAAATGGTTAGGCGACATAGCAAGCTTGGGAATCCAAATGTCTCCTACCCTAGGTACATTACACAGCCTCTCAACAAGTGATGGCGTTACTCTACGCCAAGTGCAAGGTGTAGTAATATTGCATCTGCAGCTCTGAGGTTGACGCCCATCCCCTTGCTCCATCTCTAACCTTCAACCAAACTTCAGCGCGAGTATAAAAGCCACTATGAGCTACTTCTACTGCTATGTCTCCAACTCGGGCTTCATCTGGGTCTATTCCTACAAGTGTTACTACTCCAAAACCCAGGAAACGCAGGATTACCGCTCCTCGTTGTGGACCATCCTGCCCCCTCGGATAATCGAACCTAAGGACGATTCGTTGTTCATGAATGTGATGTGTCAACTCTTCTACTCCAACCTCATCTGCACTAGATGAAGACATGATACTTCAATTATCATGATATCTAGACATCCACAGGTTCTACTGAAACTACCAGATTTGAACCAGCTCTGATACCAAAAGAAAGGGTGACGAGACGAAACAACAAACCTGACTCCCAAAATGGGTCTAAACAGAGTGGTCTCCCTTCTGATCTTCTAAGTCAGACCACTCTCTCTAACCCTTTCTTTCCAAACTCATCTTAGAATATTTCTACATGCATTCACTGATCTTTGAACAAGAACAACTCATACACTCACAAATCAGTGGAACAAAATACCGAATTCAAAATTTACACCTTGCCTTTCATGAAAATTTCCAGACAGCACAATCTTTCTGGATCCAGTGTATTCATCAACAATCAAACACCTATTAAGGTATGGCCTTTGAGGTCAGAGCTCTCGGTGTTCACTCGATCCTTTGAGCCTCTAACCCGATCCCCCACAGAATACAACAATGCATGCTTTCCTTCACTTTGCTGGACTAAAAACCTATGATCTGATTACCCTCAAGTCCAAAATGTACTCTGAAAGCACCTGACTCTGAACAGTCTATACCACGCTTACCAATGCTACTCGAAGAGACTGACTCTCATGCAAAATGATTAGCAACACTACTGGTCTCAAATCCTTTCCACATTCTCACTCGATACACTCATTCTATCCACCTTCAGGATTTCCCCGTTGACCTCTGATACTCACTCAGACCACAGCCAACATCACAGATGCAAGGCACTACAACCCAAGTCCCTCATCCCTAATACTCACTCTCCTCGACATGCACACCCCTCCTAAGGGTCAGATCCCTCAAGTCCTCATCATACCTCGGCACCAACCTTTCGTAAGTCCTTTACAAAGCTACCTGGCCAAGTTGTTGGCACAGCGGAAAAATACAACAACCAGCCAAGTTCCACCAAAACTAGCTCTCTACCTCTCTCTCTCTATCTCACATCTACATTCCCGATCAATTCATCTGGACCTCCGCAGCTATCAGCCCACCACCACCTTCTGTCCTCTTCCCGCCCTCGTTCCTTCCACCTTCCTTCATCAATACAGCACCATTCATCACCATCATTCGCGCGGCCTCCTTCTTGCACTCCATAACACCCCTACCAAGAGAAAAGCCTCCCCATGCATTATCTGCAACAGTAATGGAGAGATTCCAGCTGCAAAAATGACGGCTAATAAACAAAAAGCAAACTTCAAAAACATGTTGTGTTCACACCAGTGAGGTGACCTATTGTTTGGTCACAGTATGATCTCTAAACATGTTCCACCTTTTAGTGGGCTAACTAGTTTGGTAATAGCAACAAGTTGTACCACAAATGGTGTTGCTAGGACTTTATTACTATCTCCACAAATATGAAGCTAAAAAGTTTGTATTTAAAGTCAAGGAAAGTGGTTTGATATGCTAGCAATTCTAGTTGCTAAGCCTGTTCATCGAAGTGAGCTAATTCCATATTTTCTTGAATAAACTACTTTGTGAACTTTTGAACAATTTAACACCACTCCTTCCACTTGGGGTTTTTAATTCCCAAGGCTTGATTCTACACTTTGGTTATCTCATATTGGGTCCAAATTGCATATAAAAAGCCACTTGAGCCCATCACCACGATTTAGAAAAGTTTAGGTAGGTTCAACATCATTTTTTAAAAGTAGATTTTTTATAAAACAATTTATAATATTATTCACATGGTAATAATACAACACATTACAATTTGAGATCATTTGATTGAAATTTTATTAGTCATGAACATTAATATGTCAATGTCACCACTACATATGTATTTTTCACAATCCTTAATATTGCAAAATTTTGAATTTAAACGTTGAATGTTTTGGTCATTTCAATTTAATATAGATTATTTTGACATTTTATAATATATTTAGCACACCCAAATTAAAATGATTTGGTTTCAATAAATGCATTTCATTATTCATGTATTAAGAACTAAATGTCATTCAATTTTGATTAAATTTGCAAACCATTTTTGTACATTACAAAATGTATTTGTTCTACAAGACAAATATTTGTTGTTTATGCAATACTAGCAAAATACCACTTTTATTCATAAAAATAGAAATATTTTTACATTGTTTTAATGCATTTGCTCCATAGTACAAGATTGTTATTTTACATTTTCATTATCCAATATTTAAAATTGTCGTATATGGTATTTTAAACCAAAAATTGCCCAAAAATTATGAAGGACAGTATTTTAATTTCGAGACACTCAAGCAAATAACACCCACTCGTAGATTCAAGACTATTGGCGAAAACCTCCCCAAAAGCTTTCAGAACATTGTCTTCTTGCAAGGCAATACTACCTATATTACTAATGTCCTCACCCATGGTGTTTAGGTCAAGGACAAACCAAATGGTGTCTCTTAGATGACCAACTTGCATGCATAGACCTTTGCAATTCTTTTGATGAAATTGCAACAATTCCAATCTTTGTACACCCCTTTAACTTTTTGCTATTGAATTCAATTGCTTCTAATGCTCCATTCCAATCTAATCCAAAGGTTGTTGTTGTTCTTGGCCCTTCTTTTCAATGTAGTTGATTGCTTCAAGTTAATGTCTTTTGCCCCCAATGCCACCTTTGAGTTGAGAGAAGTCAACTACGATACACTCTGCATCAAAAATGTTCCTTCCATTCTAGCAACATTTGATGGGGATGTCCTATTTGAACTCCCACCGATTAATAATCCAAATGGCCATTTTGGTCAGATGCAAAAGATGGACAGAAAGTATGACGATATTCTTGGTGCAAGGTCAAGATGACCAATATCAAGAATGATTGCAACTTACTTTCTACAGGGCAAGGTGTTTGGGTCATTTGGAATGTCAAAACTAGCTTTGTAATTATTTGGTGCTAAATGGAACCCCCAATGAAATTGCTTGGATTGGTGACACTATTCACGACTTGAATAAGGATTGTTTCACATCGGGGTTCACCCTTTTGCAAAATCTACAATGTTGTGCCATTTTGTGTTAATATATGTGTTGTTCACATGTATTACATTGTGCATAAGCAAGCTAATTTGACTTGATCAACCATTCACCTTGGAACCCATGATCATCTTGTCGCCAAGGGCAAATGTAAAAATGTCGTAGAACAAGTCAAATTCTTGGTCTAGGAAGAGGTTTCTTGCAACCCATCAACTATTTCCCTGGTTGTAAGTAAAAAAAATTTATCCAAGCACTTGCTCAACAAGGATGGTGACGGGCCAATTGAACCTCTCAAAGGAGACAAACTACATCAAGTGATGGACAAGTTCACAACCCTTTGTTCTCCCAATATCCAAAACCTTGTTACTTCTTATAAACAATGTTTAGGTTAAAGAAGGTACATCTTTAACATTTTGTCTCTCAAGCCAATAGTGGTTATGACTACATCCAAAATAGTTCCTTTCCAGGACAACAATTTGGAGAGGTCTTTTTCTTCAAAATGTTTATTGATGGAGATGGGAATGAATTTGATTTGGTCAAGTGGATGCAACCTTGTGGTGACCTCTAAGCAGCTTAGATCATGTTTGATCATGTCAAATGTGTCCAGGATCAGATGACCTTCGCTTGCCATGTGTACGATCTATCTATTGTAAAGTGATGATGATTGCCATTTTCGACATGTAATCTAAAAACATAGAAGTTCAATGTGTCCTATGGCGAAAGTTGAATAAGGTGATGTCAACGAAAGGTGTTTCCAATCCAAACTTCAAAAACTTCATGATTAATAATCGTCAAGCCAATTGGAATGTCATTTTAATTGTGTATGGTAGTGGGGACCCTAGTGAACCCATGGTCAATAAGGAGTGAACATGTTATTTCCACTGGATTCAATTTATGGAAAGACACACAAAGCAACAAATCAAGCCAGAAATGCGAGAGTAACACAAAACCTTGTGCTATGAATATAAGAGTGCCACCTCATTGGAACAGGTGGATGCTCATTATGCAACTATTCGTTCTTGGTGGTATTCCTTGGGGGTTATAGATGTAACTGGGCTTCAGGAGTTGGAAAATTGGTTTAGTTTTTGGCATTTTCGTGTTAAACAATGGGGAGGCTTCATAATACATGTAATGTTTTCATCCTTCCCTACCCATTTTCCATCCCATCCTGTCTTCATGGCATGTTTACATAACTCCCTTTATAATGACATTATCAAACATATTATGTTTTGTAGAAATTCAGTCTAGAGGAACTTGTGGACATGCCCCCTTGCAATTTCTCAAAGCATAATGTATGGCTCCAATAATTTGGGAAAGGGGAGTTTGTTTATATACTACAACTTCAAATGACTATGTTCGAACGTTCAAGCAATTAACATTGTTTTACCATTTCAAGAAAGATGGTCCATTAGGTCAGGGGCTTGATAGGAGTGAACTTCTCCTTCAGAAAGCAACCTAATTTGGTGACCTAAAACAACTTGTAAACACAATTCTAAAATATGCACCAAGCTCATCTTTCACCACAAGAATCACACATATGGAAGGGGAAGAGATTTTTGGCTCTTACAAACAAAAGCTTGACTTGCCTTCAAGATCAAAAGGGGATTCACATAGGCATGACCATGTCAATTTCTTTCACCCACATGTCAACACCTAGATTGGAAAGTCACACTTGCAATGTGAATGGCCTTCTTGTAACATTGATCCATATGAGGGTGTGGATACCATTGATGGCAATGCTGAGATCCTTGAAGCTCCTTACAAAGATGCAATCTAGCATGTAAAACAATGTCCCTCGACTTTGCATGTCCAATGTTTAGCATTACAAAACACCACCAACTATGATTGTACCCCAAGGATTATTACAAATTCGACTTCCATTAGTGTTCCTACCCCTACTTATTCTAGTTTGTCTTTTTAGTTTTTAGGTGCACCCCTTAAGCTTCACAAATTTTGGTTTTGTGTAAATGACATGAACTATTGTGTGGGGGGTGTGAAGCATAGGTATGTAGTGGACAAACCAGTCATTTTGTTGATTTGGCCTATGCAAAAAAGGACCAATCTCTCACACAATGAGGTGAAGGCTCTCGAGGAAGTAGGTTTTGTTATCAATAAACAACAACCTATCCTTCCTCGAAATCTATTTGCTAGGGAGAGCTTTGTTCCAATTAATCGACCAATTGATGTAATGTCTTGGCCCAAAACACGAAATGGGAAGCCCGTTCGACACACACAACCATTTATCATGTCAAAATTACATTATAATCGATGGGAGACTAGTCAACTTCTTGTGGCCACCTTCTAGCCACCATTGAAGGTTCCTAGTCATGGTTATGGATGAATCTACAAGATTTTATGCGATGAGACTTCAAACAAAAGGCAATATGAAGTTACGATTGGGAACTTCCCAACCTACACTTGCATGGATTTTGTGACTATGGTTTCAGGTTCATTGGGGAAACAAGGGAAATGGGTACCACGCAAACACATGTACTATGTATTACAACATGTCATGTTTTGTGGCCAATTTGAGAGTTTCATTCATTTCCCAACTTGGAGTTGCAATGAAGCTTATCATTTGTTAGCTCGTTCTCTTGCTTCTACACAGGTAAGAATAATAATTAGTAATGACACCAAAATGTATTACCCTACATGGATATTATATATTTCAAGTTTAGCCCTACAATGGAAGGGTAATTATTTCAAATAGAGTTGAAAAAATATATATGGCAACACAAGAGTAGCTCCAATGCATGTTTCTTGAATAATGAATTATTTTTGGAGACTTAATGTTTTAAAATAAAATATTTTTAAAATATTTCAATTTTTTTTCATAAATTTTTTTCATTGAATTTTTAAACAAATATTATTATAATTTAGAATCTTACAAATAAAAATTAAATAATTTTTAGTATTAAAATATTTATACAAATAATATAATTAATGTTGAAGCTACCAAGGTATTGTGGTATTGCCAACATCATTGTATAACATATGTGCATTTATAGATTTAATAAGGCATGTGCTTATGATGGATTAGTTCAAATGATGATGATTAATTATTGAATGTATTTGTTATGTACTTCATTTTTGTTCATTATATTAATTTTATTGAACAATATATTACAACATGCTCTTGGAACCTATTAAGATTTTACCATTAATTGTCACCACTAAAAATGCCTTGAATCTAATATTTAAATGTCTAGATTGATTTCATTTCATCTCTATTCAAAGAATTTGTACAATGATTTAAATTTCATATGTTCATATTTATAATGGTAAATACACAATTGATTTTCTTTTTCCACTCACCAAGGTCCCACATTCATACACATACATACATACATATTTCAATTTACCTTATGTTTATGCACTTATATTCACAAGGTAAATACATGGGTATAAATAATACACAGTTATCCTTATTATAACCCTATTCATATGGTAAAACATTGGTCATTAGCTTTTACCTTATCCCACTTGATAAGTTTGCAAAATCTATTTATAACTTTTACATTTACTTAATTTGTGTTTTTTGAAGTTTTGTAAATCTATTTAATTAATTAATACATTATAATACATGGGCATGTTCAACACATGTTTATTGAATAATTAATTAAATTTGAATATTCACGTTGAAAAAAAAAAGTTCATTATATTCAAGAAGATTTTTTATTTGCTTCAAAAAAAAATCAAGTTGGAATTTTTTTTTTAAAATCAAAAATTCCACAAATAATACAATTATTGTGGAAGCTACCAAAATACTACAACAAATTTTGGCATTTTTTGTTTACTGTTATTCTACCAACATATGAAAATTAATATACCCATCAACATTGGTTTGAATTCCTAAATCTTGAAAATGAAATTTGTGTTAAGCACAAAATTAGTTCAACGTAACAACTTAATCTAGGCCATTCCTCCCATGCCCTTTGGAGGACATCCAATGGGTGTCACAATTAGGAAATCAACTCCCTCTTTCTCTCTTGATATAATTTATTCCCTTTAACCTTGTTTGATCTAGATAGCAGCTATCCTTCATATTCACAACAATATCCTTTTACTCTTGCTAGATCCTAACCACAACCTTAACCCAATGAATCACAACCAGTTAGGAATTGAATTCTCATTCTTTTTTTCTCCTTCGAGATATAATTAACTTTCTCTTGCCTTTTTTGATCTAGATAGCAACTACCCTTCCTATTCACAACATTATCCTTTTACCCTTGCTATATTAACCACAACCTTAACCCAATGAATCACGACCAATTAGGAATTGAACTTTCTTTCTTTCTCTCTCCTTTTAGATATAATTGATTTTTTCTTACCTTGTTTGATGCAAACATCAACTAACCTTCTTATTCACAACACTAACCTTTTGCTCTTGCTATAATTAACCACAATCTTAAACCTTGAATCACACCCAAGAACACATACACACAATATGCAACAACTGGGGAAAAAAATTTCTCAAAATAAAGCTTCACCCATCAAAAGAAAAGATATTTACATGGGGTTACTTAGTCTTTAGTTGTGAATCTCCTCTCCACCAAGTTCCTACTCCTACCTAATATAACACTCTCCTATTTACTAGTAGCTTTAATTCCTTTCTATCCCACCTCCATTCACAACCTTGCTAACAACACTAACTATCCCAAGCCTCTAAAACCAAACTTCTTTTCCTATTTTCTTTACTCTCACCCAAGAGGGAAAATCTTTATTTTCTCTCAATGTTGTACTAAATATTATCTTTGTCAATTTGTGCAATTAAAGTGATAAAAAGGCATATGTGAAACATGCCATCTCATTTTTAACCATTTCAAAGTTCTTGCCCTTGTCACAACCTTAATTTGGGCTTGTGATCAATGTTGAAGCATGACAATGGAAACATGTTGAAAGAAAGGCTTGAGCATCCTTTGATTCAAACACAAGTTTGAAAAAGTTTGAATCAAAACCCTTGTGTGAAAAAGTGCAGAGGAATAAGTCTCATCACTCCCAAATAGATTTTTACCTTGAGAATGGGGAATCTTAAAATGATATGAATTTTTTAATTAGGTTCGGGGACCTTTCTAAACCCAAAGGCCTTCAAGAATACAAATTTGAACACCTTATTCATGGCTCATGTGATTCCAATTCCCCAAAAATGAACTATAACTTTGAAATCACTTATAATTTGTCACACAATGAACTTGTGGGCAATTTGGAAGCACATTAATGAAATTTAGCAAAATGTTTCATTCCACATTTGAAATTGTGAATAGGTGTTTTAATATTTGTTTAAGAAAATGATGGTTTTCCCAAAACCATTTATTATTAAATGGGTTGATTAAGTTCATTATATATATACTAGTGGTACCCGTGTCCTTCGGACATTGTGAAGTCCCCCAAAAGTGAATGGGAATGAAGTCTTTCCTTCCTTCAGATTTGCATGCGTAAGACCAAGAATTGCAACCTGTTCTGTGTATGACTACAAAGGAAATCGATTTCTGGAACAGAATCGTGGCTGAAAAGCACTGGACTGTCAAAAAACTTTGCTTCAATCCTCCGTTGTTTCTGTCTGTGTTTCCGATTTCGCTATAGATTTCTGAATTTCAAATCTTCCTGAAGGAAGCTTCTTGAGAAGGTTTCCGCACCAAGAAAACATGTTAAGTGGAGGTATAAGATTTTTTCTTCTTGTTCCTGCTGTCAAGGAGGAAGCTTGATTTGTTGTACCCACCACTACAATCATGTCACTCCAAGTTACTGCAGAAGTGGGAGGAGAGATGGGTGTGTTCATGGTCTCAACTCTGAGACCATCATTAGTGTTGTTGCTGATCTTGGCCAGTGCCGTTGGAATGAAATGTTTCAATGTTGAATTTCCTAAGC
>Ga0116231_10012964_pt1 | contig 11956 bp, 9 predicted proteins | sample S1TSphgellanicum_2_FD_89695 | JGI IMG/M metagenome (GOLD analysis project Ga0116231, IMG submission 89695) | Host-associated microbial communities from peat moss isolated from Minnesota, USA - S1T2_Fd - Sphagnum magellanicum MG | ecosystem: Host-associated > Plants > Peat moss > Unclassified...
AAATTTATATGCTATAAAAGTAAAAAAAGTTTGGGGGGGGGTTTTTTTTTGAAAATGAATTTGATTTAAAATTTGAAATTGGGTTAAAAGGTTTTTTAAATTTAAAAAAAAAAAAAAAAAGCAAGACAAAATCAAAATCACAAGTTTAAAAACTTGAAAAACTGGACCTCAACTCACACCTAGAAAACCTACCAAAACTACTTTTGTGTCAAAATTAGGATTGGATGCTTTCAAAAAAGGAAAAATTGCCCCAACAATGGCTAAGATTAGTGTTGATAGATTCTTGAATTTTAGTAGGTTCAAATTGTGTTATAAGGTCAAGTTCTAAGGTCTTCAAACCAAAGGTTTCAAGTTTCCTTGAAATCATCATTGGAATGTAACCAAAGAACCAAATTTATTTTCTAAATTGAATTAGAACTTCAATCAAAGGTGTTGGCTTACTTTTAAAGGTTCAGATTTTCTAGATACATAAGTACAATTTTATTTTTAAAAATTTTAAACTTGGTCATACATTTTAGGCAAATTATTACATTTGTTTTTAAAAAAAATAAAAATAGTTGTGTGTAATGGAGATGGAAACAAGCCTTGTCTTAAATCAGATCAGCCTTAAATTCTTTGTGAGAATGGAAAAAAAATAAAAATAAAAATAAAAATATTCAAAATCCAAAGAACTAATCTCAGGACCGGGTTGGAGATTCCATCCAAAACAAAAAAAAGGACTGAAGGTTCTTTTTGAAATCAAAGAACCAAATTCTAAACCCAACACTAATTAGGACTAACTCATTCAAGGCAACTTGATGGAGTAACTAACATTGATTCTCCATACTACCACACGATCCCTGAACAGGTTTGGCAATAATAAAATTTATTTTCAAAATTGTCAATTCTTGAAAGTTTAATTAAACAAAGTGGCCAAAATTTAGTAATAATTTACCAAAATTTAGTGTGTTTAGACCAAGTTTTCAGCGTAAAAATTTAAATTTTAAAATTATTTTAATTTACTAAAAATAAATTAATTTATTTTAGTAAATTATCAGCGTAAAATTTACCTGATGGATGCCCATGATATTTGCCAGGTATCATGAGAAACAAAATTTTAATTTATTTTAGTAAATCAGTGTGAGTTTATTCACAAGTTAAAACATTTTAGGAAATATCTTGTTGTGGGGGCACTTCCCCTATAGTGGCATCAAGCAAGCCCCTTGCAACATGTAATTCATTAAACAAGACCCAATGTACTATGGTAATAGGTATGTGCTTTGGTGGTCAAGAATTGTCGGTTTTAGTTTTGGCTAGTAAGAAATAGCGTGAACATATATAGCGTGTGATGAAATACTTAACTAACTTTCACTCAAGTATCTCATAGTTCAAAAAAGTCGAGTGCATTAAGCAAAAATATATAAGATAAAAATAAGTTGATAAAAGTAAATTGATAGAATGTTGACTCCACGATATAATAGTCATTTGTTTTCTTAATGCAAAATTGTCAAAAGGTAACACTCCTTCCATCCAAATTTTGGACAAAATTCTTTTTTTTCATTAAAAAAAAATTGCAAAAAAAATTCTTTTGGGGGAAAGTGTTGCCATCATAGTTATGTTTATTGGATATTGTTTTAATGGTCATGTACAAAAAGCTCACCAATGGAGTTCATATCTGTTTGGGGATGCTCCTCCCCTTGTGACTATATTACAAAATTTTGAAAAAAAAGAATGATCCTAACCAGCTCTATCCATACCCCCCTATTTGGGCCTCTAGCACTATTTATCACATCTAAGGTAGTGAGTCAATTTTTTTCTTACTGTTCTCTCATAAACATGAAAAATGAGATAGTAAGTAGTATCTGGGCCAATTAGAAACTAATTACATTATTTTCAGAAATGCTGAAATTCTCAAAAAATCAGGAAAAACAAAATAAAGAAAATAAAGAATTTGATGAAATATTTGAGGATATATCATTTGTCAAAATGAAAATTTCAAAATTAATTAATTATTTGACAAACATGTGTCAAAGTTGTCAAGGTAAGCTACTACAATATAAGATGAGAGACCTATTATAATGTAATCATACGAGACAATGTTTGTAGCCAACCAATAAAAAATCATCATTTTGGCCTATAATGCTTTTCACAAGCATTGAATCTTGTGCACATTTATTGATGTTACTAGCTTTCTTAGACATAAAACAATTGTACTTCATCAAAAATACTTTACATATTGGCCCAATTTATTGCTATTGGTGTCTCATATTTGGTTAGACATTTGCTCTAATCACCATTTGGTAGACAAGTTTGGATCATTTGAGGAGATAATCTGGTTCATTTGTTTACAATTATTAATGATATTATGTCTAATCTTGCAATGTAATACCTTTATCTTATTGAGTGATGTTCAATGTTTTTTTTTCAGTTTTGGCTTGTGGTGTAGGTGGCAAAACAACTTAGTGATTAGATACACGTGGTGAACACAAAAGATTAGACTCAAAAATTTGCTAGTTGTTTCCATTCAAATCATAATGCCTGTTTGCAATTGAGTTACAATAGATAATTCATGATGGTGACAATTCCTTTTGCATTGTTAACATGATTTGGCTACAAAACCTCCATTTTTATTGCTTTGCAGTTATGAAGTCTAGGCATATGCTAAAATTTTGACGGCAATGCTAACTTCTTAAATTGATGCAGGGCTATTTAGCAAGCTATTAACATGACCTCTTCCTCCAAAACTTGGCCACCTCCAAAACTTACTCAAGCCAAAAAAATATTGGGCTCATAAATAGTTTCATAGATCAACCATATTGGCCCCAACCATGTGCTACTTGGACATTTGACCACAAGTCATAAGCAAATTTGTATGGAAAGTTGTCAAATGTGAAGAACTTTTGTGCACATAATAACAACAAGCTACAAATGAAAGTTTAAGCAATTGCACTATTTGTTTTTCAAGAAGGAAATTGAACTTTTTTTTTAATGATTATGAGAAATTAACTTGTTCACATGGATATGGGGTGCAATAGAAACCTTTCAAGACCTTTAAATGTTGAAGAAAGGTAAAATCTACATGTGTTTATAACCAATAAACAATCATTGGATGGCATTTAACACTAATTGTTTTGAAAATCAAACTTGACAAGTTTTTCAATAGCCTTTGTCATACAATAGATTACACAAGCATCCAATGATATACATCAAAAAACAAATGTAAAGGAGTAAGCTTACCATGCACCATAAAACACTGTGCTTTTGCAATTAAATTTAAGTTCATTATTTTTGCCATTCAACAAACAGAATAACATTTGATTGAATAACTTGAAGCAAATTTGCCATCATTGCATTGTGGCAAATTTGATAAAAATAAATAAAAATAAAAGGGAAATATGCCGCATCATAATAATTAAAACACAAAATAAATTCATTCAAACCATGTAAGGAGATTTGTCATAATCCAAGCACAAACATATGAATGTTATATTTTATTTGTAAACAATACAAATGATGTAATTTTAAGGGGGTTAAGAACTTATGTTTGCATTCAACTTTCATTAATTCCACGATGAATGCAAATGATGCTTATGTGATAGGAAGCATATTGTACTTGTTTTAACGTAAATTGCACCCCAATGAACCCATGTTTCTTCACCATTTAAAACAAATGCAAGATGTTGAGTGGAATTTGTGTTGTAATCAATCACTCACATCCTATGGATTTATTGATGGTCCTATTGTAACAACCCATGAAAGGACATGAATTCATCACCTTGGAAGGAAAAGGTGGTGTCACAATACAATGTATACAATTGACCTTGGTAGACCTTCATTGTGATTATGAAGTTGCAAATGAAAGTATCTCTCTTCTTAACAAATTTCAAGAAAAATTGCATGGTCTCCATTAATGGCAACACACATGTAAGCCCCATTAGCAAGTGAATGTCACAAAGAGCTTGCTAGTAAAATGATACGTCACAACAAAACAAAAAAAATAGTAGAAAATATAAAAGCATCTTGAGCCTTTGCCTCTACCATTGAGCAAAGAACTAAAAAAAAATCAACAAAAACATTACAATTTCTACATTTTCCATGAAACAAATAATTCAAGCATGATGTTGGTTTTGCATTCAAATTCCTACATCTACCATATCACAAACAAATCAAACCAAATTCACAAATGTATCCAACTTTTTCCGAGCCTTTTGCCATGGCCTCTACCAATTATTTAAACAACCAACCCACTCTACATTACAATTTCTATAGTTGCCACATCATAACCCAAAATAAATTAATTAAATGGTTTCAAGTTCTAAATGTGCCATGGACAATGCAATTCAAATAACTAACCAACTTTACATTACAATGTCCAAATTTACCACATCACATCACAAATAACTCAAAATAGGTGAATTAAAATGATTCCAATTTTGCATATGCCATGGACCAAAACATCCAAAAAAATTATGCGCTTTACATTCAAATTTCCAAATCTACCACATCACAAACCATTCACAAAAACTTACTAATAATCATTCAAAATTTGTGTCTACCATTTATTAAACAAATAAAAGATTTTGAGAATTCTACATTCAAATTTTTAGAACTGTCATTTCACAAACCATTCAAAGAAAATAAAATTAAGTGATAAAATATTGTAATGTCCTCATCATTAAATGGCTACTACCAATTTCACTATTCATTATTAATTATTGTGTATTATAATTTTGAAATAGAATGCCAAGTTGACACTATGGGGAATGCATAGAAAGGGGCCATAACAAAATAAACACATACAAGTGTGGTAACAATTTGAAACCATTACATATTAATAGCAATGAAGAGGACAGGTTTTGAAAATAAATTTAAACTCCACATTGTTAAGACTTTATGTAACCAACAAAGTAATTACTAATAAATATATGACAAATAGGGGCCCACTCTTTGTAGCATTCTATAAAACGAAACAAAGTCATGAACTTTAAGCATAAGAAAATGTCATCATTGTGTGCACACTCATTGATTTCAACTTATAAAATAGCACAACCCAAAACCATGAATTTCATTTTATTAGCATTCTACATTTAATTTTTCAAATATGCCACATCACAAATTGCTCACAAAGGTTTTTTAAAAAACATCAAAGATTTTCATTTGCCATTTGCCAAAAAAAGAAGATATTTTGAACTTTTGCATTTAACTTTTCAAATTTGTTGCATCATAAACCACCCACAATTTTTTTAAAAAATTTCAATATATGCCTTTGTCATTTACCAAACAAATCAAATATTTTGAACATTTTCATTCAAGTTTCCAAATTTTCCATATCATAAACCACCTACTATGTTTTCTTCAAAACCATTCAATATATGCCTTTGCCACTTATCAAACAAATGAAAGATTTCATTATGAAAAAATAGGTGTTTTGCAAGTAGGCTTGCAATTGGGTTTTAATTGTAATTTTAAGTTATAATAACCATTTGCATGCCACAACCATTTGCAATTCAACATATTTCTATAGCTTGAGTGTCATCAAACATGTTGTAAAAGTTGTAACAACACAACTCATTGTCTATGAAATTATACATATGGTGTTTCCTTTTGTAAATGGTGACATATCCAAAATGCCATCTATTGACAAAAAGAACAACTTGTGCAAAGTCAAAATAACTACCAAGGTTGTGATGGCACCTTCCCTTTTGAATGGATAACCTAACATCTAGCAATCCATGTTTGATGTGTGGGGCTTTAAGAAACACACTCCAAAAACCCATGGGTGTGAAAGCCATAGGTCAATGCCTTTCCCAACAAGTCATAAAGCCGTGGAACTACACATGTTGTCATAAAATGTGCACATATTAAATCTTTTTAAAGAATTTTATAAGCTTAAGCATCACATCCAAGGATTAAGTCCTAGAATGGATGTTGTTTTAGTATAAGAACAAAAGTTCAAGGGAAATAAAGTTACCAACTTAAACATGTTAATGGGGAGAGAGGTTCAAAATTGGATCACAGAAGTGTGTCCTACCTATGGAAACCAACCAAACAAATCAAGTGTTAGTCACAATAACATTTACATTTTCATAGACAACAAGTGGGCCAAGTTGGTGGTGCAATGTGGCATAACCATGGGTAATAAAACACCATAGCTATGACTAAACGACTTACCTAGGGGGACATTGGCATTTTAAACATATATGCCCCTTGTAAATAGGCCCCAACTAAGCCTTTTGGTAATTACCTCCTAGTTAGTGACAATACAAAGGTAGGTGGTGCAAAATTTCTTTTCACATTTCTACTACATATACTCAAATGAAAGTAAGAAAAATATTATACTTAGTAGTACCATAATTCTAATCAAGAAAACTATAGTTGTTGCCTTAGCAATAACCAACTACCTACCATTCTTTAGTTAATATACATAATAACACCCAAAAGTAGGAAAGAAGAAATAGTAATTCAAATAATGGAGATGGAAAAATTAATGAAAATAAGTACAAATATAAAGGAAAATGACAATAGTTTTACACTATATTAGAATGACCACCTGTCAAGCACTTCCTATGGGGATAGTAAATCTTTGATGCCCACCCAACCTTCTTGGCCTTATTGCCCCCTTGGTGTCCTCCCTATCACTATACATTTATCACTCAAACACCCAAGAAACATATAAAGAACTAACAAACAATAAAAAATAAAAGAAAACCAACTTTTTTTTTACTTTAACCCATCCATAAACCTTACAAAAAGGGATTATCATCCCCTATACATTCTAAAACCAAAAGGGTAAGTACTTCATGGTCCAAGAATAAAGAGGTAGGGAAAATATTTTTAAGCAAAAAGAAGATTACAAATAAAAGAGAAAAGAAAGGAAAAATAAAATGATAAATCAACCTTCAAAACAAAAACAAAAACCAAAAAAAAGAAAAGAATTAAAGGGATTGTTCCCTTTAAATACCTACAAAGCTTTCAAGAAAGTAACGAGTGATAACAGTCTCCACTAAATTAATTCTATGCTAGTAGTTAGCCAATTATTACCTTCTAGAATAGTTAGTTGAAATTCTACCAACCCTCCTAGAAACTAACTAGAACTAGTGGGTGTCACCTCCAAATGTGAAATTAGCGAATAAATGTACTACCCATAATTAGGATTATTGGGATACCCCCCTAGTAAAAGCTAACTTACTAAGGTAAAGGCTAAAAACTAACTACCATCCTTTTACACCCCCAATAAATTTCTAAAGTCTTGGGAGCTTTTTAGAGAAGCGCTACCAAAAGATTGTAGATGACTTCTATGAAATGATTTCAACATGGTGGAGGCCCTTATAGATAAATCATTCACATGTGGAATATTGATGTCAAAAGTTGAAAAAATGGCTTGGGATACCCTGAAAGTTGCCTAGAACATGGGGAAATATGATTGTTCTTTAAACAACTTAAGGTTCTCATGTGATAACCATTGAAAAGGAACAAGTCACTACCTTGCATGCTTAGATTTGTTACATAATTTTAAATGGAAATGGGCAACAACATGGGAATTTTTGAAATTACTAGGTATTGCCTTTGGCTAAACCCATAAATCCATAATGTGAATTCTTTCCTCATTGGCAAGATTAGGAAGAAACTAAAGTACTAGAGTTTTGTTCATCTTCCAATTATTGGTAAAGAGGTCATTGTAAATTTAATGTTATCTTCCACTTTTTGGTTTTTCATAACAATTTGCACAAGTTCAATTAAAGCAATTCGTAAATCCAAGGCAACTCTTCAAAATTACTTGTCGTGTGGACAAGAAAACACTGCAAGAGCTAAAGTCCATGTGGTAGATTGGTATGTCAAATGAAAGATTGGAGGTTTAAAAAAATTTGGATCCTTAAAAGTGTTTGAACCAAGATAATCAAATTTCAAGCTTCTTTTGAAATATTCTATGAACAAAGCATGCCCATCCAAACATAAACAATGGACCTTTGACATTCATTGGATGTTTGTTCAAAAAATCATGTAGTAGGTTTAAGGATGTGAAACCAACTTTTCAAAGGATGGAAACTTTGTGTAAAATATGTTGTGTAATCCACCCATGTTTCTTGATGTCATTAAAAAGTTGAGGTTTTAATGGTCAACAAGTTTCAAGGGTCATGAGTTTGGGATTTTGATAATAAAGGTTGAACAATTGCATCAAAATGGTGTTCAAACTATGGGTGACATTTGGAATGCACAAGTCCAACAATGGAAAAGTTGGTTTGAGGTGAGACATATTTATTAGCTAAAGGAAGGGGAGTGTTGCATTTGGGAAGGAATCATCGAAAAATTATGTGAAAGTTAGAATTTTAAAGTTATATTCCCCAATGAAGCAAACAATTGTCAGAGAATGGCTTGTTCTATACATTAACCATAACTTGGTCCCAAAATCGATGTTGTGCATAATGAATTTTCTTCTACCAAAATGTTATGACAAGGATGAGAACTTATTTATTCCTTTAACATTAGTTTTAACACCTTTATAGCCATGAAAAGAACTACTGCAAGGAATCAACTACAAGTCAATGGGAAATGGGAAAGAGTGCACATCTATTCACTTAAAAGAGGTTCAAACAATGAGCCTTTCTACCTCTTTCATGGGTGCTTGAATGAACTTTACTTTGATCCAAAACAATGGCAACGGGTGGATGGATTGTTGTTGATGAATTACACCATTAAGAAAAGGGTGGAAGTGGCTTAACAAATCATCCTTGTTAGAAAGAATCCTAGAAAAGTGGCCCAATGTTTTCCCTTTGATTTACAAAATCAAGTGGAATGAGGTTTGGGAGAAAAGTCGAGCTAAGGAAGATGTTGGGTTCATTCAGGCCTTATCCCATAAAACCATAATGCTTGAATGTTTAGAAAGCACATGTTAGCAATGGGGTAGAGGTTAATTGTCCCCTATGTGATCACTAATTTGACAACCCCATAATTTTTTTACAAATGTCCTTCAGCAAAATTGGCATGGGCTTGGGCAACTTCCATTCTCCATTAGTTCAAGCATCCACAACAGGGCCAAACATTCAATGTTTATTCAATAAAAAAACTTCTTCGAACCTACAAGGCATCTCTTCCATATAATCATCCTTAAAAGGGGTAATCATTTGGAGCATGTGGATTGATTACAATGAAAGGATCTTCAATGATTAAGTTTTCTTTGATTACATGTTAGGTTAGTTGATTTGGGAGGGCATTGTGGCCTATGGCAAACTGGACTAAGAAAAGATTCTTCTAGTAACCAAGATGCTTGTTACCAAGAAGGCCTACATGGAAATCTTTGATAGAAAGTGGTGTTCACATTTCATTCTTTGTGCCAAAGACAATCACAATATTAGGTGGAATTACTAATTACCCAAATTAATTAACTTAGTTGATTAATGTTTTGTTGTCCTTTGTAGGGGGGGGCGAGGGGAGCTTTCCTCGGCCTATGTTATACTTGCCCTTTTTTGTTTGCAATGGATTTCCTCCATTTAAAAAAAGAATAATAAACACCCAATGAACATTCATCAAAATTTGGGACCAAATCGAAACTATAGTAAAAATTCAAATATTTTTTCTACCCTTCATGTCAAGTTCAAATGCATTCACATTGGACCAAAAGTGATTCTAATAATACCTTCCACAAGTAGTTTTTTTTTTCCCCCAAATATGTGACATAGGTGGGATGTTGGTGATTGTCTAAAAGAAAATTCAACCAAATTTGGTTACAAATTAGAAAAAACATTAAAATAGTTTAGGTTTCATGTTAAAGTTTGTTATAACCCAATATTTAATTAAAATGGTGACTTTAAAGAACATAATTTGGCAATTAAAGGTCATTTTTTTCTAAAAAAATCCTTTGTGCTTGTTGTAGGCCCCTAATTTTGTCGCCAAGTTACAAAACTTTGCCAAAAGAATCACTATCTCCACTATATCAAGTTATAGAATTAAATTATAAGAATATTATATTTCACAATATTTTGATATATACAAAAAAATGTAGTTTTTTTTTTCCATGCAGTTTTTCTTCTTTGTGGCCAAGCACAACAATGAATGTAAACTTTTTAAAAAAATTTACACATTGTTCTTTAGAAACTAGACTTTAATACAATTTAATTGTTTCCCTTGCTATTATTTAGTTACACCCTAGGCCCCTAATTTTGCATCTTTGTTTGTGTGTGTGCTAACAAACATGTATTTGTGTTGTATGGACATTACTAATTGGTACCTTCCCTTCTTGGTTGAAAATCATGACATCACAAAATTGTTCAACTTTTATAATTTTGTTCCTCTCTTGTTGCATCCACAACAACCTCATTTAGAGACCTATTTTAAGGTATCACTTGAAACCTCATTGAATGAGCAACATGACCACATGTGAAGACAAGAAAAATGATGACCTAAATAAATTGTCTCCACAACAATCCTATCACATTTGCCTATGGCCTACATGTGTAGAGATTTTGATTTCCCATGAATTAAGACCTCATATTTGAAACCTGTATAATGTAATATTTTAAATTTGAATTTTAGATTCTTAGATATTCAAATTTCACGAATGTTAATTACCATGTATGAATGCATAAAAGTTTCATAGGATTGAATTTTGCACATTACTTCTGACATTTTAGCTATTTAAAAAGTGGGAAGAGTGTGTATTTTGTTCTTTTGTTGTTGTTGTTATTAGGTGTTGGTGACTAAATGAATCAAGAATAATAACCAAATCTTTCATGACATCATACAAGATTGGAAAGGAAATGAAGATGTAAGGCCATTCAAATGTTCAAGTGGATTTTGGAAAAATAAAAATGATGAAGAAAAGATATTTAACAATTGATTCTACTATGGTTAGGACGAAAGAAAAAAATGAGAAAAATGTTATAAAGGTTAGAAGGACCAAATGAAGTCCTAAAAGTTCCATAATTTCAAACATAAACTATGTGGCCTAAGCTCAATTGACTTTTCTACCAAATCTATTTTGATGGGCTATGAATAATATTCATGAACTTCAAGAAACCAATCTTGAATTTGATCCTTCCTTTGTTACACAAAATCCCTCCACCATATCTTGTTCTTTAATAATTACAATGGTAGGATTTAATTAAGTCATGAAGACAACATGAACATAAAGGAATAAGATCATACAAACATTTTGTAAAATTTCATGGTATTGTCAAAAGGCTAACTGGCACAAAAAAAACATCTCTTCTTTTCTTGAAGCTACATGAACAACAACATTGCAATGTATTCCAAAAAGCTATGGCTCATCATGGAAAACTATGGGAATTTGTCCTTGGAAGAAAACAATGTCGTTCACCTTGCAACATTGCCATGAAGTCCTTGGTAGGGGTAATGTTAACCAATAGGTTGATCAACAATCAAACTATGAATCTTGTAATGATTCTTCAACAGGTCATTGACATAAAAACAACTTCTAACAATCAAAAACATTTCTATTATTTCCTAAATATTCAAAAATAAAATAAAAATTTGTTGATTAACATAAGATGAAGATGTGGACTATTTTTTAAGAAACTTATGTATTCTTCCCATATAATAATTTGTTGTTTTTTCATATTCATAATAAATTTGATATTTGTATGTTTATTATAAGGTTTTGTGTGATATTATGATAAATCTTTCACATATGTTAAAATTTATGATAATACTTCAAGTGGCCAAATGTTTGTTAATTTATAATCATTGGTGTTTGATGTCCAATTACTTTCTTTTTACAAACTTTGATATTAGCTTTGACAATGCTTGGGAATATAATTCCATAAACAACACCTTAGTTATAAACTTACATGATTTAATATTTCAACACAACAATGACTATGAAAAATAAGTTTTTATCATCTTCATGCATATTTACCTTGGTTTTGTTGACCATTTTATCATCAAAGTTTATAGTGAATGTTTCTTAAGGACTAGTGTGAACCCGGTGCATAATGCACCCGTCAAGCAAAAAAAAAAAAAA
>Ga0116231_10012965_pt1 | contig 11954 bp, 4 predicted proteins | sample S1TSphgellanicum_2_FD_89695 | JGI IMG/M metagenome (GOLD analysis project Ga0116231, IMG submission 89695) | Host-associated microbial communities from peat moss isolated from Minnesota, USA - S1T2_Fd - Sphagnum magellanicum MG | ecosystem: Host-associated > Plants > Peat moss > Unclassified...
AACAATATTGCAAATAGCAGCAAAGGACAGTGAATTCCACAAAGTTTTATGAACCTGCAAAGAAAGTGCAGAAGACCCTGCCAGCAACTTCAGATTGTGAATCTCCAAGCATCCTCCAGCACTCAAACTGCTCTTATAGTCCTCACCACTGCAGGAAGGTCCATGCACTATCTTGCCCTTTCCCACATACTTTTGAGACACATTTGTGTTGCCACTGGTTGAGAACAATTGCTTGGATCCTTCTGCAGCTGCTGCTTCCGCAACACTGCTGCACTTGACAACAGCATCTCTGCAAACTGCAGAACAAGCTGTCCTCGGTACAAACGTCCAACAAGTTATCCGTGTGGCATTGCACAATTCCTCAGCACCAGAATTGCTTCAAGCCAATTGAAATCCAATGTCCTCTCTAATCCAGAATTCTGAATCTCGCATGTTGAGAATGTGCTCTGGGTATGACACAGAGCCCTCCATTGCGCATATTCTCAAAGGAATCCTAAAAGGCCGGTGAGAAAAGGCAGAGGATACTGACCTGCACAAGCTGGCCGAGGAACTGCGGGTGAAGGCTGGCAACAGAACAACAAATGCTGATCGCACCATCAGTTAGGGCCAAACAATCGATTGTGCGGTGATCACGTTGTAGATCCCCAACACTACTTGTACTCGTGCTCGTATTCACAGCTGCAATCGACCGACGATCGACAACGGCTCCCTCGAAATCTGAAGCAACTCCGAACCTAGTCTCTGCTTCTGCTTCTTCCTCACAGAATTACAGAACTCAACAACAGGAAAAGCAGCAGCAGCAGCAGCTCCTTCTCTTGTACGCTTCGGGTGGCTCCCTGAATCAACAACACATGTCTGTTCTGCGGCATCACTGGAAGAAGATGCTAGTGGCAACGAATAAGTATTGTGGAGAAAGAAGGATGAGGAGGAGAAAGGGAGAGTAATGAAGAGGAGGTCACGCAAGGAGAGGCGATTCTCATGCATTGAATTCTCTGCGAAATCAGAGTCGATAATGGCCGAAGCGATTGAACTAAGTGGTACAAGTCCAGAAGCTCGTCCACGAGAGAAACTCGGATCCCTAGTGCAATCGCTCCTGCATCATGCAAAATGCAAATTGTCGCCCTCTCGCTCTCTCTCTCCCTAGTGGTGCAAATGTGGGCAAGAAAAAACACAGTAGCGGTTTCTGCATTCCGCGCTCCCCCACCCTTTTCGTATCCAATCTTCGAAAACCTCAATGACTTTAGGGTTTATAAAAGTTGGCGGCAACTGATTTTTTTTGTTTTTTCGTGGCGAGATTTCGCAATCTTTTGGCCTCAAATTTTCAAATAACAAATATTCATTCGTAATTTTTTGTCTCTAAAGAAGCAAAAATCAACAAATTTTTTTTTTGGGAAATGAATTTTCAGAGAAAATAAGTTTTTGTTATATTTCACGTTTTTACCAAGGTTTTGTTTTTTTTTTTCTTTGGATTTTGTGATATAGTCACATTGGCAAACCATCCACAGGAAGGATTAATTTCAGTGACAAGCAATCAGAACTCGTATATGGGGATTTTTTGGAATTCTTTGTATGGTCGCCCATGGACCATTCCAAAGACAATTTCAAAAATAATTATCTCATTTTAAAGCTTAATTATTTCATTTTTTAATTATTAATTTTTATTAATTTTTTTAACAACTATCTCCCACCTTTCTTAATAATTATGTCCATTTTATATCTATCTCACTCACTCTTTCTCCTTATCCACCCACATAGATATGAAAAAACAAATTAACATGAGTCTTTTCATGTCCATGAAATGTATATTAATTTAAATTAATATTGACATTGAATTAAATAATAATGAATTATTGAAAACCATAAGAAAAAAATAAAATAGTTGATTGTCATTGGTAGTGTGTAGCACTGCAATGCTCAAATCGTATAATACATCATTGAAAAGTCTTTTCCAAGAATTTTAACTTTGCTTTTGAATGATAAAAACCTACTAATCATCAATAAAACAAAGCACCCAACAAAGGGAGAGAAAATGACACCAAATGGAAGGTCTCATGTCCTAGCAAATGAAGAGTCCTCCAATGAAGGCAGATCGCGATGGAATAGGAACAAATCAAATATCTAAATTTCTCAAATATGATAAGTATATCAAATAATGATAGAATAAAGGAACCTTAAAAAAAAAATCTAACCTTAAAAACCTTCACCTATTACAAATAACACATTTTAAAATAAAAAAATCACCCATGCTCATTGCAACGCCACTAACAATCTAGCTTTGTTTATAAAATGAACACAAAATTGAAATAAAAAGATTTCCAACACCCTTCTTTATTCACACCATATTAACACATCAATGAAAAAAAATTGTTAACCTATTCATGCAAACATCCAAAGACCTTTATGGTTAGAAGGAGAAACATGTCCCCTAGCCATCATAATAAAGATCATTTTAAACCTAAGTTGCAATTATCACAATAACCCCATGAGATAAAATTAGAATTGCTTGCAAAACCAAATATGTGCAAGTGAGGTTAGCAATGATGACATTAAACAACATCCACCATCCATTAAAACCACACGTCGACCCATTGATGTGAAGACAAAGGCAAATGACAAAAAAATATGGATGTATCCACATAAAAGATGACATTTTACATCCTTTACAATAGACAAAAAAACATCTCACGTAACATCGTGGGAAATCGTTATTTTCTTCACATAACATCACGAAAAGTCATTTTTTTCACAATGGGCACAATAAAAAAGATGGATCCCCGTAAGATCCAAAGATTGGTCACAAATGCAATGCTTGAAAATAACATTAATAATTAAAAATAAAAAATACGTGAATAAAAACATAAGGTGCAATATATTGGTTGTTGGGTAAAAATTATAACTTAATTAGTTTAAATATAAGGTACATTTTATTCAAATAATTAATTTAATTATAATATAAAATCTTTAATAATCTGAAATAATGAATTATAATTAATATAAGGTGGTTTTAATATGTATATATCATAAACTTAAATAATAATAGAATGATAAAAAATAGGTTGGACAATTATTTAATGCCCCTAAAAATGGTCGTTTGACACATACATAAATCCCCAACTTTATATTAAGTTTCCCCCAGGATACAATGTCATGAACCAAAGGTTAAAAATATGAAAAAACCAAATTAAATATGTAACATACTTTATATTAAATGTCTCCTAGGATGTAATGTCACAAACCAAAAGTTTAAAAATGGAAAAAACCAAACTAAATATGTAACCTAGTGAAAAAAAAAATTTAAGCCAACCAAAAAAAAAGAATCCTTGGACAAAAAGACAACCATGCATTTACACCAAGCTTCGCACACGATCTTTGAATATTCTTCAATTAATTTATATTCATATTAAAAATAATGAGCTTAATCATTTGTTAGATTCAAAACTCGTTCGAATTGAAAACTTTTGAAACTTTGAAAAAAATTATTATTTCAATGTACTTTAATCATAATCAAATAATATATTATAAAGAGAAAAGATTGATGATTTCTTTCAAGTTTGAATTTTGATGCACTTTTCAAATATGAATATTTCATGTTTCATCCATGTACTAATTTGTTTTAATTTGTATTATTTATTATTTATTATATATTTACAAATCAATCACATCTTGGAATTCTAATGTCTTTTGTGAAAGTTAGAGCATTTTAGGTTTACATTGGGATGCAAAGTTTTTAAATCAATATTTTTTTAACCCCAATATCATTTAACAAATATAATCTTAATTATAATAAGTTAATTGCAAAGTACCAATTTTAATGAAAATTTGTCCACAAGATTTTACACATATAAAACTACAACCATTAAAAACAATCTTCCCTATCAAAATTTTCCAAATTTCGTGAAGTCATGGAAATCAATCATATGAATTTAAAATTTTGTTCATTATTATTACATTATGTTATGATAATGTTTATGATTATGAATTTTTTTTAATTATAAAATGTTCTTCCATTAAAGATGTACTTGGGATAAATATATTTTTAATCATTTGACAACAATAAATTGGATTTTCAAAATTAATAAAAAGATGTTGTAACACAAAGGTTTTTTTAAAACCTTTATAATTTATTTGTGTACATAACAATATAAAAGTGCAATTATGAATCAATTAAGAATCCATGATTGTTATTTTTTTAATTAATTTTCAAACCTAAATAATTTATATGTGATTTGTACAATAATTCAAGATGAATGAAATCTTATTGACATAATATATGATTTTAGTTTTCCTTAAAATCCTACACATTATAATCTACATTTAGTCAACAACTTAAACTCTTAACATGCATTCAGTTTCCCAAAAGATGTAAGTAATTTTTGTTAATTCAAACACTTCGACAAATGAAAGTTTGGAATGCATTGTGTATTAACCAATATACATGGGTGATTTTTTTAAGTTCAAACACCCTAACAACTGAAAGTTTTGAAGTGCACTCAATTGAGTAATAGATATAGGTAATTCTTGCAAGCTTGAACACTCGCACAAATTAAGATTTTGTAGTGCACTCAATTGGCCAATAGATGTAGGTAATTCTTGCAACTTCAAACACCATGACAAATCAAGGTTTTGGAGTGCACTCAATTGACCAATAGATGTAGGTAATTCTTGCAACCCTGAACAATTGCACAAATGAAGGTTTTGAAGTGCACTCAATTGACCAATAGATGTAGGTAATTTTTGCAAGCTCGAACAATCATTCAAATTAAGGTTTTGAAGCGCATTCAATTGACCAATAGATGTAGGTAATTCTTGCAACCTCAAACAATCGTTCAAATGAAGGTTTTGAAGTGCATTCAATTGGCCAATAGATGTAGGTAATTCTTGCAAGCTTGAACACGAACACAAATTAAGGTTTTGTAGTGCACTCAATTGGCCAATAGATGTAGGTAATTCTTGCAAGCTCGAACAATTCTTCAAATGAAGGTTTTGAAGTGCACTCAATTGGCCAATAGATATAGGTAATTTTTGCAAGCCCGAACAACTCGACAAATGAAGGTTTTGGAGTGCATTCAATTGGCCAATAGATGTAGGTAATTTTTGCAAGCCTAAACAATTGCACAAATGAAAGTTTTGAAGTGCACTCAATTGGCCAATAGATGTAGGTAATTTTTGCAAGCCCGAACAACTCCATAAATGAAGGTTTTGGAGTGCATTCAATTGGCCAATAGATGTAGGTAATTCTTGCAAACCCGAACAATAACCCAAATGAAGGTTTTGAAGTGCACTCAATTGGCCAATAGATGTAGGTAATTCTTGCAACTTCGAACAATAACTCAAATGAAGATTTTGAAGTGCACTCAATTGGCCAATAGATGTAGGTAATTCCTGCAAGCCCGAACAACTCATCAAATGAAAGATTTGGAGTGCACTCAATTGGCCAATAGATGTAGGTAATTTTTGCAACTTCGAACAATAATTCAAATGAAGGTTTTTTAGTGCACTCAATTGGCCAATAGAAGTAGGTAATTCTTGCAACCTTGAACAATTATTCAAATGAAGGTTTTTTAGTGCACTCAATTGGCCAATTGATATAGGTAATTCTTGTAACCTTGAACAATTATTCAAATGAAGGTTTCGTAATGCACTCAATTGGTCAATAGATGTAGGTAATTCTTGCAACCTCGAACAATTATTCAAAGGAAGGTTTTGTAATCCAGTCAATTGGCCAATAGATGTAGGTAATTTTTGCAATCTCGAACAATCGTTCAAATGAAGGTTTTGTAATGCATTCAATTGGTCAATAGATGTAGGTAATTCTTGTAACCTCAAACAATTATTCAAATGAAGGTTTTGTAGTGCACTCAATTGACCAATAGATGTAGGTAATTCTTGTAACCTCCAACAATTATTCAAATGAAGGTTTTGTAGTGCACTCAATTGGCCAATAGATGTAGGTAATTCTTGCAAGTTCGAACAATTCTTCAAATGAAGGTTTTGAAGTGCACTCAATTGGCCAATAGATATAGGTAATTCTTGCAAGCCCGAACAACTCAACAAATGAAGGTTTTGTAATGCACTCAATTTACCAATAGATGTAGGTAATTCTTTCAAGTTGTAACAAGATAACAATTCAAAGTTTTGGAGTGCACTCAATTGGCCAATAGACGTAGGTAATTCTTGCAAGCCCGGACAATCGCTTAAATAAAGGCTTTGAAGTGCATTCAATTGGCCAATAGATGTAGGTAATTCTTGCAAGCTTGAACATGAGTACAAATCAAGGTTTTGGAGTGCACTCAATTGGCCAATAGACATAGGTAATTCTTGCAAGCTTGAACACGAGTTCAAAACAAGGTTTTGGAGTGCACTCAATTGACCAATAGATGTAGGTAATTCTTGCAACCCGGAACAATGCTTCAAATAAAGGTTTTGTAATGCATTCAATTGGCCAATAGATGTAGGCAATTTTTGTAAACAAGAACACCCCAATAGAATAAGCTTTTGAAGTGTAATCAATTGGCCAATAGATGTAGGTAATTCTCGCAAACTCGAACACCCTAATAGATCAAGCTCTTGAAGTGTAATCAATTGGCCAATAGATGTAGGTAATTTTTGCAAACTCGAACACCCTAATAGAATAAGCTTTTGAAGTGTAATCAATTGGCCAATAGATGTAGGTAATTCTCGCAAACTCGAACACTTTAATAGATTAAGCTCTTGAAGTGTAATCAATTGGCCAATAGATGTAGGTAATTCTTGCAAACTCGAACACCCTAATAGATTAAGCTTTTGAAGTGTAATCAATTGGCCAATAGATGTAGGTAATTCTTGCAACCTCGAACAATACTTCAAATCAAGTTTTTTTATTGTAATCAATTTGCCAATAGATGTAGGTAATTCTTGCAACCTCGAACAATATTTCAAATCAAGTTTTTTTATTATAGTTAATTGGCCAATAGATGTAGGTAATTTTTGCAAGCTCGAACAATGCTTCAAATGAAGGTTTTGGAGTGCACTCAATTGGCCAATAGATGTAGGTAATTCTTGCAACCTTGAACAATGCTTCAAATCGAGGTTTCGTAATGTAATCAATTGGCCAATAGATGTAGGTAATTTTTGCAAGTTCGAACAATTCCCCAAATCAAGGTTTTGGAGTGCACTCAATTGGCCAATAGACGTAGGTAATTCTTGCAAACTTGAACATGAATAGAAATTAAGGTTTTGGAGTGCATTCAATTGACCAATAGATGTAGGTAATTCTTGCAATTTCAAACACCATGACAAATTAAGGTTTTGGAGTGCATTCAATTGACCAATAGATGTAGGTAATTCTCGCAACCCCGAACAATTGCACAAATTAAGGTTTTGGAGTGCACTTAATTGGCCAATAGATGTAGGTAATTCTTGCAAACTTGAACATGAGTAGAAATTAAGGTCTTGGAATGCACTCAATTGGCCAATAGACATAGGTAATTCTTGCAAACTTGAACATGAATAGAAATTAAGGTTTTGGAGTGCATTCAATTGACCAATAGATGTAGGTAAGTTTTGCAAGCTCGAACAATTCCCGAAATCAAGTTTTTGGAGTGCATTCAATTGGCCAATAGACGTAGGTAATTCTTGCAAACTTGAACATGAATATAAATCAAGGTTTTGGAGTGCAGTCAATTGACCAATAGATGTAGGTAATTCTTGCAACTTCCAACAATTATTCAAATCAAAGTTTTGGAGTGCACTCAATTGGCCAATAGATGTAGGTAATTCTTGCAAGCTCGAACATCTCTGCAAATGAAAGTTTTGAAGTGCACTCAATTGGCCAATAGATGTAGGTAATTTTTGCAAGCCCAAACAATTGTTTAAATAAAGGCTTTGAAGCACATTCAATTGGCCAATAGATGTAGGTAATTCTTGCAATTTCGAACACCATGACAAATTAAGGTTTTGGAGTGCATTCAACTGACTAATAGATGTAGGTAATTCTTGCAACCCTGAACAGTTGCACAAATGAAGGTTTTGAAGTGCATTCAATTGGCCAATAGATGTAGGTAATTCTTGCAAGTTCAAACAATCATTCAAATTAAGGTTTTGAAGCATAGTCAATTGGCCAATAGATGTAGGTAATTCTTGCAACCTTGAACAATGCTTCAAATCGAGGTTTTGTAATGTAGTCAATTGGCCAATAGAGGTAGGTAATTTTTCCAAGCTCGAACAATTCCCCAAATCAAGGTTTTGGAGTGCACTCAATTGGCCAATAGACATAGGTAATTCTTGCAAACTCGAACACCCTAATAGATTAAGCTCTTGAAGTGTAATCAATTGGCCAATAGATGTAGGTAATTCTTGTAAATTGGAACACCCTGATAGATTAAGTTCTCAGAGTGTATTCAATTTGCCAATAGATGTAGATAATTCTTTCACATCAATAGACATTGACATATTAAAGCCATGGTTTAAAATATCAAAAAAGAATTGTAAATAATTACAATTCATTAAATGGAGTACTCGTAACTGACAACAATTAACCAAATTGTTTGGCAATTTTTGGATCATGCACTCTTGGAGACACAACCATCGAAGGTTATTCAAATCTTGACCTTGGATGAAATTTTCCACGATATTTGGTGAGGCTTTTGTTAAGTCAAGTAACCTAAGCTTGTCAAATTCCTTTGAGCCATTTTGAAAAAATGAAGGCAAAATTTCACATTCTTTAAAAGAAATGCCTTCTAAATCTTTCACCACCTATCACATCAAACAAATTACAAACAATTATCAACATCAATAAAAAATAAATTTTCATTCAAATGTAATGTTTTTAATGAAAAAATTGCATGTCCTTAAATAAAACTAAGCTTATGGTTTCACTTGGAATTTGGACAATATATATATACCATAGGATTAAATTAACAAGTGTTGTTCAAACCTGATTCTTTTGCAAATATATATTTGGTTTCCATATAAGTCGACTCATTGTAGCTTCCATTGCGATATTTTGACCCATGTCTCATAATTGTTCATGCATGTACAAGCTACCATCTTCTACCCATTTGATTAAAGATCTATCTTTCAAGTTTTGTAATATAAGCATAGGGCTCAATGAATCATCTCCATTCCAATACACTCGACATAACGTACTTTTTTTGGAACCAATGAAAAAACAAGCAATATCCAAAAACATATCTTGATGTGTCTTAATCAAGTGGTCATAAGAAATTCGCAAAGTTTTCCAAAGCATTTCATTGTCAGATCCCCTTGTTATATTTCGCCCACCTTTCAATTCCTGCAATGCACCTTTCCATATTTCCAATTCACGAATATCGCACAAATAACAACCCAATACTTCAAGGCTTAAAGGGAGGCCCCCACAAGCTTTTATAATATCCATAGAAATGTTTTTGAAATCATTTGTCACATAATTTGCATGTTTGAATGCATGGAACATGAAAAGCTCCTTTGCTTGTTCTTCCTCCAATAATGCCATGTCTACTTTTGCAGACTCCTTTACATGATTTTTCAATTCTTGCCAATTTCGAGAATTTACAAGTACTTTGCTCTTGCAATCTCCAATAATGGCATGCTTGTGAATAGGAAGTTGCAAGGCTCCAAAGTTCTTTGTTGTATCAACATCATCCACAACCACTAAAACTTTCTTTGATATCATGCATTGTTTAATTTCATCAAGGTATTCATCAACATCTTCATCCTTGCTTAACTTTCTATCACACAAATCTTGTAGAAGTTTCTTTTTGACATCTTTGATGTCTTTTGATTTCACATCCTCCAAGAAGCTAGATTTTTCATATTGGTTGTGGAACAAATGATACACCTTTTTACTCAAAGTGGTCTTCCCGATCCCACCCATTCCAACCAATGCAACAATAGATTCCTTTTGTAACAAACTATTTATGGCATTTGCTTTATCTTCCAATGCCACTTCATAATATGGCAAAGGTGGCATAGTTGGTTTTTTTTCTTCCTGTCAAAGTTCACCCAAAAAATAAATTTTATTTCAAATAATGGATAGTACCCTCAAAATTATGGCATGCAATTTAAGTGAAATGATGTAATGTTTGTAGTTAAATTAAATGAACATACATAATACCAAAAATTAAAATCATTGTTATTTACCTTCATAAAAATTTTCAAACATTCCAATAATTTGGAATAACTTAAATGGTCCTTTGATGGTGGCTTGCAAATTGTCAAGTGATTAGCATCTTCGACTTTGTAATTGTTATTGTTCGACAATCGAAAAGCTGAAGCCGTTGGCACTAAAATTCCCTATACATGTCCAAAAGTCATTTTAGTTGGAGCCCTTTGATATGATTGGATTTATCTTAATATGCAAGTTCTCAAATGTAATGTAGGAACCAAATGATGATTGGACCAATAACTTAAATTTTATGTTCAAACTATATAAATCAAATAAGTTTGTAACATAACCTCATTTAACCTTGTTACAAATGAATTTAAAATAAAACTACAAAGGTGTTTCTTTCAATTAAAATTATATTCACAATGAAATTGCAATTTTCATTATGAATACATGTTGCAATGGATTGATGGACAAAGAAGGGAAAACTTAATACCAATTTCACAATTAACGTTAGTAGTTTCAAAAGTTAAACCAACACAAGTTTTTGTAACATAAAAAATGTTCAAGTATGGAACCTAGTTGGATAATCAATATGTTTAGATGAAAATCTTACCCATTCATTGTCAATAGGTAATCCTTCAACGAATGCATAGATGTTGATGTCTTCGCAAATAGATTTGTTAAAATCTACTGAAAGTTGCTCCATTTTTGGGTCAAAAGATTCCATATTTTTCAAAAGACTTGATGGGGTTGTATCCTTGGCAATTTTTTGACATTGCCACTCGAAATACTTTGATAGATCTTGGGTACCACCGGCATGTGGTACACTATAAAACACCACACCTTTAAGATTTTTCAAAAATTTCTCACAACAATTTTGTGCTTTAACATCCAAATTATTCTTTTGTTTTTGGTACACATGTTTGTGCATTTCAACCACCAAGCTTTTGAGGACAAGACCTCCAAAACTATAAGCCACCATTGCCACTGGTTTGTCCCAAAAAGTTTCATACCTACAAAATGTTTCATAATACACCAAAAATGCATCAACAACATTTTTAATGGTAATTACATGTACAAATAGTCACAACATCATATATTGTATTTGGTGCAATTTGTCAATTAACACAACAACCTAAGTCATAAGTCCATAACATATTTGTTTATAAGTTTTTGTTCAATTTTGATTTTCTTTTAAAATTTTACATATAAATTGTTCCAATCACATGTGGGTAAATAAGTTATTATGCACAAGCACATAGGCATTAATTCCAAGTGTTAATGTATAGATAAGTTTTAATGTGTTACATTGACAATCTAATTCAAATAATAGAATGTAGGTAATTGGAAGTAACATATATTTGTTTTGAAATTAACTATATGTACAAAGTGGATTCAAATTCAATGAATTATATAGGTAATTGAATTTAATTCGAGTGCCAAATATGAAACTTCAAAAAGTTCTTGTCAAAAATTATCATTACAACCAAATTGGATTCCCATCACTTGATAATGTGAACATAAGCATTGTTAATAATTCATCTCAACATGAGAATTAACACCAAAGCACCATTTCATGTTCTTTTCAATGGAATTGAAAGTTCCAAAGTGTTCGAGATTTAATGTGTACCACAATAATGCTCTACATGAAACACACAATGAAAAATAAGATGCCCATAAAAAAGGAAATTGCCACACCTTGAATTTGTAACCAAGCTTTGAATGAGGTTTTTGCCAATTTCAATCACATCATTGTGGACACTTGCCACAACATTAGAATCATATGATAGTGACAAAATTTTGACATTGTCATTCAAGTCCTTTGGGATCCACATTTGTGGCCAACATATGCATTCTTCTTTACCAT